>Ga0302283_1002277_pt1 | contig 15587 bp, 11 predicted proteins | sample III_Fen_E1_4_FD_198770 | JGI IMG/M metagenome (GOLD analysis project Ga0302283, IMG submission 198770) | Peat permafrost microbial communities from Stordalen Mire near Abisko, Sweden - III_Fen_E1_4 | ecosystem: Environmental > Terrestrial > Soil > Wetlands > Permafrost | place: Sweden: Abisko...
GCCCTCCTTGGAACCCGTGAGCACGCAGTTGGACACCGCCTGGGCGGGAGGAAGATCCGCCGCCGCGGCCTTCTCCTCCACCTTCTTGCCGCGGAAGTGCGCCGTGAAGGCGGCGACGGCGTCCGGGGTGCGGTTCCAGATGAGGTCGTCGCAGAGGTCCTTCTCCTCCTGGGGGATCTGCGCGTACCGCACGAGTTTTTCCGCATTGACGATGGCACTGGTGAGCCCAGCCTTGGTGGTGTGGTAGAGGAACACCGAATTCAGCACCTCGCGACCGGCCGGAGGCAGGCCGAAGGAGACGTTGGAGACGCCCAATGTGCTCTGGCAGCGGGGGAAGCGTTCCGAGATCAGGCGCACCCCTTCGATGGTCTTGGCCCCTGACCCCACGTAGTTCTCGTCGCCGGTTCCAGCCGGGAACACCAGCGCGTCGAACATGATGTCCTCTTCCGCGATGCCCCAGTCCTCGGTGAGGATCTTGTGCAACCGTTCGGCCACCGCGAGCTTGCGTTCGGGTTCCACGGCCATCCCCACCTCGTCGATCACCCCCGCCACCACCATGGCCCCGTAGCGCTTGACCAGGGTCAGGAGGCCGGTGAACCTCTCGGCGTCCGGGCCGTCCTCGAGGTTCACGGAATTGAGGACGCACTTTCCCTGCACGAGCTGGAACGCCGCCTCCACCACGTTGGGATCCTGCGAATCGATCATGAAGGGCGCCTTCACGATCTTCACGGCTTTCGTCAGGAACTCCACCACGTCCGACTTCTCGTCCCGGTCCGGATTGGCGAGGCACACGTCGATGATGTGGGCGCCGGCGCGCGACTGCTTGCGGGCGATCTCGGCGGCCTCCTCGAACTTCCCCTCGTTGATCAGCGTCTTGAAGGCGCGAGACCCGATGGAATTGGTGCGCTCCCCCACGATGTAGGGACGGCCCGCCTCCTCCATCTCCAGGAGGTCGATTCCCGTCACCCAGCGTTTGCGTTCGGACGGAATCCGTCGCGGCTTCTTGCCCTCCACCGCCTGGACCACGGCCACGATGTGCTCCGGCGTGGTCCCGCAGCACCCCCCCACGATGTTGATCCACCCGGCCTCCGCGAACCGCTCCAGCTGGCGCGCGAGCATGTCGGGGGTCTCGTCGTAGCCGCCGTGCTCGTTGGGAAGGCCCGCGTTGGGGGCGCAGGCCACGTTGGTGCGCGCCGACCTCGCGAGGCTGCGGACGTGGTCGGTCATGAATTCCGGACCCGTGGCGCAGTTCAATCCCACGTAGAAGGGATCGATGTGCTCCAGCGAGGCGTAGAATGCCTCGGCGGACTGCCCGCCCAACAGCACCCCCTGCATTTCCACGGTGCCGGAAATCGACACCGGGATGCGCACGCCGCGCTCGCGGGCGGCCCGCTCGATCCCCACGATCCCCGCCTTCGTGTTCAGCGTGTCCAGTTGCGTTTCCAGGAGGAGGAAGTCGGAGCCGCCGTCCCAAAGTCCGCCGGCCTGCACGCGGAAGGAGTCCACCAGTTCCTCGAATGTCGCGCCCCCGGTGAGGGAAAGGGACTTGGTCGTGGGTCCCATGGATCCGGCCACGAAGCGCGGTTTTCCGTCGCGCGCCTGGGCGGCGTTCGCCTCCGCCGCAGCCACGGCCGCGCCGGCCTTGGAAATCCCGTAGGCCTTCGCGCCCAGGCCGTAGTCCTCCAGCACGATCGGAGTGGAACCGAAGGTGCAGGTCTCCACGATGTCCGCGCCGGCCGCGTAGTAGGCGCGGTGGACGGATGCGATGGCCTCCGGCTTTGTGAGCAGGAGATTTTCGTTGCATCCTTCGTATTCGGCGCCGCCGAAATCCGCCGCCGTCAACTTCTGGCGCTGGAGCATGGTGCCCATTCCACCGTCCAGAACGGCGATTCGGGTGGACATCAAATCCTTGAGGAGGGCGATCTTGGACATGGCTCTAATATATCAAATGATCATGATATGATGATATGTTAGATCACCTGAGCGGACCAGCCCACGGCGGAGAGTCGGTTGTGGCTGGGATCGGATCCAGCCAGAAGGTGCTGCAGTCCCGAGAAGCCCGCTTCGGTCAGGAGGGACTCCATGTGTTCCACGGAAAATCCGAGCCAGAAATCACCTTGCTCGGCGCGCATCCACTCCTCGGAGTGGGGAGCGAGGTCCAACACCCAAAGTTGCCCACCACGGGCCAACAGACGGCGCGACTCGCGCAGGAGGGCCGAAGGGTCTCCCGCGTGGTGCAAGGCATGGGAGAGCAGCACGCGATCGAAGGAGGCGTCGGGAAGCCCGGTCGCCGTGAAGTCGGCTTGCACGCATTCGATCTCCCCCAGACCTTCCCTCCGTGCGCGGGAACGGGCTCGATCCAGTTGCGCCTGGGACAGGTCCACCAAGGTGACGTGGTGCCCGGCGGCGGCGGCCAGACACCCGATGATCCCGTCGCCCGCTCCCAAATCCAGGAAACGGCAGCGCGGAAGCAGGAGGAACAAGGCCCGCGCCACGATCTCCCAGGTGCGGGCGGGCACGCCGATCTCCCCCAGGTAGGAGCTCTCGTCCTGGAACCTGCGGCGACCTTCCAGTTCCCTTGCCTCCAGAATCTGTCGCAACCGCAACCGGTCTGCGGCCCCGTCGCGGCGGCCCTGGTCGTCCAGCACCTCCTGGAGCACGCGACCGTCGGCCTGTCCGGCGTCCGGCGCCACCAGGGCGTAGAAGGACCATTTGCCCTCGCGACGGAGTTGGACCAATCCCTCCGAACGCAACTGGCCCAGTTGCGTGGAAAGCCGGCTCTGCCCCCAGGCCAGGATGCTCTGGAGTTCGTGCACCGCGAGCTCCGATTGGGCCAAGAGCCAGAGGATCCGGATCCTTCCGGGGTCGGAGAGGATTTTGAGCAGGCTCGAGAGATCCCGTTTCATGTTCACCCCCAATGATATCAACCCTGGCCACGGCATCCTTTGGCCGATCTCGCCCCACAGCCTACTTTTGGTGCCGATGCGATCCGTGCTCCTCTTCCTGGCCGCCCTTTGGGCCGTTCCCCTGTGCGCCGCCGACACGATATCGACTCCCGCGGATTCCAGCTTGCGCTACCCCTCCGACTCCCTCCATGTGCCTCCACCCGCGTGGATGACCGGACTCCAGTCGACCGTTCTCCCGGGGTGGGGCCAATTCTCCACCGGACACCCCATCGAAGGCTCCGTCGCGGGCGTCCTGGACGTTTGGCTGTACGGGGACGTGATCCAGAGGACCTGGACGTCCATCCCCAAGCTCCGCGTCACCACCCGTGCCCTGGAAGCGGAGGTCGCCGTGCAGTCGAGCCTCGTCCAGACCCTCCAGGCCGACACGGCCGCCTCCTCGCCCACTTCCTCCACGTCCCAGAACGACCTTCCCGGCGCGAAGAACACCCTCCACATCGAGGAAGACAGCGCATCCGCCGCCAGGGGACGGGAGCGTACCTCCGCGGACTACAGGAATTGCGAATTGGCGTGGGCCGTGGGGGTCCACCTGTACGCCATCGTCGATGCGGCGGAAGATGCGTGGATCGAGCGCGGCGGCAGACGCCCGGTCACGGACATGACCACCGCCGCCTGGGCCAGCGCCCTGGTGCCTGGTCTGGGACAGATCTACAACGCCCACTACTCCAAGGCGGCCCTTCTGTACTGCGGGGTCATCGGTGCCGTGGCGTCGTACCAGTCCCACCAGAGCATGGTCGCGTTCTGGGAACGCGAAAACGCCATGGCCATCGCCGACAGTTCTTCCACGGACGTCATCCAGCAGCAGCTTGTCTTCTACCGCAAGCGCCGCAACCAGTACATCTGGGGACTCGGGCTCATCTACATCTACCAGATCCTCGACGCCGTGGTCGATGCCCGCCTCTCGCGGGTGGACCAGCCCTTCCCCATTTCCATCTCTCCCACCTTCCCCGATCCCGGCCTTCTGGCGTCCTGGACCTTCTGATGGCCCGGGTCCGGCTCTCCGATGTGGCCGCCCGCGCGGGAGTCACCCCCGGTGCAGCCAGCCTCGCGCTCAACGACCGTCCAGGAGTGTCCGCGCCAACCAGGGAACGGATCCGGCGCCTGGCCCAGGAGATGGGATACTCCCCCCATCTGGGCGCCCAGGCCCTGGCCCGGGGCCGGACGGGACTCTGGGGGTTGTTCTGGGACGACTCTCCGGATGCTTGGCCGCTGTGGCAGATGGGTGTGCTCAGGCAATGCGCCAAGGCGGGCACCCAACTGATCGTGCAAGCGTTGCCTCCCGCCGCGCAGCGTCCCGAATTCCTGGGCCGGATCGCCTCCGACGCCCGCTTCGACGGTTACCTGGTCCTGGATCCCGCGGGCAACGACGCGGCGCTTCGGCCCCTGTGGGAATCCAAGGTTCCCGCCGTGGTGGCCGGGCGGCGAAGCCTGTGGTTCGATTGCGTGGAGATCCACGACCGCCTGGCCCAGGAACAGCTTCTGACCTTGCTCTCCCTGGACCGGAAACGACCGGTGGCGCTGGTGGCCACCCGTTCCCAGATCGCCCGGGAGGACCCCAGGATCGCGCTCTGGGAGGAGCACGTGGGGGCCGGTTCGCGATCGCACCTGGTGCCCGTGGCGGTGGACGCTCCCGAGTCCGGCGTGGCGGCGCTGGGACAGGTGTTGCGGGAAAACCGGGAGATCCGCGCGATCTACAGCCTGGCGGGCGACCACACCGCCTGGGGGATCCTGCGCGAGGCCAGGCTGCGACAGATTTCCGTGCCCGGGGATCTCGCCGTGGCGGGATGGGGCGACCTTCCCTTCTCGAGCTGGGTCGATCCGGAGCTCACCACCCTGAACGTGCCCTGGGAGGAACTGGGGATCCGCTCCGCCGCCCTGTTGCAGAGCCGATTGGACAAGCCCGGCGGTGCCAGGATCCACAGGACCCTGGACGCCCGACTGGTCACGCGCCGCTCGGCGTGACCCCGTCCATCCCGGTCGAGGCGCGACCGCGGCGGCTCCACAACCACCACCCGACCATGCCCGCGATCACCAGGGCGCCGATGGCCACTCCCAACAGGACCTGCTGGGAGCGCGCACGCGCCGAGTGGCGGCGGAAATAGGGCAGATACACGTTTTCCTTGATGAAGTCCGAAAGACTCATCCCACCGTCACCGTGCGTCCGCGCAACCGTCCATAGAGACCGGTGATGGCCTCGCGGGTGCCGGAAACACCGCGATTGAGCTTGCCCACGAAGTTCTCGGTGAGCGCCTGGACGTCCTCGTCGTCGCGATTGAGGTACCAGAGGAGAGCCAAGGCCCCGATGGCGGCCACGATGATGCCGAATATGAACCACTTGCGCATTTGGGATGGATCCTGTTGGAGGGGTGTAAGGATGCGTATCCCTCCAAAATACCATTCCGACATCGTTCCAGCAACGGGTTTCGACAAAAACCGTCAGATCCGCGCCGCGCTCGCCATGGCCGCGGCGTGGACCCCCAGGTAGAAGGCCAGATGCTCGTCCCGGGACGCCTCCGGGCGGAAGAGTCCGGCCCGATCGACCCCGTTCCCGCCCAGCCTCCGCCGCAGTTCACCGTCCCGGAGCAGGAGCGCCAAGGCGCCGGCCATCGCACCCGGATCGCCTCCGCGAACCACCAGCCCGGAGCGTCCGTCCTCCACGATCTCCCTCGGACCGCCCTTGTCGGTGACCACCGCGGGCACGCCGCAGGCGAGAGCTTCCAGGACCGCGTTCCCGAACGTGTCGGTGACGGACGGGAAGGCGAAGATTTCCGAGGAGGCCAGAGCCCGCGGGAGGTCCTCGCCGCCCAGTTCTCCCGTGAACAGCGCCCGACCCGTGGGTTCCATCCACCGTCGGAAGTCGTCCATCCAGGGTCCGTCCCCGATGATTCCCAGGACGGCCTCGGGATGGGAGGCGATGAGGATTTCGAAGGCTTGGGCCAAGGTTTCCAGGCCTTTCTCCCGGGAGACCCTGCCCAGATACGCCACCACCGGCCCGGGAGGGGCGCCCAGGGATTCCCAGTAGTCGGCATCCCGTCGGTCGGGGGAAAATCGCGACAAGTCCACTCCGCGGCGGAGGAAGTGGATGCGGCGCAACGGCACACCCATCTCGTGGACCTTGGCGACGAACGCCTCGGAGGGCACGACCACCTCGGCGTCGCCCACCCGCAGGAAGAAGCAGATGAACCACCGCAGGAGGTCCACGAGCATCCGGTTGTCCAGGAGCATCTCGAAGTAGGCCAGGAGATCGGTTCTGTAGTTGTGGACGATGGGAACGCCCATGGTCCGGCAAAGGACCGCGAACAGGATTCCCACGAAGCCCGGACTTTCGATCTCCACCAGATCCACCGGATTGGCCTCCAGGAAGTCCAGCAGGTCGGGGAGATGGGGAAAGGACATCTCCTTGCCTTCGTATCCGAACAGTTCCTGTGCGCAGGAGGCGCGGAACATCCGAACCCAGCCTTCCGCGTCGCGGGCCCCGGGCGGATTGGTGGAATGCGCGACGCCCAGGAGCCACGCCTGATGGCCTTTGGCGCGCAACTGGCACACGAGACGTTCGGCGCTGACCGAGATCCCGTGGGTCCCGTCCATGTTGTCGCCCACCATCAGGATCCGAAGGGATTCTGGGGCTGCGGATTCCAGGCGGCGGATCCGGGACAGTCTCCAGATCCTGGGCGAATGCCGCAGAAAATGGGCGAACATCGCCAGAATGACGCCGATGGAGCCAGGAAAATCCGCTCGGAACATCTTGGTTTGCCTGGTCTTCATCGTGTCGGTTTTCCATGGAAAAGATAGGTTGGGTGGCTCGATGGTCTTTCTGGACGTCAATTCGTTCCTGTCGCCGCGCGGCGGCGGCGCACGCACCTACCATCTCCAGAAGGCCGAATGGTTCGAACGCCAGCCGGCCCACCGGTACTTCGTGCTGGGTCCCGGCACCGGTCCGGGGGAGACGTTGCTGGGCGATTCCGGATTCCGTATGCGCACCAGCTGGGGCGTGCCCTACGGCAGATCCAGCAACTACCGGGTGATGCTGGACTACTCCGAGGCCGACCGACTTCTGGAGAGGGAACACGTGGATGTGATGGAGGTCGGCGATCCCTGGCTGACCGCCCGATGGTCGCGCAGGCGCCCGAGGGTTGTGCGCACCTGCATGTGGCACTCCGATCCGCACACGGCCTACCTGGAGCCCTGGGCGGCGTCGGGGGGTCCCTGGAGGAGGTGGGCCATCCGGTGGGCGCTCGGCCACGTGGACGCCTGGCACCGCGACTTCGACCGGATCTGGTGCGCCTCGGAATGGGTGGCGAACCTCCTGCGCTCCCGCGGCTACCCCAACGTGGAGAGGATCCGGTTCGGGATCGACAAGTCCAGGTTCCGACCCCTTCCCGGGGATCCGGGACTGATCGCGCGGTTCGGCTTGGATCCCGATCGCCCCATCCTCCTCTACGCCGGCCGCCTGGACATCGAGAAGGGGGTGGAAACCTTGCTGGAGGTCATCCCATCCCTGATCTCGCTGCCCGAACGGCCGCAGGTCCTGGTCACGGGTCGGGGGGAATACGAGGAACGGTTCCGGAACATCTCGCAGCCGGGCTACGCCTACGGCGGGTTCCTCCATCGCGACGACCTGGCCGCGCTCCTGGGCTCGTCCACCCTGTTCCTGGCCACCTGCGCCGTCGAGACCTTCGGTCTGGGCGTCCTGGAGGCCCTTTGCGCGGGGCTGCCCGTGGTGTCCGCGGCCGGAGGTGGAGGGGGCGAACAGGTCCGCGAAAGCGGGGCCGGCGAACTCTTCCCGTCGGGCGACGCGGCCCAGCTGGTGCAAGGCGTGCGCCGCGCCCTCGCGCACCGCGACGAACTGGCTGCGCGCGCGCGCGCCTGGGGCGAAGCTTGGCCCACCTGGGACGACATGTTCCGGGCCCAGACCGAGGCCTGCGTGGAGCTGGTCCGTGCCCGCGCCTAGTCTGCTGGTCTCGCTGCACGACGTGTCTCCTAGGCACGCCGCCGCCGTGGACCGCATCCTCTCGGAATTCCACGCCCTCGGCCTCCCGCCCGCCGTCCTCCTGGTGGTGCCGGATTTCCACGGAGCCTGGCCGCTGTCCGACCATCCCCGGTTCCTGGGAAGGCTCCGCGAACTCGGCGGAGCGGGTCACGAACTCGCCCTCCACGGCTATTTCCACCAGGAGCTCGCACAGGACCGGTCGGCGTCCCGGGGAGCGTCCGCGTTCCTGCGCAGACGATTTCTGACCGCCGGGGAGGGCGAATTCCTTTCGCTCCCCCCGCATCGGGAGCGCGAACGCCTGGACCGCGGATTGGACATGTGGGATGCCTCCGGATTGGGAAGGCCCGACGGGTTCGTCCCGCCGGCCTGGCTCCATCGCCCCGACCTGCCGGCAACCCTCTGGGAGTTGGGATTTTCCTGGACGGAGAACCACCACGGATTGATTTTCCGCGACCGGCCCCCGCTGAAGTCGCCGGTCATCACCTGGGCCTCGCGCGATCCCCTGCGGCGGATCGGATCCAGGTTCTTCGCTCCCCTCGCCTTGCGGGCGTGGAGAAGCGAACCGTTGCTGCGGATCGCCGTCCACCCCCACGATTGGGACCATCCCGTCTTGGCGGCGTCCATCCGGACCACCATCCGGAGCGCTCTGGCGCGCCGCACGCCCCTCTCCGGACCCCTGTCGACCTGATTCCATGGCCCTCCGGAAGTCGACCGATGCGCGAACACCCGCGAACGGTCTTGTTGCCGGTCTGCGGGCAAAAACGGCAAGGGGCCATAAAAACGGATATTCTTATCTGTGGAATCTGTTATTTTGAGACGGTTTCGTAATCCGACTCTCCGAGTCGATTCGCGGGGGATCGAGCGACATCGATCCCCTCCAACCAAGAAGGACCCATGAGCGACCAAAGTCAGACGATCCTGGAAGCCGACGGACGCAGGGATTCCGTGGAGCTTGAAAGCGTCACCATCCGATTCGCCGGCGATTCGGGCGACGGAATGCAACTCACCGGAACGCAGTTCACGGACGCCGCGGCCCACTTGGGCAACGACCTGGCCACGCTGCCGGACTTCCCCGCGGAAATCCGCGCCCCCGCGGGGACCACGGCGGGCGTGTCCGCTTTCCAGCTCCACTTCGCGAGCCGCGACATCAAGACCCCCGGAGACGACATCGACGTCCTGGTGGCCATGAACGCCGCCGCCTTGAAGACCAACATCGCCGACCTCAAGCAGGGCGGCATCCTTCTGGTGGACGAGGATGGATTCAACGAGAAGGACCTGGAGAAGGCCGGCTACACCTCCAATCCCCTGGACGACGACAAGCTCAAGGCCTACCGGGTGGTGAGGCTCGACATCTCCGCCAACACCGTGAGGGCGGTGGAGCCATCCGGCGTCAAGGGCAAGAACGCCGCCCGTTGCAAGAACTTCTACACCCTGGGCATGATGTACTGGCTCTACGACCGCAGTCCGTCCCCCACCCAGGAATGGATCAAGCAGAAGTTCGGGAAGAAGCCGGAAATCGCCCAGGCCAACGAGTTCGCCCTGTTGGCCGGCTACAACTACTGCGAAACGGTGGAGCTGTTCAGCACCACCTACAAGGTGGGCAAGGCCCCCCAGGTTCCGGGCACCTACAAGCGCATCTCCGGGAACGAAGCCGCGGCGATGGGCTTCGTGGCGGCCTCCGTCCAATCCCGAACGCCCCTGTTCCTGGGTTCGTACCCCATCACGCCCGCCTCCGACATCCTGCAGGAACTGGCGGCTCTCAAGCAATTCGGTGTACGCACGTTCCAAGCGGAAGACGAGATCGCGGCCATCGCCGCGGCCATCGGCGCCTCCTTCGCCGGAAACCTCGCGCTGACCACCACCTCCGGTCCGGGCCTGTGCCTGAAGTCCGAGGCCATCAACCTCGCCGTCATGGCGGAATTGCCCCTGGTGATCGTGGACGTGCAGCGCGGCGGTCCTTCCACCGGCCTGCCCACCAAGACGGAACAGTCCGATCTCCTGCAGGCCCTGTTCGGACGCAACGGCGATTCGCCGATTCCCGTCATCGCGGCCAAGACGCCCTCCGACTGCTTCTGGGCGGCCATGGAGGCCGCCAAGGTGGCGGTGGAGTACATGACACCGGTGATCCTCCTGACGGACGGCTACATCGCCAACGGCGCCGAGCCTTTCCGCATCCCCGACATCGCCGACCTGCCCAAGATCGAGGTCCGCCATCCGACGGATTCCGCGACCTTCAAGCCCTACCAGCGCAACCTGAACGGGGCCCGGCCCTGGGCCATTCCCGGCACTCAGGGTCTGGAGCACCGCATCGGGGGACTGGAGAAGTCCAGCCCGTCGGGCAACATCAGCTACGACGACGCCAACCACCAGAAGATGACCCTGGAACGCCATGAAAAGGTCGCCTCCATCGCGAGCCACGTGGGCAAGACCTTCGTGGAAGGGGCGCCGGAGGGCGACATCCTGGTGATCTCGTGGGGCGGCACCTACGGAGCCGCTTCCACGGCCATCGATCGCGTGAACGCCGAGGGGAAGATCAAGGCGGGACACGTGCACCTGCGCTGGATCAACCCGCTCCCGGTGGATCTCCAGTCCGTGATCGGGCGCTACCGCAAGGTGCTCGTTCCCGAACTCAACGTCGGACAGCTCCGACTCTTCCTTTCCGGAAAGTTCGGCATCCCCATGCAGGGGCTCGGCAAGGTGGCCGGGAAACCGTTCAAGATCTCCGAACTCGTCACCGCCATCCAGAAGACCGTGGGGGCCTAGAACCATGATCGAGACCAATCCAACCTTGCCCGTCCTGACCAAGAAGGACTTCGTGTCCGACCAGCAGGTGAAATGGTGTCCCGGTTGCGGGGACTATTCCATCCTGGCCGCCCTGCAGACGGTCCTGCCCAAGCTGGGCATCGCCCGCGAGAACTTCGCCATCATCTCCGGCATCGGGTGCAGTTCGCGCTTTCCCTACTACATGAACACCTACGGTTTCCACACCATCCACGGCAGGGCCCTGGCGGTCGCGACGGGCGTGAAGGCGGCGAACCCGGCGCTGCAGGTGTGGGTGATCACCGGCGACGGCGACGCGCTGTCCATCGGGGGCAACCACCTGCTCCACGCGCTGCGCCGCAACGTTGACATGAAGGTGATCCTGTTCAACAACGAGATCTACGGACTGACCAAGGGCCAGTTCTCCCCCACCTCCGCCATGGGCATCAAGACCAAGACCAGCCCCATGGGCAGCATCGACCAGCCGCTCTCGCCGTTGTCCGTGGCCCTTTCCGCGGGCGCGGGGTTCGTCGCCCGCACGGTGGACAACGACATCAGGCATCTCACCTCGGTGCTGGAGGCCGCCGCCAAGTTCAAGGGCACCGCCTTCGTGGAGGTGCTCCAGAACTGCGTCATCTTCAACGACGGCGTCTACGATCCCTTCTACGCTCCCGACACCCGCAAGCTCTACGCCCTGTACCTGGAAGACGGGAAGCCGCTGACCTGGTCGAACGACACCAAGGGCCTGTTCGCCAGGGGTTTCTCGGTCGACGCGCGCGACGTGACGGATTCCGACCGTTCCCAGGTCCTCGTGCACGACGCGAAGGAGGAATCGGGAACCCTGGCCTGGACCCTCTCCCGGTTCGCCTTCCCCGACAAGCCCGTTCCCCTGGGCGTGTTCCGCTCGGTGGAACGCCCGACCTACGACGAGCTGATGGACGGCCAGATCCACGCCGCGCAGGCGGCCAAGGGAACCGGCGATCTCGCGAAGCTGCTCAACTCGGGGTTCACCTGGAAGGTCTGACCGCGTGCGGGCCTAGGCCTGGACGATTTCGCCGGACAGGGTTTCCGGGGCGTCCATGTTCTCCCTGAATTCCAGGGAGCCGGACCTGTAGAGGGCGAACCAGATCGAGCCGATCAGGAAGAAGGAGGGGATGCGGATCCAGCTCCCCACCATCCATACGGAAGCAACCGAAGCCGCGGCCAGGAGGAGCGCGAACCCCGCGGAACTGCGGAGGTAGTCCAGCCGCCAGAGGCCGACCTCGCCGGCCAGCCGCGACAGGAAGATCTGGCAGAGGACGCCCTGGACCAGGAACGAGACGCCCAGGGCCAGGACGCCGCCGAAGGTTCCCCACATGGGGATCCACCACATGTTGCATGCGATGTTGACAGCGAATCCGGCGAGCTGCGCCACTCCCCAGGTGCGGCTGCGTCCGAGCCCCTGCAGCATGAGTCCGCTGAGGTCTCCGTGGACGTTCAGGTAGGTGAAGGAGGTCAGCACGACCAGGGAGAAGTAGCCGTCGCGGTATTCGGGCGCAAGGAAGGTCAGGAAGTCCTTTCCCCAGAAGACCACCATCAGGAAGGCGAACCCCAGGAGGTTCCCCACGGCCCACGCCGAGTAGTTGAAGCGAAGCCGCAGCAGAGGGGTGAGCCGGTTGGCTCCCACCCGGGAGAACGCCGCGAGGAGCAACCCCTCGAAGGACTGCCGGATGGCCTGGAGGCTCTTCCCGAGCGTCATGACCAGGTTGTAGACCTCCACCGCGCGGATGCCGGAAATCCTCCCCAGGAGCACCAGGTCGAACCGCGCGACGACGCCGGACAGCAGGTCGGAACCGAGGATGGGCATCCCGTAGGAGAGAAGCTGTCTGGACGGCCGGCCGGGGAGCACGGTCAGGTGTTCCTGTCCGTGCCTGTCCAAGAAGGCCCATACCGCGACCACCGCGTTGGCGGCGTTGCCGCACAGGAAGCAGGCGGGCAAACGCCAGGACAGTCCCAACCAGCGGCTCAGCAAGGCGCCGCCGAACATGAACAGGGGGATGGCGAAATTGTTCCCCACGATCCTGGCCAGCATCTCCTTGCGGTTCAGGTTGGCCTGGTAGAGGAAATCGGCGATGGCGAGCAGCGGAATCGACGAGGCGATGCACCAGTTGTCCGCTCTGGAGAGCTCCAGCCCGCGCACGCGGCCGATGGCCGTCCCCGCCAGGAAGAGGAAGGCCGCTCCTCCGAGGATGGATGTGCCTGCGATCAGCCAGATGGAGGAACCGAGGTCCCTACGGTACTGTTGGGTGTCCGTCCGACCGTGCCACCAGACGATTCCCCGGTCCAGCCCGAGAAGGCTGAGACGGAACAGGAGGTAGGCGAAGGACTCCGCGAATCGGAAGGATCCCCAGGCCCCGCCCGCGTAGATGCTCGCGCAGGCGAGGATGAGCAGGGCTTCGAAGGGGCGGGACAGATTGTCCAGGACGACCATGGGCAGTCCCCAGCGGACATCCAGATTCTGCGGCTCCTTCTGCTCCATCGGATCCTTCCTGCAAACGCAGATCCCTTCACATCCACGTGAGGTCCCAGGTCGTCCCGACCGTCCAGACGGTAAAGTAGACGTTTGAAAACCTGATTCATTGCACCCTCGACCAGTCTGGAATCTACCAAGTGGGCGGCGGCGAAAATCGGCCCCGCCGATTGGAGGCTCCCGAGAAGGGATTCCGGGGACGTGCGGGGAGAAGAACGATTCTGCACATTCCCGCGATCAAGACGGGGTGTCGATCTCCACCAGGATGGCATCCCACCCCTCGCGCATCCTCCGGACCACCTCGGACAATTCCCGACCCGGCGCCCCGGCCTGGGCGGTGGAATCCAGTTCCAGGGCCAGGTCCGCGAGAACCTCGAAGCCCAGATTGAGCGCGGTGCCCTTCAGGCCGTGCGCGACCTTGGACAGGACCAGGAGATCGGATCCGTCCGCCAGACGTCCGAGGTCCGCCAGGGTTTCTGGAATCTCCTCGACCGCGATGGCCACGAGGGACCGGATGAATTCCTCGCCAAGACCCGTGCGGGCCAGGAGGTCGCGACGGTTGAAGTGGCGTTTGCCGCGATCCGGTTGGGGGAAGTCGGTCCCGGCCGGATCCACGACGCGCAGCCATTTTGCGAGCACGGATTGCAGCGGCTCGACCTCGATGGGCTTGGTGAGGTACGCGTCCATTCCCGCCGCGCGACCGCGCTCGCGCTCCCCGGCGATGGTGCTCGCCGTCAGCGCGACGATGGGGATATTCCGCCCTTCGGGCGAGGACCGGATGGCGCGGGTCGCGTCGTAACCGTCCATCAAGGGCATCTGGATGTCCATCAGGACCAGATCCACCGGGTACGAATGGAACAGCTCCACGGCTTCCTCGCCGTTGCGGGCCTCCAAGACGGTGCACCCGGGAACCAGCTTGGCCAGGAGCGCCTTGACCAGGTGCATGTTCATGGGAATGTCCTCCGCGACCAGGATGGAGGGATTCTGGAGGGTGGACTTGCGGACCGGTTCCGACCCCCCTTCCTCGCCCGGGATGGACGGATCGGATTCGGGAGCCTCCAAAGGGACTTCCACCTCCAGGTCGAAGGAGAAGGTGCTGCCCTCTCCCGAGGCGCTGCGCAGCCCGATGGAGGATCCCAACAGCCTTGCCAGGCGGCCGGAAATCGCAAGCCCGAGGCCCGTTCCACCGTATTCGCGCGTGATGCAGGCGTCCGCCTGGGAGAAGGCGTGGAACAGCTTCGCCTGGTTTTCGGGAGAGATCCCGATCCCGGTGTCGGCGACGGCGAAGTGGACCGCGCCGCGCGCCTCCGCGACCGATGGCGGCTTCCAGGAGAGGGACAGTTCCACCGATCCGCACGGTGTGAACTTGATCGCGTTTCCCAGCAGGTTGATGAGGATCTGCCCCAAACGCACCGGATCGGTGAGGATCTTCCCCGGAAGACCGGGATGGATGCGCACGCGCAGGTCCAGTCCCTTCTGCTCCGCCTGGAACCGCACGGTGTCCAGGGCGCGGGAGACCAGTTCCCGGATGTCCGTGGACACCGATTCGATCTCCATCTTCCCCGCCTCGATCTTGGAGAAGTCCAGGATGTCGTTGAGCAGCGCCAGCAGGGAATGGGACGAGGTGCGGGCGTTGTGCAGGTAGTCCGTCTGCTCCGGGGAGAGCGCCGTGCTTTCCAGGAGGGAGAGGAACCCGATGGCCCCGTTGAGCGGAGTCCGGATCTCGTGGCTCATGTTGGCGAGGAACTCCGATTTGGCCTGGCTTCCGCGCTCGGCCTGGATCCTGGCGTCGCGGAGGACGGTGACATCGATGCTGTATTCGACCACGGCCGCGACCTTCCCGTCGGGACCCAGCATCGGATTCAGGACGGAGCGCAGGGCCATCCCGGTGGCCTTTTCGCAATCGTCCCCGGGCTCGGTGGAGACCTCGAGACTTTCTCCCGTTTCGACCACGCGGTCCATCTTGCACCAGGGGCAGGGGGACTCGAGTCCCCGCAGGACCCGGTGGCACTTCATCCCGACGACCTTGGATGGATCCTGGAAGGGGGAGTTCGAAAGTTGCAGGTTCGCCTTGTTGACCAGGAGGATCCTGTGTCCCGTATCCACCACCAACAGGGCTCCCGGAAGGGTTTCGAGGATGGTCCGCACCAGCTCCCCGTTGGTTTCCAGGCGTCGCTCCATCTCCATGTGCCTGGTGATGTCCGAGAAGGTGGTGACCACCCCGACGGGTTTTGCATCTCCGGACCGGAACCGCGGAAATGCGCTCAGTTGGACCCACCTGGTCCCGCGGCTTCCGGGAGCGCGGACTCCCAGCACGACATCGTTGACGGGCCTGCCGGTCCTGAGGACCACGGACGAGGGACAG
>Ga0302283_1002281_pt1 | contig 15575 bp, 17 predicted proteins | sample III_Fen_E1_4_FD_198770 | JGI IMG/M metagenome (GOLD analysis project Ga0302283, IMG submission 198770) | Peat permafrost microbial communities from Stordalen Mire near Abisko, Sweden - III_Fen_E1_4 | ecosystem: Environmental > Terrestrial > Soil > Wetlands > Permafrost | place: Sweden: Abisko...
GAGCTTGAAGGTCAGGCCCTCGCCGTTGTCCCAGGACAGTGTCGCCGGGTGACCCGAGGTGACGGCCTCCCCGGAGGCGGTCCACAGGGTGTCGTTGTCCGGGAGCTTGACCGTCTCGCCGGGCGCCGCCGTCCAGCCATATTGCACATAGTAGGGCTGCCCGTCCGACCGCGGCTGCAGCAGCCGGACCAGGGGCGAATCAGGGGCCAGCGTCTCGCGGTAGTCTTTCAGGATGATGTCGTCGATGCGCGCGCCGAGCAGGCTGACCGAGCCTTCGACGCGCTGGCCCCGGATCGGAAGGCGCGGCACGTTCTTCGGCACGGCCGGCACGGCGGCCTCGGCGGCGGCGCCGGGCGAGGTTTCGGCCGGGGCAACGCCGGGCAAGTTCTCTGCCGGCGTAACGCCGGACAGCGGTGCCTCGGTCTTGGCTGCTATCTGCGGGTGCGGGGGCGCCGGCAGATAGGGGCGCACCACCCACTGGAAGCCGAGCAGGATCGCAATCGAAATGGCGATCGCGAGGAATAGCCGCTTCTGGTCCATCACAGCCCCGTTTTGCAGTCGCAGGCGGGGACCGGGTCGTAGCCGCCCTCGCACCATGGGTTGCAGCGCAAAATCCGCTTCGCTGCCAGCGCTCCGCCACGCACCGCGCCGTGGGTGCGGAAGGCGTCGACCGCGTAGTCGCTGCAGCGCGGGTAGAACCGGCAGTCGTTGCCGAGCATCGGCCGCAGCGTCCACTGGTAGACACGCACGGCGCCCACCGCGAGGAGAACCGCCGGGTTGGTCACAGCACCATCACCAGGCGTCGTCACGCCACCACTTCCGGGCGTCGTCACGCCACCCCCACCTTGTCCAAGGCGCGGCGCAAGTCGTCCTGCAGCGCTGTGAAGTCGCGCGTCCGGGTCGCATCCCGGCCGATCAGCACGAGATCGACGCCGGCGACCGGGCGAACCTGCAGCAGAAGCCGCGCGGCTTCCTTCAGCCGGCGACGGGTACGGTTGCGAATCACGGCGTTGCCGACCTTTTTCGTCACCGTAAAGCCGAGCCGGCCCGGCCCGTCGTCGTCGCGCTTCAGCGCCTGCAGCACTAGGCCGTGGGTCGCCACCTTGCGGCCCTTCGCGGCGGCCGCCAGGAACTCCGCGCGGCGCTTCAGGCGCCCGGGCGGGACCGCCATGTCATCACGCGCTCAGCCGCTTGCGGCCCTTGGCGCGCCGGTTGGCCAGCACCTTGCGGCCGCCGACGGTGGCCATGCGGGCGCGGAACCCGTGCCGGCGCTTGCGGACCAGCTTGGAGGGTTGATAGGTGCGCTTCACGAAAGTCTTCTCCGATCAAACAATTGCGGGGCGCCATCCGCGGGAGGTTATCCCCGGGCGCCCCGATGCAGGCCGCGGCTTATAGGAGCCGGGTGCCCGGTGCGTCAATGAGCCTTCACGCGACGGACGGCCGCCCTGCTGGCATGCTGGCTGCCGGATACCAACTCTAGCCGCGGGCGTCGCAAAGCGGCGATCCCCCATGGCGCCGAAAGCGCCGCCCAAGCCCGCAGCCGGCCGAACGGTGAACGGCGCGCTGACAAGGATGCTGAATGCCTCGAATCGCCAGATTCCTGCCGATTATGCTGCTGCTTGTCCTGGTGGCCGCGGTGTGGGCAAGCGGCCTCTACCGCCACCTGTCCTGGGCCGAACTGGCGCGGCACCAGGCGGCGCTGGTTGCCTGGACGGATGCACACCGGTTTGCCGCGCCCGCCCTGTTCCTCGCCGTCTATGCCGCGGTGGTGCTGGTGAGCCTGCCAATTGGTGCGGCGCTGAGCGTCGTCGGCGGGCTGCTGTTCGGGACCACCGCGGGGGGTGCACTGTCGGTGCTCGGCGCGACCCTGGGCGCCATCGGACTGTTTCTGGTCGTGCGCTCCGCGGTTGCTCCCGCGCTCGCCAGGCGCGGCGGCAAGCTGATCGCGCGCATCCGGCCGGAGTTGGAGCGCGACGGGTTCCTCTACCTGCTGGCGATCCGCCTAGTACCGGCGTTCCCGTTCTGGGCGGTGAATCTGGCGGCAGCGGCGTGCGGCATGCGGCTGCTGCCTTTTGCCGGCGCTACGCTGCTCGGAATCATGCCGACGACGTTCGTCCTGGCCTCCCTCGGCGATGGGCTAGGCGGCGTTCTGGCGCAGGGCGGGCGCCCCGATCTTGGGGTGCTGTTCTCGCCCGCCGTGCTGGTGCCGCTATGCGCGCTTGCCGGTATGGCGCTGCTCCCCGTCGCCTGGCGGCATGTGCGCGGCTGGCGGCGCAGCCCCGCAACTCGGCCGGCGGCGCTGCCGGATGCCTGACTTCAACCTGGCGGTGATCGGGGCCGGCGCCGCCGGTCTGTCGGTTACCGCCGGCGCCGCCCAACTCGGCCTGCCGCGTGGCGCCGATCGAGCGCGACCGGATGGGCGGGCGTACGGCCTGGCGATCGCGCGGCGCGTGCCGGTCTCGGCGCTGGCATTGCTGGTGATGCCATATCCGACGCGCGCCGAGGCCGGCAAACGCGCCGCCGGCAGCCTGCTCGCGGCACGGCTGTTCTCGCCGCGGACAAAATCTCTGGTCAGGCTGTTGGCGCGGTTGCCGTAACGCCCGCACTGCAGCACGCTGGCGGGATGAAGACATCCGGGACTGGGATAGCGCTGGCGCTGCAGGGCGGCGGCGCTCATGGCGCCTTTACATGGGGCGTGTTGGATCGGCTGCTGGAGGACGGCGTCGCGATCGATGCCGTCAGCGGTGTCTCCTCGGGCGCCATTATCGGCACGGTGATGGTTCAGGGGCTGGTGCGCGGCGGCGCTGCCGGGGCGCGGACGGCGATGCGGGAGCTTTGGCAGCGCGTGGCAAGCGCACACAGCCTGTCGCCGCTGCAGAACGCGCCGCTGGAGCGCTGGCTCTGGGGCTGGGACCTGTCGAACTCGGTGATGTGGCGCGCCCTGGAGATGGCGATGCGGCTGTTCAGCCCGGCGCAGATGAACCCGTTCGGCCATAATCCGCTGCGGGGGCTGCTGGCGGAGCTGCTCGATCCCGCGCTGCTGACCCATCCGTCGGCGCCGCGCCTGACCGTCGCTGCGACCGACGTGGCCACCGGCGAGGCGGTGCTATGGGGCAATGCCGAGATCGACGTGGAGGTGCTGCTCGCCTCCGCCTGCCTGCCGTTCGTGTTCCCGGCGATCGAGATCGACGGGCGTGCGTTCTGGGACGGCGGCTATGCGGGCAACCCGCCGCTGTCGCCGCTGCTGACCCCGACTCCGCCAGCCCATCTGGTGCTGGTCCGCGCCCAGCCCATGCGGCGGCCGGGTGTGCCGGCGACGCCGATCGAGATCATCAACCGGCTGAACGAAATCGCCTGCCACAACGCGCTGGCCGCGGAGCTGGCCGTGCTGCCGCGGTCGGTGCGGCTGACCACCTACGACGCCGACGACGCGCTGCTCGACTTGCCGATCTCGTCCAAGTTCAACGGCGACAAAGGGTTCCTGTCGGACCTGTTTCTTGCCGGACGCCAGGCTGTCGAGCGGCGTGGGCTGCCGCCGGGGGTGGCGGCTCGGACGGGTGGCGGCGTCGTGGTTCCGCTGCGGCAATGACGAGCTGGGACCCCGGCGTTTACCTCCGCTTCGCGGACGAACGGCTGCGGCCGGCCCTGGATTTGCTGGCGCGGGTGGAGCTGGTGGCACCGGCGCGCGTGGTGGATCTCGGCTGTGGGGCGGGCAACGTGACCGCGCTGCTGCGCCAGCGGTTCCCGGCGGCGGCCGTGGCGGGGGTGGACAGCTCGGAGGCGATGCTGACGAAGGCCCGTGAGGCAGCGCCGGACTGCCGCTTCATCGCCGCGGATATCGGCGCGTGGGTGCCGGATACGCCGCCAGACCTGATCTATTCCAATGCTGCACTGCAATGGCTTGGCGACCATGCTTCGTTGTTTCCCCGGTTGCTGTCGCTGCTGTCGCCCGGCGGGGTGCTGGCCGTGCAGATGCCGGCGATGCACGACAGCCCGTTGCGGCGGTTGCAACACGAGGTCGCCGCCTCCGGTCCGTGGGCTGAGGAACTGCGGGACGTTGTTGCGGCGCGGGCGATCCTTGAGGCCGCGGCGTATTGGGAATTGCTGCGGGGGCATGCCCGGGTCGTGGATATCTGGGAGACGACGTATTTCCACGCCCTGACCGGCGAGGACGCGGTGGTGCAATGGGCGGCGGGCAGCAGCCTGCGGCCGTTCCTTGACCGGATCGGCACGGCGCAGCGGGCGGGCTTCCTGCTTGCGTATGCGGAGGCGCTGAGGCCGCACTATCCGGCGCAGGCCGACGGGACCACGTTGCTGCCGTTCCGGCGTTTGTTCCTGGTGGCCAGAGTATAGCCATCACAACCACGCCACCAGAGCGCCCTTGCGTCCGAGGTTTTCAGCGAAACAAACACAAGTCGGGCAGCGCACCTTGAACCGTAAGGGCCCAAATCCCAGACCAAGCCCCTGCTGAGCGGGCCTCGCTTGTGGCTATGCACGCGGCCCGACCGGCGTGGCCGTTCTCTCCGGCGTGAATACTTGCCTCGGTGCGATCCCGATGATCGCTTGTACCGGGTGGCTGCTGGCATGCGGCGCGTGGTCGCGCGGGCCGGTTATGGGGCTGTTGGCTTGGAGGTCCCGCCCGGCCGCTGCGCAATCGGCAGCGCTTCGTCGCCGGGCGGGCACCCCGACCATGGTGTGCCCCTATGGACGGTCCCTTCATCCCGCCGGTCCCGCCGACGCCGGACCAACCGCTGTCGCCCTGGCGCCGGCTCGGCATGCTGCTGCGCCGGCGCAGCATCATGGCCACTTTTCCGCGCGCCGCCTACGAGGACCTGATCTACCAGCGCCGCCAGTTCGGCTGGCTCAGCGTGTTCGTCAACGAGCCAGACGCCATCCGCCATGTCTTCGTGACCAACGCCGCCAATTACGAGCGTCCGGTCCTGGCGCGCCGCCTGCTGCGCCCGCTGTCCGGCGACGGCCTGCTGCTGGCCGAGGACGCTGCCTGGCGCCGGCAGCGCCGCATCCTCGCGCCCGCCTTCACGCCCGAGCATGTCAACCTCGCGCTGCCGCATTTCGCCGCAGCGGGCGATGCGCTTGTGCAGGATCTCACGTCCGGGCGGGTCAACCTTCTGGCCCGGCTGCGTGACGCCGCCCTGGACGCCGCCTGCCGCTCGCTGTTCTCGCTGCCCTCCGATCAGGACGGCACCTATCGCCGGCTGTCCGCGCTGGTGCGCGAATACTTCATCCATGCCGGCTGGATCTCGCTCTGGGACATGCTGGCACGGCGGGAGGGCGACTACGGCTGGGCGCAACGCGAGCGTTTCGACTTCAAACGAAGATGGTTTGCCGAAATCGATGCGATCGTGGCGGAGCGGCGCCGCCGCCCGCCGGTGGCCGGCGCGCGCGACCTGCTCGACCTGCTGATCGACGCGCGCACGCCTGACGGCGAACCGGCTCTGAACGACCGGGAGATCGGCGATCAGGTCGCCACCATGATGGCCGCCGGCTTCGAGACCACGCATGCCATGTTCTGGACGATCTATCTGCTCGCCTGCGACCGCGCGGCCCAGGACGAGGTGCGCGCCGAACTGCTGGCGGCGCCGGCCGGGTCGGTCCGCACGCTGGCCGGCCTGCGCGCCTGGCCGGCGCTGCGCCGCACCGTCCTGGAGGCGCTGCGGCTTTACCCGCCGTTCCCGGTCACGGCGCGCGTTGCCAGGCAGGACGACGTGGTCGGTGGGGCAGCGGTTCGCGCTGGGACGCTGGTGATGCTCAGCCCCTGGCTGATCCACCGCCACCGCCGCTTCTGGGACCAGCCGGACGCGTTCATCCCCGCTCGCTGGATTGGCCGCGAGGACCATCCCGGCGAGCACTACATCCCGTTCGGAGTCGGGCCGCGGATCTGCATCGGCGCGGCCTTTGCCACGTCGCAGGTCATGCTGGTGGTCGCGTCGCTGCTGGCCCGCCACCGCGTCGGGCTGGACGACCCCCGGCCGGTGCTGCCAACCCTGCGGAACGCGACGGTCCCGGCCATCGAACCCTGGTTCGCGCTGGAGTCGATTGATCGGGCGGCGCGCGACGTGGAAGCGCGTCCCATCGGGATTCCGCCCGCGGTGGCTGCCTAGCGGTTGATAAGGCAAGCGAAATCGCGCTCGCAGGGGGTTGATAGCGGGGGCCAGGAATGCAGCTAGCTGAACGATATCTTCGGGGCGGCGCGGCGGGATCAAGCTGACCGCATCTGCCTGCGATCCGCGTCGCAGTTCTTGGTAGCCGAAACATAATCATCGGCGCCGCGAGTGCTCCGAACGCGCAGGCATAGGGTTCCTGCCCTGCCATCGCGTTGCCATCCTGGAAAGGTGTTGCGTGGTAGGCGCTCGCCGGTCAATGCGACCCAGGGCGAGATCATTTTATGCTTGACGCAACACGTATCAACGTCATACTTCGGTTGTCCCGATGATCAAGAGCTTTCGGGAAAACCGGACCGAGGCCCTGTTCCATACCGGTCAAGGGGACAAAAAGTGGCAGTCTTTCGAGAGGGTTGCGCGTCGCAAGCTCTTGATGGTCGATGCGGCGTCTTCCTTGCGCGACTTGAAATCGCCGCCTGCCAATAAGCTGGAGGCCCTGAAAGACGATCGCACGGGACAGCACGCGATCAGGATCAACGGCCAATATCGCGTCTGCTTTGTTTGGGCAGATGGCAACGCGCACAACGTTGAGGTGGTTGATTACCACTGAGGGATTATCGCCATGAAAGCCGATATGCTGATTCATCCCGGTGAAATCCTCAATGAGGAGTTTCTGGTCCCGCTCGGCCTGAGCGCAAACCGCCTGGCAAAAGCTATTGGCATTCCGACGAACCGCATTACGGAGATCATCAACGGAGAGCGCCGGGTAACCGCCGAGACCGCCATCTTGCTCGGTCACGCTTTCGATGTGTCTCCGGAGTTCTGGGTCAACCTTCAGGCGCGCTACGACCTCGATGCGGCGAACGCAAGCATTTCGGAAGAGGCGGTCCAAAAGGCCGACGCCTTCGCGCAGGGGCGTCGGGCGGGTTAGTGGCGTATGTCGGGAGGCGGTCCGCACGGCGAGCCACCTTAGATCATGCTCCGGGCGGCAGCGTTAACGCCCGAGACGCCATGCCGCTTCCGATTCGTTAAGGAACTTCCATCGCCGACTTCAGGGATTACGACAGTATCGTACTAAACCAAGACTTGCCGGGCAAGCGACTCAGAAAAGGAATGGTGGGAGCCATCGTCCATGCCTTTACATATCCCCGGATCGCCTATGAAGTCGAGTTCTGCGACAGCGATGGAAAAACCGTCGCGCAACTGCTGGTAACCGTGGACCAGATCATGCCACACAGTCCCGGTCGTGCATTTCGGGCACCAGCGGTCCCGATTCATCGCCCGCTGTTCGCATGCCTCCACGGCAATTGTTACGCTGCGGGGTGACCCGGCTTTGGCCCGCGATCCCGGCAAGGCCCGTTATCGCGAAAGGCGCTTGCGCCGCCGGACTGTCCTCGCCCATGCTCGGCGTATCGTCGCTATTGCCAAGCCGCCGCCATCCGACGCGTGTTCTGCCATGACAATGCAAAAGGCAGCCTGAGATGCAGCTCGATCGTCGAAACCCGCCCAGCCCGTACGATTTTCTGCCGCCCGTTACCTCATTCCAGGTGGCCAGCGCCGATATCCGCGACGGCGAGCAGATGGGAGACGCATTCGCGTTCGACGGTTGGGGCATGACGGGTTGCAACGCCTCTCCGCAGCTCGCATGGAGCGGTTTTCCCAGCGGGACCAAGAGCTTCGCCGTGACCCTGTTCGACCCCGACGCGCCAACAGGAAGCGGCTTCTGGCATTGGATTCTCATCGACCTTCCTGCCAGCGTCACCAATCTTCCGCAAGGCGCCGGGGCGCGAAATGGCGGCGGGGCATTGCCGGCAGGGGCGCTGCACGTGCGCAACGACTACGGCGAGCCTGCCTATGGCGGCCCGGCGCCGCCGAAGGGCGATCGCCCGCACCGGTACATGTTCGCCGTGCACGCGCTGGACGCGGAGAAGCTTGGAATCGACGGTTCGGCCAGCGCCGCCGTGGCCGGCTTCAACCTGACATTTCACACTCTGGCGCGCGGCTTTCTGGTCCCGGTCTACGGCTTGGCCTAGCGGGAGCGTATCAAGGCCGGGTGGCCGGCTTTGCTTTGGCTGGCGCCGATGCCAGGGTGGTGTCGCGGCGCAGCCGGTGCTCGCCCAGGAACAGCAGGATCGGCGCGGCGATAAAGATCGATGACGACGTGCCCACGACGATTCCAAAGAGCATCACCCAGGCGAAGCCCGAGATCGACTCGCCGCCGAACAGGGCCAGCGGCAGGCTCGCCAGGAACACTGTCATCGAGGTGCCCAGCGTCCGGTTCAGCGTCTCGTTGATCGACTGGTCGATCAGGTCGCGCAGCGGCATGGTCTTGTATTTGCGCAGATTCTCCCGCACCCGGTCGTAGACGACAACTTTGTCGTTGGTCGAGTACCCCAGGATGGTCAGCAGCGCCGCGACCATCACCAGATCGAACTCGATCCGGGTGAGCGCCAGGAAGCCGATCGCTTTCGTCAGGTCCAAAACCAGCGTCGTGACCGCACCGATCGCGAACTGCCATTCGAAGCGGAACCAGATATAGACCAGGATCATCAGCAGGCTGAGGCCGAGGGCAAGCAGTCCGTTACGGAACAGCTCGGCGGAGACCGACGCGCCGACGGCATCGGTGCGCATCACGCGCGCACCGGGGACCGCATTATCCAGCGCCTGCCTGACGCGCGTGACAGCCTGCTGGGTGCCTTGTTCGGTCGGCTGGCTGCCGAGGCGGATCAGCACTTCGTTCTCGTCGCCGAACCGCTGGACGCCCTGTTCGGAAACGTGCTCGGCGGCCAGCGCGGCGCGGATCTGGCTGAAATCGGCGGGGCCGGGGGTGCGCACCTCCATCACGATGCCGCCCGAGAAGTCGATGCCCAGGTTCAGCCCCGGGTAGAAGAACAGCACCACGGATGCCGACGACAGAATGGCCGAGGTGATCAGCCCCAAAAACCGGCCGCGCATGAACTTGATGCGCGTGCCATCGGGAACCAGACGGAGGCGGGGACGGATGAACATGGGTCAGACCGGCAAAAGCTGGGGCCGTGTCGCGACATACCAGCGCGACACCAGAAGGCGCGTGAGCATCCACGCCGTGAACATCGAGGTCGCGACCCCCACGCAGATGGTCACCGCGAAACCGCGCACCGGGCCGGAGCCGAACACGAACAGCATGACGTGCGCCAGAATCGCGGTCGCGTTGGAGTCGAATATCGTGCTGTAGGCGCGCTGGAAGCCATGCTCCAGCGCGGCAAGCGGCGGACGGCCGTTGCGCTGCTCCTCGCGGATGCGCTCGTTGATCAGGATGTTGGCGTCAACCGCCATGCCCAGCGTGAGCAGGATGCCCGCCATGCCGGGCAGCGTCAGCGTCGCCTGCAGCAACGACATGATTGCCAACAGCAACACAAGGTTCATCAACAGCGCGGCGTTCGCGAACCAGCCGAACAGCCCGTAGAAGAACCCCATGAACGCGATGACCAGCACGAAGCCGATTGCCAGCGAAAGCGCCCCGGCGCGGATCGAATCCGCGCCCAGTTCCGGCCCGACGCTGCGTTCCTCGACCACCGTCAGCGGCGCCGGCAATGCGCCGGCGCGGAGCAGCACGGACAGGTCGTTGGCAGCGGTGGCGGTGAAACTGCCGCTGATCTGGCCTCGGCCGCCGGTAATCGGCTCGCGAATGACCGGTGCGCTGATCACCTTGCTGTCCAGCACGATGGCGAAGCGGTGGTTCACGTTGGCCCGCGTCACGTCGGCAAAGCGGCGGGCGCCGACGGAGTTGAAGGTGAAGTTCACCACCCACTCGCCGGTCTGGGAGTTGTTGCCGGCACGGGCGTCGGTGAGGTCCGCGCCGTCCACATCGACGCGCTTGCGCACGCCGATCTTCTGGTTCGGATTGTCCTGCATCGGCAGGTAGTCCACCCCGGGCGGGGGCGGCGTGCCGGCCAGCGGGCTGGCGGTCTCGTCGACCAACTGGAACGTCATGTGCGCGGTCTTGCCGAGCAACTGCTTGATGCGGTCCGGGTCGCTGATGCCAGGCAGTTGGACGACGATGCGCGATGCGCCCTGCTGGGTGATCTGCGGATCGACCACACCCGTCTCGTCGATGCGCCGGCGGATGATTTCGATCGACTGCTGAACCGCGGACGCCGCCCGCTCGTTCAGCCCCACCGGCGAGAGCGTCAGGGTGATCGTACCGTCCGGGGTCGAAGCCAGGTCCACGTCCGGCCGCCCGCTGGCGCCGGTGATGGTGACCAGTGGCCGGAGCACGGCCAGCGCGTCATCGAGCTTCGCGGCATCGCGCAGCTTCAGGAAGACGCGGTTTTCCGCGGGCTGCGCCTCCAGCGTCTGGTAGTAGATGCTGCTGGGGCGCAGCGCCTGGCGCACCGCATCCACCAGGCTTTCCAGCCTCTCCTTGACCACCGCGTTCATATCGACTTCCAGCAGCAGATAGCTGCCGCCGCGCAGGTCCAGGCCAAGATGCACGGTGCGCCACGGCAGCCAGGAGGCCGGGGCGGAGACCAGATTGGGGATGCAGAGGAAGCCCGCCAGCACGCAAGTGCAGAGAATGAGCGTCGTCTTCAGGCGACTGAAGTACATCATGAGCGAGCGGCAGGCTCCTAAGCTGGCACGCGGGTGGCGCCCCTATGCGCTGGCCCCTGCCCGCTGTCCAGTGGGGTGGAGGGCGGCGGAATTCGGGTGGTGCAGGGGCGTGTCTGGGTGAGGCGGGGATGTTAACGTTACGCGTGTCGCGCATCGGCGCGCGCGGACAACTCGGGGTGGACGATCCGGCCGAACTCGATGAAACTTGTGGCTCGCGTGCCGGGAAACTTGTGGCTCGCGTGCCGGCAAGGACAGGCATATCAGTCGCGAACAAAACAGCGCCTACAAGCTTCGGGAATCGCGGGTCATGACCGGGAACGGATTCACGATGATCGCGTGATCGATCCTGCTCCCCCGCCCATCCCACAGGAAAACCGTCCTACTTTGACTTGCAAGCGTACGTCCTGACGGACCGAACGCGCCGCCGCCCAGCCTCAGCGCCGCGCCTTGCGCGCCGCGTATCGAGCGTCGCGGATGGCTTTGCGCTCGGCTTCCTCGGCCAGCTTGCGGGCCGCCTGGGCGGCGAGCTGGACGGCCTTCTCGGCCTCGCGAGCGGCTTCCTCGGCCAGCCGGGCCACATCCTCGGCGGCCTTGCGCGCCGCTTCGACTTCGCGGGCGGCCTGGCGCTCCGCGGCACGGACCGCGCGGGCGTCGATCACCGCCTGCTGGGCAGCCTGTCGCGCCAGCACGGCCGGGTCATCCGCCGGCGGCTTGGCCCGAAACTTCTCCAGCGCCGCCTTTTTGGCGTTTGCTGCCGCGGCGATCCTATCGTTGTAGCTGTCCTTGTGGGCGGCCATCGTCGCGTTTGTCCTCGGAAGTTGGGCAGGCGACATAGCCGATCCCCGGCCCCGGGGCCACAACCGACTGCAGATGGTGGGCGCCATACGATGATCCAGCCCGCGGGAACGCCCCTGCCCGGCCGGCCGGCGGCAGGCGTCCCGCCATACCACGCACGGAACGACAGGCGGCGGGACCGGATTGGACGTTCAGCGCCGGAAAACGGTTGCCTGCATCTTTGCCCGCACGTCGGTTGCCGGCCCGTCGCTCACGCCTGCCAAGCCCGTCAAGGCCCGAGCGGCATGGTCAGTCCATTGCTATTTCCCAACTGCAAGGATCGCTCGTAGCCTGTTGATCGGGCACACATTGGCGCCGTCGACCAGGGGGACGTATGCCGAAGCCTTTCATCCGAACCGCGTTCGCGCTCGGCGTGCTCCTTGCCATGGCGTCGGGGGGAGTTCAGCCGCTTGCCGCCGCGCCGGAAGCCAGGGAGACCGTGGTGTTTATTCGCCATGGCGAGAAGCCCCCGCTCGGGCTGGGACAACTGACCTGTCAGGGACTGAATCGAGCCCTTGCACTGCCCGGCGTCATCGCCACTGCGTTTGGCAGGCCAAACGTTATCTTCGCGCCAGATCCAGCGAAATCGAAGGATGATAGCGGCCTGCCGTACAACTATGTCCGCCCTCTGGCGACCATCGAGCCGACCGCGATTGCCTTCGGCATGCCGGTCGATGCCAGCATCGGCTTCGCGAACCTCGAAGCTCTGCGGCGAAGACTGAACGCACCCGCGTTTCACGCCGCACTTGTTCTCGTCGCCTGGGAGCACGCCAACATCGTCAAAATCGCCCGGCGCCTGATGGCGGACAATGGCGGCAATCCTGCCAGCGTCCCTGAGTGGGAGGGGAGTGATTTCGACAGCATCTACATCGTCAGGATTTTGCGGAACGACGGCCATGTCACGGCGACATTCGAGCGGCGCCATGAAGGTCTCGACGGGGAACCGACGGCTTGTCCCGTCAGGCCGCCGCCCGGATGACACACCGGCGCTCGACAAGGGCCGGGGACAGACACTCGCTCGACGAGGGGGCCACGGAGCACCGGGGGACAGACCCTCGCTCGATGGCCACCGCGGGACCGGGCAGCCGGTCCGCCGCCACCTGTTGCCCCCGATCCGCTGGCGGCGAGGTACGAGGCCCCCCAGCCACCGGCCAACGCGGAGCGAAGGCGGCAACGCCGCCAGGGACCGCCGTGACGGCCCCAGCCCGCCGCGTCGCCCCCGGCTCGGCCGCCACGCCATCAGGCTCAATCTGTCCACCGGCCGGCGGCCCAAGGTAGCGGGCCCCCGCCGAGCCGCTGGCCCCTGTCGCCCCGCTCACAGCGCACCCCCTGCCAACCCACCCCAACCCTTGCCCCGCGCCCGCGAAGCGGACACATGGAGGGGATAGCCCGCAGCCTTCAGGTACCGCATGACCCCTCCCCGCCTCCGCATCGGCGTCGCCGGTGCGGGCCATTTCGGCCGCTACCACGCGCTCAAGGTGGCCGCCTCGGATCGCGCCACTCTGGTCGGCGTGCATGACCTGCATGACGAACGCGCCAAGACCGTGGGCTGGGAAGCCGGCGCGCCGGACCTGCCGTTCGACGCGCTGCTCGCTTCCGCCGACGCGCTGGTGATCGCGACCCCCGCCAGGACGCACCACGCGCTGGCCGCCGCGGCGCTGCGCGCCGGCAAGCACGTGCTGGTGGAGAAGCCGATCGCCTCGACGCTCGCCCAGGCCGACGAACTGGCCGCACTGGCGACGGAGCGCCGCCTGGTGCTGCAGGTCGGCCATCTGGAGCGGTTCTCCGCCGCGCACGGTGCGCTGGTCGGTCGAATCGGCACGCCGCTGTATCTGGAGGCCACCCGCATCGCCCCGTTCAAGCCGCGCGGCACGGACGTGTCGGTGATCCTGGACCTGATGATCCACGACCTGGACCTGGTGCTGGCGCTGGTGGACAGCCCGATCGAGTCGGTGGACGCGGTCGGCGCCGCGGTGGCGAGCCCGCACGAGGACATCGCCAACGCCCGCATCCGGTTCGCCAGCGGCGCGGTGGCGACGATCACCGCCAGCCGCATCGCCGCCCGCACCGAGCGGCGGATGCGCATCTTTGCCCAGGACGGCTATGTCGCGGTGGACTTCGCCAACCGGCGGCTGACCGTCATTGCGCGCGGTGCCGGCACCGGCCAGCCGGTGCCCGGCGTGGAGGGCTTCGGCATGGCGGAGGTGTCGTGGGAGGAGCACGATTCGCTCGCCGCGGAGCACGCAGCCTTCATCGCCGCGGTGCAGGATGGCGCGCCGGTCCTGGTGGACGCACCGGCCGGACGCCGGGCACTGGCGGCGGCGCTGGCGGTGACCGACAGCATGACCAAGGCGCGGGCGAGGATGACCGCCTCCGGCCTGATTCGGCCGGGCCAGGCGGGCAGCGGTGGGGCGTTCGGCTGAAAGGCGGAGCCCCCCGCGAGCGAGGCTTGTGTCGAACCCGGTTCGGAACATCGGTCGGGACATGTCGACGGGACCGGTTCAGCGTCGCGCGCGCCCCGGTTTGACCGTGACCGCAGCCAAACTGATCATGGGGAGCCTGATGCCCTCACCTCCCGATACGATGCCGGCCGGGACCGCCGCCGTTCCGGAAAGCAACTTTGCGGCTCGCGACCTCTACCAAGGGTACGTCGCGGAGCGGAGCACGCGCCACGTCGCGGGATGGCTGCGCAATCCGGCCAATGATGCGGAGCGGGCCGAGTTTGAGATCGTCCTGCCAGGACCGGACGGGGAGCGTGTTCTCCACCGGGGCCTGGCCGACGCGTTCAGCGCCGGGCTGGCGACGTTGGGCCTGGGTGACGGCGGCAACGCCTTCTACGCGGTGCTCCCGATAACGCTAACCGCGGCCGAGCGGGATCGCCTGATTGTCAGGGCCGCGCGCAACAAGGTGGCGTTGCCGCTTGCCCCGAACCTCAACGCGGCGTTCGAACCGCTGAGCTACGTGGCTATGGACATCGTGAACAACTGCAACTTGCGTTGTCCGTTCTGCGTCTACGACTACCGAAGCACACGCGCGACCAGGGTCATGACCGCCGCGGTGTTCGATGCCGCGCTGAAGCTGATTCCCTATGTGACCGACGGCAATTTCTGGCTGTCCTGCCTGCACGAGCCGACGCTGCATCCGAGCCTGCTGGCGTTCATCGGCCGCGTGCCGCCCGAGTACCGGCGGAAGCTGTGCTACACCACCAACCTCGCCAGGCGGATGCCGCAGGCCTATTTCGACTTTCTAGCCGATGCGGGCATCCATCACCTGACCATTTCGCTGGAGTCGCTGGAGCCTGGGCTCTACGAGCGGATGAGGGCGGGCGCCCGCCACCGGATCTTCGCCGCCAACTGGCAGATGTTGCTGACGAGCGCCCGACGCGGCAACGCCCCGCCCAAACTACGCTACAACGTCCTGGCCTACCGCTCGAACCTGCGCGCGATCCCTCCCATGGTCGAGATCCTGCTCGCCGAGAGGCAGGCGTCGCAGGTGGAGATCCGCTACACGTTCGACGAACGCCATATCGCGCAATCGTTCCGGGACCGGGAGTTCCTGGGCACGGCCGAATGGGCGTGGCTTGCGGACCAACTGGCTCGCTATCCGACGGATAGGGTGTTGCTGTTACCGCCCCCTTTCCGCGTCGGCGATGACGGGGGGCGGAGCGCCCAAGGTCCGAGCCGTCAAGGCGCTGAGCGGCCGGCTGCCGCTGAGCAGGCGACCGGCCTCAGCCCTGCACAGCTTGAGCAAGCTTGTGAGATCGCCACCGCCTCGCCGGTTGCCGCGGCTTTCCGTCGCGTCCCGGGGTCTCTATACGCTCGGGTGAAATGGGATGGCGCGCTGGAAGTGTATGGCACCGAAATCCCGGCCCCGGGACTGCCCCCCGGCCCCGTGAACTATCTCGTCGCGAACATTGCCCAACTCGGCGACCCGATCAGGACACTGCTTGCGTTGTGAAGCCACTCCGTGCCGATAGGATTGCCAGCGCCCCAATAGAGTGTTGCGATGCCAAGTGCGCCACGACAATCG
>Ga0302283_1002283_pt1 | contig 15570 bp, 11 predicted proteins | sample III_Fen_E1_4_FD_198770 | JGI IMG/M metagenome (GOLD analysis project Ga0302283, IMG submission 198770) | Peat permafrost microbial communities from Stordalen Mire near Abisko, Sweden - III_Fen_E1_4 | ecosystem: Environmental > Terrestrial > Soil > Wetlands > Permafrost | place: Sweden: Abisko...
TCGCGTCTGCCCGTTAGCTGCCGGACAGAGAGTTTCCAGAGAGAGATTTACTCGATGCGTATTGCCTATCTTGATTGCTTCGCCGGAATCGCCGGCGACATGTTTCTGGGAGCACTGATCGATGCGGGCGTTCCGCTCCAGGTGCTGCAGGACGCAACTGCCGCTCTCAACGTGGGCGCGAGCCTGAAGATTGAGAAGGTCGACCGCAGCGGCATCTCGTGCACAAAGGTGCATGTGCTTGCCGACGGCCGTCTCGCCGAGCAGTCGCAGCATTCTCACACACAACAGCCTGAGACGCAGCACCAGCACAAGACCGGCCACGCGCCCGACCATCCTCATTCTGAGGAGCATTCCCATGGGGTGGACGCCCACGATCATCCCCACGCACACGGACGTTCGCTGACGGCAATTCGTGCGCTGATCCAGGGTGCCGCGCTGGCCGAACCGGTGAAGCTGACCGCCATCCGCTCTTTTGAGCTGCTGGGCGAAAGCGAAGCGCGCATCCACAATATTCCGGTCGACGAGATTCACTTCCATGAGGTGGGCGCGGTCGACGCAATCGCCGACATTATCGCGGCCAGCGCTGGCATTCATCATCTGGACGTTGGCGCGTGGCACTGTTCGCCCATCAACGTCGGCAGCGGCACAGTGGTTTGTGCGCATGGGATATTCCCCGTGCCCGCTCCTGCGACCGCGGACCTGCTGCGCGGCTTCCCTACCTACTCGGCACATGTGCAGCAGGAACTGGTGACACCTACCGGCGCTGCCTTGCTGCGCGTACTCTATCCGGTCTTCGGACCGCAGCCAGCCATGCGCGTGGAGCAAATCGGCTACGGCGCGGGCACACGAAGCACCAAGGGTTTCCCGAATGTGGTGCGCCTGAGCGTTGGCGAAGCGTCAGAGCCGGCCGAAGTCCCTGGGCAGTTGCAAAGTGACGCATCAGAGACAGTCACGGTGTTGGAGACTGCGCTGGACGATCTTTCGCCGCAGGTTCTGGCGCACGTTGCGGAAGCTGCGTTGACGCTGGGCGCGCTCGACGTAATGCTAATGTCAGTCATTATGAAGAAGGGCCGGCCAGGCACGCTGCTAACTGTCTTATGTAAGCCATCCGACATTGCCACACTGGAAAGCCTGATACTGAGCGAAACGAGCACCCTCGGATTGCGCATACGGCAGGACCGCCGCTCATGCCTCGACCGACACCATGCTACAGTCGCGACGACGTATGGCGCGATCCGCATCAAGATTGGCTCACTCGCTGGCGAAACGCTGAACGTCGCGCCGGAGTTTGAGGACTGCCGTGTCGCAGCCGCCGAACATCACACGCCGGTCAAGCAGGTACAGCAGGCTGCAATCGCGGCGTATCTCCTCCAATTCCCGCCGAACGAGGGCCGGTCGTGACTCCTTCCGCACTATTGGCGCTTCTCGCGGAGGTCGAGCGTGGGACTCTGACACCCAAGGCTGCCGCAGACCGGCTAGCCACGCTGCCCTTTGAAAACCTCGGACACACGCGTGTGGACCATCACCGCAGCCTGCGCGCCGGCCTGCCCGAGGTCATCTTCGCCGCAGGCAAGACGCCGCAGCAGACAGTGGAAATCTTCTCAAGCCTTGCCGCTGACGGCGTAGACGTCCTGGTGACGCGCGCGGATACCACGATGGCGCGCGCTGTGCTCGCGGAGCATCCCGCGGCGGTCCACAACCCACTTGCGCGCACCGTCGCACTGCGTCAGTCGCCGCAGGCGCAGGCGACCCAGGGACATATTGCGGTCTTGTGCGCAGGGACTAGCGATATCCCCGTTGCGGAGGAAGCAGCCGTTACGGCCGAGACCTTCGGGGCGCGCGTAACTCGCCTTTACGATGTTGGCGTCGCCGGTCTGCACCGCCTGCTTGCCGTCCAGGAGGAGATCAAGTCGGTCCACGCCATCATCGTGTGTGCGGGCATGGAAGGCGCGCTGCCCTCAGTGGTTGGCGGGATGGTCGGAGTTCCGGTAATCGCTGTGCCGACTTCGGTAGGTTACGGCGCTTCGTTTGCCGGTGCGACGGCGCTGCTGGGCATGCTGAACTCGTGCAGCCCAAACGTGACGGTTGTCAACATCGACAATGGTTTTGGTGCAGCCTACACGGCAGTCCTAATCGCGCGCGCCTCGTCTAAGTAAAGCAGCTCGACATCGGTGGTATCTTAACTTGGATTGAATCAAGAAATGACCATGGGTGGAACCGACCTCAAGCAACCTGTCAGCGCTTCCGCCATGGAACAATGGCCGTGGCCAGTGCGCGCTTTCCTAGGATGCTGCGCCGCAAGCCTGGCGGTGGCAATCACGTATTCGGCTACGCCGCTGCGCGCGTTCCCTCTGCTATTCGCGTTCCCTACCGTAGTCCTTATCTCATGGTTTCTGGGAATGTGGGGTGGTGTCCTGTGCGCCATCACGGAAGCAGTGTTGGTTGACACGTTTCTCACCCAGAGTCAATTCCGTTTCTCAGTCGGGTTCGCTCGCGAGGAGATACGGCTTGCTATCTTCCTGCTGGTGTCGATTCTTCTGGGCTGGGCGATCCGTCGCCTGGCCCAGCAACGCGCTCTGCTCACGACCCAGGAGTTGCAGCAACAGTTGGCGATCGCCAACGCTGAGCGCCGACTCGCCGAGGAGCACGTACGGGCCAGCGAGGCCCTGCGCGACCGCGATGACGTGCTGCAGATTGCACTGCGGGCCAATGGCATGGGCCTGTGGGTGTGGGACCTGCAAGAGAACTGCGTTCAGTGGTCGGATGAGGTCTACCGGATCGCAGGCCGCGAGCCAGAGTCCGTGGAACCGGCTGTGGCAGGGTGGTTGCAGTTTGTCCATCCTGAGGACGCGGAGAAAGTGCACGAAGCAGTGATCCGGACCCGCAACGGCGGGGCGGAGTATCACCAACAGTACCGCGTCGTGTGGCCCGATGGATCGCTGCGCTGGGTGGAATCGCAGGGTAGATGCCAACGCAACAGCGAGGGCCAGGTGACGCGGGTGGTGGGAGTGCTGGCTGACATCACCAGCCGCAAGCAGCAAGAGGAGGCAATGCTGCGCGCGGAGAAGCTTGCCGTAGCAGGCCGCCTCGCGGCGTCAGTCGCCCACGAGATCAACAATCCGCTCGAGGCCGTGGCAAACCTCCTCTACCTTATCTCCCACGCTGAAACCGCAGAGACAGCGCGGACGCAGGCACAGCAGGCGCTGGACGAACTGATGCGCGTCTCGTTGATCACGCAGCAGACACTGAAGTTCCATCGCCAGACGGGAGCGCCGAAGGTCACTCAACTCTCAGAGGTCGTGCAGACGGTGCTGGCGCTCTTTCGCGGCAGGCTGAAGACATCGCAGATCTTGGCGGAATTACAGGTGGAAGGCGAGGTCAGCATCGCGTGCATGCCGGGCGAAATGCAACAAATTTTCGCGAACCTGGTCTCGAACGCCATCGATTCCATGCCGCGCGGTGGAAGACTGCTTATAAAGTTGCGACCTTCGCACGACTGGCGTGACCGGAGGATTGCCGGGATGCGGGTTACACTGTGCGATTCCGGCGCGGGAATGGACCAGGCAACCATGCAGCGTATTTTCGAACCATTTTTCACCACCAAGACAGAGACTGGAACTGGGCTCGGCATGTGGGTAGTCGCCCAGTTGGTGGAACGGCACCACGGACAGGTGCGGGTCTGGAGTACACAACGCGTCGGAGCCAGCGCCACGGTGATCTCCGTCTTCCTACCGCTCGGCGCCGCGATTGCGGCCGACCTGCAAGGTGCTGCCATCGCACAAGCCATCGCATAGACCCGGGCCGCAAAGGTTAGTTCGCTGCCGGAGCCAACGCGTCCTCATGCGCCCGGGTCATCCGCTGCTCCAGCCATGCGAGCCATGCATCCAGTCCGCCCTCGACAGTCGAGGACACGCGCACGATCTCCATGCCTGGATGCACCAGCCGCGCATTTGCCTCGGCCGTATTCGCATTGAAGGGCACATAGGGCAGAAGATCGATCTTGGTAAGAAGAAACAGATCGGACTTGAAGAAAATGGACGGATACTTCAGTGGCTTATCCTCGCCTTCCGTCACGCTGAGCAACACAATCTTCGACGCTTCGCCGAGATCGTAGCTGGACGGACAGACCAGATTGCCGACGTTCTCGATGAAGAGCAGATCTATCTCGTCGAGATTCCAGGCTGCCAGATGCTTTTCTATCATGCGGCCATCCAGGTGGCAGGTGCCGCCGGTGGTGATCTGCTTTACCGGGAAGCCATACTTTGCCAGCCGCTGGGCGTCGTTGTCGGTCTGGATGTCCCCGGTGAGCACACAGACTCGGGTTGTGGGATCCAGGCTTGCCAGCGTGCGCTCCAGCAGCGCAGTCTTCCCCGAGCCGGGCCCGCTGATCAGGTTCAGGCAAAGCACGCCGTGCTCCCGGAACCGCTCCCGCAGCGATTCAGCGATGATCTGATTCTCATTCAACACCTTGGACTTGAGTGGCAGGCGTTCCATCGGTCTCTACCTCCAGATAATCGAAATCCAGTTCATCCCCGCTGATCGTCTTTGTGCTACTGCTCGCACATACCGTACAGCGTGCGTTGTATTCGACCACGGCAAATTCGTTGCCGCAATCGTTGCAGCGACGACGCTGCGGGCAGACCCGCGCATCCAATTGCAGACCTTCCCAGTCGGTTCCGGCGAGCACCGCTTCGAAGCAGAAGGTAAGCGAATCTACGTCGACAGCGGCGAGTTCGCCGATCCGCAGGCCGACGCGAATGGGGTGGGCCCCTGGATGATTCACAAGCTCCTTGCGGACCGCTGCGAGGATCGACTCCGCGATGGATAGCTCATGCATTGACCCGTCACCATGCCGCTGGCGCCAACCTCTTCGGCAGAAGTGATCTTAGATGAATCCAGCACGAACTCGTTGTGAGGTGCGTCACAATCTTCCGCTCGTGCTCACGCCGCACTCGTTCCGGAGCCCATTTCGCAGGTCCGCTGATCCGGGGCGCTAAATCCAGCCACCGTTTGCCGATAGAATCGAGATCAGCCCACCTGGGGCAAACTCACTCTTTCTTTATGCCCCCCGCCAAACCACGTACTCCGAAGAATAATCCAGCGCCAGATCGCCACGCTCCCCGATCGGCGCTGGAGATCGTCGATCCCGTCTGGCTGGTCAAAGCTCTCGCGCTCAGCCTTGTAGCCGCGGCGATCTGCGTTTACGCGACGCTGTGCCTGCTCGTATACCAAGGCAAGTGGCAGCTGGTCCTGCATCCCATCCGCACAATCGACCGGACGCCTGCCAGCGTCGGCCTGGACTACGCTGACGTTCGCTTCGGTGCCACGGATACCGGCCAGCCGCGCCTGACCGGCTGGTGGATTCCAGCCCAGAGAGCAACCGCGCCCGGCTCACAACTCAGCCTCCAGCCACGGCCGAAGTACGCCGCCTTCACCATTCTTTATCTTCATGATGGCTCGGGCTCGCTGTCCAGTACCGTCCCTACGCTCGCGCGCCTGCACCGCGCCGGGTTGAACATCTTCGCCATCGACTATCGCGGCTTCGGTGCAAGCGATGCATCCCTCCATCCCAGCGACGACCGCATGGCCGAGGACACCGCTGCGGCGCTTGACTACCTCGCCTCCACGCGTCATATCCCCGCGCGCGATCTGATTCCCTATGGAACCGGCCTGGGTGCATCCCTGGCCGCCAATATTGCTCGTTCGCATCCCGAGTTGCCAGCCGTCGTCCTCGACAACCCTGACCCTGATCCCGCAGCCACCGCCGCCTCGCACTCATCCCACATCATCCCAGTGCGGCTTCTGTTCGGCAAGAACTTCGAAATCGCGGGCACCCTCGCGTCCCTCACCACTCCCAAATTGCTGATCGCAGGCGGCCCCGCGGCGACCGGCTCAGCCCGTAACCTGAACCAACTGCAAACCTTGTTCCAGCAGTCTGCCAGCCCGAAATTCACCATGACCCTTCCATCCGGCGACACCGATAGCGCCTACCAGGCTGCACTGAGCCGCTTTCTCGACCAATACCTTCCAGCCCACTAGCGTTCCCTTTTCCGCCCCCATTTAGTAATTGGGAAACTGGGGCCTTAAGGAGTGAAGGCTCCCGATGTTCTGGGAGCCTTACGTATAGGTGGGGAGGGTCGTGCGGATAGGGGAAGCCGGAACCGTGGGAACTGCTGGCCCGACAAATTGCTTGTTACATTCAATGAGACGCACTCTGCAGGGAAAAGTTGCTCAATAATCCTGCAAAATGTATTTTCACAATACCACAATTCTAAAAACTGAATACTCGTGCCGAGTTAATATCCAATATTGACTGATTCTATTGGACTTGCAAAAAAGTCGGAGATAGCCGGCCAATTCCGAGCCTGCTCTTCCAAACTGGGGTGCCCCGAGGGCCGGGACAAACTAGACGCGGGAAGAGCCCATACTGGTTGCCCCAAACGCAGGAGATTTCGGATGCCAGAGTCAAAATGGACGATTCAGACGTCAATGGGATATCGTATTCACGCCGCGTGCTCCATGTGCCAGAGCAGCCCCGATTTCTTTATCCCTGAAAGGTAGTCAGCCCCCAATGCCATCTAGAAAAGTTACTCGCCGCGAATTTGTTGGAACCTCGACTTTTATGGCTTTGGGATTGCCCGTGGTGCTTGGCCGGGTCTACCCAGCGTTTGCTGCGCCCTCCACCGGCACGCCGTATGCTCCGCCAAAATCTCCCCGCGCCACATTGAACTTCAACCACGACTGGAGGTTCATCCGCGAAGATGTCCCGGGTGCCGAAGCTCCGGCCTTCGACGATGCCAAGTGGATCACGGTCGCGACACCGCACAGCTTCAACGATGTCGACTCCTTCCGCAAGCTCATTTCGCATGGCGGCGGCGACGGCGGGACGTACAAAGGGCTGTCCTGGTATCGCAAGCACTTCAAACTGCCGGCTGACCTTGCCGGCCGCAAGGTCTTCATCGAGTTTGAGGGTATGCGCCAGGCTGGCGATATCTACCTGAACGGCAAGCAGGTCGGATTGTATGAGAACGGCATCACCGCATACGGGATCGACATTACCGATGCATTGCAGTTTGGCGCCAAGGAAAACATTCTTGCGGTGAAGGTGGATAACACCACGCGCTATCAGGAGCGTGCCTTCTGCATGGCCAACCCCAAGAATACGGATGGCTCGCCCTGCGTTGCCACGGGATACGAGTGGAACGCGAACGACTTCAACCCCGATCACGGCGGCATCAATCGGCACGTTTGGCTGCATGTGGCGGGCAATATCCACCAGACGCTGCCGCTCTACTATGGGCTGCAAAGTCAGGGCGTGTACGTACATGCCGCGAACTTCGATATCGCGAAGAAGACAACCGACGTGACAGTGGATGCCGAGGTGCACAACGCGTCCGGCGACCGTGCGACGGTAGGCCTGTCGGTGGCGATCGTCGATCACGAAGGCCACGTGCGGGCGCAGTTCGACGGCGATCCCGTGGACATGGTTGACGGCGAGAAAAGCGTGATGTCGGCGACGGGAGGATTGAAGGATGCGCGCTTCTGGAGCACTGACGACCCTTACCTGTACGACGTCTACACCACCCTGAAAGTGGACGGGAAGGTGGTCGATGTTAATCGGCTGGAAACCGGTTTCCGCAAGACCGAGTTCAAGGGCGGCGTCGGCACCGGCGGCATTTACATCAACGATAAGTTTGTTTACCTCAAAGGATTCGCCGAGCGCTCGTCCGATGAGTGGGCTGGCGTCGGTGCGGGCTATCCCGACTGGATGCATGACTACACGGCCAATCTGATCCGCGAGTGCCATGGCAATTACATGCGCTGGATGCACATTTCGCCGACCAAGACGGATGCGGATACCTTCGCCCGCTACGGGATTATCCAGATATGCCCCGCAGGTGACAAGGAGCGCGATGCGGCCGGGCGGCAGTGGGACCAGCGCGTCGAAGTGATGCGCATTTCCATGATCTACTTCCGCAATAACCCCAGCATTCTGTTCTGGGAAACCGGTAACACTGTGGTGACCGCAGACCATATGAAGGAGATGGTTGCGCTGCGCAAGCAGTGGGACCCCGATGGCGGGCGGGTAATTGGCGGGCGCGGCGACGCCAATGTCGCAGCCAATACGGCTGTCACTCCGATTGCGGAGTACTACGGCGTGATGATGGCACAGGACGCGGGAGTGGACGCGCTGAACGGCCCGACCGCGATGTTCCGCGCCTACTCGGCGGAACGCCGCGACCGCGCGCCGATCATCGAGGCTGAAGACTACCGGGATGAAGGCGCGCGCCGTTTCTGGGACCCGTATTCGCCGCCGTACTACAACCCGAAAAAAGGGCCAAACGACACCTACATGTACCGGTCCGACTACCGGTATACCTCGGAGAGTTTCGCTGTCGGCGGCGTCAGGCGGTACTGGGATTACTGGAGCAACCGCATCTCGAACACCGATCCCGCGCACTCCAAGTGGTCCGGTTACTGCTCCATCTACTTCACCGATGAGGATGCCGACGGACGCGAGGACTCGAGCGAAGTGGCACGCGTCAGCGGCAAGGTCGACGCGATGCGTCTGCCAAAAGAGATTTACTATGCGCACCGTGTAATTCAGAGTGAGAAACCTGACTTGCACATTTTGGGCCATTGGAGCTATCCGGCCACGCAGCCGGACGGCTCCAAAACGGTGAAGACCGTCTACGTCATAGCGAATACCGAGTCGGTGGAGCTGTTCGTCAACGGCAAATCGCTTGGCGTGAATGCTGCCCCGGAAAGCGGCTGGATCTTTGCGTTTCCGGCGGTCGAGTTTGCCCCGGGCAGTTTGAAGGCTGTGGGCAAGAGCGGAGGCAAGATTGCCGCGCAGCAGGAGTTGACTACGGCTGGGCCGGCGGTGGCAATCAAGCTGACACCGATCTTGGGACCGAAGGGGCTACAGGCCGACGGCGGGGACATTGCGCTGATCGATGTCGAAGTGGTGGACGCGAAGGGCCAGCGTTGCCCAACTGACGATGCGCGGGTCGACTTCACCTGCACCGGGCCGGGAATCTGGCGCGGCGGCTACAACAGCGGCAAAGTCGATTCGACGAACAATCTGTACCTGAACACCGAAGCCGGGATCAATCGCGTTGCGGTGCGGTCGACGCCGACGGCCGGGACGATCACGGTTACGGCCAACCGGGACGGCTTGAAGCCGGCGCAGGTGCAGATCGCGGCCAAGCCGGTGGTAGTGACAGACGGTATCGCGACCTTCATGCCGGCGCACTTGCTGGGGCCAGCGGAGAAATAGCGCGGTCGTCGAGCGGCAGGCGCATGAGCAGCGCGTCGTCGTCGGGGTCGCGGTAGTAGAGCGGGCGTCGGCCGGTCTTGGTGAAGCCGAGGCCGATGTAGAGTGCGATAGCGGCAGCACTGTTTGTGCGAACTTCGAGGATGATTTCGGATGCCCCCTGGGAGCGGCACCAATCGAATACAGCGGCGCATAACGCGCGGCCGATGCCTGCGCGCCGTACGCTGACGGTTACCACCACGCTTTCCAATTCGGCGATGCCTTCGGCGGGATGCATCCGCCCAACCGCGAAGCCCGCAGGCAACTCTCCGTCATAGGCCACAATCAGGCACCGGAGGATTGCTGCCGCTTGGGACGGGTCAGGGTCCAGGATGGCTGCGTAGGCTGCGTGCGGCCAGTGCGGAGCGGTCTCGGATGCAAGCTCTATATCCAGAATTGCGTTGAGATCCTGGGCGACGGCCGGACGTAGTTGGATTCGCGGAGTCGTCATCGCGGGGGCGTCCCGGGCGCTGTGGGGCGTGTGGCCGCAATCGGCTTGGCGAAGATCTCGGCGTCGGTGCGGCGGAGGTAGTTGGCGTCGAGGGTGGCGGGGTCGTCGAAGTCCTGCTGGTGGACGCGGCGGAGAGCGAGCGGGAGGGCGTCGGCTGCGGTGGGTTCGGGGAGAAAGCGCGGGGTTGCCTCCCCGCCCAAGCCGAACTTGGACAGGGCACCCAAGGATTCGGCTATGGCTGGCTCGCAGGCGATGACGATGGGGGCTGGTTCGAGGCTGAGGACGGCGAGGAGTTGGTCGCGGGTGAGGAGCGATTCGCGAAGGCATGTGCCGTTGAGATACTCGCCGTGGTAGAACTCGCCGCGGCCGGCGTCGATAAGGGCCTGGACTCGGGAGCCCGCGGGGGGATCAGCGAGGTGGGCGAGCACGGCGAGGCGGGAAATCGCGATGAGCGGCAGGTCGAGCGCATGACAGAGACCCTTGGCGGCCGCGAGGCCGACTCGAACTCCGGTGAACGAACCGGGGCCGTTGACGACGGCGATGGCATCGAGCGACTGCAGGGTGGAGCCGGCGCGGATTGCAAGATCGCGGATCACTGGGACGAGACGCTCGGAGGCGGTTCGGCCGGGGAGGGTTGCGGTGGCGACGATGCCAGCGGTTCCGGCAAAGGCGACGCTGCCGGTTGCGCCGCAAGTGTCGATGAGGAGGATGGTCATACTGGGACCTCCTCCGGGGCCGGCCTGCGGGGAAGTTGCGCGAAAGGGTACCCCCCTACCCCGGTATCTTGCCAGGAAAATATCTGGAATGAATGACTTAGCGGCACATGGTTGCTGCAAAATCTTGATTCCAGACGGTTTAGGCGCAAAATATCCAGAATCAGCGACTTAGCTCGATGCGGAAGCGGGAGCTCGCAGGATGGGCGGGACAGGGATGGCGCGCGCTGGAGGTATTTGTTCACTGTATTTAAGTGTAACGGATTGACCATAACTCATCTGCTACCTATTTTTATTTAGTAAGTTGCTGATGGGTGGTCGGTTAATGGGGCTATGGAGGGTTTTGGGGGCTTGACAGTGTTTTGGGATGTGGAGGAAGGACGAATCACAAAGATCATGGAGACAGAAGAGAGCACAGAGGGGTTTGGGGTGTCCCAGGTCTCAAGAGCGAAAGCGACATACGGAGATTCTGGCTTCTCCTGGAATGACGACTTCGGAGCGGGCCAGAGTGGCGACTTTCGAGTTATGGGGCGGACCCACCCCAGCGAGCTTGGATGGGAGTCCCGGCTAAGTGCCCGTCCGGATTACGTTCGGTTTGCCGATTGGGAACGAGTGCTCGGTGCCTACCCTTTGGCAGGTGGAATGTTCTCATTGAAGCTGAATAGGTTCGCGGGATGGTATTGCGCTTCGATCGCCGCGAGCCGTTGGAAGCGCGCGTCGCTGTATGCCGAATGCACGTCCTCTCCCTCCGACATGTAATTCACTTAGGCGCCGCCGGTTGAGTACGAAAGGGCCTTCTGCCAAGCCTCTCGCGCCCATGCCCTCTGACTCGTGTCGATTGCGGGATTGTCCGAGATCGCCAGAATGCCCAGCTAAACAGCGCGTCGCGGTGTCCGAACGCGGTGGCGTAATTGGGTACGCGGGCGACCGCCCCACCGTACAACTCGATCATGAGCACGTTGAGTGGCGAAGGCGAAGCGTCGGCAGTTTCGACGACCAGGTCGATCACGTCGTCCGAGAGGGTCTTCAGGAATGCCGATTTCCAGTAGCGACGCTGCCCCTTGGGGTACGACACGTCGACTTCGTGCTGCAAACTCCGGCCGGAGTAAGGCAATTAGGAGGGTATCACTTCGTCCTTGGCATGAGTAGATCGGAACAGGGGCTTGGGTGGCGGCCGGGCGAGGACGGACAACGGCAAAGACGCTTGGTGCTGCGCAGAATCTCGGCTGAGGGAGGGCGGGCGGCGAAATTCTCTACGGCGTGACGTTTGGGCTTGGGGGAAGTATCGTAGGAGGAGGTGACAGCGTGTGTCCTCCGGACGCTGCATCGAACACGAACGCACGCGGATCAAATGCTGGTGCGAGACGAACAGAAGCAGATTCCCTTCGGGAATGACAAGCGCTAAATGACAAGCACAAAGAGAGAGCCAATACAGGAATGACGACGAAGACTGAGGTTGCGGCGAAGGCGGATTTCTCCGCGGAGATGGCGGAGTGGATTGAGGCGTTTGACGACGTCGTGGCGCAGGAGTGGGAGAGTGCCGCGGAGTTGCTGAAGGCGCTGCGGCAGCGCGGGCGCGAGGCCGGCGTGGTGGTGCCGAATGAGTTTGCGACGCCATTCTGCAACACGATTCCGAAGCACGACGAGGTTCCCTACCCCGGCGACATGGATGTCGAGCGACGGATCAAATCGCTGATCCGGTGGAACGCCATGGCCATGGTGCATGGACAAAACAAGAAGGATGCAGGAATTGGTGGGCACATTTCGACATACTCCTCGCTGGCGACGCTGATGGAGGTTGGGTATAGCCACTTCTTCCGCGCGGGTTATACCGGGGCGGACGGGCGCGAGCTGCCGGGCGACTTCATCTACTTTCAGGGACACGCGTCGCCGGGCGTGTATGCGCGAGCGTACCTTGAGGGACGGCTGAATGACGATCACCTGAAGAACTACCGCCATGAGTTGCGGGACAAGCCGGGACTGTCGAGCTATCCGCATCCGTGGTTGATGCCGGACTTCTGGAATTTTCCTACGGTGTCGATGGGGATCGGGCCGCTGAATGCGATTTATCAGGCGCGATTCATGCGGTACCTGGAGAACCGCGGGCTGATTGAGAAGACGGATCGGAAGATCTGGGCGTTCCTGGGGGATGGCGAGACGGACGAGGTGGATACGCTGGGCGCGGTTTCCCTGGGTGCGCGCGAGAAGCTGGATAATCTCATCTTCATCGTGAACTGTAACCTGCAGCGGCTGGATGGGCCGGTGCGAGGGAACAAGCGGATCATCGACGAACTGGAAGGCGTGTTCCGTGGCGCCGGGTGGAACGTGATTAAGGTGATCTGGGGGGGAGATTGGGACGAACTGTTTGCGCGCGACCATAGCGGGCTGTTGCTGCGACGGATGGAAGAGTGCGTCGACGGCGACTTCCAGACGTATAAGGCGAAGGATGGGGCGTATCTGCGGAAACATTTCTTCGGGAAGTATCCTGAGCTGCTGGAACTGGTGAAGGATTACACGGACGATCAGCTGATCCATCTGCACCGCGGCGGGCACGATCCGGTGAAGGTGTTCAACGCGTACAAGCGCGCGGTGGAGCATAAGGGTGGGCCATCGGTGGTGTTGGCGATGACGGTGAAGGGCTTTGGCATGGCGGCGGCGGAGTCTCGCAATGCAACCCACTCGGAGAAGAAACTGACCGACGATGGGCTGGCGGCGTTTGTGAAGCGCTTCAAGATTCCGATTCCCGAGAAGGCGGCGATGGAGGGAACACCGTACCGGCCGCCGCAGGACTCGCCGGAGATGGTCTACATGCATGAGCGGCGGAAGGCTCTGGGCGGCTATATGCCTACGCGGTCGGTGCCGGCGATGGACTTCAAGGCGCCGGGGCTGGATTTCTTTGCTGAATGGACGGCTGGCTCGAAGGGGCGTGCTGTATCGACGACAATGGGATTTGTGTCGATGCTGCGCGGGCTGCTGAAGGATGCGGCGATCGGCAAGCTGGTGGTGCCGATTGTGCCGGATGAGGGACGGACGTTTGGGCTGGAGTCGGTGATCCGGCAGGTGGGAATTTACGCGCCGGAGGGTCAGCGGTATACGCCGCACGACAAGGACATGCTGCTGTTCTACCGCGAGGAGCAGGACGGGCAGATTCTGGAGGAAGGGATCACCGAGGCGGGATCGATGGCTTCGTTTACGGCTGCGGGGCAGGCGTATTCGACCTATAAGGTGCCAATGATTCCCTTCTACATGTACTACTCGATGTTTGGGTTCCAGCGGATCGGGGACATGGTGTGGGCGGCTGCGGATGCGCGCTGCAAGGGCTTTCTGATGGGCGGGACCGCGGGACGGACGACGATGCTGGGCGAAGGTTTGCAGCACCAGGACGGGCATAGCCATTTGCTGGCGAGCACGGTGCCGACGTGCGTGAGCTACGATCCGGCGTTTGTGTACGAGCTGGCCGTGGTGGTACAGGATGGGCTGCGGCGGATGTACGAGAAGGGCGATGATTGCTTCTTCTACATCACCATGTACAACGAGGATTACGCGATGCCGGCGATGCCGGAGGGCGCGCAGGAAGGGATTCTTCGGGGGATTTACAAATTCCGCGCAGCCGGCAATGGCGAGGCTACCGTACAGTTGTTCGGATCGGGGCCAATTCTGAACGAGGTGCTGCGGGCGCAGGAGATGCTGGCGGAGAAGTATCAGATTGCGGCGGACGTGTGGAGCGTGACCAGCTACACGGAGCTGCGGCGGGATGCGATTGCAGTGGAGCGCTGGAACCGGCTGCATCCGGCTGAGGCGGAGAAGAAGACCTATCTGGAGACGGCACTGGAAGGGGCGAAGGGGCCGATTGTTGCGGCGAGCGATTATATGAAGTCGCTGCCGGACGTGCTGGCTCCGTGGCTGAACGAGAACGGCAAGTGCAGGCTGGTGACGCTGGGGACGGATGGATTCGGGCGCAGCGATAATCGCGAACATTTGCGGCGACACTTTGAGGTGAACGCGGAGGCGATTGTGGGGGCAACGCTTTCGCGACTGGCGCGCGATGGCAAGATGAAAGGCAAGAAGGCTCAAGCCGCGCTGGCGGAGTTGGGGCTGGATGTCGAGGCCAAGGACCCGGCTCGAGCATGACGGCTGAGAGTGTGGATGCAGGCGCCGTCTGGGAAAATCCGCTGATGCCGAACGTGAAGCTGCGGCAGATCTATCGCGCGATGGTGCGCCTGAGGACGCTGGCGCGCGCACTGCCGGCGGGAGGCCGTAAAGGGTTGGGGATGGAGGCCGTCCTCGTGAGCACGTCGGTAGACCTGGGGCCGGGCGATTTCGTGAGCGACGCGATTGGCGGCGGAGTGGTGGAGTTTCTGCGGGGCGCGGGCTTGGTTGGGGCGCTGGGTGGGAAGAAGACGAAGCGCGGGACCGTGGCGGGGTGCGGTGCGGCGGCGAGGCTGCCGGGTGGGATAGGGGTTGCGGAGCGGATTTGGGCGGCGCTGGGTGCGGCTGCGGCGTTGAAGGCTGCGTGGGCTCAGGCGAAGGTTGCGGCGAAGGCGGCAGAGGCGACGCCGGGCGAATGCGGCGTCGTGGTTGTGTATACCCGGGCAGGCGAGATTCCGGCGGCGGTGTGGCGGAAGGCGCTGACGTTTGCGGTGGAGCAGGAACTTCCCGTGGTGTTTGTGGTGCTTCCAGCGCGAGGTGCGCGGTGGGGCGAAGTGACGGCGCTGGCTCAGCAATGTCGTGCGCCGGGGATTCCGGTGGATGCGGATGATGCGGTGGCAATCCATCGGGTGGCGCAGGAGTCGATTGGGCGGGCTCGGGTTGGCGGTGGGGCGGCGCTGATCGAGTGTGTGCCGTTTGTGCTGGGGAGTAAGGGCAATAAAGCGGGGGATGCGATTGCGGGTCTGGAGTGCTATCTGCTGCAGCGCAAAGTCGCGACAAGGGCATGGTTAGAGGGCGAGGCGAAGTCGTTCGCCAAGCGGGTAGCGCGGGAGAAGGAAGCATCCAAGTAGAAGCGCCAGTCTTCGGGCAACTAATGAACAGTCAGGATTATTGGCGGATAACGGCCAACGGTGTTGACGGAATGTGTTGGATGACAGGTC
>Ga0302283_1002287_pt1 | contig 15554 bp, 9 predicted proteins | sample III_Fen_E1_4_FD_198770 | JGI IMG/M metagenome (GOLD analysis project Ga0302283, IMG submission 198770) | Peat permafrost microbial communities from Stordalen Mire near Abisko, Sweden - III_Fen_E1_4 | ecosystem: Environmental > Terrestrial > Soil > Wetlands > Permafrost | place: Sweden: Abisko...
CAGAGCAAGCCGGCGCGCGAACACCGCTTTGTACGCTTGGCGCTCATGAAGATGGTTCTTGAACATCGGCAGATCTGCCTTAGTCAGTACGCCGACAATCTCCTTTTCGAGACGTGTTTTTATCAGTGGCGAGGTTCGTGTAATTAGAACACGAAAGTTAATCGTCCGGTTCAGAGTCTCTTCCTCTTCCTGCACCAGCCCCACGGCACGGCTGGCTTGGCGGGCGTCCACGGCAGACGCTTGTAGAGGTATGACAACGACGTCTGCACGGGAGATTGCCCGAGACACCATCCGGCTGGCGGAGCCTTCCAGGTCAACGAACACAAATTGCTGCGTGTGGTTGTCGGCTATCGTCCGGATGATCGTCTGTTCAGTGACATCACCGATGACCCGGACCGATGATTTCGACTGCCCCGTGCGCCAATCAACAAGCGGGCGGTTTGGATCAGCGTCGATGACGGTCACCGAAGCGCCGGCGCTTGCGAGAGTTTGCGCCAATATCAATGCGCTAGTCGATTTTGAGGACCCCCCTTTGGGATTTGCGAACACAACGACGGGCATGCCTGCTCCTACATGTTGCAACATGGTCCACGTGGTGCTGGATGTTGCACCATGTGTCTGATGATAGCATCAGGTAGGACCATGGTGCAAGGGGGTGCAGTCGGATGGCTCATGGTTCATGGTGGTGCAACATGTTGCACCATGCCGGGCCGACATCGGTCTCGGCGCTGACCAAAGGAGGATGCGGCCGACATCAGCCGCGTCCGCCTCGCCATCGGGGGTCACCACACGATTTGTACAAAACTGCACGCTAAGCCGAAAGCCAAACGATATCAGAGGCTTTCACAAACGTTCGTTTATGCACGGGTCAGACCCGGCACGGCGGATCCAGGGGATTTCGCTTTCAAAACCCTGTTTCAAAATCGCGCCGAAAGGCAATGCCCATCGGCAAGGCCCGTTAGCGTGCAGTTTTGCACAAATCGTGTGGTGACCCCAGAATCGCCTTGGTCTTGGCAGAGTGCGCCGCCGCGGTCGAAAGCGACGTCCGGGGACGCTCGGTAGCCGCCGTTCCGGCTATCGGCGATGGGCCGGCGACATCGTGGCCGCTCATGTTGCCACGCTCGGTGCGCTGCTCGACCCGCCGCAGCCGGTCGAAGCCATCGCGTTGCTGCCCGATCAGCCGCCGGTCGCCTTCACCTGGCGCCGCAAGCGCCACCGCATCCGCCGCGCCGACGGCCCCGAGCGCGTCCATGGCGAATGGTGGCGCCGCGCTGCCGAGGTGGCCGCGGTGCGCGACTACTTCGCGGTCGAGGACGAGGAGGGCTGCCGGTTCTGGCTGTTCCGCCGCGGCGACGGCGGCGATCCCGCCACCGGCGACCTGCGCTGGTTCCTGCATGGCCTGTTCTGACTTCCCCGAGGATACAATGAGCGACGAGCCCAACCTGCGACCCGCCACGCCAGCCGAGATTGCCGACAGCCTGTCGTTCGCGCTACGGCCGCCGGCGCGTGCACCATGCCGACGACGCCATGGCGCGCATCACCGCCGACCGGCTGGTCGAGCATCTCCAGCGCAGCGGTTTCGTCGTGCTGAAGCGACCTGACTCAGTCGCCACATCAGCGAGCGAGCCATCACGGCCAGGGGCAGGGGGAGCCCATGACGGCTCGGGCGATCGCTGGAGCCGCACTCTGAACGACGGCGGACGATGACCGGCTACGCCGAGTTGCAGGTCACCACGAACTTCTCGTTCCTGCGCGGGGCCTCGCATGTCGAGGAACGGTTCGCCATGGCCAAGCTGCTTGGGCTGTCCGCACTCGGCATCGCCGTTCGGAATTCGCTGGCCGGCATCGTGCGCGCGCACCAGCAGGCCGGGGAGAGCGGGGTGCGGCTGGTCGTGGGCTGCCGCCTCGACCTGCGCGACGGCACGGCTTTGTTGATCTACCCGACCAATCGCGCTGCCTATGCGCAACTGTGCCGGTTTGCTGACGCTCGGCAAAGGGCGAGCGGGCAAGAGGAAGTGCGACCTCGGCTGGCAGGACGTGGCGACCCATGGTCAGGGGCTGCTGGCGATCCTGGTTCCCGATGCTGCCGACGCCTTGGCCGCCGACCTGACCGGGGAACAGGGCGAGATTGCAGCGATGGAAGCCTTTTGCCGGCGAAGTTCCTGACCTTGGCCGGCGCCAGCGTGGCCGCGTCGCCGATAGGCGCTCGATAGGTGCTCGCGGCGCGCCACGTCCGCATCCACGGGCGACAGCTTATGGCAAGGATGGGCCGTAAGCGGTCCGGCAGCTTTTGCGCTCGATCGAGGAGAAACTGCCGCGGCAGCAGCTTTCTCATTGCAATCCTCCAGACCGGCGGGCCCAATCGCAAAGGGAGGCAGCGTTGAAGGATCCCGCGCCGCCCGGTATGCTGCATGGGAGAAAGAACGTTCAACCCCGGCCAGCAACTTGCCCGTATATGTCGCCGGTGGGGGCGGAACCCACCTCGAACCGAGAATCACTAGCCACTATCTTGCGGCTATGCTGGCCGAGGCCGGTGCGCGCGGGGTCCTCGGCAGGGTCGTCGGTGTCAAGACTCAGCAGGCTGAGATCGACTCGCCGCTGGATGACCTCGTCGTAGACGGCGCGCTCGCGGACGGCACAGCCACCCGACTCGATCTGCAGATTACCACCACTTTGTCGTTCACTGAGAGTGACGCCAAGTGGTGCGATGTCCTCCCGCGCGCTTGGGCAACCTATCGCCAGACCGGATTCGACGCCGCGACCCGTCGGATCGGCATCGCGGTTAGCCAGACGACCACCAAGCTCGAGCGCAGCATCCAGCCGCTGCTCGCTCGCGCAAGACACGCGGCCGACACCAAGCAATACCGCAAACGGCTGGCCGTCGCGAATGGCGCCAACGACGATCAGCGCGAGTTCCAGCGCGTGTTGGACAAGCTCGTCAGGAACGCCGACCCCAAGGCAACCGACGACGAGATCGTCGATTTCCTGCGCTGCGTTACCATCATCGCGTTCGACCTCGACCAGGGGGGCGCCTCACGCGACGTGCTTGCGTCGATCGACCAACTAGCCCCAATCGCCGGCGGCGCGGCCGAGGCCCGGACCGTCTGGAACACCCTCAACACGCTGGCCAGCCAGATCATCCCCAGCGGCGGGGGCGCCGACCGGGCCGCCGTGGCGGCGGCGTTGCTGATCGAAGGACACAGCGTCGGAGCCGACCGGCGACACGCCGATCTCATCGTCGCAATTGATTCGGAATCCCGCGCCGCCGCGGCCAGCATTCGTGACACGATCGGCGGCGCCAGTGTTCCCCGTGACGCGTTGCAATCGGCGATCGTTGACGCCGTCGCCGAAGCACGATTGGTTCGGATCGTCGGTGAGCACGGCACTGGCAAGTCGGCAATGCTGAAGCGCATCGCGCTTGAAGAGCCTGCGGGTGCCCCCATCCTGCTGCTGCGCGACCTGCGGATCGGTGGCGGCGGCTGGACCGCGCATGCTGCGAGATTCGGCGCACTGACGCCGCTGCCCACGCTGCTGCGGGAGTTTCGCCTCGCTGGGTCGCGGACGCTTTATATTGACGGCATAGACAAGATCCTCGACCCCGCCGTCCATGTCACCATCAATGATCTGCTGACCACAATAGCCGGGACACCCGGACTGGAGGACTGGCGGATCGTAATGACTATACGGAAGGAGAACACCCAGCGCGTCGATGGCTGGCTCGATCCCAACGCACTCTCAAGGCTGCCCAGCAAATCGGTGCGGGTGGAGGCGTTCGACGAAGACGAGTCGGCCGAGGCTGCGACGGTCCTGCCCCTCCTGCGCCCGCTGCTTTCCGACCCGCAGAACTATGACAAGGTCCTGCGCCGGCCATTCTTCCTGGACGCTCTGTCGCGATTGCCGCTTCCCGCCGAGAGCGAGGTCCGGTCCGAGGTCGACCTCGTTCAGCTATGGTGGCAGCACGGTGGTGCCGATGCTGCAGAGTTCGCTCCCGCGCAGGGACGCCGTAATTTGCTGCTGCGGCTTGGCGAACGACTACTTGCGAATCCCGGCATGCCGCTGCCGATACACGAACTCGATCCTGTTCCTTTGGATGAACTGCGCCGTGCCGGCGTCCTGCGCGACGTGGCTTTCGGTTCCACTGTCGCCTTTGCCCATGACATTTACGAGGAGTGGAGCCTGCACCGTGTCCTGTCGCTGAGACAGGCGGACATGGCGCAGGCCCTCCGCGAAGGCGGTCAGGACCTCCAGCTGGCCCGCCCGCTCCAGCTGCTTGCGACAGACATTCTCGAGCGCCCCAGTGGTGCGCCGGAATGGATTGCGCTGCTTGCCGCGCTCGACGCGGAGGACCTGCGCGCGACCTGGAGCCGTGTCGTGCTCGCCGCTCCAGTTCGATCGGTCCGCAGCGATGCGATGCTCAGTCGGATCGAGCAGGAACTTATGCGGGATGGAGGGCGGTTGCTCGGCCGTCTGATGCTGGCCGTGCGCACGACTGAGGTGGTCCGCGACCTTCGCTTCCTGGATGATACGGTGGTACCTGACCTTACGCGCGAGCAGCGCGAGCAGTTCGCGTCTGAGGCAGCCTCGCCTCAGCTCCTCACATGGCTGCACCTAGTGAGTTGGCTTGTCCCGCGGCTAGATAAAGTGCCCGAGGAGCAGCTCGGCGAACTCTACCCCCTCCTGGATGCATGGGTGACGTCCGTTCCCGCCTTCGCCGGTTTGCACCTACATGTGCCGGCAATTGCCGACTGGGCGCGCGGCCAGCTTGGAAGCGAGGACACATCGGAGGAGAAGGAGCACTCGTGGGAAAATTACCTCCGCCGCCCTTTCACCGACAGCGCGCGGTCGCTGTTTCTGAAAACAGCGGGCAGCGCCCCTGAGGCCGTTCGCGGCTATCTCGCTGCGATCTCGAAAAGTGCGCTCAGGCGAGTACGCAAGAAAATCGTTGAAGGCAGTGCTGCGATCATCGGTGCGTTACCGGCGGACTTGGCTTCGTTTATCAAACGCGCGTTCCTGCTCGACCACGATCGGGACCGCTCAGGATCCCGCTACGCAAGTCGGGAGCGGTCCGAGGAACTCGGGTTCGACGACGACAAGGCCTTCTATCCAGCCTCGCCAATCCGACCACCTTTCTTGCAGATGCTGCGTTCGCGCCCCGACGAGGGGCTCGATTTGATCCGAGACATCTGCAACCACGCCATAGCGGGTTGGCGGCGTTCACAAACCGGCCCGGGCCACACGCCGCTACCCGTCACAGTCGACCTCGGCGCCGGTCCATGGGACTTCTGGGGCGACGAATCGACCTATTCCTGGTTCCGCGGCGGTTCTCACGTCAATATCCTCGACACCGCGCTGATGGCACTTGACGCCTGGGCTCATGAGCGGCTGAAGAAGGGCGACGACATCGACGCGCTGTGCCGGCGGATCGCCAGCAACAACGAGTGCAACGCCGTCCTCGGGATCTGCGCCGGCCTTGCTGTCACCGACTTCAACGCCACCCTGGCCAGCACGGTCGGGTTTGCCCTGACCACACACCCTGCGCTCTGGGCGTGGGACATTTCGCGGCAGGCTCGCGACCTGGGATCGCACACCAACGAGATAGCGTACTTCAGGCCAGCGCGACATCTGGCCCGCGGCCTCCACGCCCACAACCGGCTGCCGCATAGGAAACGTTCCATTCGCGACCTCTCCGCTGCCTTTCCGCTGAGCGGTGTGAAGCAGGACTACGTCGATGCGATCGCGACCTTCCTCGACCGCGTCCCATTCGGCACCGAGGAGGTGCGCGACGACGATGACAGGGCGGAAGCCTTACGCCATTACTTCGAGACGTTCCGGCAGCAGGCTGATCCCGCCAACCTCCGCGTCGAGCTACGCGGTGACCAAATCGTTGCGTGGATTGAGCCGCCCTATGCCTCAGAGGAGAAGCACCAGTCGTTCGTAGCCGAGCAGGACGATTTGAACCGGGTGCTCGCCCTATACCTGTGGGCAACTAAGGCGGTAGAGACGGGCCAGCCCGACAACACGTTCGCCATCGAGAAGGCGTTCGAGGAGATGGTCGCGCTCGACGATCCCGAACTGCTCAACGAAGGCCAGTCGGTTCACGATCTGCGGCGACACCACCAGCAGTCGGCTGTAGCGGCCACGGCGGCCGTTCTCGCTCGCCACGGCGATCTTGCGCTCTGGTCCAAGGCGGAAGGCGAGGTTACAGACGTGATCAACCGCGCGGCCACGATGGTCGAAACGAAGGACCCGTTCTTTTCGCGCAGCGCTCACCTGGCCGGGCATCCGCCCGCGATGGCGGCTCACGGCTACGCGGCGTTGGTGCGGCGTGACCCCGGGAACGTGGACCCCCGCGCCGCGTTGTTCCAACTCGCGGTGGATCCGATCGAGAAGGTCGTTGAGGCCGTCTACATCGCAGCCCGGGATTTCGAAGACGCAGCCCCCGACATGGTGTGGCGCCTCTACTGCCTCGCGACTCAGCGCGCAGCCCGGACACGCGCTCGCGAGCCCGACCTGCACTGGTCGCGCGACGAGGCTGGCGAGCAGTTGGCTCTGGCCGACGAGGCCGAGAGGATGATGGTCGAAGGAGTGATGGCGACGCCCCACCCGGCGCCATCGACCCGCGGCGCCCGGTCAGGTGATGTAATCTTCCACTGGGATTTCCAGGCCTCCGCATTTCATCTCCCGATCCCACCGATGCTGCGGCCCGCCACTCGCTCGGCGCTGCTGGTCAACGCGGCGTCCTCACTCGACTGGGCGCTAACCACGTTCTCGAAGGATGGCCAGCGTTCCGATTCGCCCTACGACGAATGGCTCTTTGAATTTGGCGGTTGGCTCGGGCGCCTGATCGGCCACTTGACGCCGGCGGAGCTCCTGTCCCTGCTCCTTTCCCGCCTCGACGCAGCAGAGCGTACCGCCGCGGCCGAGGTAATGGACGTCGTCATGCAGCGCTTCATGATCGACTGGATGCTTGTTAAGGAACCTCTCGATCAGCGGCTGATCGACAACTGGGAGGCAATGGTAGACTGGGCAATCGCCCGCCCATCCTGGAGCACGGCACCCAGCGACGCTGGTCAATACGACCGCGGGATGGCGCTGTCAGCGCTGTTCTCTGTTGTGGTGATGAGCAGAGGGGTCATCTGCGGGGTCGAGCCTGATTGGCCGAATATCGACAGGCTTCTACCGGCTATCCAGCGCGCTGTGGAGAGATTCTCCGGCGAGCGGACGGTGTTCGCCGCTTTGGTCAAGCTGTTGCGTGCAACATTCGACAGGCTGATGCCGCGGCCCGGCCTAGAATGGATACTTGCCGTCATCCGGCTCCGGCGCACCGACCGCGACTTTTGGGCGCGCGCGAGCAACGGCGAACAGCTGGTGATACTCATACGCGATCTGATCGCGGCGGGTCCGCTCATGACCAACGACCGCGCCTCGATCGTAGAGATCGCCGACGCGCTGATCGAGGTCGGAGTGCGCGGAGCCGCCTTCCTTCAACAGGACATGGTCAGGCTGAAGCGGTGACCATTGGCGCTGCCCCGCGACGGCGACCGGCAGCAAGCAGGGGCACCGGAGGCGGCAAGGGACGAACTAACCAATGACCGCTTTCGGATAACGTGCGGGAGCATCGAACGACCGCCCTTGGCGCAATGCGGCCATTGGCGCCGCCGGCGTCGTAGTCCGCCCGGCCAGCAGGACTGCGGGGGTCACACGGCGCGCCGGATCTCGCACAGGCTGGATTTGTGCGAGGCCGTGCCGCTCACCGGATCCAGCACGTCGGTGCCGACCAGGTTGTTGAAGTTGGCACCGTCCGGCCCAAACGGGTCATAGCCGGGCGCGCCTAGCGCCGCACAGGCCTGCCACCAGCCGTGCTCGCCCACCGCCACGCGCGGGTCGATGTCTTCGTTCAGCCGGGCGCGCACGCGCACGCGTCCCGCCGGCGTCTCCACCGAGACCCAGTCCCCTGCGACGATGCCGCGCATCGCCGCGGCACTGGGGTGCAACTCCACTTCCGGATCCGGCGCGCGCCGACGCAGCCCAGGCAGCGCGCGCAGTTGCGTCTGCAGAAACAGCGTCGGCTTGGCGCAGGTCAGCACCAGCGGAAATCGCGCGGCGAGGTCGGGCCGGGCAACCGGGCCGATCGACGGCTCCTTGAAGTCGGGCAGGGGAGCATGCCCGTGCTCCAGGAATGCCTGAACGTACAACTCGACCTTTCGCGACGGCGTCGCGAAGCCGGTCGGCACGCCGGAGGCATCCGGCTCGGCATATTTGCGATGCCGCGTCTGTAGCGCCACGCGCAGCCCGCCGGGCGCAGCGCGCAACTGCTCGAGCGTCACGCCGCTCGGCCCCAACTGCTCGCGGTAGGCGGCGTCGATATCACCGTCCCAGAATTGTGCGCCCAGGCCCAGTGCCGCGGCCAGGCCGAACACGATCTCGATGTCCGACCGCGCCTCACCCGGCGGCGGCACCACCGCCTGGCGCAGTTGGATGTGCGACTGCGCCGCTTCGCTGGTGTCGAAGCCAAGCTTCAGCGCCTCGCGCTCGAAGCAGGACGCCACCGGCAGCACCAGATCGGCCAGCCCCGCGGTCGGCGTGAGGAACAGGTCGCAGTGGGCAAAGAACGCCAGCGCCGCCAGCGCCGCGCGGATCTCCGCGCTCTGCGCGTGCGCGAGCACCAAATTGGCGCCGAAGCCGATGAGGCCGCGAATCGGGTAGGGCTGGCCTTCGAGCACGGCCCGGCACAGCTCGCGGGTGGTCACGTTGCCGCCGCGCGCCGGCCCCAGCGGTCGCTCCGCCAGCCCCACGGCGGGCGCCTTGCGTGGCGCCGAGGGCGGGGCGGTAATGGGTGCCGATTGTGGTGCCGGCATCAGCACATTGCCGCCCTCGGCGTCGAAGCAACCGGTGAGCGCGTAGAGCAACGAGATCGCCCGCGCCGTCTGCGTGACGTTGGCGTGCTGTTCGTGGCCGCTCCAGGCGTAGTACGACACCGGCCGTGCCTGCCAGATCAGCCGCGCCGCCGCTGCCACCTCCGCGGCCGCAATCCAGCACGTCGTCGCCACCACGTCCGGGCTGTATTGCGCGCACAGTTCGGCATAGAGCGCGAAGGCTGGCTGGCAGACCACCGCGCCGGCCGGCGTGTCGATGCGGTACTCGCCCTCCAGGGCGAAATGTGCCGCATCGCCACGCAACGGCACCGGCCGTCCCGCCGCGCAGTCCCAGGCCAACTCCACGCCAGCATCGCCGCCAGGATCAATGTCGCGCGGCGTCAGCTTCCGCCCGGTGTCGGTCCGGACCAGCGCGGGGCCGTCACTCCAGGCGCGGATGAAGTCGCGGTCGTACCAGCCATGCCGGATCATCTGATGGGCGATGCCCAGCGCCAGCGCACCGTCGGTCCCCGGCCGCACCCTCAGCCACAGATCTGCCTTGTTGGCGAGCCCCACCCGGCGCGGATCCACCACGATCAGTTTCATGCCGCGCTTAAGCGCCTCGACCACCGCGGTGGCGTGCGTCAGGCGCGTATAGCTGGGATTGTAGCCCCACAGGATCATGCAGCCGCTGTTGGCGATATCGGGCATCGCGCCGCCGGCGCTGCCGATCGCCACCGAGCCGGTGCCAAACGTATAGCTGGTCGCGAAGTATCGCCCCCAACCGCAGATATCGATCTGGCCCAGAACGTTCGGCGTGCCGAAGGCATTGGTCAGCCGGCGTAGAAACGGGGCAACGTCGCCGATCGCGGAGGTGGAGGCCGAGGCATTGCTGAACGCCACCGCTTCTGGTCCGTCCTGGTCGGCAATCCGCCGCATGGCAGCAGCGGTGAGCGCCAGCGCCTCGTCCCACGAGATGCGCTGCCAGCCGGGATCGGGATCGCCCTTGGGTCGGGTGCGGCGCAGCGGGTGGGTCAGCCGATCGGGGTGATAGACAAGCTCCGGTGCAGCGCGGCCCTTGGCGCAGATCGCCTGGCCGGTCGGGTGCGCGGGATCGGGATCGAGCCGGGAGAAGCGGCCATCCTGGACGGTCGCAATGGTGCCACAGCGGGCGATGCACAGGCCGCAGAAGCCCTGCACCCGACGCGTCGCGCTCTCGTCGCCTCCCTGGCGGCCGGATTTGGTCATGACCTCCATCGATTCACCCGGCCGCTTAACTTTGCCGTCGATCCCGCGGCAGGCAAGGGCGAGGTATTTCATAGTATGGGAACGCGCGCAGGGATGTTTGGCTGACACCAGATCATGCGGCCGAGCGTGCGTCCCAGGGCCATTGCTGACGGCCGTGGCTGAAGCGAACGACGGCTGACCAGGCAAGCGCGATTGAAGCTCAGGCCGCTCGTGCAGATCGGCTTCGGCACGTCCGGCCCGACAGGAAGGGTGAATGCCCGCTTCGCCGTTCGGCGCTTGATTTTACCCGTCGCGATCGTCCTTGCGGTCGCGGGTCAGGCCGCCATGAGCCATGCAGCCGCGGGCGAACCGATCCGTGGGCTGGACGATCTCGTCCCGGCGCTGCTGTCGGCCGTGGTGAATATCTCCAGCACGCGCTTTCTGCCGGTGCCCGATGGCCCGTCGGCGGCGGTGGCCGCGACCGCGCCGCGGAGCAAGCAGAGCCTTGGGTCTGGCTTCATCGTTGATTCCACCGGCTTCATTGTCACAATCAACATGTGATCGAGGCCGCCGACGATCACCGTCATCCTGCAGGACAACACGGCGCTCAAGGCGCAGCCCTGGCCAATCACAAGGGAGAAACTATCACGTCGTCATCGTCCGAGTTGGACTCATCTGGCTACTGCACCTCCACCGAAACGCTCGATCGCGGCTTGTCAAGGTGTGAAGCGATTCAGAGCGCCGGCGGCGGCAGGTGCAGATCACCCTCTGTACCCGCCGCCTCTCGGCACCGCCTCCCGCCAGGATTTCAGGGGCGGGCGTCCGTTCGACCGGAGCAGGTCATTCGTCGCACGGCGGCGATGCCGAGAAGACCCGCGCCCAACAGCGCCAGCGAAGCTGGCTCCGGCACCGCAGCGAGGGATGCGGTCCCGATGACTCCCGCCGAGAGGTCGAAGTTGACGGATTGGATGGTGCCGGACGATACGATATAACTGAAGTCGTCGAGCGGGCCGCCCACGGCGTTCGCGTTCGCGGTCGTCCCGCCGACGAACGTATGAAAATCGCTCGTGCTGATTGGCTGCAGCGCGAACCAATACGTATGCCCGCCGCTCAGCACCACAGGCGAAGCGAGCGACACCGTCAGCGTCTCACTGGTCAGGTTGCCGTTTATCAGCGCGCCCCTTCCGATATTCGAGATCGTGCCCGGCACGTCGGTGCCGCTCGCGGCGAGCGTGCCGAGCGAGGTCGCCGTCATACCCGTGCGGACGAACCAGTTCGCTGCGAGGCTCGTCGAATAGGCGGGGTCACCGATGTTCGCGAAAATGCCGGTGATCGTCCAGCTTTTCCCGACCGGCACGGTGAAATCGTCGTAGGCTTGGAAATTGTCGCCAAGCAGCGCGTTGCCGTCGTTGTAGGCGCCCCAGGCAAAATTCTGGAAGAAATACGATGTGTCGCCACCGTAAAACAACGTTTCGGCACGCGCGCCGGTGGCGATCATGGCAAAGATGACGGCGGCGGCAATTAGCGTTTTCATGGCGGGTCTCCCATCGAGTGTGCCATCCCCCGTAGCAGCCAACACTCGACCCGCATGTGACCGCAGTCACGTCCGAACATAAGTGCCGCCGGTGTGAGTCCATGCGTACTCGACGGCGGCGCTCTGTTGGTGTGGGTGAGTCACCCGGCGCTTCGGTTGGTGCAGGGCGTTTGCCGCCATCCGCCACGCTCCGTTAGACCCTCTTCTCACCCGGACCCAGCCATTGCCACGGTGGCGACGAACGACCGGTTTGGAGCGACGGTGCCGCTCGTCTGAACGACCGAAATGCGGCGCAAAGCGGACGTTAGCTGCGTGGCCTCGTCCGGATCCAGTAGTCGAGCACGGTTTCCCCAGAGGGGTTATCCATCGAGAACAGGCCATGTTGCCCTTGCAACGGAAAGTCGTCACTCGGGCGCAACTCGGAAACGCCCGCCAGCCGAAGGCCTTCGGCGTAATGCCCTCGATCGCTCTCGCGTTCGATCGGCGTAGTCGCCAGGAAGCGTTCGACGGTGAAGCCGGGCTCCAGCGTCAGCAGCCGCCGGCGCACCTCCGCCGCTTTCTGGGTGCGGCCGAGATGGCCCAGCGCCGCCAGATAGGGTTTGAAATTGTCCGAAAACGTCGGGTTCATCTCGCTCACGACCCGTCCCATCGCGACCGCAGACTCGTGGTCGCGCCTCAGCAGGTGGATCAGGACGAAGAACCCGTCGAACAGAAACTCGTGCGGGTCGAGCGGCGAAAGGCGCTTGTAGCGGTTGATGCGCCTCTCGGCCTCATCGGTGTCGCCGAGATAGGCGCGGGTCGCCGCCGACAGCGCCCAGGCCATCGCCAGGTTCGGGTTGAGCGAGAGCGCCCGTTCGTGCAGCGCCGAGGCCTCACTCGGCCGGCGCTGCAGGCAGGCGCGGACATGGCCGGCAATGGCGAGCGCGCGCGCATCGAAAGGGTCGAGCACGATGGCGCGCTCGGCAATCTGGCCCGCGCTCTCGATGCTTGCCTGGCGGTCTTCCGCCCAGTCCTGGCTGACCAGGACGCCGTGCCAATAAGCGTACCAAGCATAGGAAGCGGCGTCGTCGGGCTCGAGCGCGATCGCCTTGCACAGCAATTCGCCTGCCTTCATAAATTGGACACGGTCCATGCGCCCGATCAGCCGCACGGCGCGCATCGTGAGTGCGTATGCCGTGGCGCCTACCGGCGCCCGGCTGGCGCTGTGTCGTGCTTCGATCAGCAGAATTTCGGAATCGATCTGCGCGACCACCTCGGCGGCGATCTCACCCTGAAGCGTGAGCAGATCGGTCGACTGGCGTTCGAAGCGCCGCGCCCAGGCTACCTGATTGCCGTCGCGCAGGTCGAGCAGCCGAACGGTGATACGAATCCGGTCGCGCAACTTCAGGATCGTGCCGTCGACCACGAAGTCGAGGCCGAAGGTGCGACGGATTGCTTCGGGGTGCCGGGATTCGTTGACATAGCGGGCGAGTGAGTTGGAGGCGACCACGTACATCCGGCGGAACCGTGCCAGGGCAGTGGTGATTTCCTCGTCAAGCCCGGGCGCCAGATGCGCCTCCTCCTTGCTGATGCCGATGAGGTGCATTGGCAGCACGCCGATATGGGTGCCGCCGCGGGCATGGCGCAGCTCGTTCATGGCTCGTTGGTCCTCCAGGCGGCCGATTCGTCAAACGGTCCGCCGGGTGGTGGGGGGACTGACCGGCCGGGGAACGCCGGCAACGGGTAAGCGCCCTTCGCAGGCGGAAGTTCGTGGTTGATCGGCTTCATTTTTGCCGCGTCAGGGTGTTTCTCCCATGATGCCGGTCGGCCCCAGGTCATCGGAGCAATGACCCGCCGAGCGCCCTCGCGATTCCAGCCGACCATCGTCACCTGCGCCGTCAGCGCAATGTTCCACGACCGGGCAGTGCCTTACCTGCACAGATCGACCGCGCCGAACATCCGCACCAGCAACTCGGCTGGCAATGCCCGCGAGAACCGACCGCGCATGCTTGTCACTCTCAGCCGGCGGCCGCGTTGAACAGCAATAGCTGGCGCGGTTCGGCCTCGCTCATCGGCAGGCCGCCCAATCCCTCCCGGACATAGACCGCGAGCGCCGCTGCCGCGCCCAGCGCGCCGTCGGCGGCCACGCGCGCGGCAATCGCCCGCCCTCGCAATTCGGCGCGTGCGGCCTCGAGCGCGATCCTCGCCTGCGGCGAAACCCTGACTGCCTGCGCTGTCTCGACCTCTTTGCGCACCAGACGGTCCGCCGCCTCCTGGTAGGCGCGGCAGATTTCCCCCGCGTGGGCAACATGCGCATCGACCAGGCCGCGCAAACGTATCGTCGCTGCGTCGCGGCCGAGGCCGGCTTCGAGGGCACGGATCTGGTGGGCAAACTCCCGGGCGAAGCCAGCATAAGCATCGTGGTGTGTGCCGCCACGCTCGGCGATCAGCGTATCCACCAGCGACCGCGGGGGCGCCAGGCGCGCGACGAGCTCGACGCTCGGCGACTCGCGGCGCACCGCCGGAAACAGCACCACGTTCGACCTGTCCGAGACCAACTCGACTGCCATGCCACGCTCCGCCTGTCAGGATTGGAATCGTACGCACCGCGGGAGCGGGTTGCAACTATCTCGTGCACCGCGGATCGCGTGGGCAGGCGAATCGTACGCCGTGTCACCCCGAGCCGGCATCTGCGCCTCGGTTCTGTTGCGGCCCCGCGTCAAAATGCGAAGTCAAGCCTTTTCGTAACTTTCCGGCGACGGGTGCGGGGCGAGATGCACCTCACGGTGCCGGGCGGCGCAGGCCGGTCAGAACGAGCAACGGATCGGCCGCGGGCGAGGCCTCGACCGGGCGGTATGGCACGCCAAGCCGTCGAACCGCCGTGGCTCGCCGTCGCAGGCTGCGCCGCACGAACGCGACCGCCGCCGTTTCACTGGCGAACTCATGCCGCACGACGGCGCTGCAGCCGATGACCTGACACAGGACGTTGCAACCAAGGTCCTGGCCGCGCAGGACGGCTTCACCCCCGGCACGAACTTCTCTGCCTGGGTGCACCGCATCATGAAAAACCACTTCATCAGCGGCATCCGCAGTCGCCGGGAGTTCAGCGACATGGAGAACATGCCAGAGGTGGCGGTGGCGCCGGCGCACGAGGATCGCATCAATTTGCGAGAGCTGAATTCGGCGGTAAGCCGGCTGCCCGACGACCAGCGCGAGGCATTGTTCATGATCGTGCTGCACGAAAAGTCGTACGAGGCTGCGGCGGAGATGACGGGCTGCGCCATGGTCCCGGACGAGGCCGCGCCGTTTCCGGCGGCACCGACTCCGTCCCTCGTGGTGTTACCGCAAGCCGCCCCGTCACCGCTCGCGTCTGCTGCACTGCCAGCGGCGCCGCAGGCCGCCGAACCCGCCGCCGACCCCTCTGCGCTGCTCGCGCCCGAGGCCGCAGACGCGGCAGCTTCTTCGATGGGGAAGCTGATCCGCGCGCTCGCCGATCAGCTAACGCCGCAGCAGGTGGGTAGCGGCGGACCGACGATCGAGGACATCGTACGCGAGAAAATCCGGCCGCTGCTCCAGGCTTGGCTGGACGCCAACCTTCCGCCACTGACGGAGCAGGTAGTCCGCGAGGAAATCCAGCGGCTGGCCGACCGAGCCGCGCACTGAACTCGCTCCTGCGCAAGCCGGGCAGCGTTGCCCAGCTCGTGGATCGCATCGAGATGTTGAAATGTTGCTCGCCGCCAGCCCAGCGGAGATGGGGGTGAGCAGAACCCCGGTCCTTACCCCATGTTTGGCAGCGGCCAAAATAAAGCTAACATTATCAGAGGTTTACCTCGCCGGCGGAGTCCGAGTGGCACTACATTCCGCGTCGAGCGGTATCAGACGGTGTGTTTCTGGACACCCCCCGGCGCGGCATCAATGGCGAGTGCGTCGTAGAGTCGGCGCAGGGCGGGTTCGGCGAC
>Ga0302283_1002288_pt1 | contig 15548 bp, 11 predicted proteins | sample III_Fen_E1_4_FD_198770 | JGI IMG/M metagenome (GOLD analysis project Ga0302283, IMG submission 198770) | Peat permafrost microbial communities from Stordalen Mire near Abisko, Sweden - III_Fen_E1_4 | ecosystem: Environmental > Terrestrial > Soil > Wetlands > Permafrost | place: Sweden: Abisko...
GCGACGTGCGCTCGCGAACGAGGTCTGCGCGCGGCACCGCGCGCAGGTCGAGGCGCTGCTCGCGGAGCGGAGGGACGTGCTCCCGGCGTCGGCGGCGGATCTGGTGCAGGAGGTGCTCCTGGTGCTGAACGCCGAGGTCGAGGAGACGGGCCGCGAGCCCGAGAAGGTGGGTGGGTTCCTCAAGCGGACCGTCGAGAAGAAGGTCGCCAACCACAAGCGGCTGTGGCGGCCGGCGCGGGCGGGCGGGGTGGAGGTGGACGAGACGGTTGCCACGTCGACCGAGTCCGATCCCGAGGGGACGGTGGAGCTCTACGAGCAGCTCGAGAAGGTGGAGCGCTGGAGTCGCGGGCTGCCCGCGGAGCTGGTCGAGGTGCTGCGCTTCACGCATGGCGTGGGGATGAGCCTCGACGAGGTGGCGGCGGCGCTGGAGCGGCCACGTAGCACCGTCCATGACCAGCTCCAGGCTGCGATGGAGATGCTCCGGGAGATGGCGCGCGACTCGGAGCGTGCGGCTGCGGCGCGGGTCGAGGAGGGCGCGGAGGGCGGGGCGGAGCGGGCGGCGCCTGCGGCTTCCTCGCTCGGTGCGGGGATCAGCCGAGCTGCCGGTGCCTCTCCTGCGGCGTGCGCGCCGGGGCGTCCGGGAGATCGCCCGCCTTCGCCGCCTGGAGCACGTCGAGCGCGAGGGTAGAGCGCTGGCGGCGGTCGAGGCTGAAGGGTAATTGGCCGTCTGGTGGTCCTCCGTCGTCGAGAGCGGGGGCTGCGCCAGTTTCCGGACCGGCTTGCAAGACGTGGGCGTTTCCTGCGAGCCTCGGGTCAGGAGGTGGCGCTACGCGGACCATTGAGCGCGACCCATGGCGCTGAAGGGGCATCGACCCTCCGATTGGAAAGACCCATGACGCTCCGTCGCAAAGGCACGCGCACCATTGTCGTCGACGCGGTCGCGTATCGGTGGACCGTCGCGCCGAACGACGAACCAGGTCTTGCGATCGTCGTCGAGTACGCCGAGGCGCCTGCACGGCGATTGGTTAGCTGGGTGGATCACGGCACGACGATCAGTCCACGCGTGGTGCGCGCCGCCATCGTCGAAGGCTTGCGGGCGGGTTGGCTCCCCACCGCCACCGGACGAGACGTGGTGCGCCGACAAGTGCTCCTCGACGCGCGGACCGAAGCGTTGCAGCAATGCCCCTGCTGCGATTATTTCACGCTCGGCGAGCGGGGCGGCCACGAGATCTGCGACGTTTGCTTCTGGGAGGACGACGGCCTCGACCTCGACTCTCTTGATACCCATTCCGGGCCCAATCACCTGACACTTCGTGAAGCACGCGCAAACTTTGGGCGCCTCGGCGCGTGCGATGAGGCCGGCCGCTCGCACGTCCTTCCGGAACGCGCGCGCATCGCGTTCGCACGGATGCTTCGCCCGGCAGCCCGGCCCGCGCCACCGCGGCCGATCGTTCGGCGGCACGGCGGTGGAGGTAGCTCGTGAAGCGCTCTGGATGGAATCCCACCAGACGGAACCGGAACATCGGGACGGCGAAGTCGGGTCACGGGCTCGCGAACCGTCTTGTCATCCCGGCGCCCTGGAATGACCCCCGCGTGTTCTGGGAGAAGCTTCACGAGCCGGTGGCCATCGAGATCAACGGCTTCACGATCCTCGTCGAGCCCTGCCTTCCTGGGTTCGTTCATTCGGTGACGGTGGACGACCTCGTCCGGATGCTCGGACTTCTTCCGCCGCACGACATCGCCGCGCTCCGGACGGTCGTGCTGCGCCAGCCAACGAGGAAACAGGGCGTTCTCGCTGCTGTCTGGGGTCGACTGGCCTACTTCGCCGACTTTGGTCGAGCTCGGGGGCCCGCCATCATTCTCGACGCCCAGCGGCTGGCGGGGTGCCTCGAGTGGGGGCGGCATCTTTCTCCGGACGTGGCCGAGGAGCTCGAGCGTCTCCGGACCGATGGCCACACTGTCACCGGCGAAAACCGGCGATGGCGGATCCAGACGAGCATGGTCTCCACACGATCGACCCAGCTCTTTCGGACCGTGCCCCACGAGCTCGGACACCATGTCCAGTACGACCGTGAAGTCCGGCAGCGTGCGGGTGGCGACATGGACGCGGAGCTCGCGCTCCGAGATCATTACTTCACCAAGCCGGCACGTGAAAAGGAAGACTTCGCTCATCGCTATGCGCGTGAAACGATGGAGCGACTGTCGGCGGAGCATCGCGTGCCGTTCCCGCGGCTGGTGGAGGAGACCAGCATGAAACGGTGGTGCCTGGAGCCGAAGTGGTTCGGTCTCGCCTGACGGGCATGAGGTACCATCGGGCCGCCCAACCTGCGGGCGCCGCGCGCGGTCCGCGCGGCCGCGCAGGCGACGGGGGGCTGTGCCTCGCATTACTCGGCACGGCCCCCGGCCCGCTCAGCCGCCGAACCACGCTCGGCACTGCGGCTCGCGGCAGATCGTTCGGCGGGCTCATGGCGGCAGCCGGAAGTCGTGGGTGCACGCTCCGAAGGGCTGCGGAGCGCTTGGTGTACCAGCGCCCCGCCCTCTCAGCCCTTCGCGCACGCGGAGCCAGCGTCCGGGCTCTCGTCCACCACGGGCCGTGCGTCCCGTGGCTTTCGAGGCCCGGCAAACCTCACGCCGGCACGACCGCCTTCGACAGCAGCCCCTGCACCGAGAGCTGCCGCGCGTGCATCTCGAAGGTCTGCATCCCGTAGGGCGTGGCGCCCTTCTCCATCTGCCAGCGCAGCGCGGCCGCCACGTCGCCCTGCTCGCTCGACCCGCCGCGCAGCGCCTCGCGGACCGAGGCCGTGGCGACGAGCACCTCGCACGCCAGCACCAGGCCGGTCCCATCGCGCTTGGGCAGCAGCTTCTGCGCCAGCACCCCGTGCAAGGCGGCCGAGAAGCGGCCAGCGAAGTCCGGGAGGCCGCGCCCCAGACCGAGCAGCCGAGCGACCGCACGCGCGGCGTCGGGCGAGGCCACGGTGACGAGCACCAGGTGCCCCAGCTCGGCCAGCTCGAGCACGCCCTCGAGCGCCTCGGCCGAGCGCAGGTCGGAGACGAAGACGACGTCCGGATCCTGCACGTGCGCCCCGCGCAAGCCCGCGACGAGCGAGCTCACGTCGACGCCGATCGCCCGCTGGCTGACGCTGCCCCGCGCGTCCTCGTGGACGTGCTCGACGGGATCCTCGAGCGTGAGGATGTGCCTGGGATAGCTCTCGTTGATGTGGCCGAGCAGCGCCGCGGCGGTGGTGCTCTTGCCCGCGCCCGAGCCGCCGGCGATGACCACGATGCCGCGCTCTTGCTCGATGAGCGCCGTTGCCGCGGCGGGGAGGCCGAGCTCGGCGAGGGTGGGGATCTTGGGCGGGATGCTGCGCATCACCAGCGAGACGGAGCCGCGCGCCCGGTACGCGGCGACGCGGAAGCGCCCGAGGCCGGGCGCGTCGTAGGCGAAGACGATGTCGAGCGAGGTGGGCAGAGGAGTGCCGGGGGTCTGGGGGCTCGCCGCGGCGCCGAGGAGGATGCGCAGCGTGGCGTCGGTGTCCTCGGCGCGGATCTTCTCGACGCGGAAGAAGACGAGGTCGTCGCGCACGCGCCCCCCGGGCGGCTGGCCGACCTTGAGGTGGACGTCGCTGCAGCCGGCGGCGAGCGCCTTGCCGAGCAGTTGATGGAGGAAGGGCTCGGAGGCGTACGGGGTGGTCAAGCCCGGAGACTACCGCGCTTTCGGGTCGAGAGCCGCCGGGATGCGCGTCCGGTCCACGGATCCTCGCTCGGCGAGCGCCCGGGCCGCCGAGACCGCGAGCGCCCGGTCCTCGCGCGGGAGCGTCGTATCCGCAGCGACCGCGAGCACCGCCTCGCCGCAGCGGCGAGCGCCCTCGAGGTCGAGCGGCTCGCGCTGGCGGGGCGGCTGCCCGGCCACGCCGAGGATGGCGTTGAGCAGGCGGCGCCGCCGCAGGGGGGCGCGCTGGAGCAGATCGCCGAGCGGGCCGAGCGCGATCTCGGCGTCCTCCGCATAGGGGAGCGCGTCGAGGGCCGTGTCGGCGACCGGGTCGGGATCCTCGATGCCGGCGATGAGGCCGGCGGCCCCCACCGCGAAGGCGAGGCGCGCTTTCTCGAGGGGATCCTCGTCGCGAGCGTCCCGCCAGCGAGGATCGTGGAGCCGCGGGCTCTCCCGAGGGAGGGCCGCGGAGGCGAGGGCGCTGGCGGTGGGGAAGGGGGACGGCGGGGAGGGGACGGGAGGGGGGAGGGGGTCGCGCGGCGATGCGGTGCAGGCCGCGAGGGCGAGCGCCACGGTCAGCGCGATCGGCGCGATCCGCCTCACCTACGGAGCCTGGAGCGGCAGCGAGCGCTTGCCTCCGGCTTGACCAGCCTTGCGGTCTTCCTCGTTCTTGGCGTTGTACTCCTCGACGGCGCGGTTGATGTGCATCGAGCAGAACTTGGGCCCGCACATCGAGCAGAACTCGGCCGTCTTGAAGTACTCCTCCGGCAGGTCGACGTCGTGCATCGCCTGGGCCGTCTCGGGGTCGAGCGAGAGGGCGAACTGCTTCTTCCAGTCGAAGGCGTAGCGGGCGCGGCTGAGCTCGTCGTCGCGGTCGCGCGCGCCGGGGCGCTTGCGGGCGATGTCGGCGGCGTGGGCGGCGATCTTGTAGGCGATCATGCCCTGCTTGACGTCCTCGGCGTTGGGCAGGCCGAGGTGCTCCTTGGGGGTCACGTAGCAGAGCATCGCCGCGCCGGCGTAGCCGGCCATGGTGGCGCCGATGCAGCTGGTGATGTGGTCGTAGCCGGGCGCGTAGTCGGTGACGAGCGGGCCGAGGACGTAGAAGGGCGCCTCGTGGCAGAGCTCCATCTCCCGCTTCACGTTCATCTCGATCTGGTCGAAGGGCACGTGGCCGGGGCCCTCGATCATCACCTGCACGTCCTTCTCCCAGGCGCGCAGGGTGAGCTCGCCGAGGGTCTTCAGCTCGGCGAACTGGGCGGCGTCGCTGGCGTCGTGGAGGCAGCCGGGGCGCAGGCCGTCGCCGGCGGAGATGGTGACGTCGTAGCGGGCGCAGATCTCGAGGACCTTGTCCCAGTGCGTGTAGAAGGGGTTCTCCTTGTGGTGGTGGATCATCCACTCGGCCATGATCGAGCCGCCGCGGGAGACGATGCCGGTGATGCGACCCTTCACCAGCGGGAGGTGCTCGCGGAGCACGCCGGCGTGGAGGGTGAAGTAGTCGACGCCCTGCTGGGCCTGGTGCTCCAGCATGGAGATCAGGTCGTCGGCGGTGAGGGTCTTGGTGTCCTTGGCGATCTGGAGCGCCTGGTAGATGGGCACCGTGCCGACGGGGATGGGCGAGCAGGCGAGGATGGCGCGGCGGATGCCGTCGATGTCGCCGCCGGTGGAGAGGTCCATCACCGTGTCGGCGCCGTACTTGATGGCGAACTGGAGCTTCTCGAGCTCGCCCTCGACGGCGCTGGTCACCTGGCTGTTGCCGATGTTCGCGTTGACCTTGCAGAGCGAGGCCACGCCGATGGCCATGGGCTCCAGGTTGCGGTGGTTGACGTTGGCCGGGATGACCATGCGGCCGCGGGCCACCTCGCTGCGGACGAGCTCGGGGTCGAGCTTCTCGCGGCGAGCCACGAACTCCATCTCGTCCGTCACCTGGCCCTTGCGGGCGAAGTGCATCTGGCTCTGGTTGGCACTCGCAGCGCGCTTCGACACCCACTCGTTCCGCAGCATGGGACCTCGCTCGTTCGGTTTCGGCGTCGGGGCCGATCCCGACAGTGTCGGAGGCTCTAGGGCGCCCTGCGGCGCGATGCAAGCGGGGTCAGGATGACCGACTAGCTCGTGGCCTGGGTCGGCGCCGGCATGGTGGCCATGAAGTCGCGGGCGATGCGCGGCTCGTACTGGTCGAGGAGGGCCTCGACGCGCTCCAGGGCGGGGGAGCGCACGACGAAGCCGACATGGTGGGCGGGGTGCCCCTCCAGGCGCCAGGCGATCTCGGGGTCGTTGTACGCGGAGGTGTCGGGCTTCTCCTGCCGGGCGAGCGAGAGGATGAGGCCGCCGTAGAGCGCCTGGTGCGGGGGGAGCGTGTAGGGCTCGTCGCCCTGGGCGATCTCGATCTTGGCCCACTCCCGCCACAGGCTGATCCCGGTGGAGGCCTCGACGAGATCGGCGATGTGGGCGCCGCCGACCCGGGCGGCGGTCTCGAGGAAGTAGATCTTCCCGTCCTCGCGGCCGCGGATGAACTCGGTGTGGGTCACCCCGCGCACCAACCCGAGGTGCTCGATGACCTGGGCGTGGGTCTCCTTGATGCTGGCCTCGAGCAGGCTGCCGCGGAGGACGGTGCGGGTGGCGAAGATGCCGCCGCCCTGGTGGAGCAGCTCGAAGAGGGGCTTCCGGTACTGGTGCACCTCGGCGAAGAGGATCTTCTTCTCGGAGATGATGGCGTCGACGTGGAAGACGTCGCCGGGGATCATCTGCTCGATGAGGTAGCTCGACTGGGCGTCGCCGAGCTCCTCGATGACCTTCCACACCTCCTCGGCGCGCTCGAGCTTGCGGATGCCCACCGACGAGGCCTCGCTGCGGGGCTTGAGCAGCCACGGCGCGGGGACGGTGCTGAGGAACTGGTGGACGCGCGCGTGGTTGAGCACGTGCACGAAGGCGGGGATGGCGATGCCGCGGTCCCTGGCGCGGGCGCGCATGGCGAGCTTGTCGCGGAAGTAGCGGGCCGTCGTCTCGCCCATGCCCGGGATGCGCAGGTGCTCGCGCAGGTGCGCCGCGGTCTCGACGTCGTAGTCGTCGAGGGGCGTGATCCGGGCGATGTCGCGGGTGCGCGCCAGGTAGCTGACGGCGTTGACGACGGTGCGCCAGTCGGTCAGCGAGTGGAGGGCGAAGATCTCGTCGATGAACTCGCGTGCCCAGGGCTTGCCGAGGAGCGGCTCGAGCGTGACGAGGACGACGTGGCACCCCTCGCGCTTGCACTGCTCGAGGAAGGCGTTGCCCTTGAAGTAGCTGGCAAGGCAGAGGATGGTGCGGCCCCGCGGGGACTCTGCAGGTAGGACGGGCTCGTGCATGGCGACGGGGCGGGAGCCTAGCCGAAAGTGGGGCCGTGGTGCGTCAAGAGTTGGCGCCAGGCGCAAACGTCGCCGGGAGCACCGGGAAGCGCCGTCAGTGCACGTAGTCGGCGATCACGGCCGCCACGATCCGGCTGACGACGATGACGGCGAGCGCCACCCCCAGGTGCTTGCCGATCTCCGCCCGCGCGCTCACCCCGCGGTCGCGCGCGAGCTGCCAGGAGAGCCCGCCCAGGAGCAGCAGCCCCCAGCCGAGCGCCACGGGGCCGAGCGCCGGCGGCGGGACCCAGACCGCGATGGCGACGAACGTCAGCGCCACCACCAGGCGCGCCACGAAATTGGTCAGCGTGGCCCGGAAGGCGGTCCGACTCTCGAGGTGCTCGGACTCCTGGTAGACGTGGATGCTCAGCGAGTCGCTGATGTTGTCGGCGAGGGCGACGATGAGCAGGCTGCTGACCAGCGCGCCTCGCGTCGCGCTCGTCGCGGCGAGGCCGACGATGAGGCCCATGCTGGTGACGATCGCGGAGGTGCTGCCGAAGCTCACCCGCGTGAGATCGATCATGGCTCCGCGGCGCTCACCGTCGCGGCTGCGCGTCGGCCGCCGCCCACGCGCCCGCGCAAGCGCTCCACCCCCGCCATCGCCAGCGCGCCCACGGCCGCCACCGGCACCGCGGGCGCCAGCAGGAACACCAGCACGCCGGCCACGTTCGGCGGTGGGGTCACCGGATCCGCCCCGACCCACGCCGCGAGCAGGATGAACGGCACCGCCGTCGCCACCAGCATCACCCACGGAGCATGTCTACCCGGCCGGCTGACCCACGCCAGCGCACCGACGGCGACGACCGCGGCGGACCCGGCCCGGATGGCGTCGAGCGCCAGGTACGGCACGGGCATGAGGTGGCTGAACGTCGGTCGGTTGCCGAGCAGCCAGAGCCCGGCCGCATACACGGCGGCACTGACGATGGGAAGGAGCGCCGCCGCCGGGGCCAGGCCCTCCCCGAGGCGCGCGCCCGTGCGGACCAGGGCTCGCCACAGGACCAGCGCGGCGAGCGCGAGCGCGGCGGCCGCCACGCTCAGCCGTCGGGGCCCACCCGCGGCGCGTCGGGCGTCGAGCTCCCGCGCCCGGTCACCCATCAAGGCGGCGTGGAGGCTCTCGGCTTCTTCCCACGCGTCGGGATCCGGCTTGCGGAGGCGCGCGGCCAGGGGCGCGACCTCGGCGCAGCGCGGGTCGGGGCGGAGCTGGCAGAGGAAGCGCGACGCCTCTTCGAAGGGCGCGGCGAGGAGGAACGAGGCCGCGCCCTCTTCGAGGGAGAGCGCGTCGAGCATGGGGAGCCCGAGGTTGGACGAGGGGGGACGCAGCCCGCCGAGCAGCGCCAGCGTGGAGGCGACGTCGCGCATGGGGCGCTCGCCGAGCTCGACACCGCGGCGGAAGAGGCCGCCCACCCCGAGGAAGAAGGCGTGCGAGACCACCGGCTCGTCGCCGCCGTGACCGCCCTCGGGGAGGTGACCGTGATCGCTGACCACGATGAGCGAGTCCTGCTCGAGATCGAGCGTGCTGGCGTAGCTGATCAGGAACGCAGCGGCGTTGCGCGCCTCCTGCCGGGCCTCGGCGGAGGCGCCGCCGTGGCGGTGCGAGCTCTCGTCGACCTCCCCCCAGTGGATGAAGTCGAAGGCGCGCGAGGGGCTCTTGCCGTCGAAGGCCGCGAGCTCGGGGCCGCCGGCGAGGCGGCGTCGGCCGATCTCCACGCCCAGCGCGAACTCACCCTTGTAGACCGGCGTGCCGGCCGGCGGCGCGACGATGGTGGCGAAGTCGCTGAAGCCGCGCGCGAAGAGCGTGAGCGGCACGTGGGCGTCGCCGGCGGCGAGCAGGACGGAGTCCAGCCCCACCACCGGATCGAGCCCACCGTTGCGCCGCGTGCCGCTGTCGCGGGGGCCGAGCCCGGTGACGAACGAGACCAGCGCGGGCGACGTGTAGGTGGGGAACTCGACCGCGAGGCTGCGGAACACCCCCACCTGACGCAGGGGCCTCAGCTCGTCGAGGGCGCGGGCGGCGGCGTAGGGGAGGCCGTCGACGATGACCACCGCGAGCCGGCGCGCCAGGCCCGGCGTGGGCGGGGCCGCGCTGACCTCGTGCGGGACGCCCTCGAGCGACGTGCGCGGGGTGTTCAGCGTGGGCAGGTAGACGCCCACCGTGTACCAGGTGGTGATCGCGGTGATCGCGGCTCCGGTGAGCGCGACGGCGAGGGGGGATGCAGGGCGCGCGGGACGCGCGGGGCTCGGGGCTCGGGGCACGGGTCAGGCGAAGGCCGCCTCGATGCGAGCGCCGCACTCGACACAGAAGCTGTTGCCAGGGAAGAGCTCGAAGCGGCACTGCTTGCAGCGGTTCACCGTGGCCGCGCCGGGCCAGGGGCCGTGGACGTCGAGATCGATCTCGCCGCCCGAGGCCAGCGCCGCGGCCTCCTCGGGGGTGAGCAGGCCCTCCATGCTGGTGCCGGCGTCGTCGGCGACGAGCTCGAGCGGACGGGGGGAGATGGACGCGGGGCGGGACTGCGGAGGGGCGGCGATCTCGATGATCGGGGCGGGCACCAGGGGCGCATTCGTGAGGTCCGGGGACGCCGGGGCGACCACGGGCCTGGGGGCTCGGCTTCCATCGTCGACCACCGCGACCGGCACCGGAGCGGTGGCGATCGGGACCGGGATCCGGGCGGCGGCTCCCCGCGCGACCGGCACGGGCGGCGGCGGCGGGATGAAGGGACGGACCGCTGCAGGAGCCCGGGGGTTTGGGGGCGGAGCCCCCATCGCTGACTGCGGGCGCGAGACCGGCGGAGGGGGGGCCAGGTGAGGAGGAGGCGGCGCCACGTGCGGGGCGCTGGGAGGGGCTTCGATCTCCAGGTCTCCCTCGGACACCAGCTCCGCGATCGCGTCGGCGTTGAGCTCGTCGTCATGCTCGAGCTCGGCGTGCGCCGAGATGTCGATCTCGTCCGCTTGCGCCGGGTCGTCGACGCGGACGAGGAGGGCGGAGATGTTGTCCGTCCCGCCGTGGTCGTTGGCCTCGGCGACGAGCAGCTCACACGCCTCCTGCGGCTCGGGCGTGAGGTTGATGACGTCGAGGATGTGCTCGACGGGGACCATGCCGGTGAGGCCGTCGGAGCAGAGCAGGTAGAGATCGCCCGGGAGCACCGGCTCGGACTTGATGTCGACCTTGACCAGATCCTTCATCCCCAGGGCGCGGGTGATGATGTTCTTGGGCAGGCGGGCCAGCTCCTCTCGGGTGAGGTCCGGCTTCATGTCGAGGGCGTCGTTGATGAGCGAGTGATCGCGCGTCATCTGCTTGATCTCGCCCGCGCGGATCCGGTAGCAGCGGCTGTCGCCGACGTGCGCGATGTGCACCATGCCATCCGCCAAGTGGAGCGCGACGCACGTGGAACCCATCCCGTGGTGCTGCTGGTGGGTGTTGGAGATGGTGTGAACGTCGCGGTTGGCCTTGCTCACACCGGCGGCGAGGCGGCGGGCGCCGGGGGTGAGGCCGGCGTACTCGTCCGACAGCTCGTGCGTCGGGTTGCCGTACGCGGTGGCCTCGAAGTAGTTGCCGAGCGAGGTGGTGACGAGCTTGCTGGCGACGTCCCCGGCGTTGTGCCCGCCCATCCCGTCGGCGACGCAGAAGAGCCGTTGCTCGCCCTTGATGAGGAGGCAGTCCTCGTTGTGCTTGCGCTGGCGACCGACGTCGGTCACCCCGGCGAAGACGACGCGGGGCTCTACTTGCAGGCGACGATCGTCCTCCACGGCGAGCGAGTATACCGGGGACCGGGGGCCCGACGGCTACATTCCTGGCAAAGAAGGAGCGATGGTGCCCGTTTGCACGCGAGGTGCAGAGGACCGACGCATCGGATCGAGGGCCACGCGCACTCCGATCTGGAAGAAAGCATAGGCCCGCGGGCCCTCGACCGTGTTGGGCGGGAGGGCGACGAGCGGGAAGGGCCGGTGGAGGTTGGCGCCGGCGTCGACCTCGACGAAGGGGCCGAAGCCGAGCCAGGGGACGGGGTAGAAGTCGCCCCCGAAGGCGATGCGGGCCACGTCGAGCCCCTGGAAGGCCTGGGGGACCAGGTCCCCGGACGCGTACTTGGTCCCGCCGATGTTGACCGCGTTGGGCGCGATCACGGAGAACGTCGACGAGCGGTACCCCATCCCGAAGCTGCCCCAGGGGTCGAGCGCGATGCCCTGCGCGAGATGGTAGGTGACCCCGGCGCCGAACGAGTAGCCGCTGCCCGTGCAGCCGCTGTTGCAGCTCGCCGGGGAGGTGAACACGCTCCGGTCGCCGAAGATCTGCACGCTCCCGTAGCGGCCGACGCCGACCCCGAAGATGCCGCCGTAGGTGTAGCCGAGACCGGCGACCTGGGTGCTCGGCGTGTTGGCCGCGACCTGGCCCGCCGGGCCGACGAGGCCCAGGCTGGGGATGAGGTAGATGTGCCCGGTGCGCTGGTCGGGGGCGGCATCGCGCTCGGTGCCGTTGTCCTGCTCGACCTCGCCGAACGAGGGCATGCCGCCACCCTTGTCGTCGGCCGCCAGCGCGGGCCGGGCCAGGGTCGAGGCCAGCGCGACGGAGGCGAGCAGCAGGGCCGGCCCGAGCGAGGCGACGGGCAGAGACCCCGGGAGCCGGCGGCGGGCACGGGGCTTTCGGGCGCGATGCACGGGCGATGCTGTAGCACCGCGCGGCCCGGAGCCGGGCCAGTTTTTTTGGACCGGGCAAGCAACTCCGGTCTCGCCCGCGTCGATGAGAGGGGGTGGACACACAGCGGATCGAGGGTTCGTGGCGGGGCGCCGGGGCGCGGCAGACGACGCTGGAGCTGCCTCCGGCCGAGCTCATCGCCGGGGCGGTGCACCTCTGGATAGAGACGGGGGCGGGCCGGGTCCGCCCCTTCGAGCTGACGCTCGCGCCCGGCGGGGAGGTGGTGCTCGGCAGCGCCGAGACCGAGGGCGTGCGCATCGAGGACGCGACGGTGAGCGCCCGCCACTGCCGGGTGACGCACGCGGGGACGGCCATCGAGGTGGTCGACCTCGGCGCACGCAACGGCCTCCGGGTCGGGGGGCTTCGGGTCCCGCGGGCGGCGCTCCCGCTCGGAGGGAGCTTCGAGATCGGCCACACCCTGGTGCGGGTCCAGCCGGCCACTCCTGCCGGGCCGGAGCCGGCGGCGCCGCTGCCGAACCTGGTGGGGACGTCGCCGCCGATGCGGTCGCTCTCAGGGGCGGTGCGCCGCGTCGCGGGGCTGCGGCTGCCGGTGCTGCTGCGCGGCGAGTCCGGTACGGGCAAGGATCTGGTGGCGCGCGCCCTCCACGACGTGGGGCCGCGCGCGGGCCGCCCCTTCGTGGTGCTCAACGGCGCCGCCATCTCGCGGGAGCTGGTCGAGTCCGAGCTCTTCGGGCACAAGCGCGGAGCCTTCACCGGCGCGGTACGGGACCGGCGCGGCGCCTTCCGCGAGGCGCACGGCGGGACGCTCTTCCTGGACGAGATCGGGGCCGTGCCGCTGGAGCTCCAGGCCAAGCTCCTCCGCGCCGTCGAGGAGGGCGTGGTCCGCCCCGTCGGCGCCGAGTCGAGCGTCCCCGTCGACGTGCGCCTGGTCGCCGCGACCTGCGAGCCCCTCGAGGCCATGGTCGCCGACCGGCGCTTCCGGGGCGACCTCTACGAGCGCCTCGCCGTGTGCGTGGTGACCGTCCCGCCCCTGCGCGAGCGCCCCGACGATCTCCCCGCCCTCGCCCGCCACCTGCTCGCCGTCTCCGATCTCGGCGATCGCGTCCTGTCCCGCGACGCCCTGGCAGCGCTGCGCGGACACCGCTGGCCCGGCAACGTGCGCGAGCTACGCAACGTCCTGGTGCAAGCGGCGGTGAGCGCCGGCGCGATCATCGAGGCCGAGCACGTGGCCGCCGTGCTGGCGGAGCGCACCGGGCGCGCCCGCCGCATCGAAGCGGGCGAGGCGCTGCGCATCTTCGAGGAGGCCGGGCGCAACGTGAGCGCGGCCGCGCGCCGCGCCGACCTGCCGCGCACCACGATGCGGGACCTCTTGCGCTCGGCAGGCGTGAGCGCGTGGCCACGGCGGCCCGACGGCTCCCCGTTCTACCCGGGAGGGCCGTGATTCGTCGGGGAACGCTCTCGGGCGTTCCCCAGGATGTCGGGGACCCAGGATGTCGGGGAACGACTAGAAGCTCCCCAGCACCCCGATGCCGTGGACGCTCGGGGAGACGAGCGGCACCACCGCCAGGCTCGGGAACGCGGAGCCCGTGGTCGGCGCGACCGCGCGGTTGGGGTACCAGTCGATGATGGCGTAGGCGGCGGTCCCGATCGCTCCGAGGCCGAAGAAGACCCAGCCGGTCGCGAGTAGCGCGACGTCGGTGTGGTACTGGCTGATGTCGTTCTGGAGGATCGAGCAGGCGCTCGCGTAGTGAGGCAACGCGCCGTTGCCGTTGGCGTCCCCGCAGAGGTTGGTGCGGTTGGTGGGGTTGTACTGCGGGTTCGTCTTGTTCTCGGCGAGGATCTCCGAGACGTGCGTCTGCGACGCCGAGCTCGCGTTCATGGCCGAGACGCCGAAGATGATGCCGCCGAGCAGGCCCACGCCGGCGACGCCCGTGCCGACCCAGGCGCCGGGCTTGTGGGTGTACCACTCGCCGAACGTGCGCCGCTGCGGCCCGGTCCCGGGCGGAGGACCGGGCGGCGCCTCCGGCGGCGGGTTGGGCAGCGGTGTGACACCGGGGGGAGGGAAGGTGCTGGGCGGCGGCGGCTGGGGCTCGGGGCTGACCGGAGGCGGGGCCACGGGCGGGGGCTCCGGCGCCACCGGAGGCGGGGCCACGGGCGGGGGCGCCGGTACGATGCCGAACGAGAGCGAAGCCGAGGCCGCTGTCCCGGCCTTGACGTCCACCGAGGCCACCGCGTTCTTGCCCTGGAGGGCGGCGAACACCGTGTGCTTGCCCGGCTTCAGGTAGACGGGATCGACGAGCGGCGACTTGCCCATCGTGGTGCCGTCGATGCTGACGTCCGCGCCGGGCGCGTCGACGGTGATCACCACGAAGCCCACGTGCCGCTTGGCCTCGGTCAGGCCCTTCTCGGCCGCGGCGCGCTGGTCCGGGGAGGCCGCGGAGAACTCGCGGATGAACTGCTGGAGGTGGTTGGCGGCGTCGTCGGGGTGGTTGGCGCGCAGCTCGCTCTGGCCCAGGTTGAGGAGCACGGCCGGGTGGTGCTTGAGCGCATAGGCCTGGAGGAACGAGGCGCGCGCGTCCTCGAAGCGACCGGCGTCGTACGCCGCCACGCCCTCGTTGTACCGCTGGCGGGCGATGGTCGTGACCGAGTCCCCCGCCGGCGGCGCGCCCTGCGCATGCGCAGTCGGCTCGGGGAGAGCGGCGATCAGCGCCAGCGCGGTGAGCGCGCCGGCAAGCGGGCCGTGAAAACGGGGACGAGCATTCATGCGCGAGGTTCCTTCGAGGCGGCTCGCGTCGCGAGCGGCGGGGCGCACCATAGCATTCCTCGATCGAATTTCGTCCGGCGCTTGGAGGGGTGTGTGCCCCTCGAACGGCGACGCGCTCGCCTCCCGCGTCGCCGTCGGCCCGCGCTCAGAACGGAGAGTCGCGGATGATGCCGCCGCCGCTCTTTTTGACGGGTGGCGTCACGGGAGCCTTGGCCGCCGGCGCCTGCGCAGCCGGCTGCTTCGGCGCGGGCTTGGGATCGGGGGCAGGCTTGGGATCGGGGGTAGGCTTGGGATCCGGCGCAGCGGCTGCCGCCTTCGCCGTCGCGGTGGTGGCCGCTGTCGCGCTGGGCGTCGGATCCGCCGGCGGCGGCGGCGGAACCGTGGGCGGAAGCGCAACGGCAGCCGCCTTGGCCGTCGCCACCGAGGTTGCGACGGGAGATGCGACCTTCGCCTCGGCGCCGCCGCCTCGCATCGCGAAGCCGACCACCACGGCCACGAGGACCACCGCGACCCCGCCGCCGATCTTGAGCAGTGTGCTGTTGGAGGCGCCCGAGACAGGGATCTCGATGTCGTCCGTGTCGCCCGACCGGCTCGGCGAAACCGCCGGCGCGACTGCGACCGCCACCGGCTTCGCCGCCTTGGCGGCCGAGGCAGGCGCCGGCGTCGCACCCGCAGGCTTGCTGGCCCCTGCGGGCTTGCTCGCGCTCGCAGGTTTGCCCGCGCTCGCGGGCTTGGCCGTGACCGGCGGATCGTCCGGAATCGTCTTGGAGGTAGTCCTGGGCTTCTCGCCCGCGCCTCCCTTGGTCTTCCCGGCGGGCTTGGCGGGGCTCGCTGCCTCGTCGTCAACCGTGCGCGTCCGGGTGCCCGGCGCCGGCGCCGCGTTGGCCGCGGGTGCCACGACGGGTGCGGACTCGGTCGGGACGGTCCGAGGTGCCGGCTCTGCCACGATGGCCTGGAAGGGCGCGGCGGCCGCCACCATCGGGGCGGGATCGCCGATGTCCAGTGTCGGCACCCCCTCGATGATGGTGTCGTGCGCCGGCTCCGCCGTCG
>Ga0302283_1002295_pt1 | contig 15511 bp, 12 predicted proteins | sample III_Fen_E1_4_FD_198770 | JGI IMG/M metagenome (GOLD analysis project Ga0302283, IMG submission 198770) | Peat permafrost microbial communities from Stordalen Mire near Abisko, Sweden - III_Fen_E1_4 | ecosystem: Environmental > Terrestrial > Soil > Wetlands > Permafrost | place: Sweden: Abisko...
CCTCACGGTGTTCCCCTCGGGCACGCCCCCGGTGGTCTCGGACCTCAACCCGGCGGCCGGGGCCGTCGAGGCCAACCTGGTGGTGGCCAAGGTCTCCAACTCCGGCACGGTGAGCATCTACAACTTCGCCGGGTCGACCAACGTGGTCGTCGACGTCGAGGGGTGGTACGCACCGGTCGGTTGAGCGGAGCCACAACGGCGCCCGGCGCCTCCACCCCCGGAGGCCGCAGGGGCTGTTGCCGGTCGTCGCCGGTCGTCGCCGGTCGGGACCATCGTCACGTACGCGTCGTCCTCCCGACCCGTGGATCGACCGTGTCCCGGCCACGGACGGGTTCGTTCGCCGTGGAGGTCCAGCGTGAGGCCCGTCCTCCAGGGCTCGTGTGACCGTCGAGGGCCTCGGGTGGGCCAGCCCGGTGTGGGTCCGACCGGGCGCCGTCGCCCCGGCGTCGTGCCCGGTGGTCGGCGGACCCGCCGGCGAACGGTCAGCTGCGGACGGGGTGCTCCCCGGCGACCTCGGTCCGCACGTCGGTCGACAAGCGGGCGAAGATCAGCAGTCCCTGGTTGGTCGTGCGGGTGGACAGGACGACCACCTCCACGCCGTTCTGACCGATGAGGTGCGAGGCGTCGTTGATGACCACCATGTCGCCGTCGGGGAGGTATCCGATGGCCTGGCGGGGCTGGCGACCTTCCTTGACCAGGTCGATGACCAGACGTTCCCCCGGGGGGTGGTCGGGCGTGAGGTCGCCGGCCAGGCGTCGGAGGTCGACGGCCATCAGGTCCCAGTCGCCGGCCTCGGCCACCAGGTGGGTGGAGCACGTCCCGATCCGCAACCCGAGGCGGCGGGCCAGGGTCAACAGCTTGGTGTCGGGGTCCTCGACCTCGGGGATCTCGTCCGACGAGACGTGCACGGGGACGCCCATGTCCCGGAGGACCTCTACCGCTTCGAGCCCCCGACGGGCCCGGCGGGACGACACGGGATCCGGGCCTTCGGCCAGCGTCTGGATCTGGTCCACGACGAACTGGGGGATCACGATGCCCCCGAGGAGCATGCCGGCACGTCCGAGGGCCAGCAGTAACCGGTCCATGATGGCCGACGAGTCCACCAGCATGGCGTACCCGGGCGGTGGTTCGGTCGGAGGGGCCAGAATGCGGTTGAGCCCGGCGGCGGCCACGACCTCACGACCCTTGGCCACCCCGATCCGCCAGCCCAGGGCGGCGAGGACCCAGCAGACGGTGGCCGTGGCGATGAGCTCGAAGCCCGAACGGATCAGGACGAGGAAGGGGAGCCCGATGACCAGGCCCAGGAGCAGACCGCTGGTGGCGATGATGGTGCCGGCGAAGACCTCGCCGGGTGGCATCTTGGTCATCTTGAACACGGCACCCTGCAGGCCGCGGTCGAGCAGGCGACCGATGATCCCACCGATGACGTAGGCGATGGCGGCACCCAGGGCCATCCCGATGGTCGGACCGTGGGCCTGCGGACCGACGTGGTGGCCGATCTCCAGCCCGGCGGCGGCACCGGCCAGGACGAAGAGGAACCGGAAGACCTCGACGAAGAGCATCGTCTATCGACCGACTCGGTTGTGCTCGGTTTCGAAGTGCATGGCGATCACCTGGTTCGTTGACGCCCCGCCCGGTCCGGAGGTGTTCCGGACCGACCTTCGTCGCCGCCAGATAAATATAGTCCGCTCCCCGGCGCGCCGGTGGCCGGCGGCCACGTACCGTGAGGAAACCTGCCGTCGGCAGCGGTGAGCGGACTCCGCCACCTCAGGACCTTCACCGTCCTGAACTGGGAAGTTCCCGGCATGCCCTTGTCGCGGGCCACCTGCCGCGTAGACTTGACGGTCGCTGGCGCCATCACCGACGGAGAGTAATGGGACCTCAGGACCAACCGACCGATCGCGACGGCGTGTCGCCCGCGGCCACCGGCCTGTCCGTGCGCGAGGTGGACACCGACATCGAGACGGACGGCGATGGGACCCCCGTCGAGCTGGGGCTGCTGGCCACCGGGCTGGTGATCGCCCCGGCCGGCCCCGGTGCCCGGGTCGTGCCGACCCTCGTGGGTTGGAGCCACCTCCGGGGGTTCTCGGCGGAGCAGCAGGTCACCCGGGCCGACGGCACCTCGGTCCAGCTCCTCGAGGTCGTGGTGGACGGAGGGGTGCTCGCCGGGACGTCCCACGTACGCCGGTTCGCCGTCCCCGCTCCCGACCTGGCCGGATTCTTCGGCGAGGTCTCGACCTACGCCGGGGTGTGGCGGGCGTCGACAGCGCCGGGGGGTCGGGCGCGACCCGGCCGACGGGCCCTGGCGATGGCCACCGCGACGGCGCTTGCCGTGTGGGCGGTCCTGGTCGGGGCCTGGCGGGACGGCACCTCGTGGGCCGGTGGGCTCGTCAGCGGAAGCACCCGCCGGAGCACGCCCCGGCACGGGCTCGGCACCGGGCGGCGCTGGGTCCCCATCGCCGCCGGCGTCCTCGTCCTCGGGCTCCTGGCCGGGAGCGAGGCCTCCTCGTCGGTCACGTCGTCGGCGACGTCGTCATCGACCGGCCTACCGCACCACGGACGGTCCACGGTCAATCGGGGCATGAAGTACCTGGTCCCGGCGGCCGCCGCTCCGGCGAACCTGCCGGCTGCCACCGCCGCCCCCGAGCCGGCCCCCCCGTCGCTGGCCTCGTCGCCCCCCCTCCAGTCACATGAGATCTTCGGGTACGCCCCGTACTGGACTCTTCCGGAGTCGGGCCAGTTCGACGTGCAGGACCTCACCACCCTGGCGTACTTCAGCATCGGGGTGAACGGCGACGGGACCCTCCAGGAGAGCGGACCAGGCTGGAACGGCTACGAGAGCCAGGACCTGGCCGATCTGGTCACCCGGTCGCACGCCGCCGGTGACCGGGTGGTCCTGACGGTCACCTGTTTCGACCAGTCGGCCCTCGACGCCATCACGTCGTCGGCCACCACGCCGGCGACGTTGTCGGCCGCGCTCATCGCCGCCGTGGAGGCCAAGAACCTCGACGGCGTGAACTTCGACTTCGAGGGTGAGGGGAGCCAGGACCGCACCGGGCTGACCTCGTTGATCACCCAGGTCTCGGCTGCCCTCCACGCGACGAACGCCCATTGGCAGGTGACCATGGCCACCTACGCCAGTGCGGCCACCGACTCGGGGGGCTTCTACGACATCGCCGCACTTGCCCCGGCCCTCGACGGGTTCTTCGTCATGGCCTACGACATGAACGACCCCGGGTCACCGAGTCCGACCTCCCCGCTGGTCGGCCCGGGCTTCACCGACACCGAGGCCCTGCAGGAGTTCACCTCGGTGGTGCCACCGCAGAAGGTGATCCTCGGCGTCCCCTACTACGGCTACGACTGGCCGACCTCGGACGGCACCCTGACGGCGACGGCCACCGGCGGTGAGTCGCCGCTCAGTTACGCCACCATCGCCGCCGCCGGAAATCCGGTCTACTGGGACCCCACCACCCAGACGCCCTGGACCTCGTACCTGGTGGGTACCCAGTGGCACGAGACGTTCTTCGACGACCCGACGTCCATGGCCCTCAAGGCCAAACTGGCCCAGTCCTTCGACATCCGGGGACTGGGTATCTGGGCACTGGGGATGGACGGCAACGACCCGGCCATGCTGGCCGCCCTCCTCGGCAATTCGCCGGTGACCAAGGACTTCACCCCGGGTCCGACGGTGACCCCGCCGTCGGGTACGACACCGACGACGGTGGCGACCAGCACGGGCACCTGGCAGGGCGCCACCGTCCCGCTGACCGTGGCCGTCGCCCCGGGGGCACCCGGTTCGCCGGGCAGCCAGTCGGTCGGCACCCTGACCGGCGTCCAGACCTCCGATCCGACACTGTCCTGTCTGTCGTCGGGCCCACCGATCGGGGTGTGGACGTTCTCCTCACTGCCGGGGGTCGACGTGGCCATCGCCACCCAGCCCCAGGACTGTGCCACGGTCACGTGGACCTTCCCCACGCCTTCGGGTCCGACCACCACCACCTCGACCACGGCGCCGCCGAGCACCACCACCACCACCTCGACCACGGCGCCGCCGAGCACCACCACCACCACCTCGACCACGGCGCCGCCGAGCACCACCACCACGACAACGACGTTGCCCCAGGGCGGGGGAGACGAACCCGGACCGAACTGATGCCCGTGGCCTGTCCGCGGGCCGTCGGGGGACCAGCCGGGCGCGACTATCCTCTGCGGTGTCCGGGGGTGTAGCTCAGCTGGTAGAGCGCTACGTTCGCAATGTAGAGGCCGAGGGTTCGAGTCCCTTCACCTCCACCCGGGAAATCCCAGTTCAGAGGCCATATTACGAAGCTGAGCGGAGATCCCAGAAAGTCCCTGATACCGTCAACAGGACTCAACAGGACTCAAGTGACACCGAAACGGTCGGTGTGAGTCCTGGCGGAGGAGAGTCCTCATGGCCAAGGGAAAGCGGCGCCGGGCGCCCAACGACGGTGGTTCCATCGACCAGCGACCGAGCGGTCGTTGGCGCCTGCGGGTGCGGGTCGACGACCGCCAGGTGGCCTACGGCACCTACGAGACCGAGGACGAGGCCGTCCGGGCCCAGGCCCGGTGGCGGGTCACCCATCTGCTCCCCGCCGACGATCCCGAGCTGACCCCCGAGGTCCCGATCGGCGTGCTGGTCGACGGGGTGCGGTGCGACGAGTGGTTCGTGCGCTGGCAGGAGGCCAAGTCCGCCCGCCGCTCCAAGGTCCGGGTCGGGGGCGCCCGGGGTGGCTCAGAGTCCACCCGCGCCCGAGACCGGGCCCAGTGGAGCAAGTGGTGGTCGCCGGCCATCGGCGACCGACTGCCCCAGACCCTCACCATGGAGGACATCGCCGGGGTGCTCCGGACCATGGAGTCCGTGGGCCGGGCCCCGAACACCATCCGGACCCACTGGTTGATGATCCGGGCCATGTTCAACTGGCTGGTCGCCGAGGGGATCCTCCCAGTGAGCCCGGTGAAGGGCCTGCACGTCACCGTGGATCCGGCCCAGGACCGGGTCCGCGAGATCGTCGTCCCCGACTTCCGGTTCCTCGACGTGTTGACCAGTCGCCTGCCCACGGCCGAGGACCGGTCGCCTGCCCACGGCCGAGGACCGGTTGATCTTCGAGCTGTTGCTCGGGACCGGTGGACGCCGGTCGGAGGTGGCCGGCATCCGCATCGGGGACGTGGATCTGGCTGGCAACCGGGTGTGGATCCGCCAGCCGGTGGTCGAGGTGGAGGGCCGACTCGTGCGCAACGCGGTGCCGAAGGGCGGCCGCTCGAGGGCGGTCATCGTGGGGCCGCAGTTGGCTGGGTTGCTGAAGGAGCACCTCGACGGCCGGCCGTCCGCCGCCGAGGACGAGGCCCTGATCATGGGGGAACGCGGTGAGGGGCTCCGGTGGAACAACTACCTCGAGCGCCGGTTCCGGCCCGCCCTGGCGTCGGCCTCCATCCGCTGGGCGGCCACCGAACGCCGACGACTGATGGAGGAGGGGCTCAGCAGGGCCGATGCCACGGCCCGGGCCACGACCGAGGCCGCCAAGCTCCGACGCCTCACCCCCCATCACCTGCGACACACGTCAGCCGCGCTGCTGTGGGCGGCGGGAGCCACGGACATCGAGGTGCAGATCATCCTCGGCCACGCCGACGTGGAGACCTCCCGGCGCCTCTACTCCCATCTGCTGGTCGGCGCCGCCGACAACGCAGCCGCCCGGGTCGAGCAACTGCGCGCGGCGAGGCGGAGCGCCTAGATCGGGGCTGGTACACCCGCCCTGCGGGGCGGCTCGGATGGACGTGGGATTCCCCTGTGAAGTGCCTCAGACCAACTTCTACGTCGAGCAGGACCGACTCCGTAGATCCTCAAAGCGGTTCTCGACGAGCTGATCCCGTCCACGCCGGTCATGCCTGACTACCTCCTGCCGCGCAACCGAGTCCGGTGCTTTTGGCGGTTCTGGGCGATGAAGTAATCGAGGTCCTCGAGGTGGATGCGGGTCGTTCTCCCGACCTTGACGTAGGCGATGCTGCCCTCGCTCAGCAGGCTCTTCACCGTTCTGGTGGAGACCTGCAGGTAGTCGGCGGCCTGCACGGTGGTGAGGAGGGGAGAGGCGGCCTCGTTGACATGCGGATCAGCAGTGATCGGCTCTGTCGTCCTTGCGACGTCGGCCCCGGGGGGTGTCGAGATCCGGATGGACCCCCAGCTTCCCGGAGTGCTGGCGACGCTCAACGGTGGGCTCTTCCAGGCAATGCCGACCGCACGCCGGGCACGGCCGCCAAATCGTCACGAGGCGCGCTGCGTCGATCATGCGGGGCCTGCTCCCCTCTCTCGAAGGTTTGCCACTCCATGCCATCTCCGTCGAGTCGTGATGCTGCCGGTCAGTACGCGACTCATGTTCCGATTCCCACGTCACCCTCAACGTCACCCCCGACGGCGAAACCTGCGCATTTCATCTGATGGCGACACCTCTCCGACCTGGGAGGGTGACGTCACCCTCCCAGGTGACGGCGCTGTTCCTCAACGGGCCTTCCGAGCCAGAATGGGGCCTGTGGCTGGTGTGGACATCACTGAGGAGTGCCGTCGGCGCCGAAGGGCAGGGGATCCTCGTGTGTCCGCCGAAGGTAGGGCGATCCTGGCTCGGATCACCGACGGGGACCTGGCCGACGAGTTCCAAGCTGCCCTCGACGCCGATCTCGTGGCCGACCCGCTCCTGGGCGGTCACGACGACGACGACGCCTAATCGGGAGCAACCGTCTGGTGATCGGGTGTTGTCGAGCGAACAGTTGGCAGGGTTCTGCGCAGCACGGCTGACGAGTCGGGCATCGTCCTGAAGGTCGTCGCCTGACAAGCACCGGTTCAACAGGCAGCAAATCGATGGAGCGCTGTCTTCGACACGGCTCGGGCACTCCGGTTCCTGAGCCCGCTCTGACTGCCCATCCAACCAGGAACCTCGGTGCCGCCGAGAACTGGAGATCTACCGCACACACGTGCATCCGCGGATGCCGAAATGGCGCCCTTCGGGCGCCATGTGACCTCCCGCTTCTCGCGTTGTCCCTGGTCAACGGATCGCATCCGACGAGGGTGACGTTGAGGGTGACGTCGATTTTCACGATGGAGAGATGGTTCGTCCTCACATCGGCCTCGGCGGTGATCTCCGGTGCTCTCGATAGGCCGTCTCGGTGTCGCCACCGGAGCCGAGTACTACCTCGAGACGGTGGCCAACAGCGTGGACGACTACTACCTCGGCCACGGTGAGGCGCCCGGCCGTTGGATCGGTGCAACCGCCGAGCAACTGGGTCTCAGCGGCGAGGTGAACGCCGAGCAGCTCCGCAACCTGCTGGCCGGACTCTCGCCGGCCGGCGACTCACTCGGCATGCAACTCCGCACCGACCGTCGTCCCGGCTACGACCTGACGTTCTCCGCGCCGAAGGGGGTCTCACTGCTGTGGGCCTTCAGCTCGGACCAGATCCGTTCCGAGATCACCGAGGCTCACGACCGGGCCGTGGTCGCCGTGCTGGACCAACTGGGGAAGGAGGCCTCCTTCGCCCGGCGGGGAGCCAACGGCCAGACCCTCATCGAAGCCAACGGGTTCATCGGGGCCGCCTTCCGTCACCGGACCAGCCGGGCCGGCGACCCCCAGCTCCACACCCACGTGGTCGTGCCCAACCTGGTCCAGGGGTCAGACGGCCGGTGGTCGGCTCCTGACGGTCGCCACCTCTACGCCTGGAAGAAGACGGCCGGCACCCTCTACCAGTCGGCACTGCGAAGTGAGCTGGGCCCCCTGGGCCTGGCCTGGGAGGTCCGGCGCAACGGCCTCTCCGAGCTGGCCGACCTGAGGAAGCCCATCCTGCGGGCTTTCTCCAAGCGGAGAGTGGACATCGAGGCCGCCATGGAGACGAGGGGTGTCTCCTCGGCCCGGGCCGGTGAACGGGCGGCCCTGGCCACCCGGGCCGCCAAGCCCGACGGCGCCCTCCCCACCGACATGCTCCGTGAGGAGTGGACCGCCCAGCTGGCCGAGATCCAGCTCCCCGACGGGCGGGAAGGGAAACGTCCGGCCCTGCCCCGGGACCTGATCATGGAGACCGTCGGCAACAACCGTCCACTTCCGCCCCGACCGGACCAGCTGGAGGCGGTGTTCTCCATCCTGGCCGGGGAAGCAAAGGTCTCCCTCGACGACTGGGAGCTCGACGAGCGAGTGGTTCTCGAACACGGGGGAGCGGGGAACCGGGTGATGCCCCTGACGCTCCTGTCCTCCACCTTCACCCGGCGGGAGGCCATGGCCGCTCTGGCCAGGGCCTTCGACGTCACCCCCGCCGAAGCCGTGGCCCTGACCGATCAGTTCCTCGAGCGGTCCTCCGTCGTCAGGGTCCGGGCCGAGCCGGAGACCGGCCGGGACGCAGCGATGGACTTCGAACGCATGCGCACCAAGGGTGGGGCGCTGGTCCCCGTCACCAGCGGGGACCAGCGCTTCACCACCACCGAGCTGCTGGCGGCAGAGGAGCGGATCGTGGAGACAGCGACGAAGCTCACCAAGGCGGGCCTGGGCAAGGTCGGCCGGGTGCAGGCGTCAGAGGTGGTGGACCGCCACCCCCACCTCGATCGGGAACAGGCCGACGGGGTGGAGAAGCTCCTCATCTCGGGGAACGGGATCGATCTGGTCATCGGCCAGGCCGGCACCGGCAAGTCGACCATGCTGCGGGCCGCCCGGCTGGGCTGGGAGGCGGCCGGCATGAAGGTCATCGGAGCGGCAGTGGCGGCCCGCACGGCGGCCGACCTGGAGGCAGGCACCGGCATCCCCAGTTCGTCCCTGGCCCAGATCCTGGCCGACCTCAAGCGCGGTGGGCAGTTGACCAACAAGCACGTCGTCGTGGTCGACGAGGCCTCGCTGGTCGGGACCCGGGCCCTCGACGAGCTGTGCGCCCGGGCCAGTGCGGCCCGGGCCAAGGTGGTCCTGGTCGGGGACAACCGCCAGATCTCCTCCATCGACGCCGGTGGGGCGCTCCGCACTCTGGCCAACGAGCTCGGCGACCACGTGGTCACCCTCACCACCAACCGGCGCCAGGCCGGAGATGACCAGGCCTGGGAGCGGGAAGCGCTGGCTGCACTCAGAGGCGGTGAGGTGGCCCCGGCCGTTCAGGCCTACCTCGACCACGGCCGGGTGACCCTGGCCGGGACCATCGACGAAGCCCGCCGGCGCCTGATCGACGACTGGTGGGCCGTCCACCGTGACCACACCACGGCCATCATGGCCGTGCGCCGGATCGACGTGGCCAGCCTCAACGAGCTGGCCCGGGCCCGCCGACAGGCAGGCGGCGAGTTGGGCCGGGAGTTCGTGGTGGGGGAGAAGACTTTCAGCGTCGGGGACCGGATCATCTTCGAGCGGAACCAGCGGGTCCGGGCCGTCGACGACCACGACCGGGCCATCCGGGAGGAGACCATCCGCATCCGCAACGGCACCTTCGCCACCGTGGTGGGGGTGGTCGACCCGGCCGCCGAGCGGGAGCGGGCCAACGCTCTGGCCAGGGAGGGTGACATTGCTCACAGGGCCCAGGGTGATCAGGGTGACGTTGGCCAGAGGGCCCGGGCCGACCAGGGGGACGTCCAGCGAGCCGCTGGTCTGGTCGTCACCCTCGACGACGGCCGGCGGGTGGTCCTGCCCGCCGAGTACGTGCAGTCCTCCACCAGTCTGGGCTACGCCCTCACCGTGTTCCGGTCCCAGGGCATCACCGTGGACCATGCCTTCGGGCTCGCTGGGGCCGGCCTCTCCCAGGAGGCCGGCTACACCCAGCTCTCCCGGGGACGGTTGACCAACAACCTCTACGTGGCCTCGGCGGACAATCCGAGGTGGGAGATCGGCCACCATGCCGAGGACCGGCAACTCCGGGGCCAGATGGACGAGCTGGTCACCTCCCTCTCCAACTCCTTCGAGCAGCGCATGGCTCGCGACAACCTGGCCAACTGGCCCACCATCGATCCCGACCAACTGGCCGCCGCCTACGCCCGACTCGACCAGCTCGGCCATGACCTGACCAGCCAGGCACCCCATGACTTCGGGCCGTCTCTCGACAGGCAGCACCGCCGTGAACTGATCGCTGACTATGAGGGCCGGGCGGTCGACCCCCGGGACCAGAACTGGACCCAGGTCCTGGAGTGGGCCCAGGGCTACCGGAAGGAGTGGCTCTCCGAGCACCGACAGGAGATCCTCGAGTGGACCCGCCTCGACGACGCCCTCCGTCGCAACGAGTACCGCCTCGGCCAAGCCGCCGCCTACAGCCGCCCCGAGCACGTGACCAGCCTGCTCGGACCGGTGCCAACCTCTCTCACCGACACCGAACGGTGGCAGACGGCAGCCGGGGCCATCGAGGCATACCGGTCTCGCTGGGAGATCACCGAAGAGCAGACGCTCGGCCCCGAGCCCACCGACCCTGCACAGCGGGCTCACTGGAGCAGGACGGTTGCCGCCATCGGGGACACCGGGTTCTTCGGTGGCGAACGAGCTGCGAGCGCTGGCCCGGAGCACGACCACCTTTCGTCGCACTGGCACGGCATCGAGGCCGCTGAACGCAAGCAGGAGCGTGAGGCCTACGAGGCCCTCCATCCGACGCCCAGTCCGTCGCGTGGTTGGGACCGGGATGACGGTTGGGACTACGACGATGACTACGGCTACGACAACTCCTACGGACGGGATGACGACTACGGCTACGGGCTGTGAACCGCTGGCTCACCATCTGTGAGCCGGGCCGGCGGACGTCTGGCGCCAGAGCCCGATTCCGCGGCTCGGCTGGCCCAACCCAGCGCAACCGGCCAGTCGTCGGGATGAGTGCCACGATCGACGGCTGGGGCAAGGTGGTAGCCACGTCGGCTCGCAGAGCGCTGGTCAAACGGCGAGCTCGTGGCCAAGTACGTGACGGATCCTGTCGTTGCCCAACGGCCTTAGCTCGATCACGGCCGTCGCTGATATCTGCTCGCCAGGTACTCGTCCACCCAGGCCCTGGTACTCCGCCACTGACCGTCGGGACCTTTCTGGGCTTGGAGACGGCCACGCTCGATGGCAGCACGGAGCATGAACACGCTCTGGGACTTGGTGGCCAGCGATACGAGGGGAACCAACCGATGGGGCCCGGCCACGGCCGGGACGACGAACCGGTACAGGTTGTCGGTGACGGCACGGGCGATGAGTTCGCCGAGGGGACCGGGGTCGCCGCCGTCGGCTCGCTGGAGGGCGCGGAGATAGCGATTGCGGTCACGCGTGTAGATGACCGCCGGGGGATAGCCGAGGCGGACCAGCAGTAGGTTCATGAGCAGGCGCCCGGTACGCCCGTTGCCGTCGAGGAAGGGGTGGGCTCGCTCGAATCCAGCATGGGCCGCGGCGATCGACTCGATCGGGGTGTCCGACTCGGAGATCAGGGCCAGCGAGGCCACCCAGTCCGCCATCACGGCCGGTACCTCGACCCACGATGGGGGGACCATCCCGCCCGGGAACGGCTGGATGTCGTGGCGCCGGAAGCTCCCCGGGTTCTCCTCCGGGGTGGCGTTGAGGTGGGGGGCCACCTTCCACGCCGGCCCGATGGCCAACTCGTGGACGTGGCGGACCTCGGTCAGCGTCAGCGGAGCATCGGTCGTCCATCCCTCCGTCTCGAGGGCCTGGCTGTAGACCCACTTCGCCGCGTCGGCGTAGCCGGTCACCTCCATGTACTCCCGTAGCTCCTTGTTCCCAACGGCCCTGCCCTCGGCCAGAAGTGCCTCGACCTGGGCGATGACCAGGGTGTTGCCTTCGAGGGCAGTGGAGTGGTGGGCGTCCTGGTACCAGATCGAGGTCCAGATGCCTTCGGCCTCGGTGGGTGATGGCAGACCCCCCAAGTGCTCCCGGAGGTCGGCGATTGCGTCATCGAGCCGCCGATAAACGAGTTGACGGGTCGGACGGCCCCGCCGAGGTTTGTCGTGTTCCACGAAAATTGATCGTAACACTACAAACAGTAGTTGTTGTGTTGAATTAGAATCACATCTAGCTCGACAAAATGTGTGAAATGATCAATCCGGCGTTTCGACTCCTTTGCGCTCGTCGTCACTGCCCCCTTCGGTCACCCAGCGCCGGAGGGCTTGGCCCTCTTCGACCCAGAAGGCGCTGTCGGACATGAGCCGCTGCGGCCGGTGGGAGTTGTGGAGGCAGCCGGCCCCGTTGGTTATCGCCTCTCGGATGCGCGACCGGCACCGGACCGCCGCTTCGTGCCACTGGAGTGCTGCCGCACCGTGGACGGGCTCGTCGGACTGGTAGACGGCCATCCACGCCCCGCGGAGGGCGGCGAGTTCCTGAACCACCATCGGATGCCGCCACCAGCAGGAATAGAGCCACATCCTGTCAAGGTCGTAGTACTGCTGGTAGAAGTCCACCCAGTCGGCAAGTTCACCGAGTTCTTCCCTCTGCACCAGCGGCGAGAAGTGCTGACCGCCGCCCGAGGCGGGCCCATTCGAGGCCCCGTGGGACCGGGCTTGAGCGGAGGCGATCTGGCTCAGGCCACGCACGGCCGAGTCGAGGTCCTCCACGCGCTCGTGGAGATCCTGGACGTCTGACGGAGTTTCGGGGTCAACGAACGGGAGCGTGGGGTCATGGGGATTCGGTTCCATACGGCCTCCGGGGGAGTGTCACCAAGGACGTGTTCCTTGGTGACTTCCATCCTCCGCACCGACGTCACCCTCAACGTCACCTTCCCAGGTCAGGGGCGTGTGACCGAGCTCTGCGGAGGCGATCAGTCGGAGGTGCGCATGCCGGTGAAGTGGGGCGTTCTTACCGGAACTCTCGTCCCGTCAACCAGGGATCCCCATCGCTTGGTAGCCCATACCATCGGCTTCAACCAGGCGCTGGGCGTCCCGCAACTCTCGCAACCGAACACGGGACGGACGTCCGAAAGGACGAGGTAGCCCACGTCGAGCGCCCGCTGGAACGGCCGGAAGCCGAAGACCTCCACATTGAAGCTCTGGGCCAACCACCTGGTCCGTGGAAGTCGCCGAAGCACCTCAGCACACGCCTCGCCCCCTACCTTCATGGACCCATCGGGCATCAGCAGGTGGATTGTCTCGTAGGCATCCCAAATGTCGAGGTCCTGATTGAGGGCCAGGAGGACCTCGGGATCGTCGCCGATCGGTCGGTCAACGATGGTCGACGCACCCGACGGGGTCGATGCCGACTTCTCCACCCACTTGGCGATCCGACGGCAGACGCCGCACTCGTCGTTGAAGAGCAGGATCGGGGTGTCCGGCCGCGCCTTTTCAAGTGCGGGCGTCATCTCACTGCTCGAACGGTTGGGTCACGGCCGCCAGCACCGTCGACACATCCGGGCGGGGCCCTTCGACCCTGGACACCTCACGTCCGTCGAGGAACATGACCAGCGTCGGGGTGCCTTCTACGGCGTAGCTGGCCGCAAGCCGCTGTTCGACGGCGATGTTGATCCTGACGATCGTCTCATCCGGCTCGACCAGGCGCGCCACCCGCTGGAGGATCGGCTCCATGACCCGACAGTGGGCACAGCCGTAGGACATGAACTCGGCCACGACCGGGCCCTCTGCGTCGAGGACCAACTCCTCGAAGGTTCCACCGGTGACGGTCCGGATCCGGTCCTGCGAACTGCGCTTCGGCGATTCGCGGTCAGGACTTCTCAGCGTGTTGAGTCTCATGGAGACCTCCAATTTGGGTGACCAACGGAGCCTTCTGCGATCGCTCTCATCAGCGAGTCACCACCCCCCGCACGTGGCGGGAGGTGGTGACTTCTTGACGGCCAGAGTGAGTCAGTGGACCGGAACGACAACCTTCGGCGGGACCACGACCGACTCCCTGGCGTGGGTTCCGTGGTGGAAGAGATTCCGGACTGCAGGAAGTGCGAACCGATCGAGTCCGAAGTAGCCGGCGTTGCGCCAGGCCAGGATCAAGAAGAGGGACACGATGGCGTAGGCCGGGTTGACGCCAGCCGAACCAGAGAACATGTAGATCAGGTTCAGGCCGATGCCGGCAAAGGCGGCTGCGCCGGTAAACAGGCCCAGGATCAGCAGCACGCCGATGGCCAGTTCGCTGAGGGTCACCAGCTTGGCGATCCAGGACGAGTTGGGGATAACGAAGTTGTGGAGGAATCCGGCCCACCACCCGTAGGAGGCACCACCCTTGCCGGTGGCCGATCCGGCGATACCGGCGGTGGAGAATCCCTTGACTCCGGCCCCACCGCCGTACCAGAAGGCCGACTTCTCGCTGCCCCACAGCTTCTGGTAGCCGGCGTTCAGCCACTCGTACCCCAGCCACAGCCGGGCCACCAGCCACAACACACTGGCCGCCTTCGAGCGGAAGAGCCAGTCGGAGAAGCGAAGATTGCCGGACGGCCCCTCGAGGAGGCCACCGTCACCTCCGGGTGCAGCGACGCCCGAAGCAACGTCACCCTTCAAGAAGTCCAACGTCGTGGTCATCACTGCCTCCTGACCCGTCCGTCGGTTGACGACCGGTCTCTACATCCACTCTGGCTGATGTCAGATCCATTCGACAGGGCCGAAAGACCTAGAAGCTGACCAGGCCTGGTCCCCTCAAGCCTGACGTTCACGCGCGGCAACGACCAGGGTCGAACGACCCGATTACTCCACCGAACCGGCGCCCAGTGACGCCACGCTGTCCCCGCAAGTCATGCCCCCGCCCGATTGAAGCGAAGGTCAGGAGATTCCCAATCGCCGGAAGACCGGAACCTTGACGAAGTCCAGGGCGACGCCGAAGAGCACTGAGGCGATCAACACGCCGCCGACGACGGCAATGGAGAGTTCGTGCACGCCGACGCCGCTCAACGCCAAGCTGGCGATGATGCCGACATCGGCCACCGAGGCCACGATCATCCACGTGCTCGGCACGGATTTCCAGAGGTGTCGTCGCTCCCGAACGGAGTACAGGATGGCCTCTCCGCCGATGATGAGGGTCACTGCAGTGAGCGTTTGCAACTGACCGATGCCCAGCCCGAGAGCGAACTTCCCGACCAGCAGGGAGCCGGTGCAGAAGGCCAGGAAGCACATACCCAAGATCACCCCCGCCTTGGTCAGCTTGCCGATCTGCCAGACACTGGGTGAACCAGAAGGTCGGACGCGGTCGGTGGTCACCGACATGCCCAGGAAGTCACCGGTGATCATGATGATGACCATGAGCATCGGGGTGAGAATGGCATGGCCCGTGATGACCAGTCCAAGGGTGATGAAGAGCACATTGGTGATCTTCTTGGTGAGCGAGTTCAACGTGTACGTGAGGATGCGCTGGTAGGTGAGCCTGCCGACCGTTACCGCGCTGACGATGCCACTGAGTCCGGAGGTCGTAAGCACGATACCGGCCGCTGATTTGGCCACATCAGTCGCCGTGGACACGGCGATCCCCATGTTGGCCTGTCGGAGGGCGGGCGCATCGTTGGCGCCGTCGCCGCACATGCCGACGGTGTGGCCAGCCCCTTGGAAGCTCTTGACCAGGTCGTACTTTCCCTCGGGAAAGATGCCGGCGAAGACGGCGAA
>Ga0302283_1002297_pt1 | contig 15507 bp, 12 predicted proteins | sample III_Fen_E1_4_FD_198770 | JGI IMG/M metagenome (GOLD analysis project Ga0302283, IMG submission 198770) | Peat permafrost microbial communities from Stordalen Mire near Abisko, Sweden - III_Fen_E1_4 | ecosystem: Environmental > Terrestrial > Soil > Wetlands > Permafrost | place: Sweden: Abisko...
GGTGAGAGGGCGTCGGCGACCGTCTCAGAGGAGATGCCGCGGAAGAGGGAGTTGGCGTAGACGTCAACCGATTTGGTTTGCAGCACGAGTGACAAGTCGCTCTGACGGCCGAGGGCCGTCAACAACACCGTCGGTACGGGGTGCAGCGGTACGGTCTGGACCCCCTGGAGTTCCGGCGCCGACGAGTTCATCACCACGATCGTGGAGATTCCGGCCGGCGCGAGGAGTTGACCGAGGCGCACCGTCTCTCCCCTCAGCGCGGACTCGACGGCGTCCAAGACGACGTTGCTCGTGCCCGAATCGGGCGTCGTGAAGAGCGAGCTCCCGCTGGGCAGTCCGTTCATCGACGTCGCGACGGCCAGACCGGGCGCCACGGACCATCCGGCGAGCGGCAGGACCGACGGATCGCCCAGCCACAGGACCCGATAGCCCCCGGACGTCGAGGGCGCCAACGTACTCAACGACTCGGCGACGCTCGTCGTGGGGAGGTCGAATCGTCCACCCGCGAAGATCGCCGCGAAGGGAACGATCGCCACGACCAGTGCCGACACCGTCAGACCGGCCGCGACCTGTCGCCAACCGAAACCGGCTTGGCGCAGATCGTTTTCGAGGGCGCTGACGCCGAGGCCGATGAGCAGCGCGAGCATGACGACGTAGAGCGCCAGGAGAACGTCAAGGTCCGGCGCGAACGATCCCATCCAGTGTCGAGCGTCGAGCGCCGCGACGACCAGCGTAAGGCTGGCGATCGAGGCGGCCTTCGTGGCGATGCGGCGACGCTCACCTCGACAGATGAGTAGACCAACGAGTGCCGCTGCGGGCAATAGCCAGCCAGCCCAGGACAGACCGAAACCACCGTCGGCCGCGCGCAGCAGATTCCCGAACGACGGTGCCGACCACGGCCCACGCGCCAGACCGAAGACGCCGAGGGCACGACCGCCGGCCAGCCCCACGTCGATGGTGAGCGGGAGCAGAAGGATGGCGACGTTCAGCCAAATCGAACCGAGAAACCGCCACGGTCCCGACGTGTTCACGCCTTCGTCGGTCTCGAACAAACGGGCGAGGAAGACGCCCAGGATGATCAGCGTCACGGCGATCAGTGTCGCCGGCGCCAGCGCGGTGAGAAGCGCGGTGAGCATCACCGCGATCATGCGCTGACCGGACAACGTGGTGCGCCATCCGCGGTGACCGAAGGCCACCGGTTCGCTGTAGGGCACGGTGCGAAAACCGGGCACGTCCATCAACTCGAAGAGTCGGCGAACGATGAACGGCAGCCCGGCCACGACGACCAACACGTCGATGCGACCTTGGCTCACCATGTCCAGGCCCAACGGCAGGGCCATGTAGGCGAGCGCGGCGATGAGGCGTGCCCGATTGGACACTCGCCCCTTCAAGAGACGACTGATGCCGATGGCGCCGACGGGAATCGCGAAGATCAAGGCGAGACGCGGAAGGATGCCCATGCGCCCCAGGACGAATGTCCCGGCGAAAGCGAGCACCGCGTACCCGGGCATGCCCGGGGAGCCGGTGCCGACACCGTTCGGTGACCACGACGCGAAGAAGTGTCGCCACATCATCGACCAGGAGTCGAGCGGTGCGAGTCGCCCTATGAGCGGGAGGTGCGTCACGAAGAGGTTGCGCGAACCGATCAGCCACAAGACGACGACCACGAGTACCACGGCGGCCTGGGAACGAAACGTCGTCAGCACCCGAGCCGGTCGGCCCCGGAGCTCCATCATCGCGCTGTCGGGGATCTCGTCGAACTCTTCGTCCTCGGAGAACGCGGCCGCGAAACCGACGGCGTCGGCGTCGAACTCGTGGCTCTCCAGCGCCTCGGGCGGCAGGATGCCACGGGCGCGGTCCAGACCTTCGCGCATCAAGAGGACGACGAAACGTTTGAGACGACTCGCTCCCCCGACCTGCAACCGACGAAGTTCCTCGTCAGAGAGGACTTGGATCTGGTGACGCTGGCGACGACGCTCGCGTATCCGACCGCGGTGGTGCAAGAGCCATCGCCACGACCCGACGATCGCGCCGGCGCGGTCCGAGTCGCGACCGACGATCGCCAGGAGGAACTCCATCGAGTCCATCACCAGTAACGCGAAGAGCGTCGTGAACGCGTAACGCCGACCCCATCCGGTCGCCACCACCAACAACTGGTGCCGGCGTTGGAGGTCCTGGCGGCTGGCGCGGCGGGTACCGATGGCGGTGACGGCCCGCTCCCCCGACGCAATCGTCTCGCGGTGGGCGACCTTGGCCGTTGGCGCGACGACGATGCGCGCACCGGCGATCTGCGCACGCCAACAGAGATCGAGGTCTTCACCCAGTGCGGTGATCAGCGGGTCGAAGCCGCGCAGCGTGGCGAAGAGGTCACTACGCACGAGGGTGACGCCACCGGGCGCGACGAAGACGTCACGCTCGAGGTCCTGTTGGCCGTGATCGATCTCGCCCGGCTCGATTCGTTCGTGCACGACCCCGAATCGGTCGCTGGTCTGACCGACGTGCAACAGGACCATGGGGTCGTCGTAGGAGACGACCTTCGGCGAGACGACGCCGGCGTTGGTTCGAAAGGCCGCCTCCACCATCATCTGCACCGCGTTCGGTTCGAGGCGTACGTCGTCGTGGCAGAAGAGGAAGAACGCGGATCCCTCGACCATCAATGACGCTTCGTTGCAGGCCGCGGCGAATCCACGATTCTCCTCGAGGAGGCGCACGAACGCGTTGGGAGCGACCGCGGCGACGCGGGCCGGGACGTGTTCGGTCTCCCCGTTCGCGACGACGAGCAGGCTGAGTTCCTCGTAGCTCTGGACCGCGAGAGAAGCGACGGTGGCTTCTAAACCCGGCCCGGAACCGGTGGTGACGACGACGGCAACGACGGCCGGAGCTCGAGATTCCATGGGCCCTTCAAGGCTAGTTGGTGCCCATAAAGCGACTTGGCCGATTTCGCTGTTGTCTCAGCGCAAAAGGTCGTACATTCCTATGATTCGCCGCGGCGCTGTCGCATTTCTTGAATGACGTCGTGCAACGACGTATCGAGCGCGATCGTCGGTCGCCACGACGTCGCGCGATGAAGTTTCTCGTAACTGCCACACGACACCGGCACTTCGACCGGTCGGATGAGTGACTCGTCGGTGACCAGGCGAACATGGGGCGCGATGGCCTCGACGAGACGTTGCGCGATGTCGAACAGCCCCACCTCGAGACCGGAGGCGATGTTGTACACCTCACCACTGATGCCCTTGTCGACGAGTAGTCGATAGGCGCGCACGACGTCGCGCACGTCACTGAAATCGCGTCGCGTCGAGAGGTCACCCACAAGAATCTCGTTGGCCCCGTCGGCGAGCGCCGTCAGCAGGCGCTCGACGATCGCCGGCACGACGAAGTCGGTCGACTGACCCGGCCCCACGTGATTGAACGGTCGAGCGATCACGACGCGCTGAGCGCGTTCACGAACGGCGTCGTGGGCCACGTGTTCGGCCTCCACCTTGCTCGAGGCGTAGGGATTGGCCGGGGCGACACGGAACGTCTCCACGAGCGGCAGGTCCTCTGGTCGCACGACGCCGTAGACGTCAGCGGAGCTGACCAGTACGACGCTCGCCGTCGGCACTACTTCGTTCGCGACGTCGAGGACGTTCTTCGTGCCCAGCACGTTGACGCGCGTGAACTCAACCTGGTTCGACCACGAGGCACCGACGGCCGTCATCGCCGCTAGGTGATAGATCGCGTCGGGTCGCACTTCCACCATCCGGGCGCGCACGCTGTCGACGTCAGTGACGTCGCTCTCGCGATCGACGCCCACGGCGTGGTCGCCGCAGGCGCGCAGGTGTTCGAGCAGGTGACGGCCGACGAAGCCATCGGCTCCGGTGACGAGCGCCTTCATCGTCGCATCGCCATCTCGTACGCCTTCACGTGTTGCGCGATCGACGAGTCCCACGTGAAGATCTCCGCGCGAGCACGCGCGCGCTGCGCGCTCCCCGCACGCTCGCCGTCGCTCATCGCGAGCGCGGTGGTCAGTACGGCAGCCAATTCGTCGGCGTCCCCGGCGCGCGCGAGTAGCGCCGCGTCCCCGGCGATCTCTGACATCACGGTCTCCGACGAGGTCACGACGCAGGCGCCGCAGGCCAGGGCCTCGAGCACGGGCAGTCCGAAGCCCTCACCGCGCGAGGGATAGGTCACCGCCCGCGACTGGCGCAACAACGCGGGGAGCACGGCTTCGTCGACGAAGCCGAGGCGACGGATCCGCGAGAGGGCGCCGTGACCGGTGATCCTCGCTTCGATCTCGCGAACGCCCCAGCCGGGCTGGCCGGCCAACCAGAGTTCGATCTCACTGTCGCTCTTCGCGATCGCTTCGAAGGCGTCGAGCAGGACGTCGATACCCTTGCGGGGTTCGAAGGTGCCCAAGAAGAAGATGTACGGTCGCTCCGCCGTCAGTCCGTGCGCCTTGAGCAGCGCCGCGTCGCCACTCGAATCGGTCGTGAAGCGCTCGAGGTCCACGCCCAAGGTCCCGACCACGACCGGCGCGTGTGAGGGAATCTGTTCGTCCAGTTCGCGAGCGGTGAACTCACTGATGGTCAGCAGTACGTCGGCGTGCGTCGCGGCGTAGGCGATGGCGCGTCGAAAGAACGGCACCTTGGAACGCTCGTGCCACTCGGGATTGGTGAAGAACGTGAGGTCGTGGATCGTCACGACCGTCGGCGTCGCGGAGCGACGCGGCATCGTGTAGTGCGGCGAGTGCCAGACGTCGACCGATCTCGACGCGGCGCTGCGACCGGCGAACCACGCCTCGTAGAGCAGACGCGACGGACGGGCGTTCGGCACGATCGAGGCGATGTGCGTCGACGGCGACCAGTCGTGCCAGCGCAGCGTGTCGTCTCGTCGCGTGACGAGCGTCGTCTCCACGCCGGTCGCCGGGAGGCGACGCGCCAGTTCACCGATGTAGCGCCCGGCGCCGGCGAGACGCGGCGGCACCGCCGACACGTCGAGTGCGAGTCTCACTGCCACGCCGCCAGGTGATCGAGGGCGACGTTGCGCCACGTGAGATCCGAGACCGAGTTTCGGCGCGCCGTTTGACTCTCGAGGTCGTCGCCCTGGCGTAGCGCGGCGAGGAGCCCCTCGGCGATCCCCTCGACGTCCAGTGGATCGACGAGCACGACCCGTTCGTTGGTCGCGACGCTCGGCGTGGTGGTACTGGCGAGGACGCGGGTGCCGACGTTGAGGGCCTCGACCGGCGGCAACCCCCACCCCTCGGCGAGCGGGACGTACGCAAAGACCGTGGCGTCGCGGTAGAGGCCCAGGAGCATCTCGCGCGACACCATGCCCACTACGGGCGCGTCGCCGGTCGCGACCTCGCCCCAACCCTTGGGACCGACCAGTACGAGCGTGCCGAGATCCGGGATCTTGCTCGACGCGATGGCGTGCGCCTCGATCAGGCGCTCGATGTTCTTTCGCGTTTCGAGCGTGCCGGCGTACAGCGTGAAGGGACCGTGCACCCCGTGTGACGCGAGCAGTTCGTGCACCATCGTCTCGGATGCCGCGTCGGCGACGTCGTCGTCGACGCCGAGACGAACTCCGTGGATCCGCGACTCGTCGATACCGACGTCAACGAGTCGTTCGGCCAGTCCCGGGGAGGTGACGAGCACACGTAGTTCTTTGCGCTCCGCGATCATCTGGAGACGTCGGTCGTGGAATCGAACACCGGAGGGCGTCGAGATTCGTGGGTCGTCGCGCCACAAAAGATCGTGCATCGCGATCGAGTGCACCGCGTCAGATTTGCCTCCCGCGAAGGGCCCGGCCATGGACGTGGCGTGCACGACGTTCGAGTCCCTGGGAACGCCCAACGGCACCATCGGCCATATTCGGTCCAAGACTCGCACGTCGAAGGGCGCGTTGACGACTCGCAACGGAAGTCCGTCGGCACTGGCGCCTTTCGCGCCCAGCCCGACGATGTCGAGCGCCGGATCGGCCAGGTCGTGCAAACCGGTCGCGAGGCCCCGAACGTACGTGGCGATCCCGCCGGGCTGCGGACGACTGAGCTGTTCGATCGAGATGGTGATCGTGCGCTTCACGACGACCAGCCTCGCACGACATCGCGGTAGAGCGAGAGGTAGGCGCGCGCGGCCGTGTCCGGTGCGAAATCGACCGCGCGCGAACGCCCGGCCGCGACCATGATCGAGCGTCGTGACCCGCTGGTCCAGACCTCTTCGAGCGCGTCTCGGACCTCGTGGTCGTTGGCGAAGAGCGCCGCCGCGCCCTCCAGTAGTTCGCGGTTGATCTCGGTGGCCCGCGCGAGCGTCGGCACGCCGGCCGAAAGCGCGGCGATGGCGAACGAGGGGAATCGCGCGCCGTCCGAGAGGTGCATCACGACGCGGGCGTTCGCGAGCGCGTCGCGAGCGTCCTGACGAGCGCGAATCGTGATCGCGAGTCCACTGGAGCGGATCTTCTGGCCAGCGGCCGCACTCGCCAGGGCCACGACACGTGACCCGTGAACGTTCGCGAACGCGATCAACTGGGGCGCGAGCTCGATGAACAGGTCGTCGACCCCCGTGATGTTGACGACGAGGTCGCTGCCGTCACTCGTCACGTCGACGCGCGGCACCGCCGGCGGCACGACCATCACCCGACTGCGAGCCACGCCGAGGACGCTGATGACCTCGTGGCTAGCGCTGCGACTCGACGCGACGAGCGTCGCCCCGCGCGCGACGGCCCGACGCAGCTGATTGATGCGTAGATGGGTTTGGGTCTCGCCGCGCAACGGTCGTAGGTCGTCGACCGAGACGATCAAGGGGATCTCCTGCGTGGGGGGCGTGGCGAGTCCGGCGACGTGCAGGACGTCGACCGGCGGCAAGAGACCGTCGATCGAACGTCCGCGACTTCGGCGCCACAGTGGCGACCACAGGGCCCGAAGAGCCAGGTGCGTTTCGTTTTCGGTGCGCGCCGACGTCCGTGAGCGAAACCGGACTAGATCACACTGGTTCGTTCGATCGAGCGCGTCGGCCAGGTCGGTCATCGAATTGCCCAGCGACTCCAACGAACCGTCCAGGTCCAGGCCGACGCGAAGTTTCGAGGGACTCACGAACCAAGAGCCAACGTTCGCATCGCACTTGTCCAGGTCGGCCACAGCTTGGTGGCCCACCCACCGAACGCCTCGGTACTCGTCGCGACGAGTCCGATCTGCTCATCGGCGTTGAGCAGGATCAGCGCGCCGCTCTTGCCGAAGTGACCGAAACTCGACGCGGGCCAGTCCCCCATCCAGTGGTGCTTATCGCCCTGGATCTCCGGTCCGAAGCCCCAGGGACAGGGTGAGAACTTCCCGAAACCCGGGACGAAGCCGTTCAGTTGCGGCGCGTAGGCCGTGATGAGATGGTCGCGCGTCTCTTTGGCGATGCCGTCCGGTCGCAGCCACGCCACGGCCAGTTTGGCCAAATCATTGGTCGAGCCGACCACGCCCGACGACGGCCGATCGATGAGTGTGGTGGTCGTCATGCCGAAGGGTCGAAAGACCCGTTGCGCCAACCAGTTCTGGGCGGTGTTCTCGCCGAGGATCGACTCGACCGCGAGGTCGATGCCGTAGTTCGAGTAGATCCGCTGGGTCCCCACCGCGACGACGGGGTCGCCCTCTTCGAGCCCGAGTCCACTGCTGTGCGAGAGCAAGTTGGCCAGGGTCGAACCGGGCGGTCCGACACGTTGATCGAAACGCTGCAGTTCCCAGTCACTCTCGACGCCAAAGGCCAGTCCGACCGCCATCTTGGAGATCGACGCCCAGGGTCGTACGTCGTCGAGGTCGCCGGCCTCGGCGATCCTGCGGACCTGACCGCCTTTCAGCGACAGGAGCACCATCGAGGGCGTGCCGGGCCACCCGTCGAGAAGGGAGTTCGCGCTCACCACTCGATGATACCGAAGGCCCCGTAGAGTCTCGATGGTGATAACGGTTCTCAGCGGTGGTGTCGGCGCGGCTCGTCTGTTGGCCGCGTTGAGCGACGCCATCGATCCGAACGAGATCACCGCGGTCGTCAATGTCGGCGATGACCTCACGATGCACGGTCTCACGATCTGTCCCGACCTCGACACGATCATGTACACCTTGGCCGGACTGAACAACCGAGAGCTCGGTTGGGGCCTCCAGGGTGAAAGCTGGCGAGTGATGGAAGAACTCGACGACCTCGGCGGTGAGGCGTGGTTTCGACTCGGCGACCGCGACCTCGCCACGCACCTCTATCGCTCCCAGCGCCTCGCTCACGGGGCTACCAAGAGCGAGGTCACGGCCGAACTGTGCGACCGACTGGGCGTGCGCGTCGCGCTCTTGCCGGTCACCGACAGCGCCGTCGCCACGATGTTCGACACGGAGCTCGGACGAATGAGCTTCCAGGAGTACTTCGTGCGTCACCACCACGACGTCACGGTCACGGCCATTGACATCGTCGGGGTCGAGGCGGCCACCGCGTCACCGCAGGTGCTCGACGCACTGCGCGACGCCTCACGAATCGTCATCGCACCGTCCAATCCGTTGATCTCGGTCGATCCGATCCTCCGTGTGCGAGGCGTCCGCGACGTCCTCGAGCGACGTCGCGACGACGTCATCGGGATCTCACCGATCATCGCCGGACAGGCACTCAAGGGTCCGGCCGATCGTCTGCTCGCCGAACTGGGACACGAGGTGTCGTGCCTCGGCGTCCTCGATTTCTACAAGGGACTGATCGGCACGTGGATCATCGACGAGGCCGACGCCCAGCGCGCCGACGACGTGCGCGGTCGCGACGTCGACGTCATCGTCACGACCACGATCATGGCGGAACCCGAGAACGCCGAGCGACTCGCCGCGGCGGTGCTGGCGTGAACGAACTGCGCGTCATCCCCCTGCCGTCGGTGGCGATGGTGAAGGACGGTGACGATCTGGTCACCCTGTTCTTAGAGGCGCTCGGCGCGTCGGGACTGACGCTCGAAGCCCGCGACCTCATCATCGTGACCAGCAAAGTCGTGTCGAAGTCCGAGGGCCAGGTCGTCGACTTCGACGGGACCGAAGAACACAAGGTCTCGTTGATCGAAGGCGAGTCGGCGCGGATACTGCGTCGTCGCGGGCCGCTTCGCATCACCGAGACCCATCACGGCTTTATCAACGCCAACGCCGGCATCGACCTCTCCAACACCGACGACGGCACGGCCGTCCTACTGCCCAAAGACCCCGACCGCTCGGCGCGACGATTCCGCGCCGAGATCAAGCGACGCTGCGAGGTGGAGGTCGCGGTCATCATCACCGACACGTTCGGTCGCGTGTGGCGCGTCGGGGTCACGGACGTGGCGATTGGCTCGGCGGGCGTCATCCCGGTCCTCGACCTTCGCGGGACGACCGACGCGACCGGTCGGGTCCTCGAAGTCACCGAAGTCGCCATCGCCGACGAGATCGCCAGCGCGGCCAATCTGGTGCTGGGCAAAGCCGAGGCGACGCCGTTCGCGATACTGCGCGGCTTGGACGGCTCCTATTTCGGCGAAGGATCGATCAAGGAGAATGCCCTTCGTCGCGCGAACGAAGACCTCTTTCGCTGATCAGACCCCACCGAGGCGAACCTCGCCGGAGAGCTCCGACGCCGGCGCGACGTGCTCATTCGCTCCGACGACGCAGGTCGCACCCAACTGGGAGTAACGACCGATGACCGCCCCCGGTCCGATGATCGAGGAGCGTATGACGCAGTTGCTCTGCACGATCGCGCCGGGCAACAGGACCGTCTCTTCGAGTACGACGTGGGCACCGACGACGCAGTCGCTGTCGACGACGGAGTTCGTGAGCGTCGCCGAAGCGTCGACGGTGGCCGAGGCGTGACGCCACGAACAGTTGACGATGTCGGTGAACTCGTGCATCCCCTGTCGACCGTTCAAGATGTCGACGTTGGCCTGCAGGTAGGCCTGGGGCGTGCCGGTGTCGAGCCAGTAGGCGCCGTCGACCATGGCGTAGAGCTCGCCGGCCTGCGCCAGCGCCGGGAAGGTGTCGCGCTCGACGCTGACGCGACCGACGTCGGCGATGTGGTCGAGCGCGCGCGGCTCGAAGATGTAGGTCCCGGCGTTGATGTTGTTGGTCGGTGCCTGATCACGCGGCGGCTTCTCCACGAACCGGATGACCTGGCCGTCGGGCGTGGTCGGCACGACGCCGAATCGCGACGGGTCGTCCACGGGGTGCAGGGCGATCGTGGCCGCTCCCCCGTGTTCGAGGTGGAACGCCTTCAGCGTCGTGATGTTGAGGTCGGTGAGGACGTCGCCGTTCACGACCAGGAACGTCTCGTCAAAGCCGAACAGCGTGGCGGCGAAACGGATGGCGCCCGCGGTGTCGAGTGGTTCGGGCTCGACCGCGTAGTCGACGCGCACGCCCGCGATCACGTTGTCGGGGTAGGCCTCGGTGAACGCTTCCGGGAGATAGCCCAGTGAGAGCACCGCGTCGGTGACGTCGTGGCGCGCCAACCACTCGAAGAGACACTCGATCATCGGTACGCCCACGAGGGGCAGCATCTGTTTGGGCGTCTCGTAGGTGAGGGGCCGCAGACGCGTTCCTTTGCCGCCGACCAAGATGATCGACTTCAATCTCAGCCCTTCGGCGTCGTCGTCGTGGTGCTCTTGGTCGTCGTGGTCGTCGCGTTCTTGACGGTCGTGGTCGTTACGCCCTTGACGGTCGTGGTCGTGACCGGAGGTGTCGTTACCGTCGTCGTCGACGTCACCGTCGTCGCGTCGGCGACCATGGCGTTGACGCTCGCCGCGAGCGGCACCTTGGGCGTCACGCCGACCGGATCGAAGGCGATCGAGATGCGCTCGTCCGGTGCGAACTTGATCGATGCGGGGTTCGTCGTGATTTTCGGCTTCTTCTGACCGAACTCGGTCCAGTAGGCGTACTCGACCTTGCCGACTTGACCGGGATAGAGCGTGCCCTTGCCGCTCGGACAGGTCTGGCCGTTGGTGTAGTCGGTCGCGGGATTGGCCGTTCCCTTGCCGTTCGGGACGTTCAACTGACTGGTACTGATGAGGAGCCCCGGATACTCGTCGCCGAACTGCGAGAGCGTCGCGTTGTTGCCGGAGTCGGCGGCCGACACCGGGTCGATCTTGATGACGTCGGCCGGGAGCGCGTACATGCCCAGGTGCTGGGCGATGGAGTCGGTGGCGAGGTACGGCAGGTACTTGCCGCAGGCCTGGATCGAGAGGGCCGTGTACCAGGTGGTGCCGATCTTGGGCGCCACGCCGGCCGGACTCTTGGACGGGTGCTCGAACTCGTAGCGGGCGTAGACGGTCGAAGCCAGGCCGAGGATGACGATGACGACCAGGGCTCCGTAGAAGTTGCCGGGGCGCGTCTTCTTATAGGCCTTGCCCCCGCCGGATGCCCCGACTCTGCTTACCCATCTGCCTGTTGCGCTTTTAGCCACGGGGACAACGCTACTAAAGAATGGAACGTCGAAAAGACGCACAATCGCGCACCGAGTAGGGGCGGAGGGACTCGAACCCTCACTGGAGGCGGTTTAAGCGCCTTGCCTCTGCCAATTGGGCTACGCCCCCGTGCATCGATGTTGCGTCGTAACCGTAATCGATTGTAAAGAGTTTCTAACACTCCGTTTTTTCAGAAAACCGCCATCTAGGCTTGTTTCATGATTCGCGTGCGTCGTCGGAGCACGGCTCGATCAGCTCCCCTAGTCGTCCTTGCGATGAGCGTCGCCGCATTGATCGTCACGCCCATAGCGGCGCACGCCGCGAGCATCACCCAGACCCAGGCCATGATCGAGGACCTGACCAACCGCCTCTCACGACTCGAAAAGACCAGCGAGATCACGTCCAATCAGTACGACGCGGACAGGGTCAAGCTGGCGACGATCACCGCGAACATCCACAAACTCCAGGGCAAGGAGAAGAACAAGCGCGTCGCCATCAAGGTCACCCAGAAGGTTCTCGTCCAGGACATCGTGCGCGCCTACGTCCTCGGCGCCTCCGACGCCCAGATCCTCGCGCTCTTCAACGACAACGCGACGCAGATCGGCGCGCGCAACGTCTACGAGGACGAGGTCATCGGCAACCTCGACGAACTCAAGCACACGTACCAGAAGGAGAAGGTCTCCCTGGACTCCACCATTCGTCTCGTCGGCGTCCAACGCAAGGACGCCGGTCACCAGACCTACGAGATGTCACAGTTACTCGCGACCAACATTTACAACACCAACACGACACGTGACACCCTGAACAAGATGACCCTCGCGTTGAAAGGCGAGATCATCGCCTACGAGATTCAACAGGGTGTCATCGCCGCGAAGTCCAAGAACTTGGCCGGCGAGGAGACGGCGATCACCGCGGCCTCGGCGGTCGGGGGACAAACGGCCGCCAATCAGGTCACGGAGGCCATCCAACAGGCTTCCGAGACGGTCACGCTGGCCGAGGTCGGGAGTTCCGCGCAGGGCCTCGAGGCCGTGAAGGCGGCCGAACGCGAGATCGGCGTTCCCTACGTCTGGGGCGGTGAGACGCCGGGACATGGTTTTGACTGTTCCGGGCTCGTCCAGTGGGCCTGGGCCCAAGCGGGCATCCAGATTCCGCGCACCACCGAGAGCCAATGGCCGGACCTGGTCCACGTGTCGCTCCAGGACCTCCAGCCCGGGGACCTGCTCTTCTACTACAACCTCGACGGCGACCATACCGTCGACCACGTCGTCATGTACGTGGGGAGTGGTCCCTATGGGGTGGATACGGTCATCGCGGCGCCCTACACCGGCACCGATGTTCAGTTGGAGCCGGCCTTCACCAACGGACTCGAAGGCGCCGCGCGGCCGTAGGTCAACTCAACGAGCCCGAACGGCGTTGGACTTCGCCGAGAGAGCACTGGCGCCGTCCTTATTGGTGGCGCGCACTGCAAAGGTGTAGTGGATCGTCTTGTTGAGACCTTTGAACGTGCACGTGGTCGAACTCGTGACGCAGGTCTTGGATTTCGGGAGTGAGATCACGCTGTAGGACGTGATCGCCGTACCGCCGTCGCTCGCGGGCGCGCTCCAGTGAACGGTGATCACGCCAACTTTGTCGACGGCGGTGACGTGTCGCGGTGCCGAGGAGACCGACGTCGGCGCCAATGGCGACGAGTTGGTCACGAAGATCTGCGTGTTCTGCTTCGCGTCGGTGTAGGAGCCGAGGACGCCGCAGCTGCCGTCGACGCTGCACGACACGGCGTAGATCGTGGCCGAGCCGCCCTTGTTGAGCGACGGCGTTCCGGGAACCTCGATCGGGTTGGACCAAGAGTTCGACGTCTCGTTGACCAAGAAGGCTTGATCGTTGCTGTCCGAGTCGGCGTACGTGCCGCCCGCGCTGCACGCGCCGGGTGCGCTGCACGAGATCGTCGTGAGCGCGGCGCCGTCGCCGTCGTTCAGCGTGTTGACCCCCGGTATCTCGGTGGCGGCGCTCCAGACGTGGTTCGTCTCGTCGACGTCGAACGGTTGCGGATTGCCCTTCGCGTCGGCATAACTGCCGATGGCGCTGCAGTCGCCCGCCGAGGGACACGCCTCGCTGATCAAACTGTTACTGAGACCGCTCCCGAGCAGCTGTGTGGCGAAGAGCTGGTTCGCACTGCTCCACACGCCGCCGACCTCGTTGACGGTGAACGCCTGGGACTGACCCGACGCGTCCAGATAGTTGCCACCCGCGCCGCAGTCCCCGGGAGCGCCGCACGACAACGCGGTGAGTGCTGCTTCGCCCTCCCTGCTCAGCCCGGCGAGCCCGGGGATCGCTTCGATGGGACCCCATGCGCCGTTGGCAAAGGTGATGAAGAAGGGCACCAACGTCGTGGCCGTCGCGGTGGCGTCGAGGACGTCTCCCCCGGCCACGCAGGACGTTGCCGACGGGCAGTCGAGTCCGCCGACGATGGCGATGCCGTTCGGATTGAATGCCGCCGCACCTTGTACTTCGAGCGGCGCCGCCCATTCGCCATTGGTTTCGTTGAAGATGATCGGCTGGGCACTTCCCGTCGTGTGGTCGACGAATGAACCGACGCCCACACAGGTGGCGGTCGACGAACAGGAGAGGGTCGTCATCTCGCTGGCGTCTTCGAGCGTCAGGGTGGTGAAGTCGGGGACCTCGGTCGGAAAGCCCCACGTCCCGTTCACCTGGTTGAGGACGAACGTGTGAATCGCTCCGATGTTGTCGGTGTAGGAGCCTTCGGCGGTGCAACTACCCACCGACGGACACGAAATCGCGATGATGGCCGCCTGTCCGCCGACGTTGAGGGGCGCGGCGACTTCCGTCGCTTTCGACCACACGCCGTTGGTCTCTTGTGAGATGAACGCCTGCTCGTCACTCGACCCGTCAGTGAAGCCACCGCCGCTGACGCAGTTGCCCGACGACGTGCAGACCATGGGACCCGTGGCCGCCGTGGTCTGGTTCAACATGGCCAGTCCGGGAATCTCGATCGCGTTCGTCCAGTACGCGTCGGCGCCCGCCGGGGTGAACGAAAGGAGGTTCAGACAGAGCACGGCGCTCCCCGCGCACAACCCGATCAGTGGTCGGCCTCGACGGGGCCCGAATCGACGGAGCACGCTCGGGTGTACGGACTTCGCGCGCGAAACGATCACAACAACTCCTCGCGTTACATCTCGGGCCCGGTGAGCGTGACGCTAGCAAAGTTCACCGCTTCACACGCGGGTGATTGCGTCCGTCACGAAGGAGGCGATGAATCGTCGAACGACGGGAGAAGCGCTCTCAGTCGCGTCGCGGAAGCAGCCAGTCGGCCACCAACTCCGGTGCTCGGTCGCCCCACTCCTCGGCCGTGATGGCGTAGCGGGCGTGGTCCTCCCAGGCGCCGTCGATCTCGAGGTAGCGCTCGGCGATACCCTCGAAGCGAATGCCGAGCTTCTCGACGACGCGCCGCGACGGAGCGTTGCGCGGGATGATGTTGACCTCGATGCGGTGCAACTTCAAGGACTCGAAGGCGTACTGCAAGAGCACCACGACCGCTTCGGGCATCAAGCCCTGACCGGCGACGGCCTCGTCGATCCAGTATCCGACGAAGGCCGACTGCAGCGGCCCGCGCTGGATCGACGACAACGTGATCTCGCCCAGGAAGTGACCGTCGCGGAAGATCCCGAAACCGAACCCGGTGCCCAGTTGGCGCTCGCGTTCTCGAATGGCGCAGCGACTCACGAAGCTTCGTTGGTCGTCGGCCAGGTGCGAGGAGTGCGCCGATCGCGGCTCCCACTTCAAGAGCCAGTCACGACAGCGTGTGCGCACGTCGTACCACGCGTCGTAGTCCGCCTCGGTCATCGTGCGAAGGACTATCCGGCGGCCGTGCAGGGAGATGGGTGAGTAAATGGCTGTTCGCGTGCTCACCGTGATCGAGTCCTCACCCACCCATCGTTACAGGTCGCGGCTCACCGCGCATTTCACGGGCTAAGCAGCGATTCGGTGATGCCGTCGAGGATGTCACTCTCCGAGCTGAGCAACTCGTCGGAGCCGAGTCGTGCCATGACCGCGGCGAGCACGTAGAGACCGGCGTGCAGGACGTCCTCGCGACCTTTG
>Ga0302283_1002306_pt1 | contig 15473 bp, 7 predicted proteins | sample III_Fen_E1_4_FD_198770 | JGI IMG/M metagenome (GOLD analysis project Ga0302283, IMG submission 198770) | Peat permafrost microbial communities from Stordalen Mire near Abisko, Sweden - III_Fen_E1_4 | ecosystem: Environmental > Terrestrial > Soil > Wetlands > Permafrost | place: Sweden: Abisko...
GCAAACCTTTTGCGGGACGGCGGGGACGGCCAAGGCGGCGGCGGCGTCCAAGGCGGCCGCCGCCAGAGCGACGCGGCGCCTCCGCGATCGGCGCCGCCGCGAGAAGAGCGCGGCCGCCGCCGCGGCGACCGCCGCGGCCACGGCGACCGCCGACGACGACGGCCGCCGTCTTGGCCGTCGATGAGTGTGGTAACGCGACGCCGCACAAAAAATCTCCTCACCGCGACGACGACCATGGCGTCGCGCACCGTCGAGTTCGACGACGTCATGCGCCTGCCCGCGATTCGGGATTTCCGAATCCTCATGGGCGCCGACGACGACTACCGAAACGACCCGCGGTACCCCGCGATGCACGAGGCCGCGGCGCGGCAGCTGCGGGCCGTGCACGACGTCCCGCCGCGCTCTAGCCGCGCCGCCGACGTCCTCGACACCCTCAGCCTCGCCAGCGAGTCGGCGCGGCTGCAGATCGCGCGGAACCACGCCCTCATCGCCAGCGTCGCCGAGCGGTTCGGGCTCAAGCACCGCCTCGAGGGGTGGGGCTACACCCCCCGCGACGGCCCCGTCACCGAAGCGGACTGGCTCGTCATCGACACCGCCACCGTCCTCGCCTTGCTCGTGTTGCTGGTCGTGGTGGTCGTCGTCTACATCTGGGTCAACGCCCAGCCGTTCTGGAACGCGCCCTGCCCCGTCGGGCTGAACGGCCTCGTGTGCAGCGGCAACGGCCCGTGCACGTTGAGTGGCTACTGCGACTGCGACGTCGCCGTTTTCTCCGGGGCGGCGTGCGACGTCACGGCGTGCCTCGGGTACGACGCGCTCACCGGCACGACCTGCGGCGGCACGCTGCTCGGGCTGTGCTCCCCCTTCATGTCGCCCGCGGACGTGTTCCCCGAGTGTCTCCAAATCACCCCCAACCCCGGAAACGACTTCGCCGCGCCCACGGGCGGCTGGGACTTTCCCGCGTGCACCGCCAGGCTCGCCTCCGTCCGCGCCGCGCTCGCGGCGTCGACGCTCGGGGGCGACATCACCTCGCAGCAGCTGGCGAGCCTCGGCGCCGCGGGGCTCCCGACGTGCATGTGCTCCGGCGCCCTCGACGGGGACGCGTGCGACGTCACCGCGTGTCCCCGCAACTCCGACCTGGAGGTGTGCAGCGGAAACGGAAACACCAGCGTCGGGTTGTTTGCCAACAACACCGACGTCGGGAACGGGTGCCAGTGCGCCCCCGGGAGCGTCTTCAGCTTCCTCGGCACCGATGTAGCCGAGCTCCTGAGCCCGTACGCCGTCGCCACCATCCGCGACCGCGACCTGGCCTTCTTCGCCCAGCCCATCTGCGGCCGTCTCGTCTGCACCGTAGGTCCGCCCGACCCCGTCACCGGGCAGGCCTCGACCACGTGCATCATCTTCAAGGGCGCGCTGCTCCAAACGTCGTCGCCGTCGTTGGTGTGCTACTGCGACGCGGCGCACTACGGCGTCGGGTGCGAGCTCGGGACGTGTCCCTCGGACCCCAGCGGGCGCGTGTGTTCCGGCAACGGCCACCTGAGCTACGGCGAGGGCGTGCTGCGCAACACCTCGCAGTCCACCAACCGGAACGAGGCGTGCCAGGTCCAGTGCGCCCTGGGCACGATCCCGTGCGCCCCCTCGACGTCGGTCGCGACGGCCCTCCCCCCGACGCAGCAACCCACGTCGTGCGACCCCGACGGCGGGCTGCTGTTCTCCGCGTCGCAGCTGTGCGCCGTGACCGAGGTCGCGCCCACCGCCGGCCCCGCGGGCGCGGCGGGCGCGGCGGCGGGCGCGCCAGCCAAGTGGCGGTGCGGCGACGGCACGTTGGTGGCCGGCCCCCTCGCGGCGTCCGTCGCGCTCAACAGCGACTGCGACTTCGGGTACGTGTACGGCACGCTGGACGCGTCGTGGTTCGCGTCGGCGCGCGTCACGGCCTCGTGCGACATGGCCACCGCGGACTACGCGCGGTGTTTCCAAGCGGGGGACGCGCGTCTGGTGGCCGTCAACACCACCTGGGGCACGACGGTCAACGTGACCGTGGCGTCCAACGTCACCTACACCAACCCCGCCCTCGTCCCCCTCGGCTGGTTTTACCTCGTGGCGTCCGCCCTGGTGCCGTCGCCGTCGGCGCCGTTGGCGAACGCCACGGTCACCGTCACGTACGCCGACCTCGTGCTCACGTTCGCCGTGCCCCTGGATGGGTCGCGCACGACGCTCGCGGCCGCCCTCAACGTGTCGATGGCCCGGCTCGACTTGGACGCGTTCGCCAACTTTACGGGCCAGGTCCCCGGCACGGTCGCTGCGTCGCCCCCTGGCGCGGCCACGCTCGCGCCCTACGTCGACCGCTACGTGCTCACGAACGTGCCGCTCCTCGACGTCGTCCCGGCGCAGTGGTCCGACTTCCGCCTCGCCTCGGCCACCGTCCCCAACGCGTACGTCCGGGTCATCGCCCAGGGCCTGAGCCCGCTCTACGCCAACGCCACGGTGGGGTACGCCGGGTACGGTCTGCTCGTGACGGTGCCCATCACCGCCGTCCTCGCCACCGACGGCACACCGCTCGGGTGGACGACGTGTCTCAGTCAGCCCTCGCTATGCGCCTGGACCATCTACAACAACGGCACCATCGTCTCGCCCCTCACGGGACAGCTCGCGTGCTGGACGGGCGGCGTCGCCTGGTCCGTCGTCACACCGCCGCTCGCGTGCACCCCCGCGTTCGCGGGACAAAACCTCCAGGCCCTCGGCATGACGCTGGTCGTGCACCAGCGCACCCCGCTCCCGCCCTCCGTGGCCGCGCCGTTTGCCCCCGGGGCGTGGACCGTCCAGCTCAACGTCACCGTGCCACCGCCGTACCCGCTCGCGATCAACGCCTCGGTGCCGCTCGTGTGGGAGCGGGCCGAGTTCGTCGGGCACGACCTGCTCCAGATCCCGTGCGCGTGTCCCCCGCCCGGGCCCGTCGGGCCAGGGCCGCGCATGATCAACCGCACGGTCCAGGACACCACCTGGGGCACCGCCGTCGACGGAGGCATGTTTTCCTTCTCGCCGCAGGCCACGGCGGTGTCGCCGCTCACGCTGCACGGCCAGCCGCTGTGGCGCCGCGGCGTCGTGCTCGGGGGCGACGCCACCACCACCCAGATTTCGTTGCGCGGATTCGGCATCGGAAACATCCCCACGTCCCAGCTGAGGGCCATCTCCGCGACCCAGTTCAGGAGCGGGTGGGACGACGCACCGCTGGGGGCGTACGCGGGCCGGTGTCCCACCGGCTACTCGGCCACCACGCGGCTCATCGTCACCCCCATCGTGGAGACGTGCACGTGCGTCGTCGCCTTTGTCGGCGCCGGCGTCGGCACCGGCACGGCGCAGTGCGCGTGCGACCCGCAAGCGCAGTGTTCGTGCGGCGTCGGACTGTCGGCCTCGGCCACGCAGTGCGAGTGCGGCGCCGTCGACGACGCCGACTTCGAGGACGCGCTGGGCGCGGCGCTCGGGGCCGTCGTGGCCGCGTGCGAGTGTTTCGCCCTCCCCCCCGCCGTCGGGCTGTACGGGGCGCTGGCGACGACCGCCCCCGGCGCGTCGCCGACCGCCCCCGGCGCGGCGACGCTCACCATCGCCGGCGCCGCCGACGCCTCCGCCGTGCTGCTGTCCTTCACCTCGCCCTCGTGTTTCCCCATCACGGGCCTCGTCGCCCACGACGCCAGATTCAACACCAACACCTCGGTCGCGTTCGAGACGGTGTGCGGGACGCTGGAGGCCGCGACGTCGTTCGAGGTCTTTGTCGGCGGCGGCGTTGGTGTGGGCCTCGGCGCCGAGGGCGTCGCGGCCACCTCCTGGTTCGTGACGGCCGACGTCAACGCCACCGCCATCTTCCTCACGGCGCACTGGTCCCCGGGCGGCGTCCCCGTCGCCAACGTGACGTGGGACGCCTCGTCGTCGCTCGCCGGCGCCCCGCCCATCAACGCGTCCATGTTCGACGCCACCTACTGGGCGTCGGCGCTCCAGTTCTCCGCCGCGCCGGTGTGGCTGAGGGCGACCTTCGCGCAGCCCAGCCCGGTGCGGCGCGTCGTCGTCGCGGTGCGCTCCGCCGCCGCCGGCTCTACGAGCGTGACCATCCCCGTGCTGCTGACCGTCGAGGCCTCGCTGTGGGGCCAGCCCGGCGTCTGGTCTCTCGTGGGCTCGTTTGTGTCGAACGCCACCGGCCGCCCCGGCGCCGACCTCGACCGACACACCATCACCGTCCCCCCCGCGCTCGCCAACGCCACCGTGCTCTGGGGCGCCGTGCGCATCCGCTCCGCCTTTGCGTTTGCCGTTCGTGTCATGCAGCCCCTCACCGACCAGCAGTGCTCGTGCGCCGCGGCTGCGGCCGCGCCGCCGCAGGTCTTCGTCGACGCCCCGTCCCCGGCCATCGACACCGAGTCCCTGTACACGGACGTCGTCGCGTGGACGACGACGCAGAACGCGTCCGTGCCTCTGGCGCAGTGCGTGTGCGAGAACGCGTGTCTCGTCCAGACGCCCACCGCCGGCGTCGTCGACGTCGCCAACGACGGCGTGTGTCAGGACTCCGGGGCCGTCGGCGCCGCGGGGTGCGCCCTGGGCATGGACTGCGCCGACTGCGGCACGTCCAGGCGCAACGTCGGTCCGGCCTACAACACCTCCAACGCGGTCGGAGTGCCGTGCACGCTCGGCCCTCTGCAACAGGCGCTGTTGGCCGGCAACGCCTCCGCGGTCCAGCAGTGGCGCCCGGTGCGCGACTTCGGCCTGGCGTTCGTGTACGCCCTGCGCGTCCCGCGCGCCGCCATCACGTTCAGCCTCGCGTGCGACCCGGCGTTGTGCGCCCCCTTTACGGCGCGGTGTCCCGACGGCTCGTGCCAGCCCGCACGCCCCGAAACCGTCGGCGCGGACGGCGTCGGGGGGCAGAGCGCGTGCACCGGCAACCTCTACGACTGCCCCGGGAACGGGTGTCTCGCCGCGGACGTCAACACGCGCCAGTACTCGTGCGCGTGCAGGACTGGGGTGTGGGGCTCCGCGTGCCAGGTCGAGGCCGCGGTGCCCTTCGACACCTTTGGTACGTCGGGCGCGGACCCGTACTCGGGCATCACGCAGCAGGGCCCGGGCCACCTCGCGGAGCAGGCCCCCTTCAACGCCCTGGTGAACATTTTGAACGTCGACGACGCCGAGGTGCTCCGTCTCAACCGGCTGTGGCAGCCGCGCTCCGCCATCCCGGGCGACGTCATGAACCTGAGGGTCAAGGCCTGGAACGGGTACGGCAAGATCGTCGTCCGCACCGTCGTGCTCGAGAGCGGCGACACCATCCGCACGACGTGTCCGTACTGCCGCATCAGCACCGTCGGCCGGACGGTGTGCCTCGAGGACGACGTCGAGACGCGCTCTCTGGTGTTTCCGTTCTGGGTGACGCAGTTCGTCTCGTACCCCGCGGGCCCGCTCGGGCCGGCGATGACGCCGTTCTGGGCCACCGAGACCTCGTACGACGAGCTCCCGGTGAGGGCCGCCAACGGACAGTGCGTCGACACCCTCGCCACCGCGGCCCTGGTGGTCAAGACCAACCCCGTGTGCAGCGGCAACGGCGTCTCGTTCCCATGGGGAGTGTGCGTGTGCACGACCGGGTCGACGACCTTCTTCATCACGTCCAAGTTCACCGCCTCGACGGTGCCGTACAACACCGACCCCGTCACTGGGGAGTCCACCCCCGGTACGTGGAACGCCCAGGTCAACTACAACTGGCGCGACTACGCTGGGGTGTGTCTCGCGCGGGACTGCGCCGTGACGGACTGCTCCGCCCCCATGGGATGTTTCGCCGGCTCCGTCGAGAACAACTTCGTTGACGCGTTGGTGGCCTGCACCGACCCCCAGACCCTGATGGTGGGAAAGACCCCAGCCGTCGCGGTCTCGCGCGCGGGGCTGTGCGCCGTCAACCTCCAGCAGTGCACCGCGGGCAACACGTTCCCGCAAGTGCCGTGCTCCGGCCACGGCCTGCCGCGGCAACGCGCCTACCGCGTCCCCGACGAGGAGTACTGCGAGTGCGGCGACCCCGTCTCGGTGTCGGCCGTCGACTTCTCCCAGGGCATCCGCGCGTCGACGCAGCTCGTCAAGAACGGCTGGGGAGGGCCGCGGTGCGACCAGTACACGTGCGGCGACACTTCGGGGTTGCTCCAGTTCTCTACGCGCGACCCGCTCACGGGGCTCGCGTACGTCGACCTCGGCGTCCCCATCCCGGGCGTCTGGGTCGGGTACTGCGGCGCGCCCATCGGGGCCAACCCCGTGGACGTCGCCGCGGGCGTGTGGGAGCCGTGCTGCACCGAGCTCCGGCTCGAGCGGTGTACGAGCATCCCGTGCACGCTGGGGGGCGTCACCGTGTGCGCCGCGCCGCAGGCGTGCCTCAACCAGGGCGGCGCCCCGTTGGTGTACGCGTGCAACGGCCAGGGCACCGCCCTCGCCGACGGGACGTGCCAGTGCACCGTCGACGCCGCCGCCAGCACGGGGTACACGGCCAACTCGACGGTGTACGACCACCCCAACTGTTTCGGGACGATCTCGTGCCCCATCTCGCCCACGTGCACCAACGCGTGCTGCCGCGTCGCCGCCAACGTGCCGGCGTACTGGCTGTACCCGGCCGCGGACCCCTTCTTCGACTCCCAGGCCGAGTCCCAGCTCGCGCTCCAGGGCGACGGCATCTCCAACCAGACGTACGTCACCCAGGCCGCCCCCAACCTCGTGCAGCAGTCCTTCGTGGTGTACGAGGCCGCGCTGGAGCAAGGGTTGGACTACGGCACCGCCAACGCCGAGGCCGCGACGTGCATCTGCGTCTCCCCCGGGGAGAACCCCGCGCACCCGGTGTGCATGGTCTCGTACGCGAACCCCGTCGACTTCGCCAACGTCGCGCCGTACCTAAAGTCGTACGCCTCCCCCTACGAGCTCCCCCTCGCCTCGGCAGCGCTGGCCGGGTACGCCAACTCCGTGGTGTACGGCATCGTGACCAACAACCAGGTGAGCACGTCGACGGTGCGGCGCGTCAACGGCGTCAACTACCTCGCCTTCCCCGCGTCGTCGCCCACCACGGCCACGCCCCCGGAGCTGGACGTCGTCTTCAACAGGACCGACACGCTGGTGATCGTCCGCGTCCACGCCCTGCTGACGTCGCTCCCGACGACGTTTACGTTCGTGGACGCCCAAAACCTGAGCACGTGCGCGTCGACGACGATCACGACCGTGAACCAGAACGCGACGTGGCAGTGGTTCACGCTCTTCTGCACCCCGGCGTACGCGAACTTTGACTTTGCGTTCAACTATCCCGCGGCCTACATCGCCGAGTGCACCGCCGTGGGGTCGACGCCCGTGGGGTGCGCGGCGTGGCAGAAGGCCACGTGCGTCGCCACCGGGAACGTGTACAACGACCCCTCCGCGCTGAACCAGTTCCGCGGGTGCAACTCGGCGTGCTGCGTCCTGCTGGGGTCGTTTGAGACGACCCCGCAGTCGTACGTGCGCATGGTCGTCGCGTCCGCGCAGCCGGTGTGGACGGACGCGGTGCGCTTCGAGGGGTACGCCAACTCGACGACGACGCCCGTTCCGCTGCGCCTGGCGCAGGAGATCGCGTGCCGCACCGGAACAGCGAGCGACCAGGCGGCGTGCGCCGCGAACCCGGACATTCTGTTCTGGAACGCCGTCTTCGACTCGGGCGTGGGCGGGGCCGGGAACACGGGGTACTACGTCCCCGGCGACGCCGTCGACCCCACGTGCGGCCTCCCGAGCTTCAACTCCTCGCAGCCCCAGCTCACGTACTCCCAGGCTCTGGCGGCGTGCCGCGCCACGGGCGGGTGGCTCGCCGCGACGAACCTCGCCGTCCAGTCGCCCCTCAGCGCCTTCGAGGCCATCGCCGAGGCCATCGCCACGGCCAACGCCGCCGTGCCCACGCCGGCGTACACGCAGACCTACGTCGCCCTCACAGACACCAACGCCATCCTCGACCCGGTCGTCACGGACTACATGCTCGACGCGTGCACGAACCCGACGTCGGGGCAGTGCAGAGTGCGCCCCTCGTCCAACCCCACCGGCCTCGGCTACTACGCGACGACCAACCCAAGCTTCTACAGCGTGACGCAGCCCACGACGCCGCTGGGCCAACTCGCGTGGGTCCCGTCGCCGAGCCCGGTGAGTTTCTTCGAGGCGTACATGGACCCCGCGACGCACACCACGGCCATCCCGGGCACGGGCGGAGGGACGTACACGACGGCGGGGAACTTTGGGAGTTTCGTCATCTTCTACAACGACCCGTCGTGTGTGACGACGGCGCGAACAGAGCTGGTCACCGTGACGGCGGCGTACCAGTACACGCGCATCCCCTTCTGGTCGTCCACGTACGGCCAGGGGGAGTACGACCTGGTCCAAATTGGCACGCCCAGTCTCGTTCCGTCGTCTTGGGCGCCGACATCACCGCCGTCGCCCCTCGCGCAGGGCATGCAGCTGTGGGGCGACTTTGCCACCGTCGTCGTCTCGTGCTCGCCGACGACGCCGACCGTGTGTCCCTCCGCGTACCCGCAGGTCCTCTCCTCCTCCACGGTGCCGACCCCGGGCGGATGGGGATCGACGGTGACGCTGTTCCAAACCACCCCCCCGCCCGTCACGACGCCGTCCCCGTGGCCCACCGTCATCTGCGTCCCGCTCCCGGGGTCGGGGGCCGGGTTCACGTACGCCGTCACGCCGTACCTTTCGGTGCCGTGGCAGGAGGCGTTCATCCAGACCGAGGTCCCCTCCGCGGGGGGGCCGACGCCCGCGCCCGTGCCCACGCCGTACCCCGCGCAGTCGTACACGCTCGGGTGGGCGACGCAGTCGTACATGCCGATGGGGCTCATCATGTACTACACGCGCCTCATCGCCGCGTTCAACGGGGCCCTGTTCCTCAACGGGGCCTTTTACTGCGACGCGTTTTTCGGCACGGCGCTGCAGACGTTTCCGATCCAGTACGCGTTCGGAGGCAACGCGCCCTCTCATTGCCCGTCGACGGTCGCGACGTTTTACTACGTCGACGCCACGACGCCGTACGGCACCAACGGCATCTACAACACGTACTCGCCGTCGTCTCCCACGCCGAGCCCGGGCAAAATGAACTTTGTCACGCCCGTCGTCGCGACCAACAACGGGCTGCTGCCGCCGCTCCAGTTCGTGACCACCATCCCCGCGTGCGACACGTGCCAGTACTACTTCCCCTCCACGCAGTGGGGGTGGGACCTACGGTCGGTGCCGCCGGGGTTCGTGTGGCCGGGGCAGGCCACCGGCGGCAGCGTCCCCCCGTTCTCGCAGGTCGTGCTCTACAACATGGGCAGCGCGTTCGCCGCGAGCGGCATCGCGGGCGCGGTGAACCTCGCCGACCTCGCGACCAACGTGCCCTACTGGGGCTACTTTGCGAAGCAGACCGTGAGCATTGCCATGAGCAACTACCGCCAGCCCGGGAACGCGGGCGGGTGGACGCGCTTCGACGTCGGGGTGCTCGCCGACATCGTGCCCGCGTCGTCGGCGGTGCTGCAGGGGTACCCGCACGAGGCGAGCGCGCAGTACGCGTGCCAGTTCGACACCACGCAGTACGTCGCGGAGCCGGGGCGCAACGGCCCGTGGTGCGGCCCGTCGTCGCGCTCCGGGGGCCTGGCGCAGCCCGGGCTCACGTGCACAGCCGAGTTCCCCGCCGCGAACGCGACGCTCAACCCGCTGGGGGCCGCGGCCTACGCCGCCTACCTCAACGGCACGCTGGCCTCGGTGCTCCAGATGACGGGGCAAAACTACGACGCCGCGCGCGCGTTTCTGAACCTGTCGCCCGGGACGTGGTGGACCTTTCCGGACGCGTACGCCCGCTGGGTCGCGGGGTTTTCGTCCCAGCCGGGCGCGACGTCGCTCGGCGTCGCGCCAGACCCGTACAACTGGGTCAACTACGCGCTGAGCGAGATCTGGCCCGTGGACTGCGGCCACCAGGTCTCCGTGGCCACGGGGCGCATCACGCGCCGCGTCGCCTCCGCGCTGGCCTACTGCGACCCCGACGCCCCCCAGCCGCTTCCGGTGGAGTTCAACCTGACGCAGCTCCCCACCGTGCTCTTCCCCCTCGCCCCGGGCACCAACCCCGCGTTCGTGTCGTCGTGCGGCTACGCCGTGCGGCCCGCCGCCTTTTACACGCAGACCCCCGAGGGCGGCCCCACGCCGGGCTACTCGCAGCTGTTTGTGATCACGACCGCGACGCCCGAGGAGCTCGTCGTGTCCGCCCTCGCATCGACGTTTTCCATCTACAACACCGGAAAGGTGCTCCCGTCCCTGTACCAGTTCCGCGCCAACTCCACGGTGGCGGGGTTCGTCGAGATCGAATGCGCGGCGTGTACGGAGGTGCCCGTCGTCACGGTGTGGGTGTCCGTCATCAACACGCAGTTCCTGTACCCGGACAACGTCACCTTCCCCATCGTGGTCCTGGGCTCGTTCAGCGTCGAGCCCGGCGTGGGCGCGGTGGCGTACTCGTTCACGGCGGCGTCGCTCCCGGCGACGACGCCGCTGTACGGCCCGGGCGCGGGGCCGCCGTTCCAGGTCGTCGGCTGGGGCTTCGCCGGCCTCGCCACCGGGGCGACGGTCACGCTGGGCAACGGCATCATCACCGACCCCCTGGCCGTGCTCCAGTGCATGGGGTTTCGCGGCCAGTTGCCCAAGTTCGGCCCCCTCGCGTCCGTCGACTCCACCGCGCCAGACAACCAGTGCGTCCTGGACGTCGTCAACATGAACTACTACGGCCTGACAGCGTTGGGGGAGTGTTACTGCGACCCCCTGGGGGGCTACGACGGCGAGGACTGCGCCGCCCCCGTCATCAACACGCGGTTCGGCCGGGAGGTGTGCGGCGGCTTCGGCGACGGCGGCGTCTCCGCTGTGTCGCCCGCGGGCACCGTCGTGCCCACCGGCACGGCGCAGACGGACGCCGAGGGCGTGTACGTCTGGACCGACCCCGCCACCGGGGTCAAGCGCACGGGGTGCTCGGCCATCGACTCCGGGCTCGTCATGTGGACGCGCCTCGCCGTCACGGCGGCCTTCAGCACCCCGGGCTTCTACGCCGAGATCAACACCTTTGACCAGACGGAGTACGTCAACGCCACGGTCAACCTGCAGCCGCTCATGCCCTACAGCATCGCCCAGAGCATCGCCGCCGGCGCCGCCGCAGAGATCGCCTCGTTCGTCACCGCCGACGAGGTGCAGCAGTACCTGGGCCTCGCTCCCCCAAACATGCTCCCGCTGTTCCTCGACATCTCGCAGAACGACTTGGACACCAACGGCAACTTTGACTTTGTGTGGACGACGCGCTCCTTCCCGGTGTACCCGCCCTCGCAGCACTGCACGTCCGCGGCGACGTGCGGCACCGTGCTGGCCACGCCCGTGTCGGGGTGCGCGACCCCCGACCCCGTGCTGCCGCCGTACCTCCCCACCACCTGGACCGTCGGCCTGTGCGCGGCCCTCAACTGGAACAACTTGATTTACCTGGACGGGTCGATGCCGCACGGCAGCGTCGACGGCGACTTTTCCCCGGTGCCGATGCTCGGCGTCGTCTCGGGGACCATCCTGATGCCCACGTTTGCGCAGCTCGTCCTCGTGTACATTTGGTCCAGCTTCGTCGGCCTCTCGCTGGCGTCGCCGCTCGGCGGAGGCGCGTGCAGCGCAGCGGCCCCGCGCAACAATACCCTGCAGCTGGACGTGTTTCTCTGCGACGGCACCGGCGACCCCTCGGCCCCCACGGCGCTCTTCTACGCGACGCCCACCATGACGACGCAGCTCTGGGAGATTCAAGTGTTTTTGGAAAACGACAGGAACAGGGTGTTGGTGTATCCGTACGGCGGGTGAGCGCGCGGAGGGAGCGTAACCTCACCGCCTGCCGAACTCGACGACGACGGCGTTGGCCGGCACCCACGGCCCGTTGCCGTCGATCCGCTTGATCCGGAGGCGGGGCAGGCTGGGCGCGTCGTCGCCCCGCGCCTCCATCCACCTCGCCACGAGCTCCTCCACGTCGCCCAACGACCAGAGCGTGCCCTCGGCGATGCGCCAGGCGCGGCACCGCTGCCGGAGGTTGTGGAGCAGCCGCCGCGCGACGTCCTTGCGGCCGCGGTACACAGCGAGACGCGCGTTGCTGCACGGCCGGCACCAGCGGCCGTGCAGCAACGCGTCCTCGGGAAGGCTGGTCCCGCACCCCACGCACTCGACGAGCACGAGCACGATGCGCATTTTGTGTTTTGTGACGCCGCGCCGCCGCGAGCTCACAAAACACAAAATGGCGTCGCACGGGGCGTCGAGCGGGGCCGCGTTCATCGTGCAGCGCGTGCGTGAGGGGGGCCGGGTCGTCATACCGTTCGGCGACGCGGACGCATTCGCCGCCGACATCGCGCGCGTCCTCGCGACCACGAGCCCCGAGCAACCCATCACGGCCTTCCACTGGGACGGTCGTGACGGTGACGACGACGCCACCGACGACGCCACCGAGGTGCTGGCGCACGCTTTGGCGGCGCACGCGCCCGCACTGCAAGCCCTCACGCTGCGGCACTGGGTGTTTCGCCCCAAGGGCATCGCGGCCGTCGCCAATCTCGTCGCCGAGCACCCCGCGCTGGCGGTTCTCGATTTGAGCCGCAGCAGCTTTTTACCCCCAGCAGGCTTGCTCGACGTCGTCGCCGCCGCTGGCAGGTCTAAAACCCTGCGCGCGCTGACCCTCGACCACGTGAGGGGGGTGGTGGGCATCGACGAGACCACGGTAGCTTTGGTTGTTGGCGCGGCTCTGAGCGAGACGAGGACGCTGGACTACCTGGACATGCGGCGCACGTACATCGGCCCGGGGGTGGCGCGTGCCATCGCCGACGCTCTGGAGCTGGGCACGTCCAAGCTCGCGGCCCTCGACCTGGGCGACAACGTGCTGGGGGACACCGGCGCCGTCGCCATCGCCCACGCCCTGCGCGTAAACAAGACGCTGACGACGCTGCGCCTCGACCGCAACAGCATCCACGACGTCGGCGGCGCGGCCATTGCAGACGCGCTTGCAGACTCGCCGGAGTGCAGGATCACGGAGTTGCGCTTGGAGGGCAACTCGCTCTCCGACGCCGTCATGTTTCCGCTGCTTCTGGCGCAGGGCCGCACGCACAGGATGGAGACGCTCCGGCTCGACCCGCAGCACGCCCTGGGAGCGCCGGCGACGATGGCGATGCGCAGCCACGCGCTGCGGCTCGCGACGGAGCGGCGCTCGACGGCGGTGCGGCAGTTTCTCGCCTTCATGGGCGCCTACGTCCCCGGCCGCACGCTCCGGCCGACGCGGGGGTCGCCGGCCGCGCAGAGACTGGTGTTTGCCGACGGCGACCACGCCGTTTCATGGCGCGTGCTCGCGCACCTCATCCGCGCCGCGAGCGAGATGACGCCGGACGTCGACGAGGCGTGACGGCGGCGCGGCGCGTCGGCGCAGCGGCGGCGCGCAAAGTGTGAGTAACGACGACACGACCTCACCACGTCCGCTCCGCGGTGCTCCGCGCGTCCCCGCACGCGAGACACACCGACTCGCCGCGGTGCCACTGCACGCGCACGAGGCTCCCCTCGGTGCCGTCGTGCGTGAACGCGCGGCGGTCGACCTCGACCCACCCGGCGTCGACGATGGCGGCGCGCCAGTGGCCGTGGTCGAACCGCAGGAGACTGAGCCACGGCGACGCCGTCACCAACGCGTGCTGCGCGGGGGCGTGGAGCGCGAGCGTGGCGCGAAACTGCGCCAGGTCGTCGGGCAGGTCCGCGCGGGGAACCGGTCGCCGGGGCGGCCGCGGCGGCGCGTCGGGTAGGCCGCGCAGCACGCGCCCGTTCAGCAAACACACCGCCTCGCCGTGCCCCTCGGCCTTCCACCTGAGCGTGTCGGGGTCCGCGGACGACCACGAGATCGTGTGGCCGCGCGCGTCCGCCACGCTCACCGTCAGCGGGGCGTCGCCGGCGGCGGCGCTGGCGTCCGCCATGCGCGAGTTGTGAGGTCGCCGCGGCGCCGCGGCGGGACGCGACCTCACAATTCGCAAATGGCCGACGCCCCGCCCGTCGGGGGAAACAAGATGGACGATGCCAAGCACGACGCTCTCATGGCCAGGCTCGGGGCGTTTGTGGCCAAAGCGAGCGTGCCCATCACGGACGACAACAAGCGATCGCTCGAGTCGAGCGGGGCTTTTCTCGCCAAGTACTCCGACGCGTGTGAGGCGCGCATCGCTGCGTTCAGGCCCATGTTGGGTTATGAGACGGTGCTCGTGATGTGGCCGTCCGGCAACGAGGGGTGGAGGCGTGGGACGAGCGAGAAGCGTGCCGCCATCGCCGAAAAGTTTTGCGCGTCGGGCTAAGCCCATGCGACGCGCTGGTGACCGCGACCGAGCGCGAGCTCCACGCGGAGAAGTGGCGTCAGGTGGTCGAGGGGTGGACGGTGGCCGAGCGCAAAGTGCGTAACGCGACGACCTCACAACTCGCGCATGGCCGCCGCCGGCGCCGCCCGCATCGCGCGCTTCGCGGGCGCGGAACCGGCCGAGGAGGGCGAGGAGGACAAAGGCGCATGGGGGCGCGTGCGGTTCGCGGACGGGTCGATGGGCCGCGCGCTCCACGGCGGCGTGATTGGGTTCGGCGACGGCACGCCCGCGAACCCGCGCGAGTACATGGTCGTCGGCCCCAAGAGCGAGACCGTCGTCGTCGGGGACAGGGACGCCGATGAGGACGCGCGCGAGTGGGTCCGCGAGACCGTCTCGCGAATCCGCGCCGACGTCGAGGACGCCGTCGTGGTCCAGGCGCGCCTCGCGTGGCGCGAGGCTCTCGGGGCGATCCGCCTGGATCACGACGGCGACGGCGGCGGCGACGGCGGTGCCTCCATCGCCTCCGCCGTCACGCGAATCACCGAGGTCCTCGACGACGAGTCCCGCGGCATCCGAGTCGTCGACGGAGAGTGGAGGTGCGTCGGCGGCGACGTGTTCGTCGCGTCGACGGCGACGCGGGAGTTCCGCCGCTCGGCCGTCGTGTGCGGCCCGCACCGGTTCGACGTCGACGGCGACGTGCGCAGCTACACGTTGCGCCGCCTCCAGGTGGTCGACCGCGTGGAGGACGTGAGTGTGGAGGATTTGGTCAAGGTGTAACGCCGCCGTCGCCGACACCGTCACCTACCGCGCACGCCCGGGCGCGGGCGCAGGCGCGGGCGCGCGACGCGGCCGCGCCCCCCGCGCGCCCCCCGCGCCCCGCACGTGCCGCGCTACCCGCGGCTCCGTCGCGCCCGTCCTGTTCCACGAGCGCGTGGTGAGCGCGGCGACGACAAAGGCAAAGGCGCACAGCGGCAGAACGACGGCGAGGGCGACGGTGGTCGATTCGCCCGGGGCGCTCGTCTGCGGCGTCGCCGTCACCGCGACCGTCGCCGACGCGTAGGCCGCGAGCGGCAAGCACCCGGGCGTCTGCGGCGTCACGTCGGCGGGGCTCGTCAT
>Ga0302283_1002310_pt1 | contig 15456 bp, 7 predicted proteins | sample III_Fen_E1_4_FD_198770 | JGI IMG/M metagenome (GOLD analysis project Ga0302283, IMG submission 198770) | Peat permafrost microbial communities from Stordalen Mire near Abisko, Sweden - III_Fen_E1_4 | ecosystem: Environmental > Terrestrial > Soil > Wetlands > Permafrost | place: Sweden: Abisko...
ACTACGCCATCGCGCATGTCGCCGGAAAGTAGAGCATGCTGATCGACTGGTTCACCGTAGGCGCGCAGGCTCTCAACTTCCTTGTCCTCGTGGCGTTGATGAAGCACTTCCTCTACAAGCCGGTCCAGAACGCGATTGACGCGCGCGAGAAGCGCATTGCGGGCGAGCTGGCTGCGGCTGCTACCGCAAAGCTCGGAGCCGAAAAGGAGCGATCGGACCTCCACGAGAAGCAGACTGAGCTCGAGCAGCAGCGCGCGGCGCTCTTGAAGAAAGCCAGCGACGACGCTGAGGTGGAGCGTCGGCGGCTGTTGGATGAAGCAAGAAAGGCGGCCGACACTCTCCGCGCGCAACGAGATGAGGCGCTCAAGACTGAGGCGCAAGCGCTCGGACGAGCTCTCCGAGGTCGCACGGAGCAGGAGGTGTTTGCGATCGCACGCAAGGCTCTCGCGGATCTTGCCACGGCAAGCCTCGAGGAGCGATTGGGCGAGGTGTTCACGCGTCGGCTTCGAGAGATCAGCGGCACGGAGAAGTCGACGCTCACCGAGGCCCTAAAGAAAGACTCGCCGGCCCTCGTGCGCACGGCGTTCACTCTCCCCGAGAACGAGCGTTCCACGATCCAGAACGCGCTCAACGAGACATTTTCGGCCGATGTGCACGTTCGATTCGAGACCGCGCCGAGCTTGGTCTGCGGCATCGAGCTTGTCACCTCGGGTCTGAAGGTGGGGTGGAGCATTGACGGGTATCTCCAATCCATGGAAGCAGCCGTAACCTCCGTGCTGCAGGAACAGGCCGAAACCGTGGCCGTCTCGCAGCCGAAGGCCGGGCCCAAGGTGGGGGCCAGCGCGCCCCACGCGGGGGTCCCCTGAGCGCCTCCCAGGAGAGCCTCGAGAGCGCGTTCGACGACGCATTCTCTCGGATGAAGCGCGCTCGGGACGCGTTCGCCCCGCGACTGGCCGGCCGCGAGATCGGGACCGTCACCAGCGTGGCCACGGGAATCGCGAAGGTCTCCGGGCTTGCGAACGTGGGCTTCGAAGAGCTTGTGAAGTTCCCTGGCGAAGTACTCGGCCTCGCGTTCAACGTGGACGAGGACGAGATCGGAGTCGTGCTGCTCGGCGACTGCTGGCTTCTGCATGCGGGCGACGAAGTCGAGCGTACGGGCCGCGTGATGGATGTGACCGTGGGGGACGGCCTCATCGGCCGCGTCATCGATCCGCTCGGCCGACCTCTGGACGGCAAGGGCCGCGTCGTGTCGAGCGCTCGTCTGCCCATCGAGCGCCCCGCTCCCGCCATCATGGACCGCGCGCCGGTGACGGTCCCCCTCCAGTCGGGACTCAAGGTGGTCGATGCACTCATCCCTATCGGGCGCGGCCAGCGCGAGTTGATCCTGGGCGACAGGCAGACGGGCAAGACCGCCATCGCGGTTGACACGATCAAGAACCAGGCGGGCCAAAACGTAGTCTGCGTCTACTGCGCGATTGGTCAGCGCGCTTCTGCCGTGGCAAAAGCCGTCGCTTCGCTTCGTGCGCAGGGGGCCATGGACTACACGGTCGTCGTCGTTGCGGAGGGCAACGACACGCCAGGCCTTACCTACATCGCCCCGTACGCAGCCACCAGTATCGCGGAGCACTTCATGGAGGCGGGGCGCGACGTGCTGATCGTCTACGACGACCTGACGCATCACGCACGAGCCTATCGCGAGCTGTCGCTCCTCCTCCGCCGTCCGCCCGGCCGCGAAGCTTTCCCCGGCGACATCTTCTACATCCACTCGCGCCTCCTGGAGCGTGCCACCCACCTTTCTGCCGAGAAGGGAGGCGGCTCGATTACCGCACTTCCCATCATCGAAACCGAAGCGCAGGACATCTCCGCGTACATTCCGACGAACCTCATCTCGATCACCGACGGGCAGATCTACCTCTCTCCGTCGCTCTTCGAGCTTGGCGTGCTCCCAGCCGTCGACGTCGCCAAGTCAGTGTCTCGTGTCGGCGGTGATGCGCAACGGGCAACGTACCGCTCTGTCGCCGGAGACCTCAAACTCGCTTATGCGCAGTTCGAAGAGCTCGAGACCTTCGCCCGCTTCGGCGCGACGCTGGATCCGAACACTCGCGCAAGCATCGAGCATGGACGTCGCATCCGTGCCTGCTTGAAGCAGGCGGAAGGAGCTCCCGTGTCCATGCCGGAACAGATCGCCGTGCTGCTCGCCCTTACCGCGAAGCTCTTCGACAGGATTCCTCTCGAGCGGATGGGCGACGCAGAGCACGCCGTACGCGAGGCGGCAGCACAGATTCCTGCCGCGGTGCGCGCTCGGTTCGACACGGCGAAGTCTCTAGACGAAGGCGACCGGACCTCGATACTCGACCTCGCCCGCGGAGCTCTCGCACCGTTTCAGCCCAAGCCGTCCGACAAGCCAGCCGCGAAGAAGGCAGGCACCGAGGCGAAGTCGGGCCCAAACGGCGCCGCACCTCGCGAAGTGCCCGCGGAGAAAAAGTCATGAGCGAAACAACCGCGAGCCTCCGCCGGCGCCTCGACAGCGCGACGGAGCTGCAATCCGTCGTCCGCACGATGAAGTCGCTGGCCGCATCGAGCATCGGGCAGTACGCCCGGTCCGTGCGCGCGTTGGGCGACTATTATCGCACGGTAGAGCTGGGCCTCGGCGCATGCCTGCGCGCCGATGAACCAAAAGCCTTGATTGGCGCTCAAGCGGAGCCAGCCTCCTCACGTGTGATCGGCGCCGTCGTGTTTGGGTCGGATCAGGGGCTCGTCGGTCAGTTCAACGATGTGGTGGCAGAAGAAGCCGCGAAGACCCTCGCTTCCCTGCCGGGCCAGGCCCGCGTCTGGGCGGTGGGACGTCGGGTCTATGCGCGGCTCATCGACGCTAACCTAAACTCACCACGGACCTTCGATGTGCCTAGCTCGATCGAGGGTATCACCCCTCTCGTGGGGCAGATTCTCACCGAACTCGAAGCCTGGGACGATGGGTCCCCCGTCACCGAGCTCTACCTCTTCTACAACCGGTCCGAGCAGGGCGCCGCGGTTCGGCCCGTGAGTGAGCGCTTGCTCCCACTCGACGACGTCTGGCGTCGGGCGCGGGCCGCGCTACCTTGGCCGACGAAGGCACTGCCGGAGGTGATGGGCAGTGGAACGGAGGCACTCCGCGCGCTCATCCGGGGATACCTCTTTGTCTCCATCTTCCGGGCGAGCGCGGAGTCGCTCGCGAGCGAGAATGCGAGCCGTCTGGCAGCGATGGATCGTGCCGAGAAGAACATCGACGAATCGCTCGAAACTCTAAAGCGGGCGTTTCACCGAATGCGTCAAGGCGGCATCGACGAGGAGCTGTTCGATGTCGTCTCGGGCTTCGAGGCACTGTCGAAGAAGGCGACCCCGCAGGCCGGGTCGCGAGCACGCGGAGGCGACACGTGAGCACCGAAGACATCGTCGCCACCGCGCTCGCGCTCGTCGCGCCGGGCAAAGGTCTGCTCGCGATGGACGAAAGCACCGGGACCTGCGACGAGAGGTTTGCCCGCTGGGGGATCGCTCAGACGGTAGAGAGTCGACGCGCCTATCGCGAGTTGATTGTCACCACGCCGGGACTTGAAAAGTCGGTCAGTGGCGTCATCTTTTATGACGAAACGATAAAGGAATCGACGGGCTCGAGAATCTCGTTTGTAAAGGTCCTGACGGACGTGGGGATCATTCCTGGCATCAAGGTAGATACCGGCGCCAAAGACTTGGCCGCGTGTGCCGGAGAGAGGATTACCGAGGGGCTGGACGGACTACGTGACCGTCTGCACACCTACCACGAGCTCGGCGCCCGGTTCGCGAAGTGGCGCGCGGTGATTGCTATCGGGGACAGCCTTCCGACCCGAGGCTGCATGCAAGCCAACGCGCACGCTCTCGCCCGCTACGCCGCGCTGTGCCAAGAGGCTCGCATCGTCCCCATCGTCGAGCCCGAGGTACTCATGGAGGGGACGCACACGATGGATCGCTGCGGCGCCGTGACGGAGGAGCTGCTGCGTACGGTCTTTGACGAGATGTACGCGCAGCGGGTCTTCCTGCGGGGCATGCTCCTCAAGCCGAACATGGTGCTTCCGGGGCTCGACTGCCTCGTTCAGCCTTCGGTGAACGAGGTCGCAGACGCCACCGTCGCGTGTCTACTCCGAGCGGTGCCGGCAGCCGTGCCCGGCGTGGCGTTCCTCTCTGGTGGCCAGCCGGGCGATCTCGCATCGGCCCGCCTGAATGCCATGAACGTTCGGTTCAGGTCACGGCTCCCCTGGGCGCTGACGTTCTCCTTCGCTCGTGCGATCCAAGAGCCAGCACTGGAGATCTGGCGCGGTAACTGCGCCAACGTCCGAATGGCGCAGCGCGCGCTCTCTCACCGAGCGAGTTGCAACTCTGCAGCGCGTCGCGGCGAGTACAACGCGGAGCTGGAAGCCAAGTGAGAACGCACAAACATCCGAACGCATGCGACTACGGCGACCTGATGGGTCGGACCTTACTATGCTCGCCGAGCCCTCGGCCGCGAGCGTCGAGGTGGCAACGCCGGTTGCGCGAAGTGCGCAGAGGCACCCTGAGCGAAGCCGTCTCAGTCCGCGAGGACCGCGGATCACTCCGGATCGACGGACGGACGATCGGCGGCGCTCGCTTGGGCGATTCGTTCGGTGGTTTGATCGGGGCACGCTTTACAGCCTGAGCCGCGGCTTCGCCATCGCGTGAGCGGGGCGTTTCTGTCCGATTGTGACGTCTTTGCCCGTGTCGAGCCGGCCCGGACACTTTTTGCGGCACGGGCGCCGACGAAGAAGGGGGGCGTCGAGCGGAAGCGAGTCCGCCGCCTCGCGGAAGCCGACGCGGCCCGCTTCCTGCAGTCCGTCCAGACGCGAACTTTTGGTCGCTCCTCACCGTGCCCGTTCCTCTTCGCACGGTCCCATTCGAAAGACGATGACCACGCCATGGCGACCGTTGACGCTTTGACCGCGCATACGAACTCACCTCTAGATCTGCGACCGCGCACGGAGACCGGCGCACGCCCCGCGCCGTCCGCGGTGGATGGAGTCGGCCTCTCTCGTCCGATCGAGGCGAAGCATCCCGGACGTCGGATCCTGGTCTGTTTGGACCGCTCGACCCTCTCGGAAGTGTGCGTACCCCATGCGGTCTCGCTTGCAAAAACGTTCGGGAGCGCCATGACGCTCGCGCACATCATGCAGCCCCAACACGAAAATGGCGCACCGCAGACGAACGACGCGCTGGGATGGGAAATCTCCCGACAAGAAGCGCAAGCGTATCTCGAACGACTTCAGAAGGACGTCCTGCAAAGCCTGGGGAAGCCGGTAGACATCCGGCTTGAGCAAGGGCGCCCAGCTGATCGCATTATCGATCTTGCCCACGAGGTGTCCGCCGATCTCATTGTGATTGGAAGTCGTGGCGAGGGAGGGGCCGGCCCGCATGCTCTTGGAAGCACAGTGCTGCAAGTACTCGAGGCGGTCAGGACTTCGCTCTTCGTCGCTCACGCGTGCTTGAGCGCCCCTGTCGAGGCGGCGCCGAGGCATATCCTCGTGCCACTCGATGGGTCACCTCGAAGCGAGAGCGTCCTACCCGCCGCCGTTCGCATCGCAAGCTCCCATGGGGCCGAGCTGCTGCTCGTCCACGTGGTGCAAGAGCCTCTTCCAACCGCATTGCTTCCCGCTGCCGAGGACATGGCTCTCGCGCAGAGGCTCGCCGGTCTCCTCGAGTCTGGCGCAACGCGCTACTTGGACCTTCTTCGGAAGCAACTCGCCTACGAGGTGACCTCCGTGCGAACGCTGGTCCTCCGGCATGCAAGCGCGCCGCAGTGCCTTCTCGACGTCTCTGTGAAGGAGAAGGCCGATCTCATCGTGCTGTCGGCGCATGGCTCTGCCTGCGACTCTTCGCGATCGTTCGGAAGTGTCACGGCCTGTCTTCTCACGCATACAGCGGTCCCATTGCTCACGCTCCAAGATCTCCCCGAGGCACAGCTGCATAGCGCAGAGGGCACGGAGGCGACGCGGGCTTCACCGTCGCTGCGAGCCAGCTACGCCGTGGAGAGCGTGTGACTGGTGCTGCGGGGCCTCTAGCGCCCGCGAATGCTGTGGCCAGCCCTGGTCTCGAAGCGAATGCGCGCGCGCTTGCTATGGAGCAAACGCATCCAACCCGAGTTCGCCCATTGGACGCGCGCTTGTTCGCGCCGCCGCGCGTGGCGCGTCCCCTGGAGGCGGCGCAGAGGAGTCTTGCCGGAACCTCCTCGGCGGACGGAACGCTGTCGAAAGCCGCCGAGTGGTTCCTCGACAACTATTACCTCCTTCGTCGAGTCGCTCGACAGGTGGAGGAAGAGCTTCCGCCTGCGTTCGTTCGTCGTCTTCCACAAATCAGGAAAGATGCCAACACACATCGCCCGCGCATTGACGTGCTGGCTCACGTGCTCGTCGTCAAGAGTGAACTGGTCGTGGATTTGGCCGTGCTCCGCCGCTTCGTCGACGCGTATCAGGAGGTTTCTCCGCTCACGATTGCCGAGCTATGGGCACTTCCAACGATGCTTCGGGGCGCGGTGCTGGAGCACCTCCTCGGGTTTCTTCACGACTTACATGTCCCCATTCGAGCAAGCCTACTGCCTTCGAGCAAGGTCGACGGAAGGAATGAGTCACTCTCGCTGGAGCCCGGAGCAGGTGTAGAGCGGTCCATTCGCACGTTACGAGTTCTCGATGCCCTCGATTGGAACGCCTTCTTTAAGAAGACGAGCCGGGTCGAAGCCATACTCTTGAGCGACCCCGCTCACGTGTACGCTCGCATGGACTTCGAGACCTGCGATGCGTACCGCAAAGTGGTCGAAGCACTGGCGTGGGCCACGGGTCAGCCCGAGGAAGACGTAGCCACCTTGGCGGTCACTTTGTCGCGCGACGCCACAATCGAGCACCGCGCGCACGTGGGCTATTATCTGATAGCGGAAGGAAGACGTGTCCTTGAGGGGCGGGTTGGGTATCGCGCCAGCGCTCTCGACCGCGTGCGCCGGGCGGCAACCTCCTGGCCGACGACGTCGTACCTCCTGCCTGTCGCACTGCTGACCGGGGGCTCTCTGCTAGCTTTAGCCGGCTACGTCGCTGGAACCGTGGGCCATATCTGGGCGTTAGCCGCGGCCGCTCTCGCCGGCATTGTGCCAATGTCGGCTGTCGCCATCGCCGTCGTGCAGTTCGTGTTTGCTCGGCTACTCCCACCGTGCACGTTGCCGAAGCTCGACTTCACGGCGGGCCTACCGAGCGACACGCGAACACTCGTCGTCATGCCGACGTTGCTCGGCCGCACCGAAGACGTCACGAGCATGTTGCGCCAGATCGAGCTTCACTATCTCTCGAATCCGGACCCACAACTTCAGTTCGCGCTTCTCACCGACGACGCAGACTCAAAGATATTGCGTGCGGAGTCGGTGCAGAACTCGCTGCTGGACAGTGTCTCACAGGGCGTCACGGCGCTGAACTTTAAGCACGGGAAGGACGGTGTCGGTCCGTTCCACCTTCTTCATCGCGATCCCCAGTGGAATCCAGCCGAGGAGCGCTTCATGGGCTGGGAGCGGAAGCGCGGAAAGCTTCAAGAGCTCAATCGCTTGCTCCGCGGGGATACCGGGACGAGTTACTCCCTTCACATCGGAGACCCTTCCGCGCTTTTGGGAGTCCGATTTGTCATCACGCTCGATAGCGACACCCAACTCCCCATGGGCAGCGCGCATCGGCTGGTTGGTCTTCTTGCGCATCCGCTCAATCAAGCAGTCTTCGACCCCGAAACAGGTCGCGTCCTCCGGGGATACACGATTGGTCAACCTCGCATCGAGACGTCGCCCTCGAGTTCGCGTCGAACGATTTTCTCACGCGTCTTCCCGGGCGACATTGGATTCGACATCTACACGCACGCGTGTTCCGAGTTGTATCAAGATCTTTTTGGTTCCGGGATCTACGTAGGCAAAGGGATCTACGAGGTCGACGCATTCGCGCGCAGCGTCGAAGGACGTGCCCCTGACAACACCCTCGTCAGCCACGACCTCTTCGAGGGTATCCAGGGCCGAACGGCGCTCGCGACGGACATCGTTCTATTCGAGAATTACCCGTCCAACTATGCGACGTATGCCCTGCGGCTGCACCGGTGGACGCGCGGCGACTGGCAACTGTTTCCATGGCTCCTACCAACGGTGCCTTCCGCCGAGCGGAAACGTCTATCAAACACGCTGACGCGCGTGGACCGTTGGAAGATCGCCGACAACCTTCGCCGAAGCCTGGCAGGCCCACTTCTTCTCCTCCTTTTTGTGCTTGGGTGGACGTCTTTGCCGGGAAACGGACTCTACTGGACGCTGGGGGTGCTGGCGTTGTTCGTCACGCCGTCCTTGCCGACCTTCCTGAACAGTCGCCGCGTGGACCTCGTCCGTATGGGGCGATGCGCCCTCGCGATGGCGTTTCTCGCTTACGAGTCCGCCGTCGTCGTCGATGCGATCGTACGCGTCTTGATTAGGACCACAATCACACGAAAGCGTCTGCTTCAGTGGACGAGTGCCGCAACCGCGGAGCTCGGAATCGGGTCAGGCTTCCCTAACCAACGGTATTGGAAGACCATGATCGCATCGCCGCTTCTTGCGGTCGCAATCGGGGGTCTCCTTGCCTGGGTGCATGCCGAAGCGCTCCTCGCGGCGGCGCCACTCCTGGGGCTCTGGCTTTTTGCCCCGGCGCTTGCCCAATGGGTAAGCCAAGCCCCGCGGTCCCGCGCGCCGCATCTTACCGCGAGCGACCGCAGGGCGCTGCGGCTGCTCGCGCGCAGGACATGGCGCTTCTTTGATGCATTCGTTGGACCGAACGATCAGTGGTTGCCGGTCGACAACTACCAGGAAGGCCCACGCGAGCAGACGGCCCATCGAACGTCGCCGACGAATATCGGACTGATGCTCCTCGCGACGATGTCGGCCTATGACTTCGGCTACATCGGTCCAAGTGAACTATCCCTCCGCCTGCGAAGAGCGTTCGACAGCATCAAGCGCCTTCCCCACTACCAGGGACATCTTCTAAACTGGTACGATACGAAGAACCTGCAGCCGCTTCTGCCTCGGTACGTGTCGACGGTCGACAGCGGCAATTTCGCAGGGTGCCTCATCGCGTTAAAGCAGGGGTGCGAAGATGTGGCGGCTGGGCCTGTCCTTCGCGTCGAGGCGTGGGACGGGCTTCGTGACTCGATCGACCTTCTCGACGGAGTTGTAGCGTCCGCTCCCGGCAGTGAGGTGCTCTCGCTTCGGTCCGTGATCGCGCGGATGCAGCACGCGGCGCAAGACGCGCGCGACACGCTGAACGAGTCCTATAGGACCCTTTGCGTGCTTTGTGAGGACACCTCCGCCGAGCTCGATCGAGAGCTGCACGCGTTTCTCGAACGGGGCGCGCATCAGCACGAAGCGGATCTCCTCCGTGCGCTCCGAGCTTCGAGCGACCGACTTCATCAGCAGCTCCAACAGATGCGACGGGAGGTCGACGCGCTCCTCCCGTGGCTAGCACTGACGAACGATGCATCGGCGCACAAGATGGTTCTGCCCTGGGAGATTCGGCTGGATGAGGTTTCTAATGTCTCTAAGGCGCTTGGAGTTGCCCTCGGCGTGACGGAGACTGAACGACGTCGGTGCGGAGATGTCTCTCCCGAGCTCGATGCATCGGCACAACGGCTCGACGACGCGTTTCGAGCTGCGGACACGAACGCCACGGCGCTCATGGCAGAGCTCGCCGCACTTGCCCGACGCGCCGATGACGAGGCGCGGGGGATAGACTTCAAGCTCCTCTACGACAGCGACCGGAAGCTCTTTCGGATCGGTTACAACGCGACGATCGATCAGGTCGATGCGCACCACTACGACCTCTTGGCGTCGGAGGCGCGCCTCGCGAGTTACCTGGCGATCGTCAAGCGCGACGTGCCCGAATCGCACTGGTACGCGCTCGGTCGCCCTATGACGCGTGTAGAGGGTGCGCCGGCCCTTCTGTCGTGGGGTGGGACGATGTTTGAATACCTGATGCCCGGCCTGCTCATGAGGAGTCAGGAGGGCACGCTACTTGCTCAGACCAGCGCGCTCGCGGTCGAAGCGCAGATTGCGTACGCCAAGAGAGAGGGTGAGCCATGGGGGATCTCCGAATCGGCGTACGCCCGCGTCGACGCCGACCAGACGTACCAGTACCGCTCCTTCGGCGTACCCGGCCTCGGGTTCAAGCGCGGGCTCGAGGACGACCATGTCGTCACTCCCTACGCGTCGCTCCTTGCAGCGTCGATCCGGCCCCATGCGGTCGCCCGCAATGTGATCGCCCTCGAAACAATGGGGATGCTCGGCACGTACGGCCTCTTCGAGGCGGTCGACTTCACAAGCGAGCGCGCCGTGGAGCACGCACCAGGCGGGCAACGCATCTCGGTTGTTCGGTCGTACATGGCGCACCATCAAGGCATGATCCTCGTGGCCCTCGGCAACGTCTTGAACCGACGAAGTATGGTGGACCGGTTTCATGCGGATGCGGTGGTCGAGACGGGCGTGGCGCTGCTCAACGAACGGGCGCCGGGCACCGCGCCGGCCGAATGGCCCGTCGCGGAGACCTCGAGGAACGTCGATGCAGGTACGACCGTTGCGGCACCCGCAGCCCCGAGCCCATGGTTAGCCGCGGAGCAGGCGGGCCCACAGGCGTTCGTGTTGAGCAATGGTCGACTTACGAGGCTGGTGACAGGCTCGGGCGGCGGCGGGCTTCGCTGGCAAGGGCTCGCGCTCACTCGGTACGAACCCGATGCGACGCGTGACGACGGCGACTCGTTTTACCTGCGCGACGAAGAGAGCAGACGGGTCTGGCGTGCGACCTCTCGGGAGGGCCAGACGACTTATGCGATGCACAAGGCCACGTTCCACCTGCGAAGCGAGGGAATCTCGGTTCACGTCGACGAAGCCGTAGCGGCGGCCGACGATGTCGAGGTGCGACAGATCACGCTCCACAACGAGACGACTCGTTCGCGACGTCTTACGGTGACGAGCGCGGGTAGGCCAGTGCTCCTCGACGCGAAGCAGGCGTCAACGCATCCGGCGTTCTCCAGCATGTTCGTCGTCAGCGAGCACGTCGCCGAGTTCGATGGCCTCTTGTTTGCCCGGCGCCGGCAGTCGGCGGAAGAGGAGCCGGCCATCCTCGTACATCGCCTCGTGCGGGAAGGCACGGCCGTCACGTTCGCGGGATACGAGACCGATCGCGGAGCATTCTTTGGCCGCGGCGGAAGTCCGGAGGCTCCAGGCGCGCTGGTCACGACCGGAGGCACGCTTCGTGGTCGGGTCGGAGCAGTGCTTGATCCCGTCATGAGTTTGATGGCGCAAGTCGAGCTCAAGCCGAAAGGCTCGGTCACCCTAGCGTTCGTCACCACGGTCGGGCGCTCGCGTAGCGCAGCCGTCGACCTGGCTCGAAAGTATGGCTCGATGCACGCCGTTCGCTGGGCCTTTCGGGACGCCGAGCAGGAATGCCCGCGGCGGCTGCAGCGTGCAAAGGTCGAACCTGCTCACCTCGCGACCATTCAGCGCTTCTTCTCGGCGGTGCTCTTCGCCGATCCGACACTGCGCCCCTCGTCGGCCGCGCGGGCGGCCGCGCAACCCTGCCAGCATCGGCTTTGGGGGCGAGGGATCTCGGGCGACGACCCCATCGTGCTGGTTCGCGTGAACGATCCTGATTCCCCACTCCTTCACGAAACGCTCGCCGCGCAACGTTACCTTCGAACGTGCGGCGTCCGTCTCGATCTCGTCCTCGTCGACGAACAGGCTTCGGGATATCTGACGGAAGGCTCGGGGACTCTTCAACGTACGCTCGCGCAGAACGATGCTGACGCGTGGATCAACCGGCACGGCGGCATCTTTGTCATTGCGGCCGACCAGGTTGACGGAGCTGAGCTTCGTCACATCGAGGCGTGCGCGCGGGTGGTTCTGGATACTCGCGACGGTTCGCTTGTCGCGCGCCTCGCACGCGTCGTCGACAGCCCGTCCAAATTGCCGCGTTTCGAGGCAGCGCTCGTCGACGACCCCGCTGACCGCTCCTGCCCCCATCCCAAACTTCTGTTCGACAACGGCACCGGCGGCTTCACGGAGGATGGTCGGGAGTATGTCATCGAAGTCGCTCCAGGAACTTCGACACCCGCGCCGTGGTGCAACGTTTTGGCGAATCCGGAGTTTGGGTGCCTCGTGAGTGAGTCTTCGCTAGGCGCGACGTGGTCGCTCAACAGTGGCGAGAACCGGCTCACGCCGTGGAGGAATGATCCAGTCTTCGATACCCCCTCCGAGGTGTTGTACTTACGAGACGAAGAGACGGCAGCCGTCTGGTCTCCCACGCCGCTTCCGGCTGGGCGCGGCGGACAGGTGCTCGTCCGTCACGGCGCCGGATACACAATCTATGAGCGCGAGAGCCACGGTCTCGTTCAAGAGCTAACGGTGTTCGTGCCGACGGACGCATCGCTCAAGGTTGTCCGCCTTCGCGTGAAGAACACGCTTCCGCGCCATCGGCGCCTCACCGCGACGTACTATGCCGAGTGGGTCCTCGGTAGCCGCCGGGAATCTCAACGACCCTATATCGTTTCCGAATTTGATCGCGACCACGCTTGCCTGCTGGCGACATGTGATTGGAACGCAGAGTTTAGCGGGCGCGTTGCGTTCTTGGCTTCAAAGGGCAGCGCGCACGGCTTTACCGCTGACCGGACGGAGTTCCTTGGCCATCGCGGCGACTACGCGCACCCCGAAGGGCTCGAACGCTGGGGTCTCTCCGGTCGCGCCGACCTGGGCGCGGACCCATGTGCCGCGCTGCAACTTCACATCGACCTCGCGTCCGGCGATGAGATGGTGACGCACTTCATCCTAGGCCAATCGCCCTGCCGCACCGACGCGCTTGCGCTCGTGGCGCGCTTTCGCGACGGGGCCGTCGTTGAGAGCGCGTGGAACGACCTCCAAAGCTATTGGGACGGACTTCTCGAAAGCGTCCGCGTGAAGACCCCCGAGCCCGCCATGGACCTCATGCTCAATCGTTGGCTCCTGTACCAGACGCTCTCTTCGCGGGTCTTTGGTCGCACCGGGTTCTATCAGTCGAGCGGAGCGTTCGGATATCGCGACCAACTTCAGGACGTCCTTGCGATGCTCCATGCCGCCCCTTCGATCGCGCGGGCGCACATTCTGGAGGCGGCCAAGCATCAATTCGAGGAGGGAGACGTTCTGCACTGGTGGCACCCGCCCTCGGGTCGTGGGGTGCGAACACGCTGCTCGGATGACCTGGCCTGGCTCCCCTACGTGGCGGCCGAGTACGTCGCTGCGACGGGCGATGTCGCGATTCTCGATGAACCCGTGCCGTTCCTTCACGGAGAGCCACTGAAGCCGGAGGAGCACGATCGCTACGCGCAATACGAGACGTCCGCGAGCTCCGCCCCACTTTTCGAACATTGCCGGAGGGCTCTCGAGCGCGCGGCGACCAAAGGGGCGCACGGGCTTCCCCTGATGGGGGATGGCGATTGGAACGACGGAATGAGCCGCATCGGTTCGGAGGGTCGTGGGGAGAGCGTTTGGCTGGGCTGGTTCTTGTGCGCCACCATGGACCGGTTTGCCGCACTTTCTATGCGCAGAAGCGATGCTGTCCTCGCCGCGACGTGGCGCTCTCACGCTGAATCCCTACGCGCGCAGATCGCCGACGTCGCATGGGACGGCGCATGGTACCTACGCGCTTTCCACGACGACGGCTCACTCGTGGGCTCGGCGAAGAGCCGCGAGTGCCGCATCGACTCCATCACGCAATCGTGGGCGGTTCTGTCCAAGGATCCATCTGGCGGCGACGAAGTCCGAATGCGTGCTGCCGTACGCGCCGCTGACGACCAACTCGTTCGCGAAGCCGACCGGCTTGTGCTCCTTTTTTGGCCGCCATTTGACAGCACGCTGCATGATCCTGGGTATGTTCGTGCGTACCCGCCCGGAGTCCGGGAAAATGGCGGTCAATATACTCACGCCGCTACGTGGCTCGGTTTCGCGCACGCGGTCCTCGGTGACGGGGAGCGCGCGGAACGTGTCTTTCGTCTTCTCAATCCGGCCCTCCGCGTTCTGAACGCCGAAGACTCCACGCGGTATCGGGTCGAGCCCTATGCTCTCGCCGGAGATGTTTACAGTTGTCCGCCGTGGGTCGGTCGCGGGGGGTGGACGTGGTACACGGGGGCGGCCGCCTGGATGTGGCGCCTCGGCGTCGAAGCCATTCTTGGTCTACGAAGGGAAGATGGGCAGGTGCGCATTGCGCCGTGCATTCCGCCTACCTGGAAGGGGTTCGAAGCATGGGTCCGCGTCGGGCTCCGCACCCTCCACGTGGTCGTAGACAATGCGGCTCAGGGTCCTGGGGTCACTACGATCACCTTGGATAACGTCACTCTCGACTCGACTCTTGTTTGCGTCGACCCGGCAACTTCAGGCACGCACGAGGTACACGTACGAATGGGCTCCGCGACGCGGTCCAGAGGTGGTTCGCACCACGGAAGTGCCGCCGCCCTTGAGCGGGTTCTCGATCCCGTTGCCATGAATGCTCAAGGCGTGCCCACATCGCGGACGTCGACAGGCGTCGCGAAGCAGAGCAAAGATCCTGAATGTGCGTCCACCCGATCCGGAACGTCATCGTAAACTCGGCGCAAGCGCGCCCACGGCGAAAGGCTAAAAACTCGTGAAGGTAAGTCTTCTTGCGGGAAAGGTGGCCGAGGCGTCGCTCCTTGTGAACGTGCCAAGACTCATCACGGCTTACTATACGGAGACGCCTTATCCTTCCGTGCCCGCGCAGCGGGTGCTCTTCGGCACCTCCGGGGGCCCGCTCTTTCTCGGCATGGACACGCATGCTCTGTCCGTGCCGGCCCTCGCCACTGCGCTCGAGGTGCTGGCAGCCAACGGGCTGAACGTGATGCTGGCGGAGCGGGATGAGTATTCAGAGCATGCTGACGCGTGCGCCGGGCAACGCCGCGCCTATCGGCGGGTTGAAGGTGGTCACGCAAAACGGATGGTTCGCTGCGCGGCCTTCCGGGACCGAGAACATCTACAAGATCTACGCGGAGAGCTTCCTGGGCGCAGAACATCTTCGCCGTATCCTGGAGGAGGCCCAAGCCATGGTAAGCGAGGCCTTGGCCGCGGCATCGTCGAAGTCGACGTGACACGTTCCGCTCGTTCGACGTGACGCCTAATCGTGTATCGAGGACCTTGTTCGGTCGAGATCCGTCACATGGGGAGCGACGCGGCGCAGACCTTGCGCGCCGCGCAGCGCGCGTCTCCGGTCCGCGCGTAACGTCGGGCTGGCGGAGCGGGATGCACGCGTCACTGCCTAAGTCTCACCGCAAGCGTCCGTGCATCAAGCCGGCGTGTATTCCTTCTCCAAAACACCACCAACGCTCGAGGTAAAGCCGACACGCGCGACCTGTGAGTTCGCGGTT
>Ga0302283_1002312_pt1 | contig 15442 bp, 12 predicted proteins | sample III_Fen_E1_4_FD_198770 | JGI IMG/M metagenome (GOLD analysis project Ga0302283, IMG submission 198770) | Peat permafrost microbial communities from Stordalen Mire near Abisko, Sweden - III_Fen_E1_4 | ecosystem: Environmental > Terrestrial > Soil > Wetlands > Permafrost | place: Sweden: Abisko...
GTGACCAAGCTCCCGGATCTGCTCGCTGACCCAGATCAGTGACGACATAACGTTTGTACCGGGTGACGGCATAACCTTGCAGAGGATGACGGCATACCAGTGAAATGGGTGCCGGAATGGAGTGCAGCCGGCGCACTGGCGCCCACTCCGATCTATTCGAGTGAGTACAGTCGCACTTGCCCGGCCAACAGCTACCCCTTCGCGTCCTCATACTCCTCATGCCACGCCGTCTGGATCGCCTCCAGAATCCCCTCGTTCGACTTCCCCGGATCGCCCACAAACCCAGGCAACTGCACCACCCACTTGTGCAGATCGGTAAACCGCACCGAGTACGGGTCCGTATCCGGAAACATCTCCTGCAACTGAATCCCAATCTCCTCCGTATCCGTCCACTCCAACTCTCGCGCCATCGTCGTCTCTCCTTCGCCCAGTCTACTTCGCCAGTCTACGGTGAAACCGCCCCGCCCGCCGCTGCAGCCCACCCCAAACTCGGGTGCCCCATCCAAGCTCTGCTTGGGTGGGGTGGCGGCGATCACTGGCGGGTGGCCCAAGTCTGCTCCTCACCCCCAAGACGGGTGCCCGAGGTCTCGCCTCTGAGGCCTGGGGCTACGCTGCTGCACGATGCCCAAGCGACTCATCCGCTATCATCAAACCGGCCGCTTTCATTTCGTTACCTTCAGGCCGCTACCGCAGACAGAGCGGGGGGGCACCCGTCTTTTCCCCATCCTCCCCTAACCCAAGACGCCTGGGTGCCCCATTCCTACGCGTTCTTTGCGGACGGGTGGGGAAGCGGATACCGTTGCGTCCCAATTGCCGTCAACCCCCAAAACCTCCCAGCTCCCGCATTCCACGGTGAAAATAGGTGGCATTGGAGTTATGCTCCACTTGGTATACTGGAAGTAGCGAAGTACAAAGCAAAGCCCGGCCATCCAGCCGGGCATCCTCATTTAAACCACGCAGCCAGCCGGCTGATAACTAGGCAGCCAGCCGGCTGAGGGTGTTGTCGAATTGGTGACTCCCCTCCGCTAACTTGTTTGGCTCTTAGACTTTAGCCATTCGATACCGGGGGGGGGTAGCCATGACAGACGCGTCCGCGCATCGACTGCACCTCATGCCGCAAGCCTCGAATCTCGGAATGCTCTATCCTTGCTGGGACATGCCTGACACCCAAACTGCTCCCGCTCCGACAGCCGCTTCCGCGAACGCCGCACCCTCCGAGACCGACGTCTACGCCATCCAGGGCGCCGATCCAGAGGTCCTCGCCTACGCCATGGCCAAGTACTCGCGTTCCTCGCTTTCCATGCGCGAGTCGCTCTCGGAGATCAGCTCCCAGCGCGCCGAGCAGTTCCTCAACACCTTCTACTTTCAGTACGGCCATCGTTCCATCGCCGACCTCGCGCACATCCCCTTCGCCATCGAGCGGCTCTCGCTGCTGGCCGCCATCGCCCTGGTCGACGAAACCCGCTGGGACGGGCAGGAGCGCAGCACCCGCTACCAGAACTTCCGCAAATCCGGCTGGTACACCCCCGCGCTTCCGCCCGCGCAATCCGCGTCCTTTACCGCCAGCATCGAAGCCCTCTTCGCCGGCTACGACAAAGTCGGCGCGGGCATGCTGGACGCGTTGAAGGCCGCGATACCGCAGCCTGCGGAGATGAAGGACGACGCCTACGTCCGCACGCTCAAGGCCCGCGCCTTCGATGTGGCGCGCTACCTGCTGCCGCTGGCCACCAACACCTCGCTCGGCCAGATCGTCAGCGCCCGCACGCTGGAGAACCAGATCTCCCGCCTGCTGTCGAGCGAGTTCGCGGAGGTCCGCGCCCTCGGCGAAAAGCTCAAAATCGCCGCCGCCACGCCCGCCTGGAACGTCCAGCACGACGCCGCCCGCGTCCTCTGCGCCGAGGTCAGTTCGGTCGACGACCAATGCGGCTGCCGCATCGCCGAATCCTTGCTGCGCGAGGTCAAGACCGCGCCCACGCTGGTCAAGTACGCCTCGCCCAGCGAGTTCGCCATCGCCTCGCGCGCAGAGCTCCGCGCCGCCGCCGCCGAGCTAATGGCGGGCCAGCCCATCGACCCCGCACCCGTCGTCGACCTGGTCGAACCGGCCGGATCGCTGGAGATCGAACTCGCCACGTCGCTGCTCTATCCGGAGTGCCACTTCTCCTGGCGTCAGCTCCAGCGGACGGTCTCCTCGCTCCCCGCGTCGCGCGTCGCAGAACTCGTCGCCCTCGGCACCAAACATCGCGGACGCCACGACGAACTCCCTCGCCCCTTCTCCGCTGGCCAGGGCTTCCAGTTCGATATCCTCATGGACATCGGCGGCTTCCGCGACATGCACCGCCATCGCCGCTGCGTCCAGCTCATCCAGCAGTTCACCAGCCTGCACGGTTACGAGGAGCCCATCTGCCCCGGCCAGCCCACGCTCGCCGAGGCCGGCCTGCACAACCTGTACACCGTCGCCATGGACGCCGCCCACGCCGCCTACCGCGCCTTCGCCAACCCAGCCGCAAATCCGGGTGCCCCATTCGTGACAGTCCCACCGTCACGGGTGGGGGAAGACGCCACCAGCCCCGACGCCGCCTACCTGCTCCCACTCGGCACCCGCGTCCGCGCCATGTTCAAGATGGACTTCGCCGAAGCCCTCTACATCGCCGAACTCCGCTCCGGCGTCGCCGGCCACTTCAGCTACCGCCGCGTCGCGTGGGAGATGTACCTCGCCGTCGCGCGCCGCCACCCAGCCCTCGCCGGCTACTTCCGCATCGAAGACGTCAATCAGCCCGTCGACCTGCTGAAGCGGTAATTGCGAACCTAGAACAAATTCCCGGATGATGTGCAGACGTTCAATATGTCGGGCTTTCAGCCCTCTGGGTCTTCGGGGGGCGCTAAACCTAGGCCTTCGGCCAAGGCTGGTATGGGACGGGCCTTCGGCCCTGTGAGTTAGATACATCTCGGCCATCACCGGGTCGGGGTGCCATCCAGGGTGAGGCTCTTCCACAGCGTGAAAACGATCTGCACATCTATGAGAAAGCTGCTCTAATTAGACTTCCAGCACCGTCTTCACCGCGGTGCGTTCGCTGCGGGCATCGGCAACGGGTAGTTCGGAGTCACGCGAACCGAGCGCGTGCCGCAGTCCGGCCAGGGCGATCAGCCCCAGCGCCAGCCCGCACACGCCGTTCCATTTCCACCGCTCCCACGCAATCGTCGACAGCGCGGAGCCGACTGCAGCGCCAGCAAAGTAGACCGTCATGTACACCGTATTCAATCGGCTCCGCGCCGACGGCACCAAACCGAAGATGCGTGTCTGGTTCGCGACCTGCGTCAGTTGCGCGCCCATGTCCAGCACGGTGACGCCCAGAATCAGCACCGCCATGTGCAGCGGGAACGAGAGGCCAGATCTCTCTCCGACCCACAGCAACACATACGACAGCGCCAGCAGCGACATGCCCGCGGTCAGCACCCAGCGCGTGCCGCGATGGTCTGCCATCCGGCCCGCAACCGGAGCTACCAGCGCGCCCGCCGCGCCCACCAGTCCAAATGTTCCGGCGATGCCTGCGCCAAGTCCATAGTGGCTGCCCAGCAGAAACGCCAGTGTGGTCCAGAAGCAGCTGAACGACGCGAACACCAGGGCGCCGATCAACGAGGACTCGCGCAGCAGAGGTTGCGTTCGAAACAGCGTCCACAGCGAGCGCATCGCGTCCGCATAGCGCAGGTCCTGCTTGGCCGGCAGCTTCGGCATTACGCGGGCCAGCACCAGCAGGAACACCGCATTTCCCAGCGCGGCGATCAGGAAGACATAGCGCCAGCCGTCGGTCACCCAGAACGCGCCGGGCGGAAACAGTGCCGGCGCATGCCGGAAGAGTTGCGGGATTCGGCTGACCCAACCGGCAAAGCTCCGCGCCAGCAGAATGCCCAGCAGCAACCCCATCATCACGGTCCCAATGGCGTGCCCACGCTCCTGGTCGGTCACCATATCGGGCGCGATCGGAAGCACAATGTGCGTGACAGACGCCAGACTTCCCAACACCGCGCTAGCCGCAATCAGCCATGCCAGACTCGGCGCAACGGCCACCAGGATCAACGCGAACACCACGGCCGCGTACATCCGCATCATCAGTCTGCGACGCTCCAGCACATCGCCCAGCGGCACAAACAGCAGCAGCCCTGCCGCATATCCCACCTGGGTTGCTACTGCAACAAAGCCGACACGGCCTGCGGTGGCTCCGTAGGTCCGGCCCATCTCCAGCAAAAGCGGCTGGTTGAAGTAGATGGTGGACACGCCGATCGCGCACGCCAGCCCCAAGAACTGAAGCGGAGCCCGTCGTGTGCCCGATTTGGATGTAGAAGTCATTTCGCGCGAGTGGTTCGCAACTCAGTGTACGTCCAGTGGTCCTTCTTTGCCGCCGCGGTGGTCGGTCCACGGGTCTGAGAATTCGCCCTTCGACCGTTCATGTTTCCATAAAATCATAGCCCACGTTTATCCGCACCTGCCAGCGCTTCTGCGTCCGGTCCGCCCACGCTGCGGTCCGTTGTTCCATGAACTGTATCGGTCGCAGGCGTTGTGCTGCGCCTGGCGGAGCATTCCAATTGGGGAAAAGTTTCCAACCGTCCTGCTCGCAATGTATAACGCTGGAGGGTTGGAATGCGCAGCTTTGAAGCGCGCTGGAGACAAGAAATGCGCACGCGATGGATGGAAACAAAGAGCGGAGCGGCCATTGCGCTGCTCCTATGGACGGCAAGCTGGATGGCAGCCGCCGCGCAGCCGATGCCGAAACTGGTCCAAGAGCAGGGGCGAGCCACGCTGATGGTCGACGGACAGCCCTACTTCCTGCTGGGCGCGCAGGTGGACAACTCCAGCGGCTGGCCGGAGCGTCTCGACGCGGTGTGGCCGGCAGCCGAGCAACTGCGTCTGAACACGCTCGAAGTTCCCGTTTACTGGGAGCAGATGGAGCCCACGCGCGGGAGCTTCGACTTCACCGTCGTCGACTCCATTCTGGCGCAGGCGCGCACGCACCATGTCCGCATTGTGCTGCTCTGGTTCGGCACCTGGAAGAACGGCAAGATGCACTATGTGCCAGATTGGGTGAAGTCCGACACGGCAACCTATCCGCGCATGCTGTCGAAGGCGGGCGCGCCCATCGATGTGCTGAGCCCCAACGCGCCGGCTAACCTGGCCGCCGACAGCGCCGCCTTTGCCGCGCTGATGCGCTACCTGAAACAGACCGACCCGCAGCACACCGTGATCATGATGCAGGTGGAGAACGAGTCCGGCTCGCTGGGCCTGGTGCGCGATTTCTCGCCCATGGCGCAGAAGATCTTCGACGCGCCGGTTCCGACCGACCTGCTGCATGCGCTGAACAAAGCTCCCGGAACCTGGTCGCAGGTCTTCGGCGACGATGCCGATGAGACCTTTGCCGCGTGGAGCGTCTCGCGCTACATCAACGCAGTGGCGGAGGCCGGCAAGAAGGAACTGCCGCTGCCGATGTACGTCAACAACTGGCTGAAGAGCCCGCGCGCGTTCCCGGTCACCACCGTTCCCGGCGACGACTATCCCAGCGGCGGTCCGACCATCAACATGCACCCGGTGTGGAAGGCGATGGCGCCGTCGATTGACCTGCTGGCGCCGGACATCTACGTTCCCAACCCGGAGCGTTACCGCCAGGTGATGCGGGATTTTCATAAGCCCGGCACTCCGCTGCTGATTCCGGAGAGCCTGGGATTTGAGCCCTTCCCTGGCGCCAGCGGCTATGCGCGCTACCTCTACTTCGCCGTCGGCGATGGCGCGGTCGGCTTTGCGAACTTCGGTCTGGACCGGCTTGATATTGCCCATCCGAACCAGGAGATGCTGGCTGTGGTGAACGGCTTCAGTCTGCTGGGCTCGTTCACGCCCGAGCTTGCCATGCTCAAGTTTGCGGGCAAGCTGCAGACCGCCGTCGAGGAAGACGGGATCTCGCAAAAGGAGCTTGCCTTCGCCGCCGACGGAGCGACGCTGACGCTCGATCCGCCCGCGTCGGCGCCCTCCGCACCCGGAGATGCAGCGTGGCGCGCGATCGTCTCGTTCCCGCCGTCGTACGATCCGCCGGCCGCGCCGGTTTCCACCACGTCCGACACCACCGGCCTGCACGAGGGCCGCGCGGTGGTGGCATCGCTGGGGCCGAACGAGTTTCTGGTGGCCGGCATCGACTGCCGCGTGCAGTTTGCGCTGCCGGTGCATGCGGGCGGCAAGCAGGCCCAGATGCTGAAGGTGGAGGAAGGACAGTACGACGGGGCGAAGTGGGTTCCGACGCGGCTGTGGAACGGCGATGAGACGGACTACGGATTGAACTTCGGCGGCAAGGGCTCCTTGCTGCGCATAACCATGGGGAGCTATTGATGAAGAACCTATTTGGAACAAAACGGAACTGCAATTTCCCAACCTCTTTCTTCCTTGCAACCAGCCTGGTTGCCTGCGCGCTGCCGTGCTTCGCCCAATCCACAACTGCCAAGCATCCGTGGCAGCAGATGCAGATGCCCACCGCGGCTGCGGTCGCGCAGGCGTGGAAGAATCCGCCCGCCGAGTATGGCCCCGAACCGTACTTTGGCATGAATGGCCCGGTAACAATCGAGAGCCTGGCGAAGGACCTCGACACGATGAAGAGTCTCGGCTTCCACGCGGTGACGGCGCAGGCCGGCGGCGGGATGACGACGACGTACCTTTCGCCCGAATACTTCGCCTTCTTCAAACAGTTCGCGCTGGAGGCAAAGAAGCGCGACATGAAGGTCTGGATCGTCGACGAGATCGGCTATCCCAGCGGGTTCGCGGGCGGCATCTTCTCGAAGGACAAACACGACCTGAGCATGCAGGCGTTGAGCATTGGACGGCGGATGCCGGTCGCAGCCGGCGCCTCGATGCAGCAGACCGTTGCCGCCAACGTGGTTGCCGCAATCGCCGTCAGCTCCGCCGGGGAACGGATTGCGGTGCCGATCGACTCCGACAAGCTCTTCTGGACAGCGCCGGCGGACAAAGGCGACTGGACGGTGATATTGGTGGAGCACGTTTTTCGCACGTCGCCCACCAAGAGCGATACCAACCCGACGCACACCAAGGACTCGACGCAGCCGCTGGAGGATTACCTGAATCCGGAAGCGACCGCGGCCTACATCGAGGCCACGCACGACGGGTACTACAAGGCCATGCCGGAGCTCTTTGGCAGCACAATTCTGGGCTTCCGCGGCGACGAGCCGGACTACTCGATCGCCGGGTTGCCGTGGACGCCCGCCTTCTTCGATACGTTCCAGAAGGCGAAGGGCTACGACATCCGTCCGTACCTGGGCGCGATCCTGATGTCGCAGGGCGGAGGCCGCCCGCGGCCGCCGGCTGCAGCCGCAGCCTCCGGAGCGCCGCAGTCTGACCCCGCCTTTATTCCCGCCGGGCCGCCTCTGCCGCGGACTAGCCTTACCGATGCCGAACTGCGCGCCAAGGGCGACTACTACGATGTGTTCTCGCAGATGTTCCGCGACGGCTTCTTCAAGCCGCAGGGCGTGTGGTGCGCGGCTCACGGGGTTGCCTACCAGGTTCACCTGAACCATGAAGAGATGGAGATGGACCTGACGCGTTCCGAAGGCGACTTCATCCGCGACATGAAATACGTCGAAGAGCCCGGGATTGATGCCATCTGGCACCAGATCTGGACCGACACCATCTCCGACTACCCGCGCCTCGCCTCCTCGGCCGCACATATCTACGGCCACCCGCAGTCGTTCACGGAGAGCTTTGCGGCGTATCGTCCCGCGCCTGACATCACTCAGGCGCGCTACATCCTCAATGAGCAACTCGTCCGCGGCATCAACGTGATGGAGACGATGTTCTACCCCGCAACCCAGCCGGCCGGCGCACCGGATCAGCCCGCTTCTCCCAACTTGCCCGGAACTCCCCAGCGCACACGGGGCGGTCCTTCGGCCGTGATGCGGGACCCCGGCTTTCCGGCGTTGGCCGACGATGTGCGGCGGGTCGGCTATGCCATGAGCATGGGGCGGCCGGCGGCGAGCGTGGCGCTCTATATCCCGTCCAGCTCGATGTGGCTGAACGACCGCGACTCCGACACGGCGTTTGTTGCGACGGAGCAGATGCTGGCCGAGCGGCAGATCGACTTCGACATCGTGAACATCGATGCGCTGGCCACCGACCTGAAGGCCGGACCGGGCACGCTGGAGACGATGAGTGGGAGCTACTATCGCACCGTCATCCTTCCGTCGGCCTCGGTTATATCGCAGCAGGAACTCAACCGGCTGAAAGCCTTTGCGAAGGGCGGCGGCAGGGTGCTGTTTTTGGGCCGGACGCCGGCGCTGATCTCGCAGAAGACGATCCTGGATGCGCGGGCGGCGACGGCGGCGGACTTTGCCTGGGCGACGGTGGAGACCTCGGCGCAGCTTCCGCCGACGCCGACTCCACCCGCGAACGCTCCGACGACGCCTCCGGCGCAGCAGGTGGTTCCAGCGGCGATTGAGGCAGCGCTGGACAAGGTGGTCAGCAGGCGCGAGGTCCGGCTCGACCAGCCGGATACGGCGCTGAAGGTGACAACGCGCCGATTGAAGGACGCGAACGTCTACCTGTTCTTCAACGAGGGACCGCAGACCAGCTCGCATGCGGTCACGCTACGGGCAACCGGAACGGTGAAGGCATGGGATCCGTCGACGGGGAAGGTCGCGATGATCGCTTCGCATGCCGGACCGGGATCGGTGACCGTGAAACTGGAGCTAAAGCCGTACGAGACGCGGCTGCTGACGGTGCAATGACCCCCCCCGGGGGTATGCCCAGGATGTATTGATTACAAATGGCTTAGCGGAGGGGAGTCCCTTTCTCGACAACACCCATCGGTTGAAAACAAATGGGTTAGACGGTGGGAGTCACCAAGTAGTACACAGGCTCGCTGCCAAGTGATTGATTTAAAAAGAAGAACCCGGCATGGCGGCCGGGTTCTTCTTTTTCTCACTTCCTAGATTAATCGTAGCAGATCGGACATAACTCAACTGCACTTATTTTCCTTTTAGGATCAGTGAGATAGCGCGCTTTGGCTTGACAGCGATTTCCACCGTCGGGTGCATAGGCCTACTGCTCGTAGATGACTTTATGGCGGCGGAGCCACCAGCAGGCTCCGCTGCCGGCCTGGGGGAAGAGGGAGCGGCTGCAGTCGACGGTGGCGGTGCCGGCCCAGTCGTACTCCTCCTTGTTGCCCTTGAGCGGCGTGACGATGAGGGTGCCGACCGAGACGGTGTCCATGCCGCCGCCCAAGGCGACGCGGGCGCGCCAGATCGCCCAATCGCCGACGTAGACGACGGCAAGGGTGGCCAGCAGGCCGACTAATACACGGGCGAGTATCCGCTTCATGCGGCCGATTCTCCGTGGAAAGGGTAGCAGATTTGCCGGGGAGACCCTCAGTTGCGGCTGCGGCGGGGCAGGACAACTACGGAGATTCTGACTCTTCGAGTCAGAATGACGCACCGGAGGGTGGGGAAGGTGACGCGCTGGGTGTTGTTCGGGGGATGGCGTGCTCGGCGGGGCAAGGGAAAGGCCCGGCGAGTTTCCTGGCCGGGCCTTTCCTGCGATTTGGGGGTGGAGGGGGTTAGGAGGCCATCTTCATGAGTTCGCGCTCGGCGCGGAACCAGTCCTGCTCGGCCTGGCCGTGCTGGTGGCCGCGCTCGGTCCAGTAGTGGAGGGCCAGGAGAGCGATCTCCTGATGGGTGGGGGTGGTGGCGGTTACCTTCTCGGCAACGGTCAGTGTCTTGGCTTTGGTGGTTTGGGTCGTGCCTGTGGTCGCCTTTGGTTTTGCTGGCGCCTTGGCCTTCTTGGTCTTTTCAGTTGTCGCTGCCATTCCGGTCTCTCCTTGGATGAACTCGCCCCGAGTGAACTGGGTATCAAGTCAACGATACGGGATTCTGCAGAGAAAATCGCGCCCTTGGCGGCGCAATGGGGTATCTGCCTGCATACCTGTGGAGATATCGTGCACCAATGGAATGAGTTAGCTTGCGTCGAAAAAGCTGCCCCAATGTCCGATAACCGGGAATTCGCTGTGGGGCGGAGGCTAATCGTCTTCGGAGGCGAAGACTCCGGTCTTCTCGTTCTCATAGCCGGAGAGGCATTGCAGCAGTTGGGCGTTGATCTCGTCGGCGATGGCCATGAGTGCGGTGGGCAACTGGCCAAGGTCGATGTGGTCCAGATTGTTCTGGATGGCGGTGAAGAGGACAGTTTGGAGGGCGCGATACTCCTGGACCAGGACGGGCGAGAGGAAGCCCTGGCGGCGACGGCGCGCGCCGTGCTGCAAGGAGGTCATGGAGAAGAGCGTCATGGCGCCGAGCGGCTGGGGATAGCGCAAGCGGTAGAGGATCTCGGTGAGCGCGTCCGGCAGGTCCGCGGACCGTTCCGCGGAGCTGGGTGGGACGTCGGACACGGTTCCGGCGCTGGCCATCTCCGCCAGCCATGCCTGGGTAATGGATTGGCGTTCGCGTGTGAGCATGGCGGCGATGGACTCGATCGGACGCACGCTGGGGAGCTCCTCGTCCTGAACCAGCCGCTGGCGGATGGCCTGGACGATGGCGACGATCTTGGGCGGCTTGAGGAATATCTCGTCTGTTTCGCGGAGGATAGCTGCGGAGGCCTTGGCCATGTCCGGGTTGGCGCTGACGACGACGGTGACCGACCTGGGGTTGGCGCGGCGCATGGCGCCCACCACGATCAGGCCATCGCCGGGGTCGGGCATATGGAGGTCGCTGAGGAGGACGTCGAAGGGCTGGGCCGTGATGAGGCGCAAGGCCTCGACCACGCTGAGCGCCGTGGTGACCTCGAAATCGTGGGCCTCGAGGATGACCTTCAGCGCGGAGACAAGGGCTTCATCGTCATCGACGAGCAGGAGCCTTACGGGAGCCAAGGAGAAACCCCTCGTGCGGGTTGCACACAGACGAAACAGTCCCATATGGGAGGCGGGACTTGAGAAAAGTGACGCAGTGAAACAGCTTTTGTAACTTAACTGGAGAGTACACCGGCGCACCAGCTCTGCCTCGGAATTATAAGGTGACGAGGGGATAACTCTGGTAACTCTTTGGATGCGTGCTAGACTCGAAGTTTTCCGCCGCGATTCGGTTTGCGAAGCCGTGGCTGAAGCATGGCGGAGGAAGTAGGAGGGCCTGGATGCATCCGGATCTAGCGAAGCTTGTTGATTTGCAGGCGCACGACGTGGAGGCCAAGCGCCTGCGCGACCAGATGGCCGCGCTGACCAAGCAAGTGGCCGCGCTGGAGACCAAGGCCAGGGCGACGGTGGGCCAGCGCGCGGTGGTGCTGGAGCTGATTGGGCAGGAAGAGGCGCTGCGGCGGCGGGAGGAGCAGGAGATTGCCGACCTGCGGGTGAAGCTGGAGCGATCCAGGAAAAAGCTGGACATGACCACTACCACCGCCCAACTGACGGCGCTGGAGCATGAGGTGGCGTTTGCGAAGTCGCAGATCAGCCGCCTGGAAGACCAGGAGATTGAGAGCATGGAGCGCGATGAGGCGCTGCAGGCACAGCGCGAGTTGGCCGACGCGGCGGTGGCGGAGGCTGCGGCCACGCTGGAGCGCGAAAAGGCACGGGCGGTGGCGACGGCGGCGGCCGACCAGGCGGAGCTGGCGAAGGTGGAGCGGGAGCGAATGTCGTTGCGGGCGGAGATTGTGGCCGGCAGCGGGACGGGCGAGAGCTCGCTGGCGTCCTATGACCGGATCGCGCGGTCCAAGGGCACGGCCGTCTCCGAGGCGCTGAACCAGAAGTGCACGGCCTGCCAGATGATGGTGCGGCCGCAGCGGTGGAACGATTTGCGCGATAACAGCGCGGGATCGCCCAGCAGCGAGACGCTGATGTCGTGCGAGAATTGCGGGCGGATGCTGTACTACGACCCAGCGCGGGACTCCCCCGGACGCAAGACGGTCGAGGTGGAGAGTATTGCTGCATCCATTGTGCGTTCGGTGGGCCGGGTCTGAGCGCGATACCATTGGGGTGGTATGAAGAAGTCACAGACCCCGAAACGTATTTGCGTCGACATGGATGAAGTCATGGCCGACGCCGTCGCCGAGCATCTGCTGCGGTACAACCGAGAGTTCCAGAGCAGCCTGACCAAAGAGGATCTGCGTGGCAAGCGCTTCTGGCAGGTGGTGCCGGAGTCGCGCCATGCGGTGCTGGATGCGTATCTGCGCGCCGAGGACTTTTTTGCGGACCTGGACGTGATGGCCGATGCGCCGCGCGTGCTGGCAGAGATGCAGCAGCATTACGAGATCTTTATCGCCAGCGCGGCGATGGAGGTGCCCACCTCATTCAACGCGAAGTACAACTGGCTGGAGCGCCACTTCCCGTTTATTCCGCACACGCACATCGTCTTCTGCGGCGACAAGAGCATCCTGCTGGCGGACTACCTGATCGACGACAATCCGCGGCAGTTGGAGCGGTTTACGGGCGAGGGAATCCTGTACGACGCGCCGCACAACGTTGCGGTGACGGGATATCGGCGGGTCAGCAACTGGCTGGAGATCGAGGCGATGTTTCTGGGCACGGAGAGCGAAGCTCAGATATAGAGCGCGGACTCGAACTGGTGCAGTGCGGAGTCCGACCAGGCGTGGCTGCTGCGGTCCCAGAGGTCGTTCTGGCCGGCCAGGAAGTTGGGGAAGTTCATGCGGCAGTATCCGCGGCGTGCGGCGAAGTCGTAGAGCGCCTGCGGGGTTCCATCCAGATAGAGGGCGGCCTTGAGGCCATCGCGCGACCACTCGATGGCGGCGATGCGCTCGGAGACGGGGCGCTCGAGCTCCTCGTCGCTGGCCGCGAGGGCGCCGACGTTGTAGATCAGCATGGCGTCGAGGATGCTGGCGTCGTGAGTCTGCTGGGAGCGGTCGCAGGCATAGAAGTACGCGGCGACTCCCTCGTCCTCAAAGACCACGGTCCAGGGGACGGCGGTCGAGTCTGACGAGAGAAAAGCGCGGCCCGGACTGAACGAAAGCGATTGCATGGTGTCCTCAACTCCCACGATACACGGGGCGCGCGTGGAAACATGGGAAGGCTGCGCGAGCGCGCCGCGATACACTTGGAGCGAGACCTGAGAGAGCGCACGAACTTTGCAGATTGACCGGGCAGCATGACATCTCCGCGCATCCACATCGGGCGACCGCAACGCTTGGCCGCGCTGCTGCTGCTGTTCTTTCTGGTGGAGTGCCTGTGGGTGGTGGACCACCAGGAGCTGTCGACCACGGACTACCGGTTTGCGCGCTGCGGCCGGGAGATGTGGGAGCGGCCTTCGCCGCTGGCGGGATACTTTACGACCTGCGGCAACCTCAACGGCGATGGGACGTTTGCGTACCGGGTGGCGGGACTGCCGCTGACCGCGCAGCGACTGGCGCTGCTGGCGGTGGATCACTTCCGCGCGCCGGAGAATAAGCTGTATCCGGGCGGTTCGCTGAACGGGTCCACGTGGGAGTCGCGGCATCAACTGGCGAGCGTGCTGTATCTGATCCACATGCCGTTTGCGCTGTTTGCGGCGTGGCTGGGCGCGGGGCTGTGGTGGGTGTCGCGCCGGCTGTTTGGCAATGAGGGCGCGTTCCTGGCGCTGGGGCTGTACTGCTTTTGCCCGGCCGTGGTGCGGATGGCGGTGACGCCGAACAACGATGTGCTGGCCATGTGGGGGCTGTATGGGCTGGTGTACGCCGCCATTGGCGTGGCGCATGCCATGCAGGGGCCGCGACGGAAGTGGCGGCCACGCATTGTGCTGCTGATGGTTGCGATCGGGCTGACGGCGGCGGCGCATGTGTTGGCCGCAGTTGCGGGAGTGGCCGCGGCGCTGGCGCTGATGCTGTACCTGGCGGATCGGCGGCGCAGCTACGTGATGCAGACTCTGATCTTCTCCACGCTGGGGGCGATGGGGATTCTGTTCGCGTTCTATGGATTCCATCTGGCGGCGTTCAGCTATGTGTTTACGGGCGGGGCGGCGCGCTTCTGGTTCTCGCTGGCCGGGGCGCGCGGGTTTGCGGGCAACTCGCTGAATCTGCCGATCCTGACGGCGCTGGCTGTGGCGCTGGCGGTATATGCCGCGGTGCGACGCAGCCGCTACTTTGGCAATACTGCGCCGCTGCTGATGGTGCTGGCGCTGGCGATGGTGGTGACCACGCAGACGGTGACCGCGCCGTGGCTGTGGGCACTGCCGTTCCTGTTTACGTTCCTCGGCGGCGTGTTTGCGGATGCGCTGGAGACGCGCTACCGCAAACTCTTCCTGGTGCTGACCGGCGCGCTGCTGGCGACGCAGGCGATGGAGTGCCTGATCGCGCTGCCGGCAATTGCGCGGTACTAGTCGCCGTCGTCCGACGGGCCCTGGCCGCGTGCGGCCTGTTGCTCGGCCCAGGGAGTGATGCGGTAGTCCGGCGGCGGAATGCCCCCGGCGAGATTGCGGACGAAGTAGTCCCAGCGGCGGCGCATGACGTACGGGGTTGCTGCTTCGTAGCCGTGACGCGCGTTCGGAATCATCAGCAGGTCGAAGTCCTTGTTTGCCTGGATCAGCGCATCGACGACCAGCAGCGTGTTGTTCGGTGGCACGTTATCGTCCATGGTGCCGTGGATCAGCAGCAGATGGCCCTGCAGGTTCCGCGCAAAGTTCTGGTTGGCCTGGCTGTCGTAGTTGGTGGTGCCGTCGGGATTCTTCTTGAGCAGGCCGAGCCACTTCTCTGCCCAGTCGTCCTCGTAGACGCGGTTGTCGTGGTTGCCGCTTTCGCTGATGCCGACTTTGAAGAAGTCCGGGAAGTGGAACATGGCCGCCGCCGTGGCCGCGCCGCCGCCGGAGTGGCCGTAGATGCCGACGCGGCTGGCGTCGATCCAGGGAAACTGCGCGGCGAGTTGCCGGATGCCGGCGACCTGGTCGGGGATGGTGTTGTCTGCCATGTCGCCGTAGAGCGCATCGTGGAAGGCCTTGGAGCGATTGGGCGTGCCCATGCCGTCGATGCATACGACGATGAAGCCCAGCTCCGCGAGCGATTGCAGGTCGCGATGGGCAGGGCTGAAGTCGCGCGGGCCGCAGGAGCCGGACTGCGGGCCGGGATAGACGAGATCGACGATGGGATAGCGCTGTGCGGGGTCGAAGCGGGTGGGCTTGAAGAGAAAGCCGTAGAGGTCGGTGCGGCCGTCGCGCGCCTTGACGGTGATGGGCGTGAGCGGCTTCCATCCAGTTGCGGCCAAGCGGGAGATGTTCTGGTGCGCTACGTCGACCATCGTGTTGCCGTCGTCGTCGCGGACGACCGTGGTCTGCGGCGTGGTGGGCGTAGAGGCGATATCGACAAAGAAGCGGCCATCGGGCGACATGGTCACCTCGTGGTCCGCGTCCTCCGGGGTCAGCAACTTCAGGCCGGCGCCGTCCAGCTGGATGCGGTAGAGAGCGGGAAAGTAAGGATCGCGTCCGGCTTGCTTGCCGACCGCGG
>Ga0302283_1002327_pt1 | contig 15379 bp, 14 predicted proteins | sample III_Fen_E1_4_FD_198770 | JGI IMG/M metagenome (GOLD analysis project Ga0302283, IMG submission 198770) | Peat permafrost microbial communities from Stordalen Mire near Abisko, Sweden - III_Fen_E1_4 | ecosystem: Environmental > Terrestrial > Soil > Wetlands > Permafrost | place: Sweden: Abisko...
GCCGGCGTCCGGTGACCACCCGGGTGGTCACCTACCTGCGGGTGGGCCCGTCCCGGTCCGGCCCGAGGACGGCTGTCGGCAGCTGCACCACCGTCACCTTTCCGTCGCCCTACCTGGGCGCCGTCACGACCCGACGATGTTGCCGTACATGTCGTGGAGCGGGTAGCTCAGCAGCTCGAGGCGCTCGCCGTCGGGTCCGGGGAAGTACGCGGAGTCCCCGTTGACCACGTGGACCTCGATGCCGGTGGCCCGGATCTTCGCCACCAACCGCTCGAACTGATCGGGCGTGACGCTGATGGCGATGTGGTGGAGGCCACCGAGCACCTCGGCGTACTCCCCGAGCTCGAGTCCGGGAAAGTCGAAGTAGGCCAGGTAGTTCCCGTTCCCGATGTCGAAGAAGAGGTGGGTGGAGCCCCGGTAGTCGCGGTTCTCGAACAGCTCGGCCAGGGGGAACTCGAGGAGGTCCTGGTAGAAGGTGATCGTCCGCTCCACGTCGCTCGTGAGGAGGGCGAAGTGGTGGAGGCCCCGGGCCGCGGACGGCGGACGCTCGCCGGGGGGCCGCAGGTAGGCGGCACGCAGGCGGTCCCACTCGGTCGAACGGTCGACGTCGCTCCCGTGGTCGGTCACCGGTCCCCACCCCCGCGGCACTCGGCACACCGGCCGAGGATGGCGAAGTGGCGCGTGTCGAGCTCGAACCCGTAGCGGTCCCGGGCCGCGTCCGCCAGCGACCGGAACAGCTCGTCGGGTGCCTCCACCGCGGTGCCGCAGTCCTGGCACACGAAGTGGCAGTGGGCGCCGGACGCCAGGTGGTACGTGGCCGGCCCGTGGCCCAGGTGGGAGTGGACGACGACGCCGAGCCTCTCGAGCTCGTCGAGGTTCCGGTAGACGGTCGAGAGCGCCACGTCGGGTGCCTGCGCCTGGACCACCTCGGCCAGCTCCTCCGCCGTGCGGTGGCCCGGGCCGTTGAAGAGCGCCTCGAGCAGCAGCCGCCGGGAACTCGTCACCCGGCCGCCGTGCTCGCGCACCAGGGCCAGCACGTCCTCGACGGTGTGGACCTCGTGGAGGTGGTCGTGGACGGGGAGGGACCTGCTCACAGTGATCTCACCGTAGGACGGGGGCCGCCCGGCCGCAACGCGCTCAGCTCGACGGTGCGTCGGGACGGGAACCGGCGAACACCCCGATCAGTGCGTCCCGCCAGGCCCGGACGAGTGGGGACCGGTCGGATCCCGTATGCCCCAGCCGCACCACGGCCAGGTCGAGGGCGGGGACGATGTCGAGGTACTGGCCGTCGTGACCCGCCGCCCAGAACGTGCCCAGTGGGTCGTCCCGGGTCCACCAGTGGGCCCCGAACAGGTTTCCGTCGTCCGGGTCGACCGAGCGCGGCGAACGCCCGGCGTCCACCCAGCCCCGGGGAAGGAGCCGGTGTCCCTCCCACACGCCGTCGCGCAGGTAGAGCAGCGCGAACCGGGCGAAGTCCCGGGCGGTGGCGTGCACGTAGGAACCGGCGACCCACGAGCCGGCCTCGTCGAACCCGGGCGTGGCACCGACCATCCCGAGGGGACGGAACAGGCGTTCGGCGAGGTACGCCTCGTAGGGCGCTCCCGGACCGAGGATCCGGGCCACGATGCCCGACAGCACCATGCTGGTCCCGGTCGAGTAGTGGTACCGACTCCCCGGTGGCGCGGCCAGCGGCCGGTCGGCCGCGTACCGGGCCATGTCGGCCTGCCCGCTCCCCCACAGCATCTGGATCACGTCCGAGGTGTCGGGATCCTCGTAGTCCTCGGCGAAGGCGAGGCCGTCGCGCATGGCGAGCAGCTGACGGACGGTGATGTCGGCCCGGGGGTCCCCCCCGGCCTGCCACGCCGGCACGTCGGCGGGCCGCTCCGGATCGAGTCGTCCGTCGCCCACCAGCATGCCCACCACGGCATGGAGCATCGACTTGGCCACCGACCACGACAGCAGTGGCGTGTCGGGTGTGACCCGGCGTCCCGGGCCGTCGAACTGGGGCAGCACGCCGCCGTAGCGCTCGGCGACCAGACGGCCGCGGTGGACGACGACGACGGCGTAGGTGTCGTGCAACGGGCCGGCGGGATCGAACGCCGCATCCAACAACGGATCGAGGTCGACGCCGTCCGGAAGGTCACCGGTGGGCCACCGTGACGTGGGCCAGGTCACGCCGGGATCCTGGGCCGGCAGCGGAACCAGCGGGCCGACGGGGTTGCTCGGGTCGGACGGTCGGAGCGGGTCGGCCACCGGACCAGCATCGCGCGGGCCCGTAGCCGGGGAGCAGGCTGCGGCCCGGCGGGAGGGATACCGCCGCCGAACCCGTAGGATTCGGACGTCCCACCGCATCCCGGTGGGTCAACGCCACCACCGCACGCCCGGGCACCCCCCGGGACCGAGCACACGAGGAGTCACCATGGAGATGGAGTACCGACGTCTGGGCGGCACGGGCCTCAAGGTCAGTGTCCTGTCGTTCGGGTCGTGGGTGACCTTCGGGCCCCAGTTGGCCGGCAACCTCGCCGAGGACTGCCTGGCCGCCGCCTACGAGGGTGGCGTCAACTTCTTCGACAACGCCGAGGGCTACGAGGCCGGCAAGTCCGAGACGATCATGGGCGAGGCGATCCGGGCGCTCGGCTGGCCGCGGTACTCCTACGTGGTCTCGACCAAGCTGTTCTGGGGGCTCCACAAGAACGTCAACATGCGCAACACCCTCAACCGCAAGTACCTCTCGCAGGCCATCGACGGATCGCTCGAGCGCATGGGCCTCGACTTCGTGGACCTGGTGTACTGCCACCGGCCCGATCCGGACACCCCCGTCGAGGAGACGGTGTGGGCCATGTCCGACATGATCACCGCCGGTAAGGCCCTCTACTGGGGGACGTCGGAATGGCCGGCCGAAACGCTGCGCGAGGCGTGGGACATCGCCGACCGCCACCACCTCCACAAGCCGGTGGTCGAGCAGCCCCAGTACAATCTGCTGTGGCGCGACCGGGTGGAGCAGGAATACGCCCCGCTCTACGACGGCATCGGCCTCGGGCTGACCACCTGGAGCCCGCTGGCCTCGGGACTCCTGACCGGCAAGTACCTCGACGGGGTGCCCGAGGGCTCGCGGGCCACGCTGCCCGGCTACGAGTGGCTGCGGAACCTGCTGACCGACGAGGAGCGCAACGCCACCGTGGCCCAGCTGGCCGGGGTGGCCGACGACCTCGGCTGCACCCTGGCCCAGCTGTCGATCGCCTGGTGCGTCAAGAACCCCCACGTGTCGTCGGTCATCACCGGGGCCAGCCGGGTGTCCCAGGTGCACGAGAACCTTTCGGCCCTCGACGTCTTGCCGCTGCTGACCGACGTCGTCATGGAGCGCATCGGGCGCATCGTGTCCTGAGGAGTCCCGCCCCCGGACCGGCGGCGGTCCGGCCTAGGGATGGTGCCCGTCGTCGGCGCTGTGACCATGGGCCGCCAGCGCCATGCGGTCGGCGTTGTGGTTGACCCGTCGGGCCAGCCACACGAAGAAGATGGCCGCCGGGATCTCGGCGCACACGGCCAGCAGCAGGGCCGTCGCCGTGGCCTTGCGGCCCCCCGCCGTCATCACGTCGAACCAGGCGTCGACCAGGAGCAGGGTGGCGGTCGCCGTGGCCGGAAGCTGTACCCGGGTGTCGACCTTGAAGGCGTAGTACGCGGTCAGCACGATGGTGCCCACCAGCAGGAGGTCGAAGCCGACCCAGGCGCCCCGGTAGTGGGTGTCGATATCGCGCTTGGGAAGGGTGACGGCCAGGTAGACCGTCCAGGGGATCATCAGGGCCGCTGCCGCAACGAACAGCCAGGCCATGCGCCGGGCCCGGCGGCGCACGCCGTCGAGCGAGAACGCCGGGTCACCGATGACCGGTCCCGGCAGCTCGGCGGGTACGTCGTCCGCGCTCACGGAACCAGCCTACGGGGCAGAGCGGGCCCGGGGGTCGGCGACCCCCGGGCCGTCCGGTCTCAGACCAGTGAGCCCCGGGGCCGGTCCAGCAGGTCACCCCGCTTGAGTGCCGCCTCCTCGAGTGACGTCTGGGTGGCATTGCCGAGCAGGGTCGGGATGCGGTGCCAGATGCCGCTCCCGGCCAGCGACCACGACTGCACGTCGTCGGCCAGGTTGATCGTCAGGATCTCCTCGAGCCGGGCCACGGCCTCAGGGTCGGCCACGGGGATCATCGCCTCGACCCGTCGGTCGAGGTTGCGTCTCCGCAGGTCGGCGGAGCCGATGTAGTAGGTGGCCGGCCGGCCGGCGGCCCCGCCGAAGCGCAGAATGCGCGAGTGCTCGAGGAACCGTCCGACGATCGAGCGGACGTGGACGGTCTCCGACAGTCCGGGCACGCCGGGGCGCAGGCAGCAGATGCCCCGGATGATCAGGTCGATGGACACACCGGCCTGCGAGGCGCGGTAGAGGGCGTCGATGACGGCGACGTCGTCGAGTCCGTTCACCTTGATGACGATCCTGCCGTCTGACCCCGCCGCGGCCTCGGCGTCGATCAGGTCGACCACCCGGTCGCGGATCCCGCCCGGGGAGGTGACCAGCTCCTGGTAGTGGGGCGGCTGGCTGAACCCGGTGATGTAGTTGAAGAAGCGGGTGACATCGGCGCCCAGCTCGGGCCGGGACGACAGGACCCCGAGGTCCTCGTAGATCCGGGCCGTCTTGGGGTTGTAGTTGCCGGTGCCGACATGACAGTAGATCCGGACGTTGTCGCCCTCCTGGCGGACGACGAGGGTGGTCTTGGCGTGGGTCTTCAGGCCCATCAACCCGTAGATCACGTGGGCCCCCGCCTCCTCCAGGGCCCGGGCCCATCCGATGTTGGCCTCCTCGTCGAACCGGGCGGTGACCTCGACCAGGACGGCCACCTGCTTGCCCCGCTCGGCCGCCCGCACCAGTGCGGCCACGATGGCGCTGTCTCCCGAGGTGCGGTAAAGGCACTGCTTGATGGCCAGCACGTGCGGGTCCTCGGCCGCCTCGTTCATCAGTTCCTCGACCGATGCCGAGAACGAGTCGTAGGGGTGGTGGACGAGCACGTCCTGGCGGTCCAGGACGCTGAAGATGCTGGCATCCTCGTCCCGCTCCACCGAGGTGAAGGCGGGCGGGACAAGCGGCGTCCACGGCGTGTCGTGGAGGTCGGGGAGATCCAGTGCATAGACGCTCCACAGACAGTCCAGTCCCAGCGGGCCGGCGAACCGGTAGACGTCGTCGGGCCCGAGGCCCAACTCCTCCGTCAGGCGGTCGATGGACGCCTCCGATGTCCGCGAGTCGATCTCGAGCCGGACCACCGGCAGGAACCGGCGGCGGCGGAGCTCCTCCTGGAGGGCGAGCAGGAGGTCGTCGGCGGCGTCGTCGTCGAGGGCGAGGTCGGCATCCCGGGTGACCCGGAAGACGCAGGCCTCGCCGACGTCCATCCCCGGGAACAGCTCGTCGAGGAAGGCGATCATCACCTGCTCCAACGGGACGAACCGGTGGCCACCGGGCAGGGCGAGCAGCCGGTCCACGTTCGGCGGGATCTTGACCCGGGCGAAACGCGCCGCCTCGTCCTGGCGGCTGCGCACCTCCACGCCGATGTTGAGCGACAGGTTCGAGATGTAGGGGAAGGGATGGCTCGGATCGACGGTGAGCGGGGTGACCACCGGGAGGATCAGGCGGTCGAACAGCTCGTGGAGGAACTCGCGGTCGTCGGGACCGAGGTCGTCCCACTCGCAGAGCTCCACGCCCTCCGCGGCCAGTGCCGGGACCAGGTTGTCGAGGAGGAGGGACTCCTGGCGGCGCACCATCCGCTCGAGCGACGCCCGCACGTCGGCCAGGAGCAGTTCGGGGGTGCTGCCGTTCAGCGCCTTGGAGGTGATGCCGGCGCCCACCTGGCGCCGCAGCCCGGCCACCTGGACCTGGAAGAACTCGTCGATGCGCTCGGAGAACAGGACGAGGAACTTGACCCGCTCCAACAGGGGGAGGTCGGTCTCGTCCACCAGATCGAGGAGCCGGTCGTTGAAGTCGAGGTCCGAGAGCTGCCGGGCGAAGTAGCGGGACTCCGGCCGGACATCCGTCCCGCTCACGCGTGCTCGGTCCGGGTCGTCGCTCACAGCCCAACGTTAGCAAGCGCCCTCCCGGGCCCGGCCGGGCCGGTGGCACCTGTCCGACGGACGCGATCGGGCACCGTCGCCGGGTGGGCCACAATGGGGTGGGACGGTTCACCGAGGAAAGCGCAGGGTTCATGAGCACGGATCGCACGATCGAGGTCATGGTGGAGATCCCCCGGGGGAGCCGCAACAAGTACGAGTACGACCATGAGAACCACGTGTTCCGGCTCGACCGCAGGCTGTTCTCGGCCACCTTCTACCCGGCGGACTACGGATTCGTGCCGGACACGCTGGCCGAGGACGGCGACCCCCTCGATGCCCTGGTACTCCTCGACGAGCCGACGTTCCCTGGCTGCATGGTCGAGAGCCGCCCCGTCGGGGTGTTCTGGATGACCGACGAGAAGGGGCCAGACGCCAAGATCATCTGCGTGGCCTGTGGCGACCCGATGTGGGAGTCGGTCCACAACCTCGAGGAACTGCCCCCGCACCTCACCTTCGAGATCGCCCACTTCTTCGAGGTCTACAAGGACCTCGAGCCCCACAAGCGCACCGAGGTCGCCGGCTTCGACGGCGTGGATGCGGCGTGGGAGGAGATCGCCCGGTCGATCGAGCGGGCGAAGACCGGCGACTGACCACCTCCGGCCGGTGTCGGCTCAGGCGGCCCGGGCTGCCACTTCGGACGCTCCGAGTCCGTCCAGGATCGCCGCGGATGCCCGCTGGATGGCCGCGCCCGACGCCGAAATGGCGGCCACCGCCTCGGATCCACCCCCGGCCCAACCCGCCACGTAACCGAACGAGTAGTCGCCGCTGTCGATCCCGAGCGACCGGCAGACGAGGAATGCCGTCGATTCCGCCTCGAGTTCCGCCAGGGGCCGGTCGCCGGTGTCTTCGTGGAGCAGCGCGTGGGCCAGCTCGTGGGCCAGGGTCTTCACCTGCTGGGCCGGACGGTTGCGTGCCTCGACCCGGATGCGGCGGATTGCGTGGGCGCAGTCACCGTTGGTGGGACCCGGCAGCTCGGTCCGCTCGACGGAATATCCCCACGCCACGGCCCGGGCGGCCAGTGCGTCGAAACAGGCGGACGGGTCGTCGCCCTGGAGGTTCCGGCAGACCTCCGGCAGTTCGTCGCCGTCGGTCTGGGCGACGTCGAACACCGCCACGGGACGGAACCCGTGGATCCGCCGCCGCTCCTCGCCCTCGGAGTCGGGGACGCGTCGGCCGACCATCGGGGCGAGGATCCAGATGGCACGCTCCCCCTTCCGCACCGATCTGCCCATCTTCGCCCAGGAGGCGAAGCCGGCCACCCGGGTGGCTTCGGGGTCCTGTGCGCCGATGAGGAGCGTGTTGTTGAAGCTGTAGCGGTGGAACCTCCCCTGGAATTCGAGATGGGACCGCCACCGGTCCGAGTCGGTCAGTGACTGCACGCCCTCGGCGAGGGTGGCCAGCAGGCTGTCGCGGTCGATGGTGCCCATGGTGCGCTCCTGGAGTCGTGGAGCGGCTCGACGGTCGGCGCCCCGGGGACGGGGGCTCCGGTCAGGAGCGAGGGATGCCCGGGCAGAGCCCGGATGCGTGACCGGGCCGACCGTAGACGTGTGCTGTGACACCCGGCCTGGGCCACCACGGGACGAGCGGATCGGGCACCGGCGCGAGGGTCGACTGGTAGCGTGAACACGCCCGTCGGGCACCACCCGTCACACACGGGGGCGTAACTCAGTTGGCTAGAGTGCGACCTTTGCAAGGTCGAAGTCGTGGGTTCGAGTCCCATCGCCTCCACCGATGTTCTGTCCCGGTACTCCTGGGACGATGGGATCCTCCGGTGTCGTCCCGGGCCCGGGGTCGGTAGCCGACGATCGGGCGGAGCAGCTAGCGTGCTCCGATGCCGCACGACCCACAGGCCAGGCCCGGAGGGGACCGATGACCCGATTCATCGAGAGCACCATCACCTTCCCGTACAAGCGGTCCCTCGGACCGGTCGTCGGGGCGTTCATGACCGCGCTGACCGAGAAGCAGATCCTGGGCATCCGGTGCGGGGACGCCGTCCTGGTGCCCCCCATGGAGTGGGACCCGGCCACCGGGGCCGAGCTCCCGCACGAGTTCGTGGAGGTCGGTCCGGCGGGCACGGTCGAGTCGTGGACGTGGGTGCCCGCGCCGTCGGTCCAGCATCCGCTCGACGGTCCCTTCGCCTTCGCGCTGGTCCGCCTGGATGGTGCCACCACGCCCCTGCTGCACGCCGTGGACGCCGGCACGCCGGAATCCATGTCCGAGGGGATGCGCGTGGCACCCCGATGGCGGGGCACCCGCGAAGGGCGGATCGACGACATCATCTGCTTCGTCCCGGGCGAGACGGCGGAGACCGAGGGCGAGGACACCGGCGGAGCCGCCGAGCCGGTGACCCGCATGGACTACCTGGCCTCCATCACGTACCGCAACCCGGTCCCCGAGGCGGCCGACCGGGCGACCGAGGCATCCCGGGAGCACCGGCTGCTCGGTCTGCGCTGTCCGACCTGTGGACGGGTGTACGCCGGTGGTCGCGGCCTCTGCCCCGTCGATGCCATCGAGCTCGGGCCGGAGTGCGAGGTCGAACTGCCCCACAAGGGCACCATCACCAACTTCGCCATCGTCACCCCGGTCCAGTACCCGGGCCAGACCGAGACCGAGCCGTTCGTCCGGGCCTTCGTCCTCCTCGACGGCACCGATGTGATCATCCCCTACTCGGCGGTCATCGACTTGCCCGCCGACCAGGTGACGGTCGGACAGCGGGTCGATGCCGTGTGGGCGTCACCGGCCGAGGAGACCGAGGAAGGCGGCGGCATGGGGGGCAGCTGGGGCTCGCTGCTCGGCTGGATCCCCAACGGCGAACCGGATCTCGACGATCCTGACCTCGTGAACCGGATCTTCTGACCATGAGCGCACCCTCGACCGACATCGCCGTCATCGGCTGGGCCCACACCCCCATGGTCCGACACACGGACAAGTCCGAGACCCAGCTGCTGATGGGGGCCATCACCGACGCCATCGGGCCGCTCGGGCTGACCCGGGCCGACATCGACTTCACCTGCCTGGGCAGCTGCGACTACATCACCGGCCAGGCCTTCTCCTTCGTCTCCAACCTGGACGCCATCGGCGCCTGGCCGCCCAAGCGTGACTCCCACGTGGAGATGGACGGCGCCTGGGCCCTCTACGAAGCCTGGCTCCGCCTTCAGGAGGGGGACATCGAGATCGCCGTGGTCACCGGGTCCGGCCGCTCCTCGACCGGCGACCCGGCCCTGATCTACCCGATGGAGATGGACCCCTACTTCCTGGCCCCCCTGGGAGCCGACCCCTTGACCTTCGCCGCTCTGCAGGCCCGGGCGGTCATCGCCGCCGGCGTGGCTGACGAACGGACCATGGCCGAGGTGGCGGTGCGGGCCCGCGGCACGGGTGACGTCGAGTCGCTGTTGGCCGAGGAGTACCTCCGCCAGCCGCTCCGGCGCCACGACGTGCCTCCGATCACCGACGGGGCCGCCGCCATGGTGCTGGCCACCGGCGACCGCGCCCGCCAGCTGGTCGAGCGGCCGGCCTACATCACCGGGTTCGACCACCGGACCGAGTGCCACAACCCGTCCTTCCGGGCACTGGACGATTCGCCGTCCACCCGGATCGCCGCCGAGGCCGCCGGCCTGGGTGACGCCCCCGTCGAGGTGGCCGAGCTCCAGGCCGCCTTCACCCACGAGGAGCTCCTCCTGCGCGACGTACTCGGTCTCGGCGACGACGTGGCCGTGAACGCTTCCGGAGGGGCGCTGCGGGACAACCCCATCATGGCCACCGGACTGTGCCGGGTGGGCCACGCCGCCGACCACATCTTCGGGGGCGGAGGTCGGGCCCTGGCCCACGCCACCTCGGGGCCGTGTCTGCAACAGAACCTGATCTGCATCCTGGAGGGACGGTCATGAGCGCTCGCCCGGTGGCCGTGGTCGGCGTGGGCCAGACCCACCACAAGTCCCGGCGACTCGACGTCTCCTTCGGCGGCCTGGTGCGCGAGGCGGTGTTCCGGGCCCTCGACGACGCCCAGATGACCCTCGACGACATCGATGCCGTGGTGCTGGGCAAGGCACCCGACCTCTTCGAAGGGGTGATGAAGCCCGAGCTGTATCTGTCCGACGCCCTCGGCGCGGTGGGCAAGCCGATGTTCCGGGTCCACACGGCCGGATCGGTGGGTGGGACCACCGCCATCGTGGCCGCCTCCCACGTCCAGGCCGGCAAGCACCGGACGGTGCTGGCCGTGGCCTTCGAGAAGCAGTCCGAGGGCAACGCCCAGTTCGCCCTGGGGAGCGGGAAGGGTGCCTCCCTGGGTGCCGGTGGCGCGTTCGCCCCGTTCATCCGTGCCTACATCCAACGGAGCGGTGCCCCCGAGCACATCGGATGGAAGGTGGCGGTCAAGGATCGCCTCAACGCCCTGAAGAACCCGTATGCCCACCTGAAGATCGAGGACATCTCCATCGAGAAGGTCAAGGCCTCGCCGATGATGTGGGAGCCCACCCGGTTCCTCGAGTCGTGCCCGTCGTCGGACGGAGCCTGCGCGGTCGTGATCACCGACGAGGCAGGGGCCGACGCGGCGGCGGCCGATGGTCGCCCCCCGGCATGGATCCTGGCGTCCTCGTCCCGATCCGAACCACCGAGCTTCCCCGGTCGCGATCCGGTCCGGCCCGCGGCAGCCCTCCAGTGCGCCGCCGACGTCTACGCCGGCGCCGGGATCACCGATCCCCGCCGGCAGATCGACACCGCCGAGCTGTACGTCCCGTTCTCGTGGCTGGAGCCGATCTGGCTCGAGGCCTTCGGCCTGGCCGAGGAGGGAGAGGGCTGGAAGATGGTCGATGACGGCACCACCGAGCTCAGGGGCGCGCTGCCGGTCAACGCCTCCGGGGGCGTCCTGTCCAGCAATCCCATCGGAGCCTCGGGCCTGCTGCGGTTCGCCGAGGCGGCCAACCAGGTGCGGGGTGCGGCCGGGGAGCACCAGGTGGACGGGGCGAAGGTGGCCATCGGGATGGCCTACGGGGCCAACAACCAGTACTTCAGCACCTGGGCCGTAGGGAGTTCCCTGCACCCGTTCGATTGAGGAGAAGTACGGTCGTTCACTCGCGGGGTGGCCGACAGGCCGACCACTGCGCCGGCGCCCACCGGAGCACTACCACCGTGGCGACCCTTCCCCGGCGAGCAGTGTCTGCAGCGCGGCGAGCACGGGGAGCCATGTGTCCTCGGCCTCCTCGTCGGTGTCCGTCCACTCGGCGCGATCGACGTGGAGATGCACCGTGGAGCCACCTGGACAGGTCCGTAGCTGCCACGTGAGATAGGTGGACGGGTCCTGTGGCCCTGATCTCAGGAGGTAGGACAGTCGACGAGAGGGCTGAGCACACAGCACCCGACCCACCAGCACGGACGGGCATTCCGGCTGGATCCCCGCAACCCGGAACTGGATCGGGGCGTCCCGGCACCACGATGACTCGGCAGCCAGCCCATGGAGGTACCTGCCCGTCTCCTGCCCATCCGTGAGGGCAGTCCACACCCTGGATGGATCGACTGGTATCAAGGATCGGAAGTGATGCGTCCCGCTGGACCGGAGATTCATCTCGTACCGCCTCTACCGGATCAGTGTGCTCGGTCTGGTGGCGTCGATCCTCGCGGTGACCCGCCAGCTCCACCGGCACGCGTCGGTCGCACGAGTTGCGGGACCCGCCCGACCTCCAGTGGTGGCCGTCCTGGGGAGGGTCAGACTGCCTCGTGGTGGGCCACCTGTGCGGCGCGTTCCTCCGGACCCCCGGCGAATCCACCGTCCACCGGCAGTGCCGGCAGGAGTGTGTTCTGCATGAAGGCCTCGCTCTGCTCCTTCGAGTCCCAGAGAACCGAGATCAGGTAGCCACCTTCGGTCGGGCCGCTGGTATGGGAACGCTGACCCTCGGGAAGATCCGTCTCGGGACGCAGAACCTTGATCATCGCCAGGTACTGCTCTTCTGTACCGCCGGGCCAGAAATGCACTTGCAGGTAGGACATGTCTGCTTCTCCTCATCTGCTCACCGGCCGCTCAGCCGGAAAGACCTATTGCATTCGGACATCGAGGTGATACCACGACCGGTGCAGGATTCCGTCACCCCCCGGGCGGGGTGATCACCGCCCCGCTGGCCGTTCGAATGGGCGAGTCCGGTAGATCACCCTTGCGGGCGAGGAGGTCCTGGACCGGCGTGCCGGACCGCACCTCGGTGAGCCACTCGTCGGGGTCGTACTCGACCCCGATCGGGTTGATGGCGAACGCTCGGTAGATGAAGGCGTTCGCGTCGGAGCTGTCGGCAAAGCAGTCGACCTGGAACTCCATCTGATTGCCGTCGGGGTCGCCGTAGTACATCGAGACGGTGATGCCGTGATGCACGCACCAGTACGGGATGATCCCCTTGGACGTCAGTTCGGCGTAGCTGTCGAAGAGATCCGACAGCGAGGCGCAGGTGTAGGCCACATGGTCGACGCCGATGACCCCTCGGTCATCGGGTCCACCGCTGTCCGGATCGATGAGATCTATGTTCAGGAAGGCGAACCGATGATGCTCCTCGTCGTAGGTGAGGAAGGCGATGGCCGGGTCCTGGTACTGGACTTCCGCTCCGAACACGGTCTGGTACCACGCCGGGACGGTCCGTCCGGTCGTCGGGCAGGTCATCGAATTTGCCGAGGTACCTGGGTGGCTCGAGCGGCCGCAGCGTCGACAGACCACTGGTCGGATCGTCGTGCGACCCCCTCCGGCCGCACCGTAGCGGGCAGGCCTGCACGAGGGCGGACGGCCCCGGTGACCGTCACCCGATGAGCCGTGTGCACCGTTCCCCCTACACGGGACCACCGCTCGCGCACGATGGGTAGGATCGTGGCGGAGCGCCGGGAAGTCTGGTCGGCATCGGGCACGGAGTCCCCCGTACCCTTGCAGAGGAGCGCGATGACCGACCCGAATGGCAGTGGTGCGTTGTCCGGGCATCCGGAGTACCTGCAGAACCGGAGGCTCCGACTGCCGAGCTGGCGCAGGGAAGCCTTGCGGACGACGTTCTGGGTGGTTCCGACGGTCCTGATCGCGGTCGCCTGCCTGCTCTTCGCGGCCACCTACGCGGTCGACCTGGCGGCATTCCACCACCGGGTGAGCCTGCCCTGGTGGGTGAGGACCGGAAGCGCCGATGCGGGCCGCCAGGTCCTGATCGCCATCGCTGCGGCCGTCATCACGACCGTCGGCGTGGTCTTCTCGATCACCATCCTGGCGCTCACCCTTGCGTCACAGCAGTTCGGTCCCCGTATGATGCGGAACTTCATCCGCGACACCGGGAACCAGATGACACTGGGCGTCTTCGTCGCCACGTTCGTGTACTCGGTGCTGGCGCTCGGGTCGATCACCGGTCTGCCCGGGGGTGACTTCGTGCCCCACCTGTCCATCACCGTGGCCGAGGGGCTCCTGCTGGTCGACCTGGCCGTCCTCGTCTACTTCATCCACCACATCGCCAAATCCATCCAGCTGCCCGAGGTGATCGCCGGGATCGCACGTGACCTCGACCGGGCGATCAATGCCGAATTCCCCGAGCGGGCGGATGCCGGGCGGGGGCACCGTGAGGTGGCCCCGGCCCTCACCGATGACGTGGCGGAGCGGCTGGAACGACCTGGCGCGGTGATCGCCGCCCGGCACAGTGGCTACCTGCAGTTCGTCGGGTACGCGCAGCTCGTGGAGGTCGCCGAGTCGTCCGACGCCATCATCCGTCTGGCCCACCGGCCCGGCCACTTCGTCGTGGCCCATGGTCCCCTGGCCACGGTCTGGCCGCCCGAGGCGGCCAGCAGTGTGGCCGCCGCCTTGGACAAGGGCCATGTGACCGGGCCCCATCGCACCCTGACCCAGGATCCCGTGTTCGCCATCGATCAGCTGGTCGAGATCGCCATCCGAGCGCTGTCCCCTGCGGTGAACGACCCCTTCACCGCGCTCACCTGCATCGACTGGCTGTCGGCCGGGCTGTCGGAGATCTCGTCCCGGATCCTGGAGGAGGGCGTCTACCGGGGCCGCAGCGGAAGGGTCCGTCTCATCGAGTTCGATCCGAGCTACACCCGGATGGTCAATCGAGCCTTCGACAAGGTCCGGCAGGCCGGCGGGGCGATGCCCGCCGTCATCATCCGGATGATCGATGCACTGGGGCATGTCGCCGAGAACACCACGAACAGCCGGCAACGGCGGGTGCTCCTGCGACAGGCCGACATGATCCTGCGGGCGGCCGAGGAGGAGGTCCGGGAACCCCTCGACCTCGCCGACATCCGGGCCCGCTATGACCGGCTCGTCGAGACGTCGGCGCTCCTCGACGCCAACGAATTACCGGGGCCCGCCGGGGACTGACCGCGACACCACCACGCATCGATGGAACCGGTGGGTCGGGTGACGTGCATCCCCCGGACCGTGAGGAGTCGCCAGCGACGACGGTGCGATCAGGGTGCGCCGATCTCCTCGGGGTGATCGGGGCCGTCGCCAGGCTCCGGTTCAGGATCGGGCGGCCGCACCGGCACGGGAACCCGGGCGACCACCACGTCGGGTCGCTTGTGGAGCGCCGACGTGAGCGCGACATCGATCTGGTTGTGCAGGACCCGGTAGCGGAGGCGCTCGGGGATGACCACGGGGATCAGCACCACGACCTGCTGGTCCGGCACGGTGCGCTGCTCGTCGACGAATTCCATGATTGGTCGGACGATCGATGCATAGTTCGTGTGGAGGACGCGGAGCGGGACTCCGGGATTCCAGGTCTCCCACTGCTCCTCGATCTCGGTACGGGGCCGACCAGGTTCGACGCCGTCGAAGACGACCATGACGGCGATCACCGTGTCGCCGAGGGATACCGCCTCGGACAGGGCGTGCTGGGTCAACCGGGAGACGGAATTCACCGGGACGACGACGACGGTGTGCTTCGGGTCCAGAGGTGCCGGGATCACGCCGGTCTCGAGTTCCTGGCGCGCCCGTGCGTAGTACGACTCGATGCGGTTGAACAGCACGATGAGGAGTGGGATCGCCACCACCACCACCCACGCCCCTTCGACGAACTTGGTGAACAGGAAGATGAGCGTCGCCACTGCGGTCACGGCCGCGCCGACCCCGTTGATCAGCGCTTTCCTCGACCACCGGGGTCCACGGGTCCGCCGCCAGTGCACCACCAGACCCGACTGGGCCATGGTGAAGCCGATGAACACCCCGATGGCGAACAGGGGAATGAGCGAGTTGGTGTTGCCCCGGACCGCGACGAGCAGTCCCGCCGAG
>Ga0302283_1002329_pt1 | contig 15372 bp, 10 predicted proteins | sample III_Fen_E1_4_FD_198770 | JGI IMG/M metagenome (GOLD analysis project Ga0302283, IMG submission 198770) | Peat permafrost microbial communities from Stordalen Mire near Abisko, Sweden - III_Fen_E1_4 | ecosystem: Environmental > Terrestrial > Soil > Wetlands > Permafrost | place: Sweden: Abisko...
GATGCCCCAGGGCGGCGGACTGGCGGTGGCCGCGGAGAATTTCGTGCTCGATCCGGACACAACCGTCGAGTCGACCGCCCGGCCCGGGCGCTACGTGCGACTCCGCGTGTCGGACAGCGGCCAGGGAATACCGCCGGACATTCTGCCCAAGATATTTGAGCCCTTTTTCACGACAAAGGAGGAGGGCAAGGGCACCGGGCTCGGGCTCTCGACGGTGCGCGGCATCGTCAATTCCCACAATGGGTTCCTGAAGGTGCGCAGCGAGGCCGGGGCGGGGACGAGCTTCGAGGTCTATCTCCCGGCCGCCGCCGACGGACCGACGCCCACGCCGCCTCGCGAGGCGCAAAGCCTGCCGATGGGCGGAGGCGAGCTGATCCTTTTCGTGGACGACGAGGCCTCGATCCGGGGAGTCGCACGGCAGCTCCTCGAGCGCCAGGGCTACAGGGTCCTGACTGCGGGAACCGGCGAGGAGGCGATCAAGCTCTTCGTCCAGAACCCGGCAAAGCCCGGCCTGATCATCACCGACCTTATGATGCCCGGAATCGGGGGGGTCGGGCTCATCCGGGCGATCAGGCTTCTCGACCCCGCCGCGCGCTTCCTTGTCATCAGCGGCCTCGGCACGAATGTCGGCACCGCAGGACTTGCCCAGCTTCGAATCCCCGAGCCGGTCGACAAGCCCTTCGACGCCAAGTCGCTGGTCGGGGCCGTCCAGTCCGCCCTCAGCGGCTAGCCAGCCCGAATCAGGCCGGGCCGATCAGCCGGCGGACCTCGGCCAGCACCCGGGACAGCGGCGCGGTCTTGGACAGGTAGCTGGAAATGCTTCGGCTCTCCAGGTTCTCGGCAACCCGCGCGTCAAAGAGCACCCCGGTGAGCAGGATCACCGGTACCGCCTTCAGGTCGGCCTTCAGCTGCGCCACCAGGTCCAGGCCGTCCGAATCCTCAAGCTGCAGATCCGTGATGATGAGCAGGGGGACCTCCGTCTTCACTGCCTTGCGGGCCTCGCTGGGCGTCGCGACGGAGGCCACCCGGTAGCCCTGCTCGGACAGGTATTCGGCGAGGATGCTCCGGATCGATTCCTCATCGTCGATGATCAGGATGGGCTTTTTCATTGGACGACTCGAAGGATGACAACGCCGCCGACAACCTTGTCCTGGTCGCGAACCGGGTAAAGCGACAGGAGGGCGCGCACCGGCCGGCCGCCCCGGTCCCCGACCAGAACCGGCGTGTCGCGCAGTTCGTGGCCCTCGGCCAGGGCCCGGGACAGCGGGCCCAGCGGATCCGCGTTCGCGCCGACAGGATCGCCGTCAATCGCCACGACGCCCGACAGGGGCTTGTTTATGATCTCCTCCGCTTCCCTGCCGACCAGGCGAACCACCGCCGGATTGATTCGCGAGACGTTCATGGCCTTCGTGACCACGAGCACCAGGTCGGCGATCGAATTGACGATCAGCTCGTTGTAGTGCAGCTGGTGCTGCAGCGCGAGATTGGCCCACTTCCGCTCGATATTGTCCTCGGTGAGCCTGCGGTTCGCCGCGGCCAGGTCGGCCGTCCGCTCGCGCACCCGGGTCTCAAGGACGGCGTTGGCCTCCTCGAGCGCCCGCGCGGCGGCCCGCCGGGTGCGCGCGTAGGCGGCGATGAGCCGGGCGACACCCAGGAGCAGCGCCATGTCGATCGCCGCCCCGGCCCAGACCGTGAGCCGGACCCGCCTCTCCTGGACAAAGGAAGCCCGGTCGCGCGCCTCAAGCAGGGCGATCTCCTGGCCGACAAGCGCGTCGGCCAGGCTGCGGATCCCGGCCGTGGAGCCCCTTTCCGCATTCGCGCGGATGATGGCGGCGGCCGCGTCCCGGTCGGCCGCGCGCAGGATGTCGCGGTCGACATCGGCCCGGGCCTCGGCCAGCGACTGCAGCCGGAGCACCTGCGAGTGCTGCGAGGGCTCATTGCGCGTGAGGGCCGCGGCCAACGCCAGGTGTTCGCCAAGGTCCGAAAGGGAGCCGCGGCAGGCCGCCCGAAACCGCGGGTCCGCGGCAACCGCGTAGCTGGCGGCCTCCCCGTCGGCGGCGTCGAGGGCTCCCATGACCCCCTTCAGTTCCAGGATCACGGCATGGGTGTGATTCACCCAATCGCTGCTCTCCCCCTCGCGATCGATGTTCCAGAGCGAGGCGAGCGCGACAGCCGCCAGGATCGCGCCGATCGCCACGAAAAAGAGGAGCACCCGCCGGATGGCACGATCCCTCATGAACCCTCCTTGGCATCCGGGTCCTCGGAGGGGGGATCGGTCTTCACCACCGTGACGGTCAGCCGCTTCATATCGTCCGCGTAGGTATAGGTGAACTCGGACGCCGAGGTCCAGTTCTCGTCAAACGAGGCGGCGACCTTCGCCGCGATTTCCCTGAGCCGCCTCCCGCTGTGCTTGGTGTTGACGAAGAATCCCCTGAGATTGTAGTCCAGATAGGTCCCGGTCTGGGTGACATAGCAGACGTCGTGGGCCTCGCCGCCGACAAGCAGCACGCGGACGAGGTGGGTCTCGAATTTGTCGTGGTTGAGGACGAATGAGCCCAGTATCGCGTAATCCTGGCAGCAGCCGTTCGCGGTCTTAAGGAACACGTCCGGGTCCTGGACATAGGGAAAGGCCTGGAAGGTGAAGTCCTCAAAATGGTTGGCGAAGCGCCGCGGCGTCATCCGGGTCTCCGCCAGCAGGTCGTTCACCGTGATCGCGCCCAGCGGGACAAACAGGAGCGCGCAGACCATGCCCGCCCAGCAGAGCATCCGCCGCTTGTGTCCGCCTCGAAGGGAGTTTGTCGCAATCATCGCCGTTCCTGTCGGCTTCATTCTCGCGCCCGTCGCGCGTCCTGTCAACGCGCCGATGGGGGCGCGGCGGCCCTGCGCGGCGAATGCCAATATATGATGTGCAATCCCGGCGGTCATGGGCTAGGATCGGTCGGTCTACCCGATCCCCGTTACCCCATGGAACGCCAGGCACATGTTTCGCTGGCGAACCGCACCGCACGCGGCGTGGTCCGGATCCTCATTGCCGGAGCGTCGGGCCTCCGGAACGCGGTCGCTTCCGGGCGGTCGCCGACCGCTCTCGCCCGGGAGCGCGAGCTGGAGCGGGTGAACCGGATGTTCCGCACCCTCAGCGAAATCAACCAGGCGATCGTCCGCTGCCAGGGGAGGGCCGAGCTGTTCGACGCCGTCTGCCGCAGCCTCGTGGAGGCGGGCCGCTTCCAGACGGCATGGATCGGCCTCATTCACCCGGCCACCAGCTCCCTGGACCCGGTGGCGGTCGCCGGGGACGAGCGGGGATACGTGAGCCGGATCCACATTTCCGCGAACGGAACGGAGCCGGAGGGCGGCGGGCCCAGCGGAAGGGCGCTGCGCGAGGGCTCGACCCAGGTCTGCAACGAGTTCGAATCGGACCCCCGGATGGCGCCCTGGCGCGAGGACGCCGCGCTGAGCGGGATCGTGTCGTCGATCGCGCTGCCGCTCAGGCAGGAGGACCGGTTGGTCGGAGTCCTGACCGTCTACTCGGCGGAGAGGGGCTCCTTTGACCCGGAGCGGACGGCGCTGCTTGAAAAGGCGGCCGACGACATCTCGTTTTCCCTCGGGGTGTTTGGCCGCGACGAGCGGCGCCGGGAGGCGGAGGCCGCGCTGAGGAACAGCGAGAGCCGGCTCTCCTTCTTCCTCTCCGCCACGCCTGTGGTCATCTACTCGCTTCGGGCCTTCCCGGAAAAGGGAGCCGCGTTCATCAGCCCCAACGTGCGGCAGGTGCTCGGGCACGATCCGGCCTCCTTCACCGGCGATCCCGGATTCTGGGAGGCGAACATCCACCCCGACGACCGGGCCGGCGCACAACCCCCCGACACGGAGCTGCGCCGGGCCGGCAGGCTCCTGCGCGAATACCGGTTTCGCCACCACGACGGCGGCTACCGCTGGATGCGCGACGACCTTCGCGCCGTGCACGACGCGGCCGGCCGCCTGACCGGCTATGTCGGGTACTGGCTGGACATCACGGAAAGCCGCACGCTGGCGGAGGATCTCGCCCACGAGCAGGCGCGCTTCCGGTTCGTCTTCGCAAATGCACCCGTGGGAATTTCCCTCTCGGCGAAGGACCGCATCCTCATGGTGAACCCGGAGCACGAGCGGATCACGGGGGTGTCCGCCGCCGAGTCCGGCGAGCCCGGGATCTTCAAGCGCTTCACCCACCCGGAGGACCTGGAAAGGCAGCTCAGGGCGGCCGGGGGTTATGCCCGGGGGGAGGTCGCCGAATACTCGGTCGACAAGCGCTACCTGCGGCGGGACGGCACGGTGGTCTGGGTGCAGCTCACCAGCCGGTTTTACCTTGATCCCACAACCGGCGAGAAGGAGTCCGTGACGACGCTGGTCGACATCACGGAGCGGCGGAAGGCCGAGGAGGCCCTGGCCGCGCGCGAGCTGCTCCTGTCGAGCATCTTCAGCCAGGCGAACGACTCGATCGCGCTCATCGACGTGGCCACCGGGCGCTGCATCGAGTTCAACGACGCCGCCTGCCGGGGCCTGGGCTACAGCCGCGAGGAATTTGGGAAATTGGGCATCTCAGACGTCGACCCCGCCTACTCCGTCGGCGAGGTTTCCCGGAAGTTCGACCTGATCAACCGCCCGGGCGGCAGCGTGATCGAGACCCGGCACAGGACGAAATCCGGTGAGTTCCGCGACGTCCGGCTGAGCGCCTGCGGGCTGACGATCGGGGGACGGCGCTACCTTGCGGCGATCTGGAGCGACATAACCGAGAGGCTCCGGCGCGAGCAGGAGTTCAGGAAGCTCTGGCGGGCGATCGAGCAGAGCCCGATGTCGATCGTGATCACGACCCTGGCCGGCGAGATCGAGTACGTGAATCCCTGGTTCACCGAGGTCACCGGGTATGCGTTTGACGAGGTGAAGGGCCAAAATCCCCGGATCCTCAAGGGAAGCGAATCGCCCCCGGGGTATTTCCAGGAAATGTGGGGCCGGCTCAAGGCGGGAAAGGTGTGGCGGGGCGAGCTTCACAACCGGAGGAAAAACGGCGAGCTGTTCGTCGAGCTCGCCGTCATCGCGCCGGTCATCGGACCGGACGGCCGCGCGACGAACTATGTCGCCATCAAGGAGGACATCACAGAGCGGATCCGGGCCGAGACCGCGGTGCACGCGAGCGAACGGCGCTACCGCGAGCTCTTCGACCTGGATTCCGACGCCCTCTTCCTGATCGAGCAGCATGGCGGAATGATCCGCCAGGCGAACCGGGCGGCGGCCGACCTCTACGGGTACACGGCGGGCGAGCTGCTCACGCTCCGCATCGAGGACCTCGCCGAGGAGACTGAAACCGCCATGGAGCTTCGGGGCACGGGCAGGTCCCAGGCGACGGGACGGATGCAGCGCGTCCATCGGAAGCGGGACGGCTCCACCTTCCTCGTCGAGATCGGCCTCCGGCTCTTCGAGCGGGACGGCACCGTGTTTCTCCTGGCCGCCATCCGCGACGTGTCGGAGCGGGAGAAGGCGGCCCGCGAGATCCAGCGCCTGCTCGAGGAGGTCCAGCGGTTCAATTCGGAACTGGAGGCCGCCGTCAGGGAGCGCACCGCGGAGCTTGGCACCCGCAACAGCGAGCTGCAGGGGCTGCTGAACGCAATCCCGGACATGGTGATGCAAATTCACACCGACGGTTCGGTCCTGAAATGCCAGGTCGCCCAGGGCTCCCCGGGGCTCGGCGCCCTCGCGAGGGCGGGCGACGGCGGAGGGCCGACGACCATCGCCGACGGCCTGATCAATCCCTGCCTTGAGCTCGGCCGGCGGTCGCTCGATGCAAACTCCGTCCTCGGGATCGAGACGCAGCTCGAGCAGGGGAACGGGAGCATCTTCGTCGAACTGCGGGCGGCGCCCGTCGGCCCGGAAGTCTTCGTCGTCTTCATCCGGGATATCACCGAGCGCCGGCGCCGGGAGGCCGAGACGGCCACGATGCTGGAGAAGGAGCACCAGATATCCGAGATGAAGACCCGGTTCATTTCCGTCACATCACATGAGTTCCGCACCCCGATGGCGGCGGTCATGGGTTCCGCCGACCTGCTGGAGAACCACATCGAACAGATTACCCCGGCAAAGCGGGCGGAGCTGTTCGGGCGCATCAAGGGCTCGCTGGGCCGGATGACGGAGATGCTCGACGAGGTGCTGACCCTGAACCGGATCGACTCGGGCAAGACCGACGCCCGGATCATCCCGGTCGACCTGCGGCAGGCCGTCCAGGGCGTCATCGACGAGATCCAGACGGGGGACGGCGGGGTGCACCGCTTCGCGCTCGAGGCGGAGGGGGACCTCGGCGCCATTCCGACCGACGCGAACCTCATCCACCACATCCTCTCAAACCTCCTGAGCAACGGCGCGCGCTATTCCCCGGCGGGCACCGAGGTCACCGTCCGGCTCCGAGCCGAGGGGTCGCGGGTCGTCATTGCCGTCGAGGACCAGGGAATCGGCATCCCGCCAGCCGACCTGGCGCGGATCTTCGAGGCGTTTGAGCGGGCATCAAACGTCGGGACGGTCAAGGGGACGGGCCTTGGCCTTAACATCGTCAGGCGGATGACCGAGCTGCTCGGCGGCCGTGTCGGCGTTGACTCCACGCTCAACAAGGGTTCCCGCTTCACCGTCGAACTTCCCATCCCCCCTCCCCGCAAGCCGTGATCTCGCCCGACCACCCCCCCATCCTCGTCATCGAGGACGACGACGCCCTGAGGCAGACCCTGTCGGATATCCTGGAATTAAACGGCTTCGACAGCCGGACCGCGGCGAACGGCGCGGAGGGCCTGAGTATGGCGCTCGCCGAGACGCCCTCGCTGGTCATCACCGACATCGAAATGCCCGGCATGAACGGCTTCGAGCTCCTGCGCCGGTTCCAGCAGGACGAGCAGCTTCGTAGCATCCCGGTGATCGTCATTTCCGCGAAGGTGGACCGGCAGGCGATCCGCCAGGGCATGGAACTGGGCGCCGACGACTTCATTACCAAGCCGTTCACCGAGGACGAGGTGATCCATTCGATCCGGAAACGCCTCGAGAAGAAGGAGCTGCTGGAGGAGCTCGACGCCTTCGCGCACACCGTCGCGCACGACCTCAAGAACCCGCTGGCCGTCCTGATGGGGCGGCTCGAGCTCCTGGAAATGAACCTGGCCGGGGCCGAGGCCGCGTCAATGGGCAGGCAGGTGGCCGAGGCGCGGGCATCCGCCAGCCGCCTGGAGGCGATCATCGAGGAACTGCTCGTGCTCGCCGGCGTCCGCAAGCAGAACGTCGTCGCCCGCCCCCTCGACATGGATTCGGTGGTCAGCGAGGCGATGCAGCGGATCGAATACCTCCTTCGGACCCGGGGCGCGACGGTGGCGAAGCCGCCGCTCTGGCCGGCGGCGCTCGGCTTCGAGCCCTGGGTCGCGCATATCTGGTCCAATTATATCAGCAATGCGGCGATCCACTCCGGCCCGAAACCGCGGATCACCCTCGGGGCGGACGAGCCGGCCGGAGGCGGCCCGATCCGGTTCTGGGTCCGGGACGAGGGAACCGGGCTCGATACCGAGGCCCAGTCGAAGCTCTTCGTCCCCTTCACCCGCATCTCAAGCATCCGTCTCAAGGGCCACGGGCTGGGCCTGTCGATCGTCCGCCGGATTGTCGAGAAGCTCGGCGGGCGGGCCGGCGTCGACAGCCGGCCCGGCCATGGATCGCGCTTCTGGTTCGAACTGCCCCCGGCGCCGCCCCCGGGAAAAGCCCCCGATCCCCCGTCCCACCCGTGAAAATTCTTCTCATCGAGGACGACGCGCTCATCCGGCAGAACGTGAGCGAGCTATTGGAGATGAATGGGCACACCGTCCTGCCCGCCTGCGACGGGATCGAGGGAATCCGGATGGCTAAGGAGTCCCCGGACCTTATCCTCTGCGACATCGGGCTTCCCGGGGTCGACGGCTACGGGGTGATCGACGCGGTCCGCAGTCTCCCCGGGGGCCGGGACGTGCCCTTCATCTTCCTGACCGCCCGCGCGGACCGGGGCGACCAGCGCCGCGGGATGGCGCTGGGGGCCGACGACTACATCACCAAGCCGTTCACCGAGCGGGAACTGCTCGACGCGATCTCCGCCCGGGTCGGCCGGCTCCGCCCGCTGCGCGAGCGGATCGAGCAGCTGATGTCACACCAGGCTCGCGAGATTTCCGCCAAGTGGTCGCACGAGCTGCTGACTCCCCTGGCCGGCGTGCTCGGCGGGCTGGAACTGATCGAGGGGGAGATCGAAACCGTGAGCCGGGGCGAGCTGAAGGACCTGCTCGGCCTCATCCGGCAGGGAGCCGAGAGGCAGCGGAAGCTTTCCGCAAAGCTGATCCGGTACTTTGAGCTGGAGCGGCTGAAGGCGGCTCCGCCGTTGGACGGGTCGGAGTGCCATGCCGGCGACGCTGTCGCGGCGGGGGCGGCGGCCGCGGACGGCGCGGAACCGCGGAAGGCCGACCTGCAGGTGCGCTGCGAACCCGGCTCGGTCTGCCTCCCGGGCCGGCTCCTGGAGGAGGCGGTCGCCGAACTGGTGGAGAACGCCCTTCGCTTTTCCAGGCCGGGACAGCCGGTCGGGGTAACGGGAACCCGCGGCGACGGGTCCTATCGGATCGAGATCGCCGACCAGGGGCCGGGGATGAGCGCCGCCGAGCGCCAAGGTGTCGGGGCCTTCGCCCAGTTTGACCGGAAAAACCGCGAGCAGCAGGGACTGGGGCTTGGACTGGCCATCGCCCAGGCCACCGCGGCGATCGCAGGGGGAAGCCTGACCCTCGAGGCCCCCGGGGAGGGGGGCCTGCGGGTCGTCATGAAATTGCCGCTCCGGGCGGCGTCCGACTGAGTCTGAGCCGGTCAGCCCCTGCGGCGAAATCCGCCCATCAGGTAGATCACCAGGCAGACAAGCAGGATGAGGCCGATGCCGCCGCCACCGTAGTAGGGTCCGCCCATGTAAAAGCCGCCGCCGCCGAACACGAGAAGAAGCACAAGCACGAGGAGTATGAGGTTCATGGGCATACGCTACCACGGCGGTCGCGCGGGGCCCATGGGGTCTTTCCCACCCGTCGGCTATCCGCCCAGCTCGAGGACGACGATGGTGTCCGGCTCCGTGCGGTCGGCGGGCGCGACGGAGACGCGGAGGCCGGCGGCGGTGGCGCTGACAGCCGCTCTCCCGCCCGAGAGCACGCGGGCCGACGCCACGCGCCGGCCCGGCGGGAGCAGCACCACGTCCCCCTCCGGCCACCGGAGCACGTGGAGGTAGACCGTGTCGCCCCGCTGGGTGGAGACGCCGTAATCCCCGGGAGGGTACGGTCCGCCGCGCGTCCCGAAAATGCTCTCCCCGTTGCGGGCGAGCCAGGCCCCGAGCCGCTCCAGCCGGTCGGCCTCCCGAGGGTCGACCTGGCCGGTGGGCAGCGGGCCGACATTCATCAGCAGGTTCCCGTTGCCGCCCGCGCAGCGGACCAGGCGCAGCAGGCACTCCTCGAAGGGAATGACGGGGGCCTGGAATCCCCGCCAGGACCAGAAACCGGTGAAGGTCATGCACGATTCCCAGTCACGCCCCGGATCCCAGGCCCCGATGCTCTGCTCCGGGGTCCCAAAGTCGGCGGGCACGCCGCAGCGGTCGTTGATGACGATTTCCGGGCGCAGCCGGTGGATCATCCGGAAGAGCCTCTCCCCGTCCCAGAGTTTCGACGGATAATAGTGCTCCGTGTCGAAGAAGACGACCGAGATGTTCCGGTGCCTCAGCAGCAGCTCCTCGACCTGGTTGTGCATGTACTCGTTGTAGGCGGCCATCCGCTCCGGGCCGTAGTCGGGGTGATGCCAGTCGCGCTGGGAGTAGTAGATGCCAAAGCGAATGCCCGCCCGCTCGCACGCCGCGGCCATTTCCGCGACAATGTCGCGGCGAAACGGGGTGTTCATGACGTTGAAGTCGGTGAACCGGGTGTCCCACATGCAGAATCCGTCGTGGTGCTTGGTGACCATCACGAGATAGCCCGCCCCCGCCCGCTTTGCGGTGGCGACAAAGGCGTCCGCGTCGAACATTCCCGGGAAAAACGATCTCGGCAGGTTGTCGTACACCTCGCGGGGAACCGCCGGCCTGAACCAGTCAAACCACACCCGGTGCTCGGGGATGTCGGGGCCGGCGGACGGGCGGGGATTGTCCCGGTGATCCTCGCCGGTGTCCCCGTAAAACTGCTTGCTCCAGCTGATCTCGCCGGCGGCCACGCTGGAGGGATTCCAGTGCACGAAGATCCCCAGCTTGGCGTCCCGCCACCAGTCCAGCCGGCGCCGGGAGGCCTCGGACTTGTCGGCCCGCCCCGGCTTCTGGGCGTCCGCCCAAAACTGGTCAAAACCATCGGGAGTCATGGAACCGGGTGTCAGAAAATCACCGACGGCGCGCCGCCGTCAGCGGACTCCGCGATCCTGACGGCAACCGCGCGGCCCCGGTGGGAGCCGCGCACATGCCAGCCGACGGGATCGGCCTCCAGCAGGAGGGGGCCATGGTCCGAACCGGCCGGCGCCGCCGTGCACACTGTGAGGATCGAGTGGCTTGGCGACTGGTCCGACGCAACTTCCGCAAAGGGATAGACACCCCCGGAGGAGGGCAGACCGAGTCGCCCGGCGGACACGGTCACCGGCAACCGGGAAGCGACGCGGGCGCGGAGGGATGAGCCGGGCCGGGAAATCACAAACGCGCCTCCTGTCGCCGCGACGCTTCCATTGCCGTCGTCGTTGTACGCCTGGAACCGGGCCTGCACGCTCGCGGGGCGGTCCAGGGTCACCTGGTCGAGAAAAATGAGAATCTCCGGCTTGAGGAAGACGATTGTGCGAAGGACCCGGACGGCGGGAAGGCCGGCGCGGCGATACGCATCGGCCGCGTCGCTGGTGGCGCACATCCAGTCCGGACCCACCCGGTGGTCGAGCAGGGTCGCGGATGCGGTGCTCGAGTGGGTGCCGGCCAGGTCATCAAAGTACACGTGGCCCCGGCCGTCGATCAGGACGGCGGTGTGCGCCTCCGTCAGGCGCAGCAGCCACTTCGGGTCGCTCCTCGAGTAGCTGGCATGGAGGGGGTCTGTCAGCAGCCGTTCCCCGTGCGCCATGAAGATGACGCTGTTCCGGTCGGCGTGCTCATGGTTGGACGGCCCGCCGCTGCGCAGGCAGACGATGCTGTCGTCCAGCGCCCATCCCGAGCGCGAGATCACGAGCCCGGGCGCGGCCTGCCGGTCAAGCGGCGCGTCCGCGGCTATCCTCGGAGGAACGCCCGGATCAAACCAGATGGCCGCCAGGCAGGACGTGGCCTCGTCGGCGTGGATCGCGTCGGGCCGGGCAAGCAGGTGCTGGGAGGTGCCATCCCGGAACTCCCGGCCGATCCACGCCAGCGGCGGGGGCGATGCGAACCCGGAGCAGTCGCCGATGTTGATGCAGTCAATTGTCCGGCCCACGGTCGGCGCTGCGCTGGCCAGGGCAAATCGCGCCATCGCCGGAAAGTCCAGCACGCCCCGCATATCGGTCCCCCGCGACCGCCGGAGCATCTCGAGCGCCAGGCAATAGAACGTGAACGTGAAGCTCCAGTAGCCGACCTGCTCGGGAAAGGAAGCGTCCGAGGGGAGCCTCGAGGCGAAGAGCCGGAGGCTGGCCTCGCCCTCATCGCACCATGCCTCTGCTTCCGGATGCCGGCCCCGCAGGAGGCAGCCGGCCGCGGTGAGGCCCGCCGTCGCGATGATGCGCAGGTTGGTCCCGTCAAGGATCTCCGGCCACCGGCTGACGTCGAGCGGCCCCAGACCCTTCTCATCCGGGTCCACGGTCCAGCCCGCGGCGAAGTCGTGGCTGTTTTCCCCGAGGACGGCCCGGCGGCAGGCCGGTCCGGCGTCCTCGCCGATGCGGCGTTCAATCGCGGCCCGCTCGGCCGCACCGAGGTCGGCCCCGAGCCAGTCGTATGCGAGGATCGCGGCCACGCAGGTGGTCGGGGCACGCATGACCCCGACCGTGCGCCCGCCGCGGTCCAGGATCCAGTCCCAGCGGGGGTATTCCATCACGCGGGAGAGGGCGAGGCGGGCGAGCCGCAGTTGCCCGGCGTCAGGCTCGACCGCGTGGACAAACGAGGACCGGACCAGGATCTGGCCCGCCCGGGCCAGGTCGGAAACGCGATTCGACAGGCGGATTTGATCGCGGAGGAATCGCTCGTCGGCCGCCGGGCCGGTCTCGCGGGCCGCCTTCCAGAAGGCCGCGAATTGCGGCCGCCCCAGCGTGGCACGGATCCGGGGGATATCCCCCGGCCCGAAAAGCAGTCCCGGGGCGGGGACGGGAACGGCTGAATCGGCGGCCAGGGATCGGGGCAGGCCGGCGATAAGCCCAAGCCCGGCGCTTGTCTGGAGAAAACGACGGCGGGATTGGCCCGAGGACATCCTCTCCAGAAGGACACCGGTGGCGCCCGCCCGGCAATTAAATTCATGGTGGCCATATGCGCGCGCAGCCGGAAAGCTGCGCATTCGCATCCGAGCGCTGAACCCCCCATCGCCCTGTGGCAATCGAGCTGAGCACAACGCCCCAAGATCCATTTACAGGCACGCCCGCGTTCCGGCACCGCGGTTTCTACCTGCACGAAGGCTGGTTCTTCCGGCATCCCTTCGCCATCCGCACCTGGCGGCGCGAGGACTTCAGGGGAATGTTCCGGCTCCTGCGCCACCTGGGCTTCGACCGGGTGATGATCTGGCCGATGCTCGAGTCGATCCCCGCGCCCCTCTGCGCGGAGGACGCCGCGGCGCTCCGGGAGTTCCGCGGGACGATCGCCGACGCGCAGGAGGCCGGACTTGAGTGCTGGCTCACCACCGCCGCCAACTGCGTCCCGGACCCGCGGATCGCCGCCAAGCCCTGGCGCGAGCGCAACCCCTTTCCCCTCTGGACCTACGCGGACCCAGCCGACCGGGCGCAGGCGGACCCCTTCCTCGCCCACCGCTCCCGGCTGCTCGAGATCGTCAACAACGCGGACGCCTATGTGACCATCGACGGGGATCCGGGCGGAATCAAGGGGTCCAAGCCCGAAGCGTGGATGAACGTTTTTCGTTCGGACCGCGCCGCCGTCGACCGGTACGGAGTCGATCCGTCACGCCAGCGGCTGATTCCGTGGATCTGGTGCGGATGGGGGACCGACGGAGTGTGGCGGGAGCCGATCGAGTCGTTCACCCGGGCGGAGATGGAGCTGATCCGGGCGGAAATGCCCGAGCCCTGGGCGCTCCTTCCCGGGCGAAGTTACCGTGCGGGGCATGCCAACGGCCGGATCAACATCGCGCAGGCCGAGGAGCTCGGGATGATTCCCCGGTCCACGATCTTCTGCTACGAGGCGATCGAGTTCGAGCCGACCCCGCCGACTGCGATCCTCCAGTTTGACATCATCCGCCAAAATCTCCGCGAGGAGTCCCGGCATGCCGGGACGGCGGAGGGGATCTTCGGAAACGCGCAGCAGCCGGTGATGGTGCTGCCCAATCTCTACTTCTTTGCGCGGGCCGCCTGGGACCTCTCCTACCTCGACAGGTCCGACGACGAGGTGCTGGCTGATTTTGCGGACCTGCTGGGCGGCCCCCGGGAATTGCTCCGGCTGGCATGGTCGTGCCTGCGGCTCGGGCTCGAGGCGCTGCCGGCCGACCTGCCCGCGCGCCTGCGCGGGGCAACCCTGGCCGGCGAGGCCGCTGCGCACATTCCCGGGGGGCCGCGGCGCTACCTCGACCTCCTGGCGGCGCATGCCGAGGCGCGGATCGCCCTGCTCCGGGCGATCGCCCGGCCGGCGCAGTCGCAGGCTCAGGCGGCGGAGGGACTCGCCGCGGGCGCGGAGGCGCTCGTGGGCTGGTGGAAGATCCACCGCTACGTCTTCGATGGGAACGGTGACGAGCCCTATTCCTGGAAGTTCTCGCACCCGACCCAGGTGGCGCTCCTGGCCGGTTGGGCCAGGGCGAATACCCGCGGCGGGGCGGTGATCGAAGTGGCGGCGGGCATCCTCGCCGGCCGCTCGGTGCTGCCCGGACCCGAGGCCCGGGCGAGAATCGGCGAGTTGATCAACGCCTGACCGGCATGCGCGGCCCACCCCCTCTCCGCCGGCTCCGGGTGTTCCCCGCCCTCATCTGCCTGCTCGCGCTCGCCGCGCATTCCCGCGCGGACGGGTCCCCGCGGGGATTCAACCTGGGCCAGGCGCTGGAATCCTGCGGGGTGACGTGGACCCATCCCGGGAGGAATTCCTCGGATTCAATGCCGCTTGGAAACGGCGCCATCGGGCTCAACGTGTGGACGGAACCGGGCGGCGACCTTCTCTTCTACATCGGCGCAACGGACGCCTGGACGGAGGACCCGGCCGGCTCCTGGGGACTGGCGAAGCTGGGAAGAATCAGGGTGTCGCTCTCCCCGCGCGCGCTCGGTCCGGGCGAGCCCTTCGTCCAGGAGCTGAAGCTCCACGACGGCGAAATCATCGTGAAGGAAGGGGATGCGGCGAGGGCTGTTGTCCTGCGGGTCTGGGTGGATGCCAACCATCCGGTCATCCATGTGGAGGCGACGAGCGAGCGGCCGGCCGCGGTCCGGGTGGCGCTCGAGGACTGGCGCACCGCCCGGGTGGGGGCCACCAGCCCGGACATTGTCTTCGCGGGCCGGAAGGGGCGGATCGCCTGGTGCCATCACGACGGCCCGGGCTCGGACCCTCACGTTCTCAACCTGACCTTCGGGGCTGTCATCTCGGGGCGCGGGTTCCGAAGCGTGGACTCGCACACGCTCGAGTCGTCCCCGGAATCGGGAACCCGCGCGATTTCAATCAGTCCGCTCACCCTTCCCGACACAGTGCCGGCTGTGTGGCTGGCCGAGGCCGAGCGGCGGGCCGCGATCGACGGGTCGGTCGATCTCGAGGCTGAGCGCCGGGAACACCGCCGGTACTGGGATGCGTTCTGGCACCGAAGCTGGATATTCCTGAAGGGGCGAAACCAGGCGGCGGAGACAACCCAGGGCTACGTCCTCCAGCGCTTTGTCACCGCCTGCGCCGGGCGCGGCCGCTACCCGATCAAGTTCAACGGCTCGCTTTTTGTCGTCGACCAGGCCGCCGAGAGGATTGGCGGCCAGGGCCGCGTGTACTCGCCCGTTTCGGCCGACTACCGGATGTGGGGCGGCAGCTATTGGTTCCAGAACACCCGGGCGATGTACTGGCCGCGCCTGGCGGCCGGCGACTTTGACGAAATGCAGCCTTTTTTTCGGATGTATCGCGACCTGCTTCCCGCAAACGCGGCCCTGGTCAGGCGCTACTACGGCCACGGCGGGGCCTACTGCGCGGAGACCACGCCGTTCTGGGGAGGGCTCAAGGATCTCAAGGGCAATGGCGAGGGCTATTAC
>Ga0302283_1002330_pt1 | contig 15369 bp, 9 predicted proteins | sample III_Fen_E1_4_FD_198770 | JGI IMG/M metagenome (GOLD analysis project Ga0302283, IMG submission 198770) | Peat permafrost microbial communities from Stordalen Mire near Abisko, Sweden - III_Fen_E1_4 | ecosystem: Environmental > Terrestrial > Soil > Wetlands > Permafrost | place: Sweden: Abisko...
TGTAAGGCCTTGGGTGCCTCCCCTTCGCCGCGCCTTTCACCGCCCCAGCGACGAAGTCCTGTTGCCGGGGCCCCGGTTTGCGGCGAGGGTGGGATAGCACGCGGCTCTCAGCCGATCTGGATTGCGCTGCTCTCTCCCGCAATGCTTCTGGAATACTCGATCACCGCGCAGGGCTGGGCAAAATCGACAACCAGCCGGGCCCAGGCCTCACCGCGCCTCCAGTTGATGGTGAGCAGATGGGCCGCCGGAGACTCGACGCTGGAGCCGCCGCCAAACGCGGGATGAGTGTTGCGCAACTTGATGATCTCAATCAGGCGCTGCACGACGGGCTTCTCCAGCGCCGCCAGCACTTCTTGGTGGGTGTAGTAATGGCGGTTGATATCGCGGCCCACACCGCTTCTGGCCAGCAGTTCCATATCGTTGGTCCCGCCCAGCAGGCCCACGTAATAGACCTGGGGAATGCCGGGCACAAAGAACTGCACCGCGCGCGCAATCAGGTACTCCGTATCACTCTGCCCCAGCGCGTCATAGTAGGTGCAGTTGACCTGATAGAGGTCCAGATTGTTGGCGGCGGCGCCGGTGGCCTGCCGGCTTTCACCCTTGCTGCGTTTGTGGATGGTTTCCACGAGTTCATGAATGGCCGCAGGCGGCAACAGCCCCGGAGCGCCCGACGCGTCTGCGCCCACATCGATCACGCCGATGCCGTCATGGGTATCGAGCACGGTAATCGAATTGCGCGGACGAACGGCCAGCCACTCCACCAGCGGCTGCGCATCGGCCTGATTCAAAGCATGAAGCACCAGCGGCGGCAGAGCGAAGTCGTAGACCCAATCCACCTGGCGGGCGATTTCAACCTGCTGCTTGTAGTAGCTGTGCACCTCGACCAGAACTTCGATCCCCAGCGCGCGAGCCTGCGCCGTCAGTTCGGCGATGAAGGCGAAGGTCTCGGGAATCATGAAGCAACTGGAGCCCGGCTTCTTGATGGCATAGCCCACCGCATCCAGGCGGATAGCGCGAATCCCGGCAGCGTGGAACCGCTCCAGAATCGCGTCCAGATACGCCTTCCCCTGCGGGTGAGTGACGTCGATATCCAACTGCTGCGGGGTGAAGGTGGTCCACAGCAGACGCTTTTCGCCGCTGGCCAGGGTGGTATAGGCAAACGGCAGGCCGGGACGCGGCCGGTAGATGCGCAACAAATCCGCTTCGGTGGCCCCGTTGGGAAACACCCGGTCGTAGGTCAGGAACATGCCGGCATAGGGCGAGTTGACGCCGTTCCTTGAGAAATCCTGAAACTGCGGCGACTGGCAGGAGACGTGGTTGACGATCATGTCGGCCATCACCTCCACGGTCTCGCCCAGAGTGCGCAGATCGTCCCACGTGCCCAGCCGGGCATCCACAGCCGTGTGATCGATGGGATCGAACCCGGCATCGGAGCCATCGATGGGGTGAAAGAACGGCAGCAGGTGGGCTCCGCCGAAGACCTGAGCCAGAGGGCCGGTCAACAGGGCAGAGAGTTCGCGGATTCCTCCGCTGGCCAGACGATCAATATAGGCAATGAGCTGAACTTGATTTTTCATGCGGGTTCTCGCGGAGCAGGCGGATTGTCTTCGATAACGGTTTACAGGTTGCGCTATACGTTTGTCAAGAGATTTGATATATCGAGAGTTGACATTATGTATATACAAATCAATGTGGGAAAAATAATCCGCCGGCCTTCCGCCCTGGCGCGTGCATCCTGCTGGATTGAATCACCTTGCAGATCAAGGCCGGGGGCCAGATCCGGCGGCATCGTTTCCCTGGCGGATCCATGCCGCGATGGCACTGCTCCCGCCGGGCGGCGTATAACCCTGAAATGGGGGCTGAGGCGGCAATGGAGATCGATGCATGGCTGCGCAAGGGCGGCCTGGTGGTTACGGCCAGCGATCGCGCAGCTCGCGCCTGTGAGTCCAGCTTCCATCGCGCCCGCCGGGCCGAGGGACTCACCGCCTGGCCCGCCCCCGGAATTCTTGACTGGAAGAGCTTTGTGCGCGCAGCCTGGGAAGAGCGCACCGTCGACGGCCGTCTGCTGCTGAACCCCGCGCAGGAGCAGGCGCTGTGGGCGGGCGTTGCCGCCAACAGCCGCCATCTGGCTACCCTTCTGGAAGGTCCGCGCCACCGGCTGGCCGCCCTGGCCATGGAAGCCCATGCACTGCTTTGCTCCTTCGCACCACAGTTTCTGCATGACTCCGCACGTCGTGAATGGCAGCAGGATGCGGCTGCTTTCAGTGGCTGGCTCAGTTCGTTTGACGAGATCTGCCAGGCCGGCAACCTGCTCAGCCCCAGCCGCCTGCCGATGGAGTTGCTTCAGCTTTTGGAGAATTCGCCCGCCGATGCGGAACGTCCGCCGCTTCTGCTGGCTGGATTTGACCGCATTTTGCCTGCGCAGCGAAGGCTGCTGGATGCATGGGGGGTGTGGCAGCAAACAGCGCCGGGGGAGCCGGCCACACACGTGTTCTTCTGCGAGGCGGAAAGCGCCCAGGCCGAACTGACTGCCTGCGCCCTGTGGTGCAGCCGCCAGTTGGCAGCCAACCCGCAGGCGCGGCTGCTGGTGATTACCCAGGACGCCGTCGGACGCCGCGGTGAAATGGAACGGACGTTCCTTCAGCACACGGGCTCCGCCGCTTCCCCGGTCTTCGAGTTTTCCTTGGGCATTCCGCTCAGCCAGGTTGCCCTGGCGCGTGGAGCGTACCTGCTGCTGCGCTGGCTGGACGGTCCGCTGGCGGAGCACGAAGTTGACTGGCTGCTCTCCACCGGCCAGCTGGCTGGCAACCCGCAGGAATCTGGCGCGCTGCAAGCGTATATGCGCGCACTGCGCCACCGAAACCTGGAGCGGACCCACTGGACTCTGGAGGCGTTTTTGAACCAGCCGCTTGCCAGTCAGTTGCCGGCGCCCTGGGTGCAGCGCACGATCGAGGCCCAACGCACACTGAAACAAGGTCACGGCCGCACCCAAAGTCCGCTGGTCTGGGCGGGGCTGATTCCGCAGTTGCTTGAGGTTGCGGGCTGGCCCGGGGGACGGCCTCTTTCGAGCGCCGAATTCCAGGCCGCCGACCGTTGGGTAAAGACTGTGGAAGCCTGCGGCTCACTGGGCTTCGATGGCCGCCGCATCCCCTGGCAGGAGTTCCTTTCGGTCCTCGCTCACACGCTGGACGAAACCCTGTTTGCTCCCCAGTCCCGCGAAGCGCCCATTCTGATTGCCGGGCCGGCCGAGTCGGCGGGACTCGAGGCCGATGCGGTCTGGTTCCTGGGAGCAGATGAGGCCGCCTGGCCGGCAGGCGGGCCCATGCATCCCCTGCTGCCGCCGGAGGTGCAGCGTGAGTTTGGCATGCCTCATGGGACGCCCCAGCTGGATTGGGAGTTGGCTCAGGCCGTCACCACGCGCCTGCCGGACACCGCTCGTGAAGTGCGGTTCAGCTTTGCGCGGCAAAAGGAGGGTTCCGAGGCCCGTCCGTCGCGGCTGGTTGCCCAGTTGGCCGGTCCGCCGCAACCACTTCCGCCGGAGCTGGCAGCGCCCGCCAGCCCGCCGCTGCTCGACCTTCCCTTCGAGGATGCGAGCCGGATTCCCTTCCCGCCGGGTAAAGCCGAGGGCGGCTCCAGCGTGCTGACTTCCCAGTCGCAATGCCCCTTCAAGGCCTTCGCCACCGCCCGCCTGGCCGCCCGTGGATGGGAACCCGCCGAGGCTGGCCTGACCGCTGCCCAGCGCGGCCAACTGCTCCACGCGGTGCTGCACGCCGTCTGGGGCGGCCCGCCGGAAGGGACTTGTTCAAACCAGAATCTCCTGCAAATGGGAGACAGGAGATCATTCGCCGGAGTGCATGTTCACCGCGTTCTCGAACGCGAGATTCGCCCAGGAATTCGCGAGCGCATGCCGCGCCGCTACCTGGAACTTGAAGAGTTGCGGCTCACAGCCCTGATCGCCGAGTGGCTGGATTACGAAGCCGCGCGCATCCTTTTCGAGGTTGTGGGCACTGAGGTCGAGCGCACCGTTCACCTGGCAGGGCTCACGCTGAACCTGCGCCTGGACCGCATCGACCGGCTCAAAGACGAGTCCCTGCTGGTCATCGACTACAAGACCGGCGACGTCAGCCCCAAGTCCTGGGAGCTGCCCCGCCCCGACGACGTGCAACTGCCGCTCTATGCCGGCTTTGCCCTGAAGCCGGAAGAAGTGCTGGGCGGGCTGGTCTTTGCCAAGGTGCGCGCCGGCGAGCAGAGCTTTGCCGGGCGAGTGGGCGACGCGGAATCGACCCTGTTCGACGGCCTCAAGGGAAACAGTGGCCTGATGAAAAACAGACTCACGGCCGAGCAACTGATCGATTGGAAGGCGTACATCGAGCAACTGGCAAGGGACTTCGTCGCAGGCCGGGCCGAGGTGGACCCGCGCGAGTACCCCCAAACCTGCGAGCGCTGCGGATTGCAGACGCTGTGCCGTGTGCTGGAGAATCAGGCGCAATTTGAAGCCGGGGAAGACAGCGAGGAGGCAGGCGATGAGTAGCGAGAATAGACCCGCGCCTCCCGACCAGCGCCAGCGCCAGCAGGCGCTCGATCCTGGCCAGTCCATTCTGGTGCAGGCCCCGGCCGGCTCCGGCAAGACCGACCTGCTCACGCGGCGCTTTCTGCGCCTGCTGGGCGAGGTGGAGGAACCCGGCCAGGTAGTGGCAATCACCTTTACCAATGCCGCCGCCGCCGAAATGCGCCACCGCATCCTGAGCGAACTGGAGAAAGCCGCCGTGAGCGCCGAGTTGCCCACCGCAGCGGACGAATTCTCCATGGATGCCCTGGCCCGCCGCGCCATGGACCACTCCCGTGCGCTGGGCTGGAATCTGCTCGACCTGCCCGCGCAGTTGCGCATCGCGACCATCGACTCCTTCTGCCGCGACCTGGCCCAGCAGCAGCCGCTGCTCTCGGGCCTGGGCGGCGGCCTGGACATCGCCGAGCAGCCCAGCGAACTCTATCGCCGCGCAGCCCGCAGCACGCTGAAGAAGATCGACGATGCCGGCTCGGCGCTCAGCCAGGCCATCGAGGCGCTGCTGCTGTGGCGCGACAACGGCTGGCGGGAGATGGAAGACCTGCTGGTGAAGATGCTGGGCGAGCGCGACCGCTGGATGCACGAGTTTGTGCTGGGCCGCGAACAGGACCCCGAGGCTCTCCGCGAGCGGCTGGAACGGCCTTTCGCCAAGGCCGTGCAGGAAGCGCTGACCCGGCTCGACGGGCTTTTCAGCCAGGCGCCGCAGGCCTGCGAGGAGTTGCTGAACCTGGCGCGCTTTGCCTGCGAACAGACCGGCGGCGCCATGCACCAGTCCCTGGCCGAACTGGCGGAGTTTCCCGCGGCGCCGTTCACTGACGGCGAAGCTCTTGAAGCCGCACGCGAGGCCTATGTTGGTGTGGCGGCCTTGCTGCTCACCGGCGACGGCGCCTTCCGCAAAGCGGTGGACAAGCGGCTGGGCTTTCCTGCCGACCGCAAGCGCGAGAAAGCTCGACTCCTCGAACTGATCGCCGCGCTAAGAGAGATTCACGGCCTCGAAGCCGCTGTGGCAGGCGCAGGCAGCTTGCCGCCTGCCCATTATCCGGAGGAGGACTGGAAGATTGTATGCGCCTGCTTTACTTTGCTGCGTCATGCGGCGGGCGAATTGCAGGTGGTTTTTGCGGAAGCGGGGGCGGTGGATTTTGTGGAAGTGGCGCAAATTGCCCAGCGCGTGCTGAAAGGCGCGGACGGGCAGCCCACCGACGCCGCGCTGGCCGTCTCCGACGGCATTCGCCATTTGCTGGTGGACGAATTCCAGGACACCAGCCGCCGCCAGCACCAGCTACTGGCCAGCCTAGTTGCCGCCTGGCCGGAGCGGCCCGGACGCACCTGTTTCGCGGTCGGCGACCCCATGCAATCCATCTACTTTTTCCGCGACGCCGACGCTGAACTCTTCCCGCGCGTGCAAACCGCGGGCCTTGAAATCCCCCACGACGAGCCGCTGCTCTTCGCCTTTGTTCCTCTCCTCGCCAACTTCCGCACTGCACCGGCGCTGGTCCAGCAGCTCAACGGGGTGTTTGACCGGATATTCGCGGCCGACGACGGCAGCGGAGTCACATTCTCCCCGGCCGAGCCCATGCGGGAAGAAAACTCCGGCCCCGAGCCGGGCTTTGCTCTGCACCTGAACTTTGTGCCCCAGACTGTGCGCGGCAAGGCTGCCGATCCGAAAGCGGTCCAGGAGAAAGATGCGGCCCGCGCCGCTCAGACCGAGGAGATTGTGGCGCTGATTCGCAGCCACCGGGAGCGGATGGAGCAGGCGCGCCACCGCGGAGCAAAGTACCGGGTGGCCGTTCTGGGCCGCGCCAAAAAGGCGCTCGCGCCCATTGCGCGAGGGCTGCGCGAAGCCGGGATTCCCTTTCGCGCTGTTGATCTGGAGGAGCTCAAGGAACGGCCCGAGGTGCTGGATGCGCTGGGGCTGGCTCGCGCCCTGCTCAATCCCCAGGACCGCGTGGCCTGGCTGGGCGTTTTGCGCGCTCCCTGGTGCGGCCTGGCGCTCGACGACCTGCACCGGCTGGCCAGCGCCGACGATCCGAAGCTGCGCGACCGCCCCGTGCCGGAGCTATTGGCCGAGCGCCTGCCCTTGCTCAGCGAAACCGGCGTCCTAAACGCCGGGCGCGTGCTCGACACACTGGCTGCTGTGCCCGCGCTTCGCGCCAGCCAACCCACGGCGGCACTGGGGACATGGCTGGAGCAGGTCTGGCTGCGGCTGGGCGGCGCGGCCTGCGCGGATGCCACAGCGCGCGCCAACCTGGACCTTTTGTGGAGCTGCCTGGACCGCTTGCCAGGCGGAGAACAGGACCTGCTGGGCGCAGGGCTCGATGCGGCGCTGGACAAGCTGACCGCCCAGCCCGACCCCGCCGCCAGCAGCGAGTGCGGCGTGCAGTTGATGACCATCCACAAGTCCAAGGGGCTGGAGTTCGAGGTGGTGATTGTGCCCGAGTTGCAGGCCGGCGGCGGCCGCGGCGGGGGCAAGATGCTCTCCTGGCTGGAGCGCGGACTGGCCCATCCCGATGAGTCGGGCGAGATCACCGAGTTTCTCATCGCACCCCTGCAATCCAAAGGAGCGGACCGCGGCAAAGCCAAGATGTGGGTGGATGGAGTCTATCGGCGGCGCGAGTCGCAGGAGGACCGGCGCATTCTCTATGTGGCCGCCACCCGCGCCCGCGAGGGGCTGCACATGTTTGCCCGGCCTGCGTACAAAACAGAGAAAAACGGCGATCTCGGTCTTGCCGAACCGTCGGGCAGCCTGCTGGGCACCGCCTGGCCGGCGTTCGAAGAGGAGGTGCGCGCGCGCTTCGAGAAGTGGAAGTCCCATCGCCCCGCGACACAGGCCGGCGAAGAAGATGTCCTCGCAAGCATCGCTGCGTCAGGCGAGAGCAATTTGCTGGTCATGCCAGCGCCGGCAAAGCCCACGCTCCTGCGCCGCCTGCCACTGAATTTTCAGCAAGCAACTGGCGCAATGCCAGAGCCGGACTCCCCACAAAGGCTGGGTGCCCCAAGTCTCGCTTCCGAGGCCGGGGAAAGCAGCCTCTACGCGCGCCACGAAGGCGGACTGCCCTCCCGCGTTCTGGGCACCGCCGTTCACTCTCTTCTGGAGGAGCTGGCCCAGCTGCGGATCGACCTGGAATGGGATGCGGCCCGCGCGGCGCTCGAACAGTTTGCACCCCGCATCGCCGCCCAGGTGCGCGCCGCGGGCGTGGAGCCAGCCAAAGCAACCGCAATTGCCGCCGAGGCGCTCGAACATGCGTTGCATGCATCGCGCGACCCCATGGGCCAATGGATTCTTTCGCCCCGTCCGCAGGCCGAAAGCGAAGTCCGCTGGGCGGGAGTGGTGGCTGGCAGCCTGAGGACGGTGCAGGTGGACCGCGTCTTCCGCGCCGGGCTCGTTCCGCAGTCGGAAGGCGAAGAGGCCTGGTGGATCGTGGATTACAAGACGGCCCACGCCGACCACCCCGACCCGGCGGCTGCGCTGCCCGAATTGAGAAGGGTCTTTGCGCCGCAGATTGCCGCCTATGCCGCGGTGCTGCGCAACCTGCGCGGCCAGGATGTTATCCTGCGCGCCGGCCTCTACTATCCGCGCATGTTACTGCTCGACTGGTGGGAGTTATAGGGCAGGGGTGCTAACTCCCAGGCCTATGGAGCGCATCAGTTGCAGCGCATTGCTGGTCTTGACAACGCCCGGCTTGAGTTTGTAGTCGAAGATCAATTGGCCGTCTTCAAACCGGTCTTCGAAGTGGCAGTTGACGGCTCGTTCGCCCATCTCATCCGGAATCCGGGTCAGGGCCAGGTCGTGCGTAGTTACCATGCCGATTGCATTCCGTTCCATCAGGCTGCGCACCACAAACTCCGTGCCTGCCAGGCGGTCATGGGAGTTGGTGCCGGAGAGCAGTTCGTCCAGCAAAAACAGCACCGGAACCGGCCCCTGCGTCAGGTCTGAAACCAGCTTGATCCTGCGAATCTCCGCATAGAACCGGGAGACGCCTCCCGACAGCGAATCGAGAATGCAGATTGACGCGGCCACGGCCAGCGGGGAAAGCCGCAGCCGCGCGGCGTGCACCGGAGCGCCACACTGCGCCAGCACGGCATTGGCGCCGATGCTGCGGATGAAGGTGCTCTTGCCCGCCATGTTGGGGCCGCTCAGGATGATCAGTTGCAGCCCGTCGCCCAATTTCACGCCATTGCGCACCGCTTTGGCCGCGGGCAGCAGCGGGTGCGCCAGGCCCTCCGCCTCAAACAGCGGGGCCTTCCCTTCAAACTCCGGAAACACGTCCTAGGGATGCTCGTAGGCATAGGCGGAGAGCGCGGTCAGCGCCTCCAGTTCTCCCACGGTGCGCAACCAGCCGCGAATCTGGGGGCCAAACTCCTGCTGCCAGCGCTCCGCCGCAAACACCACCTGCGCGCCCCAGAAAAGCAGCACATCCAGCAGCCGGGCCAGCGGATTCCGCCGCTGCTTGAGGTACTCCACCAGGCGGGCAAGCTTGCGAATGGCAGCCGAGGGAGCCATGCCCTTGCTTCTGAGAGAGTCCTGTAACGCCACCAGCTTCGGAGCAGAAAAATGCTCCTGCTCCAGCAGCGCAAGAACTCCGCCCAGTAACTCCAGATCCTCCGCGGCCTGCTCCAGCGAGCCGCAGGCTTCCTCCAGGCGAGCATGGAGCCGGTGCGCCCAGGCAAGGTTCAGAATGGTCATGGCCACGGCCAGCGTACCCAGCCCCCACACGGCCCAACCAACCAGGCTCAGAATCCACAGGATCGCCAGCAGCGGGGTGACCACGCGCGTCACCCGCGCCGTGAAGAACGGAGAGCGTTCTCCCCACGCGGAAAGCGCTTCAGAATGCACGCCCAGGCGCACCGTTTCGCCCAGCAGAAACAGCTTCTCCCTGAAGCTGACGCGTTCCTTGAGATCGGCGACCGCTCCTTGCCGCCGCAGCACCTCATCCACGGGCGCGGCAGCCAGCAGCCACGCGGCCAGGGTCTCTTCGCCGGCGCGGGTGCGCGCGGTGCAAAGCAATTCAAACAGCGAGGCCTTGCCGAAGAGGTCCAGGTCGCGCGCATAGGGGTGGGAGGGATCGAGGAACCGCTCTCCGGTTTCTCCGGCGCCAGCCCAGCGGTCCTGGAGCCGGGCCAGACCGCGCTCATAGAACTGGATGGCCCGAGCGCGCTGGCGAAGCCGCCGGATCAACTTCTCCTGCATCACCGCGAGCAAGACAAAAGCGGCGGCGGGGACCAGCAGAAGCTCGATGGCCGCCGTGTGGCGGAGCAGCAGGAGCGCCGAGAGCAGCGTGCAGGCGGCCAGCGCCAGCTTGGCAAGGCCGAGCAGCTTCTCCCGCCGCCCCTCGGCAGCCTGGGCCCGGTTGAGTTCCTGCAATCGTTGGGAATACACGTCGGCGGGCTGGTCTCCGCCGCGCTGTGCCGAACCTGCGTCCATTCCACACTCCGGTGTCTCTACTCAAGACTATCGCGCCGGAGGATGGTGAAGGTCTTACCAGGAAGGAAACCGGGGACCCCTCGATAAGGACGAAGGCAAGGTCTCGATTCTGACCTGCACCACGCGGGGCTCATTCTTTGATCCGTCGTGTCACCCGATTACGCGCGGGTCCTGGAAACAGGCTCTCAGGCCCTGCGACTCCTCCACTACGGCTCCGATGTGAACGGCGAAGCCGGCAGCCCCTCGCCGTTGAACAGGTTGCACTGTGGGCTGTTGGCCCATCCATAGCGCACGAATACCGGCTCGGCCACCGACGGGCTTGTGGCCTGCACCGTCGCGCCCTCGATTGTGGCCGTGGCCGGGAAGAACTTGCCGTCGGCGCCCGCAACCTCGAATCCTGTCACCGCACCGTCTTTCGCCGTGAGTCCCCTGGCATGATCGAACCAGGCGCGGATCGCGCTGCCTGCGGGCGTGGCCTGGCGGAAGAGCGGTCCCGAGTACTCGACAGCCTCGCCATAGCTGAGCGCCCGCGCCGCGCGCGCCAGCCGCAGGGCCACATCCACCTTGTCGGTGGGATGCACGTTGTCCGGGTTGCCGATGTCGATGGTCACCGCCATGGCGGTATTGCGCAGTTCCAGCGTCTTCAACTGCTGCTCGCGCAGCAGCGCCCAGTCCTCGGCCGGGGTGGACGTGAAGTTGGAAATCTGCACATAGAGGAAGGGGAAATCGCCCTCGGCCCACTGGCGGCGCCAATCTTCAATGAGGGTGCGAAACAGACGGTGGTAAAGCGGCGCGCGCCGCAGAGCGCTGTTGCTCTCGCCCTGGTACCAGATCACGCCGCGGATGGGGAACGGCGTCAGGGGCGCGATCATGCCGTTGTAGAGCAGCCCCGGCCCCCACATGGCCAGCAGCGGATGCCAGGGGAACTGCGGTTCGGGCTTGCCCTGCGCCCTGGCCTCTTCGCGCTGACGCTGTTGATCCTTGTCTTCCAGCAGCGCCTGCGCTTCGCGGCCGGTCATCTCGCCGCGGGAAACGAACAAGGGCGCCAATGATGCGTCCTCGCCCAGCGCGGTCAGACGGGTCCAGGATTCGGCCACCGTGCCGCCCCAGGTTGAGTCAATGATGCCCACCGGCACATGCTCGCGCTGCTCGATTTCGCGGGCAAAATACCACGCCACGGCGGAAAAGTCCTTGGCCGTATCGGGCGACGAGGCGGCCCATCCGTCGGTGGCGGCGTCGTCCTGGGCGTACTCCGAGGCCTTCTTTTTGATAACCAGCAGGCGAATGCGCGGGATGTCCGCATGAGGCAGGTCCGCGTCGGCCGTGGCCGCCTTGCGCATCTCAAACTCCATATTCGACTGCCCTGAAGCCAGCCACACATCGCCCACCAGCACATCGTCCAGGGTGATGGTCTGCGGTTCCGCGGCAATTCCGGCGGCTGCCGCGGGCGTTCCTTTGAGGATCATGTGGAATGGGCCGCCGGCCGCACCCGGCGCAAGATAAACGCTCCACCGGCCGAGCTGCCCGGCCTTCACCGAGCGGGTCTCGCCACGAAAACTCACGCTCACGTCTTCGCCCGGCGCCGCCATTCCCCACAAATGCACCGGCAGATCGCGCTGCACCACCATGTGGCTGGTGAGGATTTTGGGCAGGGCGACCTGCGCGGGAAGAACCGCGCACGGCAACAGGAGCAGCAGAAGCAGAGCTTTTGGATTCACGGGGGCCTCACGGAAAGCGAGTTACCGAAAGCGTTTCGCGGCTGGGATGCGGCGAAAGAGTCCGGAAAGAGAACGTTATCAGAGTAAACGCCCTGCCGTCAGCCCCTGGGCCGCGACCAGTTTCCTGCGTTCTGCGCGCAACATTCTTTCGCTCCTCGGGTCTAACCTAGAAAAAGCGAGGAATGGCTAGCACAGGGCAACCTGCCAGCCAGGGAATTTCAACCGGCAAACCACGCGCTCGCCAACCCGATCTGCATAGGCAGCCGGCGCACTCCTGAAGCCTTCCAAATTGTGAAGCGGAGAATGGAAACTCAACGGAGGACCGATGCCTTCAATGCGCACCGTGTGCACCCTTGTATTCTGTTTCGCGGCCCTGGCGGGCCTTTGCCCGGCGTGCGGCCACGCCCAGGCAGCCCTGCTGATGGAGGAGCCCTACGGCTTCTTCGGCGCCATCAATCCGACCGGTCACAATGCCGTCTATTTTGAACGCGTTTGCGCGGAGACGCCGGTCAAGCTGCGCCGCTGCCAGCCGGGCGAACTGGGCGCGGTCGTCTCCCGTTACCAGGGCATTGCAGGGTACGATTGGGTGGCGATTCCGCTGCTTCCCTATCTCTATTCCGTGGAGAATGCTTCTGAAGTTCCCGCCCGTGTGGATGGTCGAACGGTAACGCGGCTGCGCGACCGTTATCACGAGGCGCATCTGCTCGGCCTGGGCGAGCACCTGTTTGCGGGCAATCTGATCCACGGCGGCTGGACGGAGTTGGTGGGCGCGGCCTATGAACGGCGCGTTTACGCCTTTCGCTTTGACACTACCGCGGAGCAGGACGACGCCTTGATCGCCCGCATGAATGGCGCGGAAAATCGTTCGCAATTCGACCTGATCTTCAACAACTGTTCGGATTTTGCGCGCGAGATTCTCAATTTCTACTTTCCCCGCACCTTCCGGCGCAGCATCTTTCCGGACGCGGGCGTGACCACCCCCAAACAGATTGGTTACAAGCTGGTTCGCTATGCGCGCAAGCACCCGGAGACGCACCTGACCGTCTTCGAGATTCCCCAGATTCCCGGCTATCGCAGCAAGAGCCGCGCCAACAAGAACGTTGCCGAGTCGCTGACGACTACGGCTTACGCGGTTCCCATTGCCCTGCTGAATCCGTACATTGCCGGCGGGCTGGCCGTGGATTACGTGGTGCGCGGCCGTTTTCATCTCATCCCCAAGCATCCCCAGGTTCTGGAGCCTGGCAATCTATCCGCCTTGACAGGGTTGGCTCTGGCCGCGCAAAATCCCGAAGACGCGGGCCTTCAGGTCCCCGGCGCCGCTGCCGTCGGCACTGCGGATTAGCAGAGCTCTTGCAGTTGACTCAGGCCTGAAAGAAACGAAGGCTACGCATGAGTGACTCCACCCCGCAAAGTCTCAAGAACCATGGGCGCATCGATCCGCCTTACCACATGGTTCTGTTTTTCGTTCTGCTTGCCAATCTGGTCTTCTCTGTCTTTCACGTCGTGCACCATCGGAACATTTCTTCCGCGTGGTTCGTCGTGCTTTCTGTTGCGGTTTTCATCTTCTTCCTCAAGGTGCGCACCTATCCCTTGAAAGTGCAGGACCGCGTGATTCGGCTGGAAGAGCGGCTACGCCTGAAGGCGCTGGCTCCGGCAGAGTGGCAGAGCCAGATCCAACGACTCAGCGAGGACCAGTTGATCGGCTTGCGCTTTGCCCCGGATGAGGAGCTCGTGGCGCTGGCGCAACAGGCGCTGGCCGAGAACCTGAACCGCAAGCAGATCAAGGAACGCATCAAGAACTGGCGCGCCGACAACTGGCGGGTCTGAGGGCCATTGCCATGCCTGATTGCCATGAAAGGGCGCGACAAAAGACGCGCCTTTTCAAAGCAACAAAACTCGCTGTCTCAATGAACAGGTTTCAAGCCTTGGCGGCTTGCAGCAGCGCATTCACCTTGGCCATTACCTGGAAGGCATCCGCGATGTAGACCACGTCGGCCTTGCCGCGCGTCCAGCCGCAGTTGGGGTCCAGGCTGATGGCGCGCCGGTCGCCGATGAAGCGCCAGCCCACCACATGCGGTTCTTCGCCGTGGCAGCAGGTGGAAAGCCCCATGGCGTGGCGGGGCGTGGCGCCGGTCTGGCCGATCTGGTTCATGTGGGTAAGGAAGGGCAGCACCGGCACGCCCTCGCCGCCCTGGTCTACCAGCGATTTGCTGCTGCCCAGCGAGGCCCCGGTGGCGCGCAGGAAGCCGAGAATCAGCTCGCCCGCCTCGGGTGCGTGGGTCTGGCCGTCGGACTGCTTTTTCGTCCATCCGGCGCCGGCCACCAGGAGCATTCTGGCTTCGGGGCGGATGGTCTGCGCATCCTGCATGGGAGCACGCAGGCCGCTGACGGTGGTGCGCAAGGCCGGCAGTTCCACCGTGATTTGTTCCACTGAAGCCGCGGCCGCTTCCCCGGCAAAAGCCGCGTGCGTGCCGGAATCCAGCAGCAGGAACCAGGGGCGGACATCGCGGCTGAGCACCCCTTCGACACGCTGGCGATAGAACCAGCGTGTGGCTTCCACGCCCGCGTTGGCGGCGAGGGCGGTGATGTGGGTATCGACAAAGCCGCCCAGGCGGTAGGCCACGCCGGCGGTAACCCGCGTGAGGCGTGCGCTGCCGGGAGCGAGCACGATGCTGGCCGCGGCGGCACGGCAAAGAGCTTCGCAGGCGGCGGCGTCGCTGGCGTAGCGCGGCTGCGCAAAGGCTTCGCCGCTCACCGTCAGCAGGCGGGCTCCGGTGACAGAAAGCGAAGCGGCGGCAGCCGTGGAGTCGGCGGCCACAATGCCGATGGCCAGCGGGGCGGAGAGTTGGGCCGCCAGCTCCAGGCCGGCGGTGACTGCCTCCAGCGAGGCCTTGGTCAGGGCGGCGCCGCTTTCATCCACATGCGTCAGTACAAGAATGCTTTCCGTCATTATTTGGCTCCAATCCACGCAACCAGTTCGGCGGCGATTTGGTCGGGCGTCATGTCTTTAACCACGCGCGTGGTACGCTGCTGCTTGGGCAGGCTGGCGGAAATGTAGCGCAGGCCGTTGGCCTCCAGCTTGGCCGGTTTGGCCTTTTGCAGGGCGGGCATGATCGTCCGCATATTGGCCATGCCGACCTGTGGATTGTTGCGCGGCTCCGGCAGGTTGCCGGTGGCCCAGCCCAGAACGGCGGGCGTGCCGGCGCAGACCGAGACCTGGTGCTTGCCGCCTTCCACGCGCTCCAGCACTTCGAAGGAACCGTCCTCGCGCAGACTGATCTCGTCCACGCCCTGGAACTGGTCGGTGATGCCCAGGCGCTCGCCCACCAACTGGAGCGTCACGCCGGCGCCGCGGGTGGCTGACTCCCAGCCGCCGAAGAGCAAGCACTTCGTGCGGTCCAGCCCTGGGAGCGCATTGATGGTGTCCGCAAGCACAGCCGCGGTGGAGTGCGCATCGGGAAAGCCGCCGATGGGGCCGTCAATCGGGACCAGCTCGAAGCCGACCTTCTGGGCCACGGTCATCATCACCTGTTGCAGCTTGGCCTTGGGGCCGAGCGAAACCAGCCAGACTTTACTGCCGGGGTTTTTCGCGGCCAGGTTGGCTGCCTCATAGAGCGCGCTGGCGGCCCAGGGGTCCAGGACCGCGGGCAAGACCATCTCGTTCA
>Ga0302283_1002339_pt1 | contig 15357 bp, 11 predicted proteins | sample III_Fen_E1_4_FD_198770 | JGI IMG/M metagenome (GOLD analysis project Ga0302283, IMG submission 198770) | Peat permafrost microbial communities from Stordalen Mire near Abisko, Sweden - III_Fen_E1_4 | ecosystem: Environmental > Terrestrial > Soil > Wetlands > Permafrost | place: Sweden: Abisko...
CCGAGCACGTGGGTGCGGCTCCCGGCGTTGCCGAACTCGTCGATCATGTAGTGAAGCACGGCCTCACGAACTGCGGGGTCCATGGGCGTGGTGGCATTGCAGTCGAGATAGACCGGCATGGGCTTGCTCCGGCGACGAGTCTAGCCGCGGTACAAGATCGTTGACGATGCAAGCCGATGCGGTAGAGTCATTCCACCCGGGGGGGAACGACAACCATGGGCGACTCCGCATCGTCACGGCACACGTCCGCCTTTTCCGATCTGGGCGTCCGCAGAACCATCGACGCCCTCCTCACCGAAATCCGCACCCTCTACCTCGCCGACAACTTCCCCTGGGTCGTCGGCTACAGCGGCGGCAAGGACTCCACCGCCACTCTCCAGCTCGTCTGGATCGCCCTGGCCAGCCTCGACCCCGCCCAGCGCACCAAGCCCGTCCACGTCATCAGCACCGACACCCTGGTCGAGAACCCCATCGTCGCGGCCTGGGTGGAGAAGTCCCTCACCACCATGCGCGCCGCGGCCTCCGGCGCCGGCCTGCCCATCCAGCCCCACCGCCTCACCCCCGAGGTCGAGGACACCTTCTGGGTCAACCTCATCGGCAAGGGCTACCCGGCCCCGCGGGTCAAGTTCCGCTGGTGCACGGAGCGGATGAAGATCAAGCCCTCCAACGCCTTCATCAACCGCATCGCCAGCGAGAGCGGCGAGGCCATCCTGGTGCTCGGCACCCGCAAGGCGGAGAGCCAGGTGCGGGCCCGGTCGATGGGCAAGCTGGAGAAGCTGCGGGTGCGGGACAAGCTCAGCCCCAACTCGAACCTGCCCAACTCGCTGGTGTACAGCCCGATCGAGACCTGGTCGAACGACGACGTCTGGGTCTTCCTCAATCAGGTCAAGAACCCCTGGGGGTACAACAACAAGGACCTGCTCACCATGTACCAGGGCGCGTCGCCGGACGGCGAGTGCCCGCTGGTGGTCGACTCGTCCACGCCGAGCTGCGGGGACAGCCGCTTCGGCTGCTGGGTCTGCACCATGGTCGAGCAGGACAAGTCGATGGCGGCGATGATCACCAACGACGCGGAGAAGGAGTGGATGCTCCCGCTCCTCGAGCTGCGCAACGAGCTGGACGTCATCAACGACAGGGACCAGCGCGACTTCCGCCGCATCACCGGCCGCCTCCAGGTCTTCCACGGGCAGCTCTTGCACGGCCCCTACAAGCAGAGCGCGAGGGAGCACTGGCTCCGGCGCCTGCTCCAGGTGCAGCGCCACGTGCGCGAGCGCGGGCCCAAGAACATGCGCGACCTCGCGCTGATCACGCTGCCCGAGCTCGCCCAGATCCGGCGCCTCTGGGTGGTCGACAAGCACGAGATCGAGGACAGCCTCCCGCGCATCTACGAGGAGGCGCTGGGCGAGCCGTACCCGGGGCCGACGCTCGACGAGGCTCCGGTCTTCAGCGCCGAGGACATGGCCATCCTCCGCGAGACCTGCGAGGGCGACCCCCTCGGCTTCGAGCTGGCGCGCGAGCTGCTGGACGTCGAGCAGGAGCACCGGTCGATGGCGCGGCGGGCCGGGCTCTACAAGGCGCTCGAGGACGCCATCGAGCGCAGCTTCTTCGTGGACGAGGCGGACGCCGAGGCGTGGGCCCTGCGGCACCAGGCCGATCGCGACGAGATCCAGAAGGCCCGCGAGGAGGAGCGGCCGGTGCGGCAGCTCCCGCTGATCCAGGCGACGCGATGATCCTGAAGCGGCTCACGCTGAACAACTTCGGCGTCTACCGCGGCCGGCACGTCGTCGAGCTGGCCCCGCCGTCCGACCAGCGGCCGCTGATCCTCATCGGCGGGCTCAACGGCGGCGGCAAGACCACGCTGCTCGACGCGCTCCAGCTCGCGCTCTATGGCCGCATGGCCGAGGGGTCCAACCGTGGCGACCTCGCCTACGACGAGTACCTGCGCCGCTGCGTGAACCGCAGCGTCGACCCGCACGACGGCGCCAGCGTGGAGGTCGAGCTCTCCCACGTGACGCGGGGCAAGCTGGAGGAGCTGCACGTGCGCCGGTGGTGGTCGGCGCGGGACAAGCGCGACCGCATCGAGGTGTGCGTGAACGGCGCGCTCGACCCGATCCTCACCGAAGGCTGGGCCGAGCGGATCGAGGAGCTGATGCCGGCGCGCCTGGCGCGGTTCTTCTTCTTCGACGGGGAGAAGATCGAGGCGCTCGCCGACCTGGACCGCTCGGCCAATGCCCTGCGCACCGCCATCCACGTCCTGCTCGGGCTCGATCTCGTCGACCAGCTGGTCACCGACCTCCAGGTCATCGAGCGGCGCAAGCGGACCGAGCAGCGCAGCGACGGGGAGCGGCAGGAGATCGAGGCCCTGGAGACCGAGGTGACGGCGCTCCGGGACCGGCGTGAAGAGCTGGTGCAGGAGCGCGGCGGCGCGCGGGACCAGGCCGATCGAGCGAGGAAGGCGTTCGCCGAGACGGAGGAGAGGTTCCAGCTCGGCGGGGGCAAGGCGCTGGAGACGCGGAAGCACGTCGAGGAGGAGATCGAGAAGACGGAGAAGGATCTCGCGCGCACCGAGGAAAGTCTCTGCGAAGAGGCCGAGGGGATGGCCCCGCTGCTCCTGGTGACCGACCTGCTCGCGCAGGTCGCCCGTGACGACGCCGCCGAGGGGGCGCGCGCCGAGGCCCGCGCCCTGAGCAGGCTCCTCGCGGGGCGCGACGCGCGGGCCCTGGCAGCCGCGAAGTCTGCGGGAGCCGGCCGCAAGGTGGTCGACGCGCTGATTGACCTGTTCGACACCGACCGGCGCGCCCGCGATGCGGCGGCGGACGGGCCACGCTGGCGGGCGCGATGGCGGCGCTGGCGGGCGAGGTACCGGCGCGGCTCCGCCGCCGGGTCGCGGAAGCGGACGCCCTGGGCGAGAAGGCGGCGGCCCTGGCGCGCGCCAAGGAGACTACCCCCGAGGAGGAGCGGGTGGCGGATCTGCTGGCAAAGCGGAGCGAAGCCAAGGCAGCGCTGGCGCGCGCGGAGGAGGCGTTCGCCGCCGCGGAGGCCGAGCACGCGCGGGTGACGCGCGAGCTCGAGCACAAGGGCGACCGGTGGGAGCGCATGGCGGGGAAGGTCGCGGACGAGCGCAAGAAGGAGGAGGCCGCGACCCGCGTGGTCGACTATGCCGAGCGCGTGCGCGGAACGATGAAGCGCTTCCGCCAGGCCATCCTCGACCGGCGCATCCAGCGAATCGAGGGGCTGGTGCTGGAGGGCTTCCAGCAGCTCCTCCGCAAGGACAAGCTCATCACCGGGCTCTCGATCGATCCGCGCACGTTCGCGATGACGCTCTACGGCGCGGACCGACACGAGATCACGCCGGAGCGCCTCAGCGCGGGCGAGCGCCAGCTCCTCGCGGTCTCGATCATCAGCGCCCTGGCGCGGGCGTCGGGGCGCTCGCTCCCGGTCGTGATCGACACGCCGCTCGGCCGGCTCGACTCGGTCCACCGCGAGCGCCTCGTCGAGCGCTACTTCCCGCACGCCGGCCACCAGGTGATCCTCCTCTCCACGGACGAAGAGATCGACGCGACCCACCACGCGAAGCTCAAGCAGTACATCGGACGCTCGTACGTGCTCCGGCACGACGACAAGAGCGGCTCGACGACGGTCGAGCCCGGCTACTTTTTCTAGGAGGCCCGCGTGTCCCTCGACCGCATCCAGCTCTCGCAGCAGGCCAAGGATCAGCTCCTCAAGCTGAAGCGCAACACCGGCATCAAGCACTGGAACGTCCTCTGCCGCTGGGCGTTCTGCACCTCGCTCGCGGAGCCCAGCGTGCCCCCCGCGGCGAAGATCCCGGTCGACAGCAACGTGGAGATGACCTTCAAGGTCTTCGGCGGCGCGCAGCACGAGCTGTACCTGGCCCTGCTCGAGGCGCGCTGCCGGCGCGACCGGCTGGGCACCGACGAAGAGACGCTCGCCAGCCAGCTCCGCCTGCACCTCCACCGCGGCATCGGCTACCTCTTCGCCGACCGGCGGATCCAGCGCGTGGGGGACCTCTTCCGGCGCTTGCCGCTCGGGTAGGTCGAGGGCCCCCGTTCGATCCCCGGCGACGAGGCAGAAATCCTCGCCGACCCGCCTCCCCCCGGGCACCCCGGCCACATTGTGGCGCGAGTGCACGCGCCCGCCGCGACCCACCCCTCCCTCGCCCCGCTTCACAGCGCCATCTGCGCCTTGGCCCGCCCGTTGCTCTAGTGCCGTGTCCCATGGCAACGTCCCTCGCCTTCGCTCGCGTCGCTCCGATCCCGACGCACCGCACCGCGCTCGCCGGCGGCCTCGCCTTTCTCGAGGGGAGCGCCTCGCCCGCCTGGGGGGCCGACGACCTCCGCGCCTGGTTCACCGAGCACCTCATCGCCCCGGGCTGCATGGCGACGCCGCTCCTGGTGACGGAGCCCTCGGCCGGCACGGTCGCCTTCGACACGGCGCTCCCCGCGTCCGCGCGCACGCTGCGGCTGATCCTGGTGGCGGCGCGCAGCCGCGTCCTCACCGCGCTGCGAGACCTCACCGCCTCGCCGTCGGACGACCGCTGCCTGATGGGCTCCATCTTCGCGGGGCGGGTCTCCCGGGAGCGCGTGCAGGGTTCCGCCGGCTGGGTGGCCCACCCGGAGCCGACGGCGCCGCTCAGCGGCATCGTGCTCAGCCTCTTCGCGGTGGATGCGCTCTCGCACCGGGAGCTGTATAGCGACCTCGCCAGCGTGTGCGACACCTGCCATCGCCTGACGTTCCACGAGGGCGGGCGGCGTGGCTGCCCCGAGCACCCGGCGCGCGTGAGCGGGGTCTATTGCAAGGTCGACGGCGGGGAGAGGGCATAGCCGATGCGAGCCTCCGTGTTCCTGCTGACCTTCGTCCTCGCCGGCGCCGGCTGCGGGCGTGACTCCAGCTCTTCCAGCTCCGCCCCGGCGCCGCCGGAGCCCCCTGCCGCGGCGCCGGTGGCGAGCACCTGGTGCGGCGAGGGGTGGCGCACCCTCGACGAGACCACCTGCCTCGCGGTGCCCCAGCACTTCGCCAGTCCTCCCAGCCTGGTGATCTTCGCGCACGGCATCGTCGCGCACGGGGAGCGGCCGACCGCGGATCAGGCGACGCTCCTCGCCGCGGCCGACAAGCTCGGCTTCGCCGTCCTCCTCGGGCGGGGTCGACAGGGGCTGTGCGACTGGGATGCCAAGGTCGCCAGTGATTACTGCTGGCCCGTCCGGCGCGAGACCGTCGATCGCGACGGCGCGGCCATCGTGGCTGGCTGGGCCGACGCGCAGACGCGTGCCGCGAAGATGGCGGGGGTGACCTTCGGTCGGCGTTACCTCCTCGGCTTCTCCAACGGTGGCTACTTCGCCGCCTACGTCCTGCTGGAGGGCCTCATGCCGCTCGACGGCGTCGCCGTGGTCGGGGCGGGTCGCACCGCCGTCGACGAGAGCCGGATGGCCGCCGCGCACCCGCCGCTCTACCTCGCCGTGGGCGAGGAGGAGGCCTCGAGCACGCGGCAAGACGCCGAGAACCTCGCCCAGGTGCTCACCCGGCGCACCTGGCCGGTGTCCCTCGTGGTCCACCCGCAGCGAGGGCACGAGCTCCACGAGGACGATCTCGTGGCCGCCTGGGCAGCTTGGGGCCGATGAGCCCGGCGGGGCAGACGGCCTATCTCCTCGCGCCGGATTCGCGCCCGGGGTATTGGCCGCCGCGCTAGGGTGGCGCCGCTCCGGAGGTGCCGATGAAGCTTCGAATGGCGGGTGTCTTTCTCGGGATCGCCTCGGCGACGGCGCTCGGCGCGGCGTGCTCGGCGACGCCGAACGTCAACCCCTTCACGGGCGTCGGTGGCTCGACGGTCGCCAGCTCCAGCGCCAGCGGCGGCGCCTCCACCAGCCCGACCGGGGGACTGGGCGGCGGGGTCTTCGGGACCAGCGGCATCGGGACCGGCGGCCTGGGAGCGGGGGCGAGCGGGGCCTGCAACCCCGGGCCGAACGAGGACTTCGACAAGGATGGGTGGACCATCGCGCAGGGCGACTGCAACGACTGCGACCCCAACGTGAACCCGGGCGCCATCGACACGCCCGCCCATCCCGGGCCGGACGGCGGGATCATCCCCGCCTCCGACAACAACTGCGACGGCAAGATCACCGTCGACGTCACCTGCGACGCGACGCTCGCGCTCGCCGACATCGACCCCATGCACGGCGCCAACGCCATCGAGCTCTGCCAGACGACGACCGCGGCGGAGAAGACGTGGGGGGTGCTCTCGGCCAACTACGTGCGCGCCAATGGCACCGTCTACACCCCCAGCACCGAGGTGGGGATCCTCCAGAACTTCGGCCCCAACGTCAACGTGCAGGGGGGCACGAGCATGCTGGCGCTCTCCTCCGGCCACGCGCGTCTGCCCGGCCAGCCCGGCGCCTGCGGCAGCCTCTCCTGCACCAACAACGGCGCGGGCACCCCGCCGCCCGGGTTCCCCCAGAACGTGCCGAACTGCACGCCGAGCCCGACGATCGTGGACGACGAGGCGCTCGAGCTCCAGATCCGCGCGCCGACGAATGCCACCGGCTACACCTTCAACTTCAAGTTCTACTCGTTCGAGTACCCGACGTGGGTGTGCACGACCTACAACGACCAGTTCATCACGCTGGTGAACCCCGCGCCGGCGGGGGCGATCAACGGCAACATCAGCTTCGACGCCAACCACAACCCGGTCAGCGTCAACCTCGGGTACTTCCAGGTCTGTGACCCGACGAGCTCGACCAACTTCGCGAGCAGCTGTCACAAGCAAGGCAACGCCGCCTGCCCGGCGCTCCCCGCGTCGTATTGCCCGAGCGGCGTCGCCCAGCTCCAGGGGACCGGCTTCGACGTCTGGGGCAAGGGCACCATCAACAACGGCGGGGCGACGACCTGGCTCCAGACCACGGCTCCCGTCACCGGGGGCAGCACCTTCACGATCCGCTTCGCCATCTGGGACTCGGGCAACGACGAGTACGACTCGACGGTGCTCGTCGACAACTTCCAGTGGGTCGCCACCGGTGGGGTGGTCTCCACTGGCACGGTCCCCACGACCCAGTGAGAGCGTGAGGCGGCCAATCGAACGATTGGTGTCCAGCCCCCCGGGGCGCGCTGCGCCTGCGGACAGGGAGCCTTGTGGGCGGTTCCTGAATCTGCTAGGTGCGCAGGACAGCTCATGAATTCGCCCGGTCCCCTCCAGCGCTCCCCCACCCGCTCAGGCACTGTCGGGAGGCCTCGACGGATGGCGCCTCTGCGGATGGCGACGGCGGCGTTGATCGGCGCTGTCGTCGCGGGCGTCCCGGCCGTCGCCCACGCCTTCCGTCCCTTCGACGGCACCGACTCCGAGGTCGCGGAGTTCGGCGAGTTCGAGCTGGAGATCGGGTCGGCGTACACGGCCCAGAAAGCCGACTTCGCCCAGCTCACCCTGCCGGCCGTCGTGCTCAACCTGGGAATCTGGCCTCGCTTCGAGTTCGTGCTGGAGAGCAACAACCAGCTCGCGCAGCGCACGGCGGGCGGCGTGAAGGATCAGCTCTCCGACACGCACGCCTTCATCAAGGCGGTCCTCCGGCGCGGGTTCGCCCAGGAGCAGACCGGGCCCAGCATCGCCGTCGAGGCTGGCCCCTGGCTGCCCAACGCGAACGGCGAGCAGGGCGTGGGGGCGAGCGCGAACTTCATCGTCTCGACGCTGATCCAGCAGTCGGTGTTCCACCTCAACCTCCAGGGCGCCTACGACCTCGAGCACCACGTCGAGGTCTTCGGCAGCCTCATCGGCGAGGGGCCCCGCTCGCTCCTGGTGCGGCCGGTCACCGAGCTGGTGGCCCAGCACGCGTTCGGCGGGGCGACCACGTACTCGGCCCTCTTCGGCGCCATCTGGCGGGCGCACAAGACGCTCGACGTCGACCTGGCGGTGCGGGCGGCGACCACGGATCACGTGCCGATGGGGCAACTGCGCCTCGGCTTGACGCTGCGCACCCAGCTCTGGCACGGCAAGGACTGAAGGTCTCTCGAGCCGCAGTGCAATCGGACAGTGGGGACGCTTCCCTCCGGTGGATCCGGTCGGGAGAGCACCTCAGCTCCACGGGCGGACCGTCGCGGCCGTGCTAGCGTGCCACTCGATGCCGCGCACAGAGATAGTCCACGAGGACGCCACGCTCCGCCTTGGCGTCTCCCGCAACCTCCTCATCGTCGCCTGGCTGGGCACCCCCGAGAGCGCCCAGCTCCGCGCGCTCGGGCGGGCCCGCGCCGCCCTCGCCACCAAGCACAAGGCCGACGTCGGCTCCCTCGACGTGGTCCTCGCCGGCATCCTGCCGCGCTTCACCCAGGAGATCCGCGACGAGGTCGTCCAGATGCTGCGCGACGCCCGTCTCCAGGGGCTCGGCAGCGCCCACGTGGCGCTCGCCGAGGGGCTCTCGGGCGTGACCACGCGGGCGTTCCTGAGCACGGCCACCCTCCTCGCCCACTCCAGCACCCCGCACCGCGTGTTCAGCGAGCTGCGGCCGGCCGCCACCTGGCTGGCGCCGCTCCTGGCCGCCGGCAGCGTGCCCTGGTCGGTCGACGACATCCTCGCCGCCCAGGCCGAAGTGACCGGCATCGACGCCCCGAGCGCGGGCAAAGGGTCCCCCTCGGGGACGCGCGAGAGCGCGGGGCGACCCGCCCAGGAGACGCGCGTCAAGCGCGCCTGAGGTCCGGATCATCCGGGGGTTGACCCACCGCTCATCGCTCCGCGCTTTCGCTCAGGTCGCCGGGCGGGTCAGGCCGAAGATCGCCGTGAAGGTGCTGCCCCGGCCCGGCTCGCTCGAGACGCCCACCCGTCCGCCCTGCGCCTCGACGATCCGGCGCGTGAGCGCGAGACCCAGCCCGGTGCCCTGGTATCTCTTGCCGGTGCCCCCGTCGAGCTGCTCGAACTCGGCGAAGAGCCGCCCCTGGTCCGCCGCGGACACGCCGATGCCGGTGTCCTCCACCTCGAAGCGGATGCTCGAAGGGCCCTCGGCTAACGCGCGGAGGGTGACCAGGCCGCCCTCGGGCGTGAACTTGATCGCGTTGGAGAGGTAGTTGTAGAGCACCTGCCGGAGCCTGGCAGGATCGAGGATCACCCCCTCCAGCGACGGGTCGACCTCGCAGTCGACGCGAATCTGCTTCTCGGACGAGAGCATCCGCAGGGTGGCGCGCACCTCGCTCACGATCGCGACGAGGTCGACCGGCTCGGGATGGATCTCCATCTTGCCGGCCTCGACCTTGGCGAGGTCGAGGATGTCGTTGATGAGCTGGAGCAGGTGGCGACCGCTGATGAGGATGTCGCCGAGGAACTCCTTCTGGTCCGTCGAGACGGAGCCGACGCGCTCGTCGTGGAGGATCTCGGCGAAGCCGAGGATGCCGTTGAGGGGGGTCCGGAGCTCGTGCGACATGTTGGCGAGGAACTCGCTCTTCAAGCGATTGGCCCCCTCCACCTCGCGGTTCTTGTTCTCGAGCTCCCGGTTCTTGCGGCGGAGCTCCGCGCTGGCGGCCTCGGCGGCGGCGCGCGCCTCCCGGAGCTCGACGGCGCGGCGCTCGTCGTCCGTCAGGTCCCAGATGGTCTTGACGATCCCGCCCTCCGCCGTCCGCCGGTCGACCACGCGCAGGCTGCGGCCGTCGCGCATGCGCAGGTCGAAGGTCGTCATCCGGTCCTGCCGCCGCTCCGCCAGGCGTGACGCGCGGAAGCGCTCGCGCGCAGCGTCGTCCGGGAAATCGAGATCGGGGAGCCAGGACCCGAGCAGCTCCTCGTAGCGCATCCCCACGAGGGGCTCGTGGAGCGACGCGCCGAGGAGGCTCCGGTACGAGCGGTTGCAGAGGACGAGCCGATCCTCCTCGTCGAAGAGCGCGAAGGCGTCCTGGATGCTCTCGACCGCGCTCACCAGGCGGTCGGAAACGACCTTCGTGGCCGCCTCCAGGCGCTCCTCGGAGCGCGCGGTGAGCTCGCGCATCGCCTCCGCCTGCTCGCTCTGCTGCCGGCGGAGCAGGACCTGCTCGGTCACGTCCTCGACGCCGTGGATGATGTAGGCGAGCTCGCCGTCGCCGCCGAGCACCGGGGTGTTCACCGGGCTCCAGTGCCGCTCCTCGAACCCGCCGCCCTCCGCCTCGGGGCGGCGGATGTCGTATTTCTGCACGGCCATCGCGTCGGGCCGCTTCCCGGCCACGACCCGCCGGAGCGACGCGGACAGGTTCGCGACGCCCGTCGCCGCAGGATCGTCGGGGTTGTCGGGGAAGACGTCGAAGAGGCCGCGACCGACGATCTCGTCGCGCCTCGTCAGGGTCGCCCGCAGGTACGCGTCGCTCACCCCGACGATGGTGAAGTCCGGCGAGAGCACGAGGTAGCAGCCCGGCGCGGCCTCGAAGAGCCGCCTGAAGTCGGGGGTGGGTGACAATCCGCTCATCTCTCCGCGCGCTCTGACTCGCTGTCCACGTCCCCTGGCCAGCGCATCATCAAGCGCTCACGGCGCGGCGGCCGCAACTGCATTGCGCGCGGCAGGGCTCGCGGCGAGCGGCGCGCGCAGGGCCTCGCTGGGCTGGTCGCGGGCATAGAGGAACTCGTAGGCGGCCATCGTGGTGATGACCCGCTTGGTGTAGTTGCGGGTCTCCTCGTAGGGGATGCGCTCCACCCAGAGGTCGAAGTCGTCGGCGGGCCGCTCGCCGATCCACTTCTTCGGGGCGCCGGCGCCGGCGTTGTACCCGGGGATCGCCAGCAGCGGGTTGTCGGCGAACTGCCCGCGCAGGACGGTCAGGTAGTGGCAGCCGAGCGGGATGTTGACGGCGGGCTGCTTGAGGGTCTCCTCGTCGGGGGTGAGGCCGAGGGTCTGCCCCATCTTCTTCGCGGTGGGGACGATGAGCTGCATCAGCCCGTACGCCTTGGCCCCGGAGACCACGCGCGGATCGAACGCGGACTCCTCGCGCATGATCGCGTAGGCCCACGCCTCGGGCAGGTGCTGCTGGCGGGCCGCGGCCGCGACGATCGGCTGGTAGGGGCGGGGATAGGCGATCTCCCAGGCGGCGCGCCAGCGGCCGGAGGGGTAGTGCTCGAGCCAGTCGGTGAGCTCGTTGTTCTGCGGGCGCGCGCTGTTCACCGGGGTGCGCAGCAGCTGGTGCGACTGCGCGAACGCGCCCTGCCGCGCCAGGAGGAACCCCGCGGTCCACAGCACCTCGCGCGGGGCGGTGCGGGTGGTGAAGCCGAGCTTGTCGAGCTCGAGGCGGGCGTGCTTGAGGTCGCCCTGACGGAGCAGCTCGAGCGCGCGGACGAACGCCGGGTCGTCGAGCCAGGGCCCGCGCGCGACGGTGAACTCGCCCGCAGGCTCGCGCGCCGCGGCCTCGGCGAGGGCGCGGTCGGCGGCGCCGCGATCGCGATCGGCGAGGCGCGCGTGGGCGAGCGCCATGTAGTACGAGAGCGGGTAGTCGCGGATCACCGCGGCCAGCTCGGCGAGGCCCTGCGCGACGGCGCCGGTCTCCAGGTGGGCTCGCGCCAGGAAGTACGGCAGGCGGCCCGCCTCCCAGTACGCCCGCTCGCGCGGGGCCCGGGCCAGCGCCTTCTCCAGCGCGGGCACCGCGGCGGCCCACTCGCGCCTGCCGACGTGGAACATCGCCAGCTCGAAGAGCCCGTCGTTGCTCACGTCCCCCTCGGGGTACGCGTCCGCGATGGTCTCCAGCATCCGCGTGAAGCGCGCCTCGTCGCCGGCGTCGAGGGCCGCGCGCGCCCCGCGCAGGCGGGCGTCGTCGGCGAGGCGGTGCGCCGGGTGCTCCTTCTCCAGCAGCGCGTAGCGCTCCATGGCCTCGACCTGGCGCCCCGCGGACGCCGAGGCCTTGCCCCCGGCGAACAGCGCGTCCGGGCTCTTCACCTGCCCCGCGCAGTGCTCGATGGCGCCCTTGTACGCGTCGGCCGCCTCGGCCTTCTTCTTGTGCATCTTGACGAGCGTCTCGCTGCGGACGAGCCACACGTCGCAGGAGAGCTCGCCGGGCTTCTTCGTCTTGCCGAGCTTGATGAGCCGATCGGTGAGGATGACCGCCTCGCGCGGGTGGCCCGACGCGGCGAGCCCCCTCGCCTTGGCGAGCTGCTCCTCGGCGGAGAGGTGCTCGAACGCCTTGCGCTTCTTCGACGGCAGCGTGGCGAGCGCCTGCTTCTCCAGGTCCTCGGCGGCGCCCGCGCCCTGCCCTCCCGTCGACTCCCAGAGCACCCGGCGCGCCAGGTGGATGGCCTCCTCGGCGTGGGCCTCCGCGGGGTGGTTGAGCAGCGCCGTGGCGAAGCGCAGGGCGACGGTGGGCCACTGGGGCGGGTGCTTCTCCCGGGCGAGGTAGCTGCGGAAGTGCCTGGCCGCGGCGGCGAAGTCGTTCTTGCCGAGGAGGGCGTCGGCCATGACCAGATCCACGGCGCCCTCGAGGGCGGGGAGCTCCGCGGTGATCCCCTTCGCGTCGGCGATCGCAGCATCGAACTGCCCCACGCCGATCTGCCACTGCGCCGCCTGGAGGCGCGCGTACCCCTGGAGCGGCCACGCCGAGGCGGCGGACTCCTCGAAGGCTCGGGCAGCGCCCGCGGGATCGCCGCCGAGCGCGCGGAGGCGCCCGAGCTGGTAGAGCCAGGCGCGGCGGTCCTCCGGCGAGGGGGAGGCGCTGGTGAGGGCCGCGGCGAGCGAGGCGGCGGCGCGCGCGTAGGCCTCCTGATCGGCGTCGGCCTTGACGGCGGCGAGGCGGGGGTCGTCGAGGACGAGGGGGATCCGCGCGGGATCGAAGAGGGCGGGATCGAGGGGCGGCGCCGGCGGCGCAGGCGCGGCGACGGGGGCGACGGTGGCCGGCGGCGGCGGCGCGGGAGGTGGGGGAGCCAGGGGCGGCAGGGGCGCGGAGGCGCAGCCGGAGGCGGTGGCGCTCGCGAGGGTCAACGCGAGGGCCGAGACTCTGAGGAAGCTGCCGAGCACGGCCGCGGAGCTTAGTCGAAGCGAGCCGGCGGTCGAGTTCCGCGACGGAACCATCCCGTGCCAAGGTCGGGCGGCGAGCCCGAGGGTTGCGGACGCGCCCCCCTGCCTTGGGCTACGGTGGCTCCCGCACCATGCCCTCGCCCGAAGACAGCGCGCGGCACCTCGCCGAGACGGAGCTGGTGTTCGCCGCGCTCGAGGCGGTCGCCGAGGGCGTCGTCCTTTACGATCTCGGCACGGGCAAGGTGCGCATCAACGCGGCGGCGCTGGCGCTCTTCGGGCTCGACGCGAGCTTCGCCGAGCTGCCGCGGCCGGAGCGGCTGGCCCTGCTCCAGCCGCGCCACGCGGACGGCACGCCGTGGCCGGTCGAGAACACGCCCCTCGAGCAGGCGCTGCGCGGCGAGACCGTGCGCGAGATGGTCTGGCAGATCCGCGCCGCGGACGGCCGGGCCGTGTGGCTCTGCGCGTCGGCCGCGCCGGTGCGGCTGGGAGGTGGGAGCGCAGGCGTGGTCCTCACCCTGCACGACGTCACCGAGCAGCACCTCGCCGAGGAGGCCCTGCGTCGCAGCGAGGCCGAGCTGCGGGCCATCTTCGAGACGTCTCCGGATTTCATGGTCGTCAAGGACCGCCAGGGCCGGGTGGTGCGCGCCAACGCCGCGACGTGCGCGCTGATCGGGCTCCCCCTCGACCAGATCGTCGGCCGCACCACCGCCGAGCTCCACGGCAACCCGGAGATCGCGGCCAACGATCAGCGCATCATGGCCTCCGGGCAGACCGAGGTCCTCGAGGAGCAGGCCACCTATGGAAGCCGCCCCGCCCTCTTCCTCTCGACGAGGATGCCCTACCGCGACGACGCAGGGACCGTCATCGGCGTCCTCGCCGTCTCGCGCGACATCACCGAGCAGAAGCGCGCGGAGGCATCCCTGCGGGTCAGCGAGGAGCGCTTCCGCACGCTCTTCGAGAAGGCCGCGGAGGCCATCGTCATCGTCGCTGCCGAGGGCCGCGAGGCGGGCACCTTCCTCGACGTGAACGCCGCCGCGGCGGCGACGTTCGGCTTCACCCGGGAGGAGATGCGCGGCATGCCCTTCACGCGCGTCGTCCCCCCCGAGGGGCTCGCCGCGGTGTCCGAGCTGTTCCCCACCATGGCGGAGCGGTGGGTCTCGAGCTCGCACCTCCGGAGGCGCAAGGACGGGACGCTCTTCCCCTTCGAGATCACCGCCGGGCCGCTGCAGCTGGACGGCAAGCGCTGCGTCGTCTCGTTCGGGCACGACGCCTCCGCGCGGGTGCGCAGCGAGCAGGAGCTGCGCTCGGCCCGCGACGCCGCGGAGGCCGCCAGCCGCGCCAAGAGCGCCTTCCTCGCCAACATGTCGCACGAGGTCCGCACGCCGATGCACACCATCCTCGGCTACGTGCAGATCCTCCTCGACGATCCCGCGCTCGACGCCACGCAGCGGGAGCAGCTCGGGATCGTCTTCCGGAGCGGCGGGCAGCTGCTCGCGCTGCTCAACGACATCCTCGACGCCTCCCGGATCGGGACCGGGCTCCAGGCCTCGGAGCGCGCCAACCTCGACCTGAAGGCGCTGGTCGACGAGGCGGTGCGCGGCCACGCCTCCCGCGCCGCCGAGAAGAGCCTCACGCTGGCGCTCGACTGGTCCCCGAGCGCGCCGCCCCACATCGTCGGGGACGCGAAGACGCTCCGGCGGGTGCTGACGAGCCTGCTGGGCAACGCGATCAAGTTCACCGAGCGCGGCAGCGTCGTGCTCGTCGTCGCGGCGCACCGACGGGAGGGGGACCCGGCGGGCGAGCGGCTCACCCTCGCGGTGCGGGACACCGGGGCCGGCCTGGGTGCCGGGGATCTCGACCTGCTCTTCCGCCCCTTCGCCCAGGCCCGCGTGGGCATCGAGGCGCACGGCGGCACCGGCCTCGGCCTGGTCCTCTCCCGGGAGCTCGCGCAGCTCATGGGCGGCACGCTGACGGGGTCGAGCCGGCCCGGCGAGGGGAGCACCTTCACGCTCGAGATCCCGCTCGAGCGGGGCCAGCGCTCCAGTGCACCGCAGCCGCCGGCCCCCGCCGCCGTCGCCGCCGTGGAGGGCGTGGTGGACGACGGCGCGCCGAAGCGCATCCTGGTGGTCGAGGACGACGAGGACAGCCGCATCCTGGTGTCCCTGCTCCTGCGGCGGGTGGGCTTCGAGGTGTGCGAGGCCCGCGACGGCATCGCCGGGGTGGAGGCCTTCGACGCCTGGCACCCCCACCTGGTGCTGCTCGACATGAACATGCCGGTCCTCGACGGCTACGGCGTCGCCCACGTCATCCGCGTGCGCGCCGCCGGCCGCGCCACCCGGCTGCTGGCGCTCACCGCCAGCGCGCAGCCCGACGACCACGATCGCATGGTGGCGGCGGGCATCGACCAGGTCCTCCTCAA
>Ga0302283_1002354_pt1 | contig 15303 bp, 14 predicted proteins | sample III_Fen_E1_4_FD_198770 | JGI IMG/M metagenome (GOLD analysis project Ga0302283, IMG submission 198770) | Peat permafrost microbial communities from Stordalen Mire near Abisko, Sweden - III_Fen_E1_4 | ecosystem: Environmental > Terrestrial > Soil > Wetlands > Permafrost | place: Sweden: Abisko...
GCTCATACAGAACGTCTGATCGAAACTTGTCTCATTGGCCTTGACAGCTTCCGCCACGACCAGGGGATAGCCGTGCAATGTGCATGACGTTCTGCCCGCGTTGCGGAAGCCAATCACCTCCAACGTCTGGCCCATGCCGAAGAAGCCTCTGACGGCGACGACTTGCAGGTCCCCGCCCCGGCAACGCGCATCCGTCGGAGTCGGCCGGCCGGGACGGGCGAGGAGGGGAGACGCCGGGCTTCTCGATGCACGATGGCCGGCGAGCACGACCACACTGGCCACCAACCCGGCGATGACCAGCGTGGCCACTCCCACCGAGAACATGACCCGCCGCCGGTGGCGCCTCCTGGCTTCCTTGATGATCAACTCTTCGGCTCGGGTGATCGGATCTCCAGGCACCGGACGATCGGTTTGGAACCGCTGCGGAACCTCCACCGTCATGCTCAGATACTACTCCTGCTAGTATCATCTGTCGATGAGCTTTGGCGTCGACGACTCAGTACCGCGGTACGTACAGGTGGCTGCCGACCTGCGCCGCGAGATTGCCGACGGAGTGGTCAGACCGGGGGAGCGCCTTCCTCCCGCACGCGATCTGGCTGCGGTGATGGGCGTCAATCAGAACACGATGTTCCGGGCGCTCAGAGTGCTGCGAGATGAAGGGATCTTGGACTTCCAACGGGGGCGCGGCATCACCGTGAGCGGGAGTGCCCCAGGTCTCAGCGACATCGTGGCCCGTTGTCGGGAGTTGCTCGGATACTCAATTCAGCTCGGCTATCGAAAGGATGAGGTCGTCCGAATCATTGAAGGCCTTACCTGAACCGGTCAGCTGCTGACTCAAATGCCCCCGAACAGTGCTCGGGGTCGAACCCGAGCACTGTTCAGTACTGGATGTCGAGGGCGTAGCGCAGTGCTCGATCGAGTTCTGCGCGCTTTTCGAGGTCCAAGTGTCCGACCGGGTCCTCGGCAAGCATCGTTTTCGCAAGGGTCACGATGTTGTCGCACGTGATCACACTCAGTTCGGGGAGTCCTTCGTCAGCTCCCACGCCGACTTCTGACCGAATCCCACGAATCGTGCGAGTGATCGGTGCACAGGTGACTGCGGAGAGGACTTCGATGGCGGCGTCGCGAGTAAGAACGCATACGGGCCGTCGACCTGCCGGTGCCCCGAGGTCCGCCCACAGAATGTCGCCTCGGGCTACCACTCCGGCATGGTCGCGGTAGCTAGACGTGTCGCCATCTGGACGATGTCTGGATCCTGCGGGGTGCGACGGTAGGCGTCCTGCAGTTCATCGTCAGCACGACGCAGGTCTGCGGCCTCGAGGACGGCAATGGCTCCATTGCGGAGGAGCTCCGATCGGCTGGTTCCTCGTTCGGACGCAAGGTGATCCAGACGCGACACGAGGTCGTCATCCAACTGCACGAGCACTTCACGCCGAGCCATGGACCATATGGTACACCATATGGTCAGACGGAAGTACCCGATTTCTCTGTGCGATGTGATGACGTGTACGAAGCAAAAAAACCGCTCGGCGTGCGCGATCCGTGCGCGTAGCAACGGTAAGAGGTGGTGAAATATGGTCCGTGACGGCAAGTGGAAAGATGCCCTGAGCTGGGAACATAGCAATAGTCCCTGGTCCCCGAATTGCCCCCGAAGGGATTCACACGGCTGAGGTCGGAGGTCCGAGCCCTGTAGCGCCCACAAGATCGGCTTGCGCGAACCCGCCCTGCTTCGATTCGACCTGAGGAGATCCGCTTGCACAGCTCGGAGCGTGACGCTTACGAACCAAGTCGATCAGGCAGGTGAGACCACTTCGATCCCCGCATCTGCGGCAGCCGAGCAGAGCCGAACGTCATAGGCGACGAGAGCGGTCAGGCTCGTCTCCACAGACAGTGCACTTGCCAGGTGCATCGCATCAAGGCTCCGCAGTTCGGCCGGATCGAGGGACGCAGCCTTCTCGACGATGGCACGGTCCAGGGGGAGGAGGTCGATACCTCGGAGCAATTGGTTGGCGCCCTCGACCGCATCCTCATCGACCCGCCGACAGGTGCGGAGAAGTTCGATTGTCGACAGATCGCTGCTCACCTTGGGGACGTCTGCCCTGTGGTTCAGCCAGTCGACCAGAGCGGCGCTCTCGGCCTCGTCGAAGATCAGCTTCACCAACGCGGAGGTATCGAAGTAGATCATGTGAGTCGGTCGCGGCGTAGTTCAGCGAGGACTTCACTCGCCGTTGCCTCACCGCGGTCGAGCTTTCGGCGCTCAGGCAAGCGGAACGCGCCCTTTGCCGGCACGAGGCGACCGGAAGCAATGAGCTGATCCCTGTCGGCGACGGCCGGGCTGGGGGACACCAGGAGGGCAACGAGCTTCCCCCGCTCCGTCACCTCGACGACTTCGCCAGCCTTCACCTGCTCCAGGTAACGGCTCGCATGTTGACGAAGTTCGCGCACGCCGATCCTCGTCATCGTCCAATTGTAGCACAGTTGGTGCTACACGGGGAAGACGGCCCGGCAACGCCGTGGGGTGGCGTGCGAAATGCCTGTCTACACGAGGCGCAGGGCGGGGGCGCCGAAGAACGCCGACCGGTTCGAGTTGTGTCCCCCAACCTCCACCAGAACTCAGCGCCCACCAGATCTGTGACCTCCAGGCCCGAGATGCCGATTGGGCAGTGGGCGAACGGCTGACGATGGCATGTGCAAGATTCGATGGCTCTTGTGCTGTCCGTGGCCAGTTTCCAGTCCGCGGTTTTGGCCACCAGATGTCCGCACCCCTCGGTGTGATGTTCGACTCCAGGTCTTCCGTAACGGGAGTACCGGGGTCAGGTGAGGTGGCGCCGGCCGTGACCACCGCCAGCGGCATCCCAGTCGGGGCAGAGCGCACCCAGGACATCTACGGTTGAGCACCGCACCCCGGGCCTGGGACCCGGACCACATACCGGCAGCGCCGGAGAGGAGATCGACCCATGACGACGGACCGGGCCAACGACGACGCCTCGACCATCGAAGGAGGTGACGATCAATCGGGCGGCGGCACGTGGACCCGTCGAGGGCTGATCGCCGGTGTGGCGGCGGCCGGGGTGGGTGCGGCGGCGGGACTCACGCTGGGGGTCGACCCCGCAGATGCCGCCGACGGCGGCACGGTCATTCTCGGCGAGGCGAACACTGCCGCGGCCACGACGTCGATCGAGACCACGGGACAGAACGGCTTCGAGGGCGTCACGTCCGCCGCCGGTTTCGCCGGGGTCTTCGGGTCCGACATCAGCTCCGGGGGCAACGGGGTCGGGGCCGAATCGATCTCGGGTTCCGGGGTCTGGGCCCGGAGCGCCGGAGCGAGCGGACTGCTTGGTGTCCAGGTGGCCGGTGTGGTCGGCGACAGCACGGTGAACGCCGGGGTCCTCGGGCTTTCCAGCCTCTCGAACGGCGTTGAGGGTCAGACGAGCTTCACGACGGGTTCGGGTGTGTACGGGTCCGACAGCAGTTCCGGGGGAGGCTTCGGGGTCTCCGGTACCTCGGACGCCGGAGTCGGCGTGTCCGGGTCCTCCACTACGAGCACCGGCGTGCTCGGCGGATCCGAAGGAGCCGGGTCGGGCCTCATTGGTGAGAGCCGCCAGGGTTACGGGGTCGAGGCGACGGGCGGCCTCGCCCCCCTCCTGCTCCACCCGGGGATCACCCCGGGGTCGCCCGCCTCCGGAGCCCACGCCACGGGTGAGCTCTACGTGGACGCCGACGGTGTGTTCTACCAGTGCACCTCCGGGGGGACTCCCGGTTCCTGGAGCCCTGTCGGCACGCTCCTCCTCGGGGGCGAGAACACCTCGCCGGACTCGACGACCATCTCGGCGACGGCGGACAACGGTGTGTACGCAACGACCACCTCCGACGGACATTCCGGGCTGTACGCCAGCGACCTCAGTACCGGCGGGGGCCAGGGTGTCACGGGTACCAGTACCAGCGGCACCGGGGTCTCCGGGGACAGCACGGACGGCTACGGGCTGGTCGGCACCGGTGGCCTGGCACCGCTTCTGCTCACGCCGGCGACGTCCGCGGGAGCCCCGACGACCGGCACCCACAACCCCGGCGAGATCTACACGGACGTGAACGCCGTCGTGTTCGTCTGTGTCTCGGCCGGAGCCCCGGGGACGTGGGTCCAGGTGGCGGCCGGACCGACGGCCTACGCCTCGGGTGCGTCGTGCCTCCTCCCGGCGCCGATCCGCCTGCTCGACACCCGTGCCTATGCCACCGCCCCCGACCACCCGGGTGTCCCCATCACCGGCGGTGACTACATCACCGTTCCGATCACCGGCCAGGAGGTCGGTGGGGTATCGGTACCGGCCGGGGCCGTGGCGGTCATCGGGAACGTGACCGCAGTGAACGCCATGGCCCGGGGGTACCTGACCCTGTGGCCCAGCGGGGTCACCCGGCCCGGCACCTCCTCGATCAACTTCCCGGCGACGACGGCCACGGCCAACGGGGTGACCGTGGCGCTGTCGTCGGAGGGAACGCTGGACATCTACGCCAGCCAGACGACGGACGTGCTCTTCGACGCCACGGGCTTCATCGCGTAGCGCGGGATCGTCGTCGCCGACGTGAGCTGCCGCACGTCCTCGGCGGCGCGTACGGCTGCATCTGGATGTCCCACTGCAGGTCCTGGGACACACCGACCGGGAGGAAACCCAGCCTCCCCGTCTCGAAGTTGCCGTCGATGTAGGAGTTCTCCGGACTGATCACCGGGGGATCGGCTCCTCCGTCGGAGATGAACTCCACCCGGCTCGGCGCCGGCTGCAGGGGGTCACCGGCCGAGGGCAGCTCCGGGTACAACAGGGTGAAGCCCTTGGTGCTCGAGCCGGACTGTCCGAATTGCTCGTAGGTGCAGGCATCGTTCGTCCGTCCTGCGGTGATCGGATCGCTCGCCGTCCGGCCCTGCGGGCCCGGGGGTCCCGCGGGGGTGGTCTGTTCGACGTTGGTCCACGAGGTCCGCCCTACGTAGGGGGCGAGGCACATCGTCCCGAGGGTGCCGGCCGGGAAGTGCTGGACTGACGGGCAGTCCCGGTTGTCGACGACCTCGGTGGCGGCGACGCTGGATCTCACCGTGTCCATCGGCGCCAACGCGTCGGCGGGCCCACACACCGTTGCGGAAGAGATGGACCCTGGCGCGCACCAGTACTGCGCGTCCATCGGCGTGTTCAGGTTCTCGAGGTTGATCCCGGCCTGTCCGGTGACCGGCGAACTGCCGGCAGGACAGCCGACCTGTGGAGCGGCGGTGCGGAAGTCCACCGGGGTGATCCGGAGGTCCGTCGACACCCGGAGCTGGTCAGTGGTCCCGCCGAAGTCGGTCGACGTCGTACCGGCGTCCCAGAATTCGTAGGTGAGCGAGTAGTCCAGTTGGACGACGTTGCCGACGCAGTCCTCGAGCGCGTCGTTGGGGACGCCCGGTCCTCCGCACTCCGGTGTGTCCCCGGCGAACTCCTGGCCGAGCACCCCGGCGAAGGTGAACTCGTGCCGGCTCCCCTCGACCTCGTCGTCGGTGGCGACTGCGACGGGCTGTCCGTTCGCCCCGGAGGCTGCGGCGAAGGCGCCCTCCTCACACGTGGTCGAGGCGTCCGTGCCGCCCAGCGGAACGGCCAAGGTGTACTCGCCGCCGACCGCCGGTACGACCGACGGCGCGGCCGGGCAGTTCTCGCCGGCGTCCACCTGGTGACCCTCGGACCCCGGCAGGAGCTCGTTCGGCGCCCAACCGTCGCCGTTGGCGATGTTGGCGAAGCCGTAGGTGCCGGGGGCGCGCGTGGTGTCACGGAGGGGCCACATCCCGGTGAGGAAGCCACCCCGGCAGTGCACGCTCAACCAGTAGAGCCCGTCGTCGGTGATGACGATGAGGTCATGGTCGTCGAAGAGGCCACCATCGGGTGGAGGGTCGACCAGGTACCGATCGGGTGCCTGGGTCACCGTCGAATTGTCGGCGAGCTGGACCAGCGTGCCGGCGTCGGCCCGGGAGGCGCGCGAGAGGTTGACGACGTCGACGTCGACCCCGTCGTCGAGGCGGTAGGAGAAGTGGGCGTCCGGTCCGGTGGACGCCGCGGGAGCCGTCGGGCCCTGGACGCAGGCGGTCAGAGCCATCACGACGGTGGTCAGCGCCAGGGCGGTGATGAGGAGGGATGCCGTCGTCGGAGCGGCACCGGGCCGGGCGTTTCGGCGTCGCCGGGGCCCGGGGGGAGCGGCGGTGGCCCGTTCCGCCGCCTTCCGGGACACTCCGGGGCACGCAGGGACTCCACCGGTCCCCGTACCCGGACGGGTCGGTGGCCGATCCACGCCGTCAGCCACCGTCCCCGGGGTCCCGGACCGGCCCGGCGGCTACTCGGAGAAGTAGTTCGGGGCCTCGACGGTCATCTGGATGTCGTGGGGGTGCGACTCCTTCAGGCCCGCCGCGGTGATGCGGATCAGCTCGCCTCGCTCCTGGAGCTCGTCGATGGTCCGGGCCCCGGCGTACCCCATGCCGGAGCGCAGGCCGCCCACCAGCTGGAAGGCCACGGCCGACAGCGGACCCCGGTAGGGGACCTGGCCCTCGATGCCCTCGGGGACCAGCTTGTCGTCGGTGGGCACGTCCTGGAGGCCGTAGCGGTCCTTGGAGTAGGAGCGCTGGTGGTCGTTCGACTGCATGGCCCCGAGCGAGCCCATGCCCCGGTAGTACTTGTACTGCTTGCCGTTGATGAAGACCAGTTCCCCGGGGGACTCCTCGCAGCCGGCCAGCAGCGAGCCCAGCATCACCGTGTCGGCACCGGCCACGATGGCCTTCGGGATGTCCCCGGAGTACTGCAGGCCCCCGTCGCCGATGAGCGGCACCCCGGCCGGCCGGCAGGCCAGGGAGGCCTCGTAGATGGCCGTGACCTGCGGGACGCCGACCCCGGCCACCACCCGGGTGGTGCAGATCGACCCCGGGCCGACCCCGACCTTCACCCCGTCGGCCCCGGCGTCGATCAGGGCCTGGGCCCCCTCGCGGGTGGCCACGTTGCCGCCGACCACGTCGACCGTCGTGTCCTTCTTCAGGCGGGCCACCATCTCCAGCACCCCCGACGAGTGCCCGTGGGCCGTGTCGACCACCAGGAAGTCCACCCCGGCGTCGACCAGCTGCCCGGCCCGCTTGTAGGAGTCCTCCCCGACACCGATGGCCGCCCCGACGACCAGGCGTCCGTGGGCGTCCTTGGTGGCGTCGGGGAAGTCGGCGCTCTTGGTGAAGTCCTTCACGGTGATCAGTCCGGTGAGCCGCCCGGACGGATCGATGAGGGGGAGCTTCTCCACCTTGTGACGGGCCAGCAGGTCGAGGGCCGCTTCCTTGGACACGCCGGGGGCCGCCGTCACCAGGGGCATCGGTGTCATGACCTCGCGCACGGGGCGGGAGAGGTCGCGTTCGAAGCGTATGTCCCGGTTGGTCACGATGCCGAGGAGCACGCCCGAGGCGTCGACCACCGGTGCGCCGGAGATCCGGTACCGGGCACACAGGGCCTCGACGTCGGCCAGCGTGGCGTCGGGCGAGCAGGTCACGGGGTCGGAGATCATGCCGGCCTCGGACCGCTTGACCAGGTCGACCTGGGCGGCCTGGTCGTCGGCCGAGAGATTGCGGTGGAGGACCCCGACACCGCCCAGTCGGGCCATGGCCACGGCCATCCGCGACTCGGTGACGGTGTCCATGGCCGAGGACAGCAACGGGATACGCACCCGGATGTTCCGGGTGACCCGGGTGGCCGTGTCCACCTGGCTGGGCACCACGTCGGAGCGACCGGGCAGGAGCATCACATCGTCGAACGTGAGCCCGAGACGGGCGAACTTGGTGGGAACGTCGGCTGGTTCGCTCACGTCGTGCTCCTGGGGTGCTGGCTGCGACCCGACCGGGCCGGCGGGCGTCCGGGGGCGGGGTCGACGGGCATGCCCCATGGTAGGTCGCCGGGACCCCGACCGTGGGACGTCGGTCTCGGGCGTCCACGCCCCGGTCCGCCGCCCCGGTCCTGTGCTCCGGTCCTCCGCCCCGGTCCCCGGGATGGCACCGTCGGGGCCGGTCGCCGGGGAGCCCCGGGTGGACCGGAGGACGGGGGGTGCCGGCATGGGATACTCGACCCATGCCCAGTGGGACCGGGGACGGACGGGCCGCCGCCTCCATGCGCTGGCCCGCGGTGCTGCTCCTGGGCTGTGCCCTGGTGGCCGTGGCCGTGGTGTCCGTCCTGCCGACGGTGGCCCGACGCCACGACTACGCCACCCTGCGGCGGTCCGGGGTGACCACGGTGGCCCGGATCGACTACTGCGACACGGCCACCGGCGGGCACCCTGCCGTGGTCACCGTGACCTGTCCCGGCACCTTCACCGTGGATGGCCACCCGGTCACCCGGGACATCCTCGGGTTGCCCGGACCGCTGGAGGAGGGCACGACGGTGGTGGTCTCGGTCGATCCGGCCGACACCGGTGTCGTCTACCCGCTGGCCGACGTGCGGACGGGGTACCAGTCGGGGTGGCTGACCGGACGGACCGCGCTGGCGGTGTTCGCCCTGGTGCTGGTGGCCCTGCTGGTGTGGCGCCAGCTGCTGGTGGCCCGGCGCCGGCGGGGGAGCGCGCCCCCGCCCGTCGCCGGAAGGACCACCTGAGGGCTCGCCCCGGGTGGACCCCCGCCGGCGGGGCCGGACGGACCCCCCGGAGTACCATTCCCCCACATGCGACCGGAGGCGGGGGAGGGCACGGACGGGCTCGGCTCCGTGGCCGAGGTACTCGACCTCTACGACCGTTTCGGCGGTCACCGCTACGGCGAGCACGTCACCCAGCTCGACCACGCCCTGCAGTGTGCGGCCCTGGCCCGCCGCCGGGGACTCCCCGACGACCTGGTGGCCGCGGCGCTCCTCCACGACATCGGGCACCTGGTGGACCTGCGCGACGGGACCACCTACGAGGCCGGTCTCGGGGCCGACCGACACCACGAGCTCCGGGGCGCCACTGCCCTGGCCGGGCTGTTCCCCGACGGGGTCACCGGCCCCATCGGCCTCCACGTGGTGGCCAAGCGGTGGCGGTGCACGGTGGACCCGTCGTACGGGGCGGGCCTGTCGCCGGCCTCGATGGCCAGCCTGGTCCTCCAGGGCGGCCGGCTCCCGGACCGGGAGCGGGCGGTCTTCGAGGCGGACCCGGCGTTCGACGCCGCCGTGGCCCTCCGGGACATCGACGACGCCGGCAAGGTCGAGCGCCTGGTCATCCCGGGTCTGGCGGACTACGAGCCCCTCCTCGCCGGCCTGGCCCGGACGACGGGCTGAGCATCCGGGTGTCCCGGTGGCCGACCTGTCGGCTGCGTCAGGGTGGTGGGGCCGGGGCGGTGTTGCCAGAATCGGGGGCATGAACCTGCTCCTCGTCACGCTCGACCAGTTCCGGGCCGACTGCCTCTCCGCCGCCGGGCACCCCCTGGTGCGGACACCGCATCTCGACCGTCTGGCCGCCGAGGGGGTCCGGTTCGCCTCCCACTACAGCCAGGCCACGCCGTGCGCCCCGGGTCGGGCGGCGCTGTACACCGGGACGTACCAGATGAACAACCGGGTGGTGGCCAACGGGAGCCCCCTGGAGGACCGCCTGGACAACGTGGCCCGGCTGGGACGTCGGGCCGGCTACCGACCGGCGCTCTTCGGCTACACCGACCAGGGCGTCGACCCGGCCACCGTGACCGACCCCGAGGATCCCCGCCTCGAGAACTACGAGGGCGTGCTCCCCGGGTTCGATCCTGTCGTCCCGCTCGACAGCCGGTTCACCGGCTGGCTGGCCTGGCTCGAGTCGCTCGGCTACGGGGCCCTCTCCCCGGTGGACGCCCTCAACACGGAGCCCGACCGCCCGGCCGGACACAGCGCCTCGGCGTTTCTGGCCGGACGGGCCATCGAGTGGATCGACCAGCAGGACGGCCCGTGGTTCGCCCATGTCAGCTTCTGGCGGCCCCATCCCCCCTACGCCGCAGCCGGTGCCTGGTCGGAGGCCTACCGACCGGAGGAGGTCGGGGTCCCCATCCCCGTGGCCGACGACATCCACCCGCTGCACCGCATGGCGCTCGGCATCCCGTTCTGTTCGGCCCCGGTCGACCCGGCGGAGATGGCCCGGATCCGGGCCCAGTACTTCGGCATGGTCTCCGAGGTCGACGACCAGCTGGGCCGGCTGGTCGACCACCTGCGGGACACCGGGACCTACGACGACACGGTGATCGTCGTCACCTCCGATCACGGTGAACAGCTGGGCGACCACGGCCTGGTCGAGAAGCTCGGGTACTTCGACGAGAGCTACCACGTGCTGTGCATCGTGCGGCACCCCGGACACCCCGGCGGGTTCGGCCGGGTGGTGGAGGAGTACACCGAGGCGGTGGACATCGTGCCGACCGTGGCCGAGGTGGTCGGCCTGGACGTGCCGGTGCAGTGCGACGGCTCCTCGCTGGTGCCGTTCCTCGCCGGGGCGACGCCCGAGGGGTGGCGGCGCTCGGCCCACTACGAGTTCGACTGGCGGAACTTCCTCCTCGGCCCCCACCGCGTCTCGGGGGGTACCGACCCGGCGCTCGAACAGTGCAACCTGGCCGTCGAACGCACGCCGACCCACGCCTACGTGCAGTTCGGGGACGGCTCGTGGCTGTGCTTCGACCTGGCCGCCGACCCGCGGTGGCACACGACGACCACCGACCCGGCGGTGGTCCTTCCCCTGGCCCAGTCCATGCTGTGCTGGCGGTCCGCCCACCTCGGCGGGAAGTACACCCAGATGCTGCTGACCCCGGACCGGCGGGGGCTGTGGCCCGAGATCGAACCCACTGCCAGGCCCACTTCCGGGCTCGAGTCTCAGCTACCTCCGGCCTGAACGGGGCGTCCGGGCGTCCGGGCATCCGGACGATTGGACGACCGGACGATTGGACGGCCGGACGACCGGACGACCGGACGACCGCCAACCGGACTCTCCTCCGGCGCGGAGGTCCCGCCCCGGGATGGCGGGCGGACCTGCAGTGGACCCGACGCAGACCCGTCGGGGTCGGGCGGCAGGGGGGTGGACCGTGGGACTCGTCGGCAACGGGAGATCGGTGCGGGTCGGTGGTCGGCGGTCGGCGGAACGTCGGCATGCGTTCCCCGGTCATCCCCTGACGCGGCGGGTGTTCCCCTCGTCGGTCCAGGCCCGCTCCATGGCCTGCGGACGGTCGACCTGGAGGACGGCGATCTCCGTTCCTCCGGGGGAGCGCAGGACGGTGGCCGGTCCCTCGGGGGTGCCGACCGGACCGAGATGACGGGTCCAACCCGCGGCCTCGAGGGTCGCGGTCGTCGCCGTGAGATCTCCTGAGGTGTAGATCGGGAGCACCGACCCCGGCGGCCGGTGGTCAGCCACCAGGACGGTGGGGCTCCCCCCGGTGTCCACCGCTGCCACGTCGGCACCGAAGTGCCGGAACCTCCATGCCAGGCTGATCCCCGGCAGGCGGAGCCAGGCGGCGACGTCGGCCCCGGTGTCGGACGAGCCCACGTAGAGATACCGAAGTTCCACTTTCCCAGAGTAGGACCGGCCCCAGGGTGCGGGTGGTGTCGGGAGACCGGACGGGACGACGACGTGGGCGACCGGCCGTTCGACGGCGGGCGGCCGGCCGTTCGACGGCGGGCCACCGGCTTGCCAGACTGTGCGACAGGCGTAGCCGGCACGTTACTGCCCGGTGCCGACCGGCGGCCGAGCCGGTGACGTTTCGACCATCAGCCGGCCGGCCCGGCGGAGGAGGACCTGGACCATGACGACTGAGGCGATCGACGGGGCCGATCCGGATGGCGACACTGCGGTGAGTGACGGGAGGGACGGCGATACCGGCAGGGCGTGGTCCCGGCGGGGGCTGATCGCCGGTGTGGCCGCGGCCGGCATCGGTGCCGCCGCCGCACTGGCCGCCGACGGCTCCGAAGCAGGGGCGGCGAACGGAGGCCCCGTCCTCCTCGGTGAGGCCAACTCCGCGACAGCGAGCACGTCGATCACCACCACGACAGGAGATGCCCTCTCCGGAACCTCGAGCGCGTTCGGAGGTGCCGGTGTGTACGGCACGTCGAGCGGGGGTCTGGCCGAGGGCGTCTACGGGTACGACACCAGTTCCGCTGCTTCCGGTTCGTTCGGGGTGTTCGGATCGTCGGCCCGCAATGTCGGCACCTACGGACTGGGTGAGAGCACGAGTGGGATCTCGGTCCCCTCGACCGGAGGTGTGGTGGGGGACAGCAGTTCCGGCGCCGGAGTCACCGGCCTGTCCAGCGCCAACAACGGCGTCTACGGCGAGACCACCTCCGACCTCATCAACAACTCCGGAGTCTGCGGCCAGGACAGCAGCACCTCCGGTGGGTTCGGAGTGAACGGCGAGTCCCAGAGCGGGGTCGGCGTCTACGGCCTGTCCCGCGGCGGGGACGGGGTCCAGGGGACGGTTCTGACCTCCAATTGGGCCGGGGTCCACGGCATCGGGACCGAGGTGGAGTCCACCGGCGTATGGGGCCAGGCCGGTGGGGCGTCCACGTCGCTGACCACCGGTCTGAATGCCGGGGTGTTCGGCGACGGCGGCGTCTACGTAGGGGTCATCGGCCACTCCACCACGCTCGACGGGATCGACGGACAGACCACAGCGGCCGGCCGGTCCGGGGTGGCGGGGACCGACGCCAGCACCGGGGGTGGCGTGGGAGTCACCGGAGCCTCGACCGCCGGCACCGGGGTCGCCGGTACGAGCACCTCGGGGCACGGGGTGGTGGCCACCGGCGGGCTGGCTCCCCTGCTGCTGACCCCTGCCGCCACGCCGGGCGCCCCGACGGCCGGCGCCCACTCGGCCGGCGAGCTGTACGTCGACAGTCACGGGGTGCTCTTCCAGTGCACGACGGCGGGCACGCCGGGGACCTGGGTGCCGGTGGTGACGACCGGTGCCCTGTCGCTGGGGGAGGCCAACGCTGCCTCGGCGACGACCTCGGTCACCACCTCGGTCGGGATCGGTCTGGCCGGCGCCACGTCCGCCGACGGCGGCGACGGGGTGGCTGGCACCGACACCAGCACCGCCGGTGGCACCGGGGTCTCGGGGATGTCGACTGCCGGTGTGGGCGTGTCCGGGTCCTCGAGCGATGCCACGGGGGTGGTCGGCGCGGCCCTCGGGGTGGGTGCCGGAGTGAAAGGACTGAGTACCTCGGGTTACGGGATGGTAGGCACGGGCGGACTGGCCCCACTGGTGCTCACCCCGGCGGCCGCACCTGGTGCACCGACGACGGGCGACCACGTGGCCGGGGCGCTCTATACGGATTCGGTCGGTGCACTGTTCCTCTGTGCCGCCGCCGGCACACCAGGCACGTGGGTCCAGCTCTCGGCGGGTACGGCCTACGCCAACGGTGCCTTCTGCCTGTTGCCCGCCCCGATCCGGTTGCTCGACACCCGACTCGGTGCGACCGATGCCGTGTCCACACCCGGCATCCCGGTCGTCGGTGATTCGACCCTGACCCTGCAGGTCACCGGGGCCGTGCAGAATTCGATCTCGATCCCCACCGGTGCGGTGGCGGTGATCGGCAATGTGACCGCCGTCAACGCCCTGGCCCGGGGGTACCTGACCCTGTGGCCTTACGGGGTGACCAAGCCGTCGACCTCGTCGCTCAACTACCCGGAGGCCACCTCGGTGGCCAACGGGGTCACCGTGGCCCTGTCGTCGACGGAGGGGCAACTCGACATCTTCGCCTCCCAGACCACCGACGTCATCTTCGACGCCACCGGGTTCATCGCCTAGCTGTCTTCTGGTCGGCCGCGGGCCGTACGCTCGACGGCGGATGGCCGGCTTGTCAGACTGTGCCGAGCCGTGGCGATCACGGATTCCACCGGTATCGACCGACGTACCCGTTGTGTGTCGTACTGAGCAGCAGCCGGCCCGCCCGGCGAAGGAGGACCTGGATGTCGACGACCGAAGGCAACGACGAAGCCGATCCTGGCGGCGACAAGGAGGGCGACAAGGGAGGGGGCGAGAGGGATTGCGGTGACGGCCGGGCATGGTCCCGGCGGGGGTTGATCGCCGGCGCAGCCGCCGCCGGCATCGGCGCGGCCGCCGTCCTGGTCTTCGACGGCTCCGAAGCAGGTGCGGCGAATGGTGGCAACGTGATCCTCGGTGCCACGAATTCGGCGACGGCGACGACGGAGATCACGACCACGACGGGCACCGGGTTCGTCGGCGCCACGTCCGATTACGGCTCCGCTGGGCTGTTCGGGACGTCGAGTGGCGGCAATTCGGCAGGGGTCTCAGCTTCGGACACGAGCACTGCCGGGTCCGCGTCCAGCGCGATGGAGGGCTACTCGGTCAACAATGTGGGCGTCACCGGAATCGGCTATAGCGAAAGCGGCATCGAGCCCCCGCTCGCCGGTGGCGTGGTCGGCGACACCTCCATCGGGGCCGGCGTGACCGGTCTGTCCAGTAGCCACAACGGTGTCTACGGTGCGACTTCGGAGGCCGGCTACAGCGGGGTGGCCGGGACCGACGCCAGTACCAGCGGCGGTGTGGGCGTGACGGGGACCTCGACCGCCGGTACCGGGGTCGGGGGGAGGTCGACCACCGGTGCCGCCGTCTCCGGAGTGAGTGTGGACAATTACGGAGTCGTGGCGTCGGGCGGCCTGGCCCCCCTGCTGCTCACGCCGTCGGGTTCGGTCGGACCTCCCCCGGCGGGGGCCCACGTGGTCGGTGAGCTGTACACCGACACCAACGGGGCGCTGTACTACTGCGTCGACGCGGGGACACCGGGTACATGGCTCCAGGTGGCCTCGGCCGGACCGTCCACCTATGCCCAGGGGGCGTTCTGCCTGCTCCCTGCCCCGATCCGCCTGCTGGACACCCGGCTGGACGCCACCGCTCCCGACCATCCGGGGACGCCGGTCATCGGTGGGGAGACGATCACTGTGCCCATCACCGGGCAGTCGGTGGGCGGGATCTCGGTGCCGGCCGGCGCCGTCGCCGTCATCGGCAACGTGACGGCGGTGGGAGCCGCGACCCGCGGCTACCTCACGCTCTGGCCCGACGGGGTCACCCAGCCCGGGACGTCCTCGCTCAACTTCCCGGCCACGACGTCGGTGGCCAACGGGGTCACCGTGGCCCTGTCGGTGACGGGGAAATTGAACATCTACGCCTCCCAGACCACCGACGTCATCTTCGACGCCACCGGGTTCATCGCCTAGTCCGGAGGCGACCGATCCCGCCCTGCGCTGGTCGTCGAGGCCGTCGACGGGCCAAGATGGTCCCCCGGAGTGGACGCCGTCCATCGCCGGCCGTCCGGCCCGCAGACCAGAGAGACCCCGATGACCACCGACAGG
>Ga0302283_1002357_pt1 | contig 15294 bp, 13 predicted proteins | sample III_Fen_E1_4_FD_198770 | JGI IMG/M metagenome (GOLD analysis project Ga0302283, IMG submission 198770) | Peat permafrost microbial communities from Stordalen Mire near Abisko, Sweden - III_Fen_E1_4 | ecosystem: Environmental > Terrestrial > Soil > Wetlands > Permafrost | place: Sweden: Abisko...
CCTCCTTCGCGCTCAAGAACGAGAACGGCTTTTCCGTCCTGCTTATCACCAAGCTGATTGAGGGAAATTATCCAAATTACCGACAAGTCATCCCTGGCGAAGCGAAGGAACGCATCCCCGTCGGCCGCGAGGAACTGGTGCAGGCGTTGCGCCGCGCGGAAATCATGACCAGCGAGAAGGCCAATTCCGTCAAGCTGACCTTTGGTAAAAACGTCCTAACCATCACCGCGAACTCCCCCGAAGTCGGCGAGGCGCGCGAGACCATGGCCATCAACTACAAGGGAAAGGAACTCGCCATCGCCTTCAATCCGCGCTACCTGATTGACCCGCTCAACGCGCTGACCGAGGACGAGGTGTTCATCGAGCTGATTGACGAGCTCAGCCCCGGCGTCATCAAGATCAACGGGCCGTTCCTCTACGTCGTCATGCCGATGCGGCTGAATTGAAAAATTCTGAATCAATCAAAGAGGCTGGATTTTCGTCCAGCCTCTTTTTTATTGGAGAATGTGGGCAGGGGTGACGGTGCTGCCGAGGGAGCAAGTGGGTTTGTCGCCCACTTTCTTGATGGAATAGATGCCGCCTGCCGGACACGGGGGAATGCTGCCCGCGCTGTTGAGCTTGATGTAAGGCATCAGGTCGCTGGGAAAATTGATGGCTTCTCCATTGGTCTTGTGATGTTCCAAGGCGAACTGGTTGGCGGCGCCATCAATCTGGCGCATATTGTTAATACAGGCGTTGGCGGGACTGTTGCGTGGCCCGGGCTTGTTAGAAATTACAATCGAAACAAGGGAGCCAACAATGAGAACAATTATTGCCCAATAGATGACGGGTGAACCAGAAGCGGGTTTGGCATTTATTTGGTCACTCATATAGCCAATTGAACACCACGCCTTGAAATCCGTTGCGCCAGTTATTACTTTCTCCGGCCGCCGGGGGCGAAGTGGTAGCCGCCGTGGACGCGGCCGCCGCGCACTTTGCCGGGGAAGCCCGCCGGCGCGCCGGCCTTGGGTTCTTCAAACAACGCGGTGTAGCGGTAGTCAAAATTTTCCAGCTTCACGCGGGGAATTTTCTGGCTGATAAAGCGCTCAATGGCGAACACGTGCGGTGCATCCTCGGCGACCATGATGGTGAAGGCGTCGCCGGTGTTCTCGGCGCGGCCGGTGCGCCCGATGCGGTGGATGTAATCCTCGGGATGCTGCGGCACGTCGTAGTTGATGACGTGGCTCACGTCGGCGATGTCCAGCCCGCGCGCGGCGATGTCCGTGGCGACGAGCACCTCGTATTTGCCCTCGCGGAAACCTTCGAGCGCCTGCTCGCGCTCCTTCTGGGTGCGGTTGGAATGCAAAACGGCGACGGCGTGGTTCGCGCGCTTGAGCAGGGTGGCCGCGCGGTCGGCGCCGTGCTTGGTGCGGCAGAAGACGATGACGGAATCGTAGTTCACGCGCTTGAGCAGCTCGAGCAGCAGGTCGGTCTTCTGCATGTCGGACACGGGATAGATGACGTGCTTCACGGTCTCGGCGACGGTGCGGCGCGCGCCGATCTCAATCGTCTCCGGCTCGTGCATCGCCCACTGGATGAGGGTCTCGATTTGCGGCGGAATGGTGGCGGAGAACAGCGCGGTATGACGAAGCTTCGGGCATTTTTCCACCAGCCGGCGCACGTCGGGCAAGAAACCCATGTCCAGCATCCGGTCGGCTTCGTCGAGGACGAGAAATTCCACCTTATCGAGCCGCACGGTGCACTGTTCGAGATGATCCAGCAGCCGGCCGGGCGTGGCGGCGACGATGTCGGTGCCGGCCTTCAGCTCGTCGTTCTGCTTGCCATAGCCGACGCCGCCATAGACGACGGTGACCTTCAAATCCGTGAAGCGCGCGTAATCGCGGATCGCCGTCTCGACCTGCGACGCGAGTTCGCGCGTCGGCTCCAAAATGAGCGCGCGCGGGCCGACGGGATTATGTTTGCCGAGCTTGGACAAAATGGGCAGCGCGAACGCCGCCGTCTTGCCGGTGCCGGTCTGTGCGCTGCCGATGACATCCTTGCCGGACAACACCAGCGGAATGGCGCGAAGCTGAATGGGCGTCGGCTCCGTGTAGCCGGCGGCGCGGACGCCTTCGAGAATTTTTTCGGAAAGACCAAGGGCGGCGAATTTCACGCGGCACTTCCTTCCGTCGCGGTCGGCGCTTCCGGCTGCACCGGCGTTTCGGCGGCGGGAGCCGCCGCAGACTCAACCGGCTCGGCAAGTTGCGTGACCGGCTCGGCCGCGAGCGTTTCCGGCGTGACCGTTTCAATGGTCGTGGCGGCCTCGGCCTCGGCGGCGGGCTTTTCCGCAACCGTTTTCTTTGCCTGCTTCACCGGCTTGGGCAAAGGTTTCTTGGCCGTCTCCATCCGGCCATCGGCGAACTCCAGCACGGCGCCCTGATGGATCAGCCAATGCAAATCCACGATGACCGCTGTCTGTTCCGGCGTCGCCTCGGGCGCGGCGGGTTCAACCGGTTTGGTCGCCGGTGCGGCGGCTTCGCCTTCGGCCACAGGCGCGGGTGCGACGGGAATTTCCGTAACGGGCGCTTTCACCACCTTGGGCGTCGGCGCGAGCGCCTCGACGAGTTTCTTGCGCGTGCATTTCGCGTTGCCGTTGACGTATTCGATGATGCGCTTGATGTTTTCCGAGACCGGCGTGCTCTCGATGTCGAGGAACGTCGGCCGCGCAACGCTGACGTGCGTGACGGTCTTGTTGACCTTGAAGAATTGCAAGCCGTATTGCGCGAACTGCTGGCTCAGCTTCGTCGCGATGGGCAGCGGGAAGAACTTCTGCTGTTCCCATTCCTGGCGGATGAGACGCTGCAGCCCGTTGTCGCGCAAACTGCGGCTCGGCAAACCGGCCACGATGAGCGTCTCCACCGGCTTGATGATGGAATCCTTGTGCGTCGCGCGGAAATGTTTTTCCACCTCTTCGAGCGTCGCCAGCTTGAGCGGCTCCGGCACGTTGAGGCAGTTGTATTCCGTCTTGAAGCTCTGGTCTTCGATCCATTTCTTCACGACGACTTCGTCCTTCACGATTTTCACGCGCGCCTTGAACATGTCGAACGGCATCCGCGAAAACTTTTCCGCGTGCAGCTTGCGCAACTGGTTCTGGTAATCGTGATGATTCGGCGGACCAAGCACCTCGCCGCTCAAGCCGCATTGCGCGACGAAGGTATAGACGCCCTTCGGCGGCTCGGTCGCCGTGCGTTCGGCCTGGTAGAACGTGGCAAAATGATTTTTCAGGACGTGCGCGACGGCGTCGTCCTCGTTTGTCCACGGGGAATCGTCGAGCGCGCAGGTGAACAGCGGCTGCGCCGCCGCGCCGGACTTTTTGGTGAGCAGGACGGAATAGCGTTCCGCCTTCTGCAAGATCAGCAGCGCGATCTTGAACAGCGGATACGCGCGGCCGGTCACCTTGATCTGGCGGGCGAGCTGTTCGACGCCGCGCTCTTCCGGGATGAACGCGACGTTCAGCTCCGGCAACGGCGCAAGCGGTGCGGGACGTTCTTCGCGGCGATCATCGCGCCGGTCGCCGCCCCGGAAACCGCCCTGGCGTTCGCCAAACTTGGAACCGCCACCACGCGGCGCACCGCCAAAGCCGCTGCGGCGTTCACCGCCGCCAAAGCCACCGCCGCCCGCACCATCGCGGCGCGGGGCGCGGCGTTCGCCGGGCTTGCCGCTGAAGGTGCGCTCGGGCTTGACGCCCTCGTTGCCGGTGAACTTGGCGAATTTGTTGGTCTCGGTTTTCCCCTGCGCCCACGCGGGCTGAAAGAGGTTGTCCAAGTTGAGGTCGAGATCGGAAACAGTGCTCATGTAAAACTAAAATTAGGAATGAATAAATATTACTTGGCTTCGGCGGCGGGGGCGGCGGCGCGCTTGGCGTGGATGGCCTCGACAATTTTCTTGGCGAGCTCCGGTTTTTCCACGAGCGTTTTTTTTGCGGCATCGCGACCCTGGCCGATGAGCGCGCCGTCGAATTGGAGGTATGCGCCTCGTTTATCCACCGCACCGCATTCGATGCCCACGTCGAGAATGCTGCCTTCCTTGTCAATGCCGTGGTTGTAGATGATGTCGAACTCGGCCTCCGCGAACGGCGGCGCGACCTTGTTCTTCACAATCTTGACGCGGGTGTGGTTGCCATAGACATTGCCGGCGGCGTCTTTCAACTGGTCTTTGCGGCGGATGTCCATGCGGACGCTCGCGTAAAACTTCAGCGCCTTGCCGCCGGGCGTGGTTTCGGGGCTGCCGAACATCACGCCGACTTTTTCGCGCAACTGGTTCGTGAAAATGCACGTCGTCTTCGACTTGGCGAGAATCGCAGTGAGTTTGCGCAACGCCTGGCTCATCAAACGCGCCTGCATGCCCATCGTGGCCATGCCCATATCGCCGTCGAGTTCGGCCTTCGGCACGAGCGCGGCGACAGAATCAATGACGATGACGTCGAGCGCGTTCGAACGCGCGAGCGTTTCGCAAATGGTCAGCGCCTCTTCGCCGGACGACGGCTGCGAGACAAGCAGATCATCCAGGTTCACGCCGAGTTTTTTCGCGTAGCCGGGATCCAGCGCGTGTTCCGCGTCAATGAACGCCGCGAGGCCGCCGGCCTTCTGCGCGTTGGCGATGACGTGCAGCATCAACGTGGTTTTGCCGGAAGATTCCGGGCCGTAAATTTCCACGACGCGGCCGCGCGGAATGCCGCCGACACCAAGTGCAAGGTCAATCGCCAGGCCGCCGGTCGGTATGACGTCAATTTTCACCAGCGCCCGCGCATCGCCGAGGCGCATGATCGCGCCGTCGCCGTATGCCTTGGTGATGGACGAGATGGCGGATTCGAGTTCGCGCTCCCGCGTGGCGGCGGCTTTGGACTCGACGACAGATTTCTCCACGGACTTCTCGGATTTGGCGGCCATAAAATTCAGGGGCTGTTTTTTGATTTAACGGACAGGAAGGTTAATAAATTAACGGGACTGAGTCAAACGCCGATGTCGGTGGCTAGTGTCCTAATTTGGATTATTTCTTCCTGAATATAAATGCCAGTATCAAACAAACGCCAATGGCCAGAAAGAAAAGAACTATTTGAGTCGGCGTCATTTGAACACGAGGCCCACTAAACCTGATTGGGGCAGTCACAATCGAAAAGAATATCATTTTTCACCCTTTTTGAAATCTTTGACGATTTGAACTCGCACCGCCGTTTCGGCTGATTCAATTGGCGGATTTTTCAACTGCTCCTGCCGCGCGCGGATTGTCTCCGCCTCTTCGCGGATGTTGACCAGCGAAATTTGCGTCGCATGAAACAGGTTCACGCAGCCGCCGACCAGGCCGGTCACGCCCACGATGCCGAGCACCAGCCCCACGCCGATGACCACCTGCAAGGCGAGTTCGCTGCCGAATTGTCCCACCACCGCGCCGAGCAGCGTCACGAGCGTCGCCGCCACGAACGCGCCCAGCGCGACATAGATGAAATGCAGCGCCCGCAGCAGCATGGACGCCTGCCGCTCCACGCGGTTGACGTGGCCGAGGAATTTTTCCCCGCGCGGCCGCGTCTCGCGTTCCGATTCTTTCAGCAGCTCGCGCATGGACTCGCGGGTGCGGAGGAGGCGGTTGATGGTGCTCAACGCCAGCAGGCACGAGGCGTTCGTCAGCAACGCCGGCGCCGCGATGAACGTCAGCACCGCGAACGGATTGTTGGTCAGCAGGTTGTTCCCCATGGTTTCAATGAATGATTAAACCGCCCGCTTATTACGGTCAAAGCGGTAAACCGTCAACTGCTCATTCCAAAATCGCCGCGCGGCAAAATAATTTTTGGAATCCCGATTACGGCGCGGGCGGGGCGTTCGTGGAACCGGCGGTCGATTCCTTGAGAAACTGGTCTAGCACCGTCAGGTAGCCGTCAAGCGAATCGCCGGCATCGGGGCCGAGCGTGCGCTTCAGCTCCCGCAGCTCGTCGGCGGACGACTGGGCCTGGCGCCGGAGGTCGTCCACGTTCATTTTCCCGCTCAACAGGCCGGCGACCATCTCGTCGTATTTGCCGGCGGCCTCCGGCGAGCCGGCCAGCATCTGTTCGCGGATTTTGCGGATGACATTCGTGTCCATGGCCGGTTGCGGTAATGTTGCCACCGTGTCCGCGTTGGTTTTCAGCAAGTCCGCCAATGCCGTCGTTGTGGGCAGGTTCGTCGCCGCCGGGCCGGCCACGACCGGCGCGACCGCGTTGGTGCCGAACGCCAGCCGCGCGACCTTCTGGCGCGGCACGGTGATTTTGCCCAGCACGTCGCTGTCCAAGACCACCGCATAGGCGGACACCGACAGCACCTTGCCGGAAAAACGGTCGCCGTTCTGTAGCTCCAACTGGTCCGCGCGCAGCCCGGACGCGACGCACAGACAAACCATTCCCAACCAGATTGACCGCCGCTTGAAATTCATGGCAGCAGGTTAGCTCACCGGGGAAATCTTCGCAAATGCCGCTACAGCTCCCGCTTGACAAGTTTCCACCACATGACACATTTGCAGCCATGAAATCATATCTCTATTTCCGTTACGCCACTCTGCTCGCCACCGTTCTTTTGGCTTTTGGCCTGGTGACCCACGGCCGCGCCCAAGTCAACACCACCATCACCACGCTGGACGACGCCTATGCCACCCTTGCCGAGGCCAATCACGATTACAAAGGCCACCGCGTCCACGCCATGAAGCAGATTGAAATGGCCGTCAAAGAACTGGGCGGTGCCATCAGCGGCCACGGCAAGGGACGCGAACCCCAGGGCACCTCCGACGCGCAGCTTCAGGCCGCCCAGACTCTGCTCCAGCAGGCCACCGGCAGTCTTTCCGGCAAGGCGCTCAAGCACGTCAACGCCGCCATCGCCCAGATCACCGAGGCGCTGGCCGTGAAATAAATCCGCCGGCCAACGGCTGAATTTTCCAATCACCGCCCGCCCGGCGAAAACCGTGCGGGCGGTTTTATGTCCAGCGGTGACGGACAGAACGAAACGTATTTCTGCTCGCATCCGGCGGCCTTGGCTGGCTACGCTTCGGCCAACAAAATCCCCGCCAAACAAAAATGAAGATTGCCAAAATAGTTCCTTTGGCCGCGCTGGTCGGCGCGGTGATGAGTTCGCCGGCCGCGCCCATCCGCGACCCGCACTCGCCGGGATTTGTTGAGGCGATAGAACTGCCCGATGGCACGGTTCCGACGGCGGACGCGGACGGAAATTTCATCATTGGCACGACGCATCTGCCCGCACCAGAAATGACCACCACTGCGTTGCAAGGAACCGTTTTTGAATTCACCATGAGTTCGGCAGACAGCAAAATTTATCCGGGCATCGTGCGCGAACCGAAGACATTTGGCACGCCCGACACCAACGACCCCGCCAAGCTCATCGTCGCCACCAGCCATCCCGCACCCTACACGCGGCGCGTGGCGGTTTATGTGCCGAAGCAATACGTCCCCGGCAGCGCCGCGCCGTTCATCGTCGGCGCGGACGGGCCGGATCGCGCGCTGTTCACCGCTTTGGATAATTTGATCGCGGAGAAAAAAGTGCCCGCGATGATCGCCATTTCCATCGCCAACGGCGGCGGCGACGCGCAGGGCAGCGAGCGCGGTTTGGAATACGACACCCTGTCCGGTCGCTACGCCGAGTTCGTCGAGACCGAGGTGCTGCCGCTCGTGGAAAAGAAATGTTCCGTGACGCTCACGAAAAATCCCGACGCCCGCGCGACGATGGGAACCAGCTCCGGCGGTTCCTGCGCTTTGAGCATGGCGTGGTATCATCCCGAGCTTTACCACCGTGTGCTGGCGTATTCCGGCACGTTCGTGAACCAGCAATGGCCGCCGAATCCCGCCACGGCGCACGGCGCGTGGGAATTTCATGAACACCTCATCCCGGAATCGCCCGCCCAGCCGCTGCGCCTCTGGCTGGAAGTCGGCGACCGCGATTTGCTGAACCCAAATGCTATGCGCGACGGGATGCACGATTGGGTGCTCGCCAACGAGAACATGGCGAAGGAGCTCGCGGCGAAAAATTATCATTACCAGTTCGTCTTCGCCCGCAACGCCGGCCACGGCGACCGCAGTGTGAAACAGCAGACTTTGCCCGAAGCCTTGGAATGGCTGTGGCACGACTACTAGCCGGCGGTGTCGGCGCCGTGTGCAGTCAGGATCCGATTAGCCTTCTTCGACCGCGTGTTTGAACAGCATCCCCAAATCGCGCAAATAATTTCGTTTCGTAATAGGGGAAAGCTTTTCAACGCTATCTTTGGAAACCGTTCGGTTATTTTTTTTCGCGCTTCTTTTTCCCCTATCGCTTGTCGGCTGCAAGGCGCAAATTTATTTGAGCAACAACAATCCCGTTTGGATTGACCCTGACGGCTATTTCAGAATTAAGCCCAAATCAGAGCTTCAAGAATCCCCTCACTGAAAACGAGTGACTTTCGAGTGACACGAATAAAATGGAACAGCGCCCAAAAGCGACGGGATTGCTAAAACGCTGAAAAATCTTGAAAAAAGGCCGTTTCCCTGATGCCTAAACGGAGAGAAAGTGGTGGTAGGTGATGGATTCGAACCATCGAAGGCGTAAGCCGACAGATTTACAGTCTGCACCCTTTAGCCACTTGGATAACCTACCACGAAAGGGAGAGCCATTAAGCCATGTCGCGGCACGTTTGTCAATCCGCGTGCCTTCAAAAAATCCCGGCGTCGCGCGCAGATGGCGAGGAATTGTTTTTCCACCTTCGCGGCCGGCGCGCGACATTTCCCTTTGAAATTGTGCGGCCGGCGATTTCGTCCTAAGCTGGCCGGATGTTCGATTCGTTAAGCACCAAGCTCCAGAACGCCTTCAAGAACCTGCGCGGTCTCGGGAAGATTTCCGAGGCCAACATCGGCGACGCCTTGCGCGAGGTGCGGATGGCTCTGCTGGAAGCCGATGTGAATTTCAAGGTCGCGCGCGACTTCATCGAGCGCGTCAAAACCAAATCGCTCGGTGCCGAAGTCATCACCAGCGTTCAGCCCGGCCAGCAGATCATCAAGTTTGTCAGTGACGAGCTGACGGATCTGCTCGGCTCGCAAAATGCCGCGCTGAATCTTTCCGGCAATCCCACCTGTCTGATGCTCGTCGGTTTGCATGGCGCAGGCAAAACCACTTCCGCCGGCAAGCTCGCGCGGCTGCTCAAAAAACAAGGCCGCGCGCCGTTGCTGGTGGCGGCGGATGTGTATCGTCCGGCGGCGATGGATCAATTGGAGACGCTCGGCAAGCAGGTGGAAGTGCCGGTGTTCCTCAAGCGCGGCGAGATGGATGTTCTGAAAATCGCGCGCGAAGCTTTAGATTTTGCGAAGCTCAATAATTGCAACGTCGTCATCTTCGACACCGCTGGGCGGTTGCAGATTGACGAGCCGCTCGTGCAGGAACTCGTGCATCTGCGCGACCTCGTGAAGCCGCAGGAAATTTTGCTCGTGCTCGACGCCGCCACCGGCCAGGAAGCCGTGAACGTCACCACGCATTTCGACCAGGCGCTGAACATCACCGGCTCCATTCTCACCAAGCTCGACGGCGACGCGCGCGGCGGCGCGGCGTTGAGCCTGAAGTCCGTCACCGGCAAGCCGATCAAGTTCGCCGGCGTTGGCGAGAAGCTGGATGAGTTTGAACCATTTCATCCGGAGCGTATGGCGTCGCGGATTCTGGGCATGGGAGATGTCGTCAGTCTTGTTGAAAAAGCCGCCGAAGCCGTAAACGAAGAAGACGCCAAGCGCATGGAGGAAAAGATGCGTAAGGGCGAGTTTTCGCTGGAGGATTTTCTGGAGCAGTTGCGCGCGATGAAAAAACTCGGCTCGCTTGAAAGCATTATGAAGATGCTGCCCGGCGGTGGCGACGCGCTGAAGCAGATGGACATCGGCAAGCAGGAAAAGGAATTCAAGCGCATGGAAGGCATGGTCTGCGCGATGACGGTGAAGGAGCGGCGCAATCCGGTGATCCTCAACGCCAGCCGGCGGCGCCGCATCGCCGCCGGCAGCGGTGTGACGGTGACGGAGCTGAACACGATGCTCAACAAATTTTTCCAGATGCAGACGATGATGAAAAAAATGGGCAAGATGTCGCGGATGATGGGCAAAATGGGCGGCGCGATGCCGGGGATGTTCCGAAAATAATTTCTCCTTTCGGTTGTGCCAAAATTTTCCAGCACCCGCTTCGTCCTAGAAACCTGTTTCTTCAAAAACCGTTGATTTTACTGCGTTTTTTCGCCGTTGGCAGGGTTGGCATTGCGCAAGCTAATAGGAAGGTGTTGGATAAACCAAACATTTAACGAAAGGAATAAATTATGAAACTGATGCAATATCAACGTCCCTCGGTTGCCTGGCCGACGTTTGGCCGGCTGGCAAACTTGCAGGATGAACTGGATCGGCTGTTTGAATCGCCGTTGACCGGCTGGGCGCCGGCCTTGGATGTCCACGAGGACAAGGACAGCTTCAGCATCCGCGTGGAACTGCCGGGCATGAGGTGCGAGGACATCGAAGTCTCGCTGCAAGACGGCGCGCTGGTCATCTCCGGCGAACGCAAGGAAGAGAAAGTCACCGAAGGCACCGAGGTGCATCGGCAGGAGCGGTTTTATGGCCGCTTCTCGCGGGCGCTCACCCTGCCGTCGGCGGTCGCGGGTGACAAGGTGAAGGCGCAATACAAAGACGGCATCCTGACCGTCACGCTGCCCAAGGCTGAGGAAGCCAAGCCGAAAGCCATTACCATTGGCGAATAATTGGGCGCAAAAAGCAAGAGGCGGGAACCGTCCGGTTCCCGCCTCTTTTGCCGTCCGAAAATCAGACGTAAAAATAAACGTAGGCCGCGAACGACACGGCGGCCATCCCGGCGGCGGCGGCCAGCGACCAAAGCAAACTCTTTTGTCGCGCCGCAATGGAAAAAGTCGAAATAATCACCGCCATCTGCGCCGCCAGCATGCCGTAGAAAAATTTCTGGCTGCGCTTGTGGTGGTGCTCGGCGGAGAGGTTGCCCTTGCGCACCTGCAATTCGTAGATGCCGCCGATGGCCGAGTTCAGTTTCGCCTCGGTCTCGTAACGCGCCGAGGTGTAGTGCAGCCGCGCGGCGGAAAAGCTGCGGAACACATTCTTGTCGCCGGCCATCAGGGTTTCGTCCAGCTTGTCCACCGATTTGTTGATGCCTTTTGTCGCGTTGTCAAAGGCGTTGGCGGCGTCCTTCGCGGCGTTGAGCGATTCGGCGAGCGTCGCGTCCTTGACCTTTGCCAGCGCGGCTAGCACTTCGGATTCCGGCCGGGAGCCGTCCACGGCCTCCAGCGCGGCCTGCACGCCGTCGTCAAATTGCGCGGGCGTGGCGGCGGGAATTTTGTTTTTCACCAGCGCGTCAACGGTCGCCGCCTCAGCTCCCAGCAGGGCGTCCGCCGTCAGCGGGCTCACGTCGCTCGTGGCGGCGAGCAGATCCAGCGAATTGCGCGCCACCGCGCTGCGGAGTTTCTTGGCCTGGTAATAGCCCCACTGGTCGCCGGCCTTGGACTGGAGCTGCGCGGCCGACGCGCGGTCGTATTGCGCCTTGGTCATCTCGCTGGACGCCAGGCCGGCGAGCATCGTGGCGATGACGGTCATCACGATGGGCGTCGCGCCGAGGATTTTGCCCCACTTGTTTGGCGGCAGGTCTTTTTTCAACTCGTCCGGGATCTGGATTTTGGGAGCCATAATTTTTTAGAATTTCGCGCATAATCTACACAAACCGATTTTTCTCCGCCAGCCTGCAAAACGCCTTGTCGTCCGCCGCCGGAAAATTCACCATCGGCGCGTGAACGACATCTGGCAGGACGAATCCGTCATCGCGCAAACGCAAATTATCGCGCGCAGCCTGAAGCACTTTGCCGGGCGCGAGCTGCTGGCGGGAAATTTTGCGCCGGCGGAACTGGCGGAGAAAGTTTTCCACGCGCCGTTCGTGGTCGTCTCGCATGGCACGGAGGCCGATCCCATTTTGAACTACGGCAACGCCGCCGCGCTCGCGCTCTGGGAAATGCCGTGGGCAGAACTCACGCGCACGCCCTCACGCCTGACCGCCGAGGCGCCGAACCGCGCGGAGCGCGCCCGCCTGCTCGCTGCCGTCACCGCGCGCGGTTTTATTGACGATTATTCCGGCGTCCGCATTTCCAAGAGTGGACGCCGCTTCTGCGTCGCGCAGGCGACGGTCTGGAACCTGGTTTCGTCAAACGGAAAACCCTGTGGCCAGGCGGCGATGTTCTCGCACTGGGAATTTCTCTGAGCATCCGTTTTGCTGCTTGGTTTTGCCCCGGTTTTTGTGCTTTAATGACCGCCGCACTTTTATGGAAGCCAAACCGACGAACCCGAATCCGGCCAAGCCCGTGGACGAGAATTCCCTCATTAAGCAGCGCCGCGAAAAGCTCGACGCCCTGCGCGCCAAGGGCATTGACCCGTTCCAGAACAAGTTTTCTCCCGACACCGAATGCAATACCGCCCGCAGCGGCTTCGATTCTGGTGCGCTGCCGGAAGGCCATCGCGTGTCCGTCGCCGGCCGCATCACCGCGCACCGCGACATGGGCAAATCCATGTTCATTGACGTGCGCGACCAGAGCGGCCGCATCCAGATTTACGCGCAGAAAAATACTTTGGGCGACGAGCAGTTTGCCATTTTCACACATCTCGACCTCGGCGATTTTGTCGGCGTCACGGGAACATTGTTTCGCACCAAGACCGGCGAACCGAGCATCAAGCTGGAAGCTTTTACCATCCTGGCCAAGGCGCTGCGACCGCCGCCGGCCAAATGGTATGGCCTCGAAGACACGGAAATCCGCTACCGCCAGCGCTATCTTGATTTGATCGCGAATCCCGACGTGAAGAAAATTTTTCTTCAGCGCAGCGCCATCGTCCATGAAATCCGCGCGTTTTTTTACCAGCGCGGCTATGTGGAAGTCGAGACGCCGGTGATGCAGGGCATTCCCGGGGGCGCGGCGGCGGCACCGTTCATCACCAAGCATAACGCGCTGGGCTGTGATTTTTATTTGCGCATCGCGCTGGAGCTTTACCACAAGCGGCTACTAGTCGGCGGGATCGACAAACTGTTTGAAATCGGGAAAAACTTCCGCAACGAAGGCCTCTCGCGCCGGCACAATCCCGAATTCACGATGCTCGAAGCCTATTGCGCGTTCGGCGATTACAACACGATGATGGAAACGGTGGAGTCGCTCATCACGACGGTGGCGCAGAAGGTCTTGGGGACGCTTGCCATCGAACACGGAAAATTGGAAGTTGAGAGTTCAATGTTGAATGTTGAAGGTTCCCCCAAAGAAAAAACAATCAACATTCAACATTCAACGCCCAACGCCGAGGTGCCGGAAGCGAAGCCAAAGAAAATCATTGATCTCACCCGTCCATGGCGGCGCGCGAAATACAACGACCTCATCAAGGAAAAATGCGGCGCGGATTGGTTCGACATTTCTCCTGCCGAACGCCGCCAGCGCGCGCATGACATGGGCGCGGAAATCGGCAAGGAGTTTGAAGATTTTGAAGTCACGAACGCCGTGTTCTCCAAATTCATCGAGCCGACTTTGATCCAGCCCACGTTCGTCACGCATCTGCCCAAGGAACTCGTGCCGCTCGCCAAGCTTTCGCCCGACGACCCGAACACGGTGGAAGTTTTCGAGTGCTGCATCAACGGCCAGGAAATTTCGCCCGGCTACACCGAGCAGAACGATCCCATCGCGCAGCGCACCACGCTGGAACATCAGGCCGGTGGCGAGCAGCAGAAGCTGGACGAGGATTTTTTGGTGGCGCTCGAACACGGCATGCCGCCCGCCGGCGGCATCGGCATCGGCATTGACCGCCTGTGCATGATGCTCCTCGGCCAGGAGAGCATTCGCGACGTGATTTTGTTCCCGCAGCTCAAACCCAAATGAATTTAACGCAAAGACGCAAAGGCGCAGAGCCGCAAAGAAAATTCATTCAGGTCTCTCCTTGGCGTCTTGGCGTCTTCGTGTCTTTGCGTTAAAAAATCATCATGCTTACCGTAGCCGGAATTCAAAAATCATTTGGCGGACGCGAGCTGTTTGACGACGTGTCGTTGAACATCATGGCGGGTGACCGCATTGCCATCACCGGGCCAAACGGCGCGGGCAAATCCACGCTCATCAAGATCATCCTCGGCAAAGAGGAGCCGGACGCGGGCAGCGTGTCGTTCATCCGCGGCACGCGCGTCGGCTATTTGCCGCAGGAAAGCGAGCCGGCCGGCAACGAAACCGTCATGGAAATCACCGTGCCGCACGAGCACGAACACGACGGCCAGTTCGTCGCCAAGGCGAAGCAGATTCTCGCCAGCCTCGGTTTCAAGCAGACGGATTATGACCGGCCGGCACGCGAAATGTCCGGCGGCTGGATCATGCGCGCCCACCTTGCGCGGCTGCTCGCGGAGGAGCCGGATCTCCTGATGCTCGACGAGCCGACGAACCATCTCGACCTCGAAACGCTCATCTGGTTTCAGGATTATCTGAAATATTATCCGGGCGCGATCCTGCTGATTTCGCACGACCGCGAATTTCTCAACAATCTTTGCACGCACATCGCTGAGCTGCGCGCGTCCAAGATCATGCGTTACACGGGCAATTTTGACGAGTATCTGGTGCAGCGCGCGGCGATGGAGGCGACGCTGATCGCCACGGCGAAATCGCAGCAGCGCGACATCGACCGGCTGCAATTATTCGCCGACCGCTTTGGTGCGAAAGCCAGCAAGGCGTCGCAGGCGCAGAGCAAGCGCAAGCAGATTGAGCGCATCAAGGAAGACATGGTGCAGGTGCCGGACGGCCCGGAATCCACAATGGGTTTTCGTTTTCCGCAGCCGCAGCGCAGCGGCCAGCGCGTGATCACGCTGGAAAAAATCTCGTTTGGTTACAGCAAGGTCGCGACACCGGCAGCGCACGTTTTGGAGGACGAAGCAGCGCAGCCGACGCCCGACCACCCGCCGGTGAAGCTGCTTTACGAAAATCTGGATTTCGAAGTGGAACGCGATCAGCGCATCGTGCTGGTCGGCCCGAACGGCGCGGGCAAATCCACGTTGCTAAAACTTTTGGCGGAAGTGCTCAAGCCGATTTCAGGCGTGCATAAGTTGGGCCACAACACAAAGTATGGCTACTTTGCGCAGCACCGCGCGGCGATGCTGAATCCCAAGCACACGGTTTTTCAGGAGGCGCTGGACACGCCGCAACGCATCACCGAGCAGGCCATCCGCACGGTGCTGGGCAGCTTTCTTTTTCGCGGCGATGATATATACA
>Ga0302283_1002372_pt1 | contig 15240 bp, 17 predicted proteins | sample III_Fen_E1_4_FD_198770 | JGI IMG/M metagenome (GOLD analysis project Ga0302283, IMG submission 198770) | Peat permafrost microbial communities from Stordalen Mire near Abisko, Sweden - III_Fen_E1_4 | ecosystem: Environmental > Terrestrial > Soil > Wetlands > Permafrost | place: Sweden: Abisko...
TTGGCCGTACCGAAGTGGTCGACCATCACCGAGTGGTCGATGACCAGGTCGACGGGGGCCAGTGGATTGATCTTGGCCGGATCGGCGCCCAGCTTGGCCAGCGCATCGCGCATGGCCGCCAGGTCGACGACCGCCGGCACGCCGGTGAAGTCCTGCATCAGCACCCGGGCCGGGCGAAAGCTTATCTCGTGCTCGACCCGGCCTCTGTTTTCCAGCCACGCGGCGACGGCCTTCAGGTCGTCGTCGCCGACGGAAACGCCGTCCTCGAAGCGCAATTGATTTTCCAGCAGCACCTTCATCGAGACGGGCAGGCGCGACACGCCGGTCAGGCCGGCTTCCTCCGCGGCGGGCAAGCTGTAGTAATGGTAGGTCTTCGACCCGACCTTGAGCGTGCGGCGGGTCTTCAGGCTGTCGATGGATGGCATAACGAGGGTCCTTCCCTGTTTCAGGCCGCCCGAATCTCGGTTCCAGGATCGCGCGCTGATCAGACCGGACACACAGCGTCCGGCCCAGCGCCGCGCACAGGCCCAAATGGGCGCCCGGACAAGGCCGCCGGTGTCATAGCCTTCGGGTCTGCCCGCGTCCATGGCGGGCGCCGAGCGCTGGGACGTTCGGCTTGAGGATCGCCGGGCTGACGGTGGAGAATCTGGCGCTGCGCCGGGGCGAGCGGACGCTGTTCAGCGGCGTCGGCTTTCGGCTCGCGGCAGGCGAGGCGCTGACGCTGACCGGGGCCAACGGCTCGGGCAAGACCAGCCTACTGCGCGCCCTGGCCGGCTTCATCGCCCCGGACGAGGGCCGCATCGCCTTCGAAGGACCGGCCGGGCCGATCGACGCCGAGGACGCGCGGCGGTCGGACGTGCACCTGCTGGGTCACCACGACGGACTGAAGAGCGCCCGCACCGCCGGCGAGGAGCTGGACTTCCAGGTCCGCTGGACCGGCGGCGATGCGGACAGCGCCCGGGCGGCGGCCGAGACCCTGGGGTTGAGACGGCTGCTGGAGTTGGAGGTGCGCAAGCTGTCGGCCGGGCAGCGTCGGCGGCTGGCTCTGGCGCGGATTGTCGCCAGCCCCCGGGCGCTCTGGCTGCTGGACGAGCCGATGGCCCCGCTGGACGCCGCCCACCGCGCGCTGTTCGGCGAACTGATCGGCCGGCACCTGGCCGGCGGCGGCCTGGTGCTGGCGGCGGTGCACGATCCCTTGCCGGTGGCGTCGCGGTCGCTGGAACTGGCCGGATGAAGGCGCTGACGCTGATCTTCCGGCGCGAACTGGCGCTGGCCTGGAGCGGCGGCGGCGGGCCGCTGCTGGCCCTGGGCTTCTATGCGGCGCTCGCCACCCTGATCCCGCTGGCCGCCGGCCCGTCGCCGCAGCGGCTGGCCGCCATCGCCCCGGCCTTCGCCTGGGTGGCGCTGGCGCTGGCCTCGCTGCTGTCGTTGGAGCGGCTGTTCGAGCGCGATTTCGAGGACGGGGCGCTGGACCTGGTCGCGCTGGGGCCGCTGCCGCTGGAGGCGGTCGCCGTCGCCAAGTGTCTGGCGCAATGGACCAGCGCCGGCGCGCCCTTGAGCCTCGCCGCGCCGATCGCCGCCATCGCGCTGGGCGCGCCGCCATCGCTGGCGCCGCTGATCTTCGTCTGCGCGGCGATCGGCGGGCTGGCGTTCGCCTTTGTCGGCGGCCTCGGCGCGGCGCTGGCGCTGGGCAGCCGGCGCGGCGGCCTGTTGATCGCTCTCATCGTGCTGCCGCTGATCAGCCCGCCGGTGATCTTCGGCGGCGGCGCGATCGACGGTTTCGCTGGCGGCCTGCCGTGGCATGCCGGCCTCGGCCTGCTGGTCGCCTATACGCTGGCGGCGATGGCGCTGACGCCGTTCGCCATGGCCGCCGCCTGTCGCAACGCTCTCTCTTAGCTGCGCCATGATCGCGCCCGCCCCCTGAAACATTCGGACGCGCGGCGGAAATCGCCCGGTTGCAAGACCGCGCCAATTAAGGCGGGCAGGGACGTCGCATAACGAGAACCATAAATGATCGCATCCATCCGCCGGGGCGTGCTCGTCGCCGGCAGTATCCTGTGTTTCAGCCTTGCCGGCGCCGCCCTGGCGCAACCCGCGCCGCCGCCCGATAACGGACCCGACGCCGGTCAACACCACTGGGGCGATCCGGCTCAGCGCGAAGCCATGCGCGCCAAGCACGAGGCGGAGCGGGCCAAGCGCCTGGCCGAGATCCTGCAGCTGCGTCCCGAGCAGGACGGCGCGCTGCACGCCTATCTGGACGCCCTGAAGCCGCCGCATGACGACAGGGGCGAGCGCAAGGATCACGACGACATGGGCGCGATGAGCACGCCCGATCGCCTGGATCACATGCTGGCGCATCTCGACAAGATGCGTGAGCGCATGGCCGCCCGGGTGGCGGCGACCAAGACTTTCTACGCCCAGCTTTCCGCCGACCAGCAGAAGGCCTTCGACGCCATGGGCGACCGCATCGGCCACGGCGGCCGCGGCGGCCACGATGGCGGCGGCGACGGCTGGGATCATCGCGACGGCGGCCCGCATGGGCCCGATGGACACGGACCGGATGGTCCGGGTGGCGACACCGGCGACGGCCCTCACGGCTGACGTCGGCAGAAGGCCTCGGCGCTTGCCCCCCAACGCCGAGGCCTTTAAGCCGCCCCCATGTTCGCGGCGCTCGCCAATCCGCATAGGTTCATGGCGTTCTCCCGCTGGGCGGCGCCTATCCTGGGAGTCGCAGCCGCGCTGCTGATCGGCGCCGGACTGTGGTTCGGCTTCCATGCGCCCGAGGACTACCAGCAGGGCGCGACCGTGCGGATCATGTTCATCCATGTGCCGGCGGCGATCACCGCCGAGTGGGCCTACGCCTGCCTGGGCGGCGCGAGCTTCTTCGCCCTGGTGTTTCGCCACGCTCTCGCCGATGCGGCCGCCCGCGCCGTCGCCCCACTCGGCGCCGCCTTCACCCTGCTGGCCCTGGTCACCGGCTCGCTGTGGGGCCGGCCGATGTGGGGGACCTGGTGGGTGTGGGACGCGCGACTGACCTCGGTGCTGGTGCTGTTCCTGCTGTTCGTCGGCTACATCGCCCTGCGCTCGGCCATCGATGACGAGGCTCGGGCCGGCCGGGCGGCGGCGATCCTGGCGCTGGTCGGGCTGATCAACCTGCCGATCGTCAAGTTCTCGGTGGACTGGTGGAACAGCCTGCACCAGGGGGAGTCGATCTTCCGTCCTGGCGGCCCCACCATCGCGACGGTGTTCCTGATCCCGCTGGGGCTGATGGCCGGCGGCTATATGTTCGCCTTCGGGGCGCTTTGGCTGGTGCGTATCCGGGCGGAGGTCTGGCGCCGGCGGGCCCTGAGCCTGGCGGTTCAGGCGGCGGCGCGATGACCGAGGGCAAGTACGCCATCTTCGTCTGGCCAGCGTACGCGATTAGCGCGCTGGCCTTCGCCTGGATGCTGCTGGACAGCCTGCTGAGCGCTCGGCGTTGGAAGCGCAAGGTCGCGGCGCTGGAGCGGGATCGGGAGCGCGGCGATCAGGAGGGTTCGCCGTGAGGCGGCTGGCGGCCCTGGTCCCGGCGCTGGTCTTCCTGGGCCTGATCGGCGTGTTCGCCGGCTACCTCATCGCCCATCGCACCCCGCAGGTGATCCCCCGGGCGATGGTCGGCAAGCCCGCGCCGGCCGAAAGCCTGCCGCCGCTGGAAGGCGGCGCCCCGGTGGCGCTGAGTTCGGCGACGGCGGGACCGACCCTGATCAACTTCTACGCCTCGTGGTGTGCGCCCTGCGCCCAGGAAGCGCCGGCGCTGGCGGCGCTGAAGGCCCACGGGGTGCGGATCGTCGGCGTCGCCTGGAAGGACGATCCAGCCAACACCAGGGGCTTCCTGGCCCGCTACGGCGACCCCTACGCCGCCCGCTTCGTCGACCGCGACGGCCGCGCGGGTATCGATTTCGGCGTTTCCGGCGTGCCGGAGACCTATGTGATTGGCGCCGACGGAAGGATCCTGGACAAGGTTGCCGAGCCGCTGTCGCCGAGCGACGCGGAAACCCTGGCGGCCGAATTGGCGCGCTAAAGTCGTCGAAGCGCGCTCTAGCTGAAAACCTGACGCTCTTCCGCCCCAATCGCCTCGCCGTCGGGCGTCGCCGTCAGATGCTTCGGCACCAGGAACAGCACCGGCAGGATCAGAGCGTAGACGATGGTGATCGCCGCCACGCAGACCGGGAAGCCGCCGTAGTGGTCGTAAAGTTCGGTGCCCAGGCGGTCGCCGAGGCGGGAGACCAGATAATAGGCGGCGTTGGAGGCCATCAACAGGGTGCCCTGCAGCCCGGGCGGGCAGGAACGGATCAGCAGGTCGAGGTAGGCCGCCGTGGCGACCCCGCCCATCAGCCCGATCGGCACGGCGGCGATCAGCGCCCCGGTAACGGTGTGGATCAGGATCAGCGGGACCATCTGCGGCACCGCGACGACCGTCCCCCAGAACAGCAGCCGCCGAAGCGCCACCTTCCGGCAGAGCACGCCGAAGACCATGAAGGTCGGGATGAAGGACGCCGCAAAGATGGCGTTCCAGTTGGCGAAGGCCGCGTCGTTCGAGTGCAGGGTGTTCTGCATGTAGAACTGAAGGGGCGTCACCGAGCCGGGGGCGAAGTTCCACAGCAGCCAGATGAACAGGGCCGGATAGATCGGCCAATGCCGCAACAGGCGAACGAAATCGTCCCAGGGATGGGCGTCGGCGGCGCGCTCGTAACGGACATTGTCGTAGACGCTCCTGGGCTTGAAGACGCCAAAGATTGCGATGGCCGCCATGAACGCGGCGCCGAGCAGGAACAGCACCCGCGCGGCCTGGTCGGCATGCTTGCCCTCAAGCTGGTCGCTGAGCAGGCCGCCGGCGACGAAGGCGGCCAGGGTTGGGACCGACAGGAAGATGTTCCACACGGTCGAGACCTGGCCGCTCATCACCTGCTGTTGGCCGATCACCGAGCTCAGCCCGGCCTGGGCGCTGGCGACGAACAGGAAGGCCGTGGTCAGCAGGACGACGGCGATGAGCAGTGTAGTGGCGTTCGGCGTGGTGAAGGCGAAATACACGTAAATCGCCGCGCAGGCCGCGCCGAACAGCACCAGAAAGCCCCGGTCGCGCATGCCGAAGGGGTTCCAGGTGTCCCGGGCGAAACCGAACACGAACGACAGATAGAGGGGAATACCGCTCAGCAGCCGGAAGTCGGCGATCTGGTGGGCGTCCAGGTGCAGCTTGTTCTTCAGGAAGAAGCTGATCGGCGTATCGATCAGGCCGCCATAGGGCGCGCCGAAGCCGAGCAGCATCACCAGCACGCCGAGGTAGATCAGGATTCGGCCGCGGACCGAGTTCGACAGTGGCGTCGGCGGGGCGGCGGCGGCATCGCCAGCGACGATCTCTTCGCCGACGATTGAAGCGCTGGTGGTCATCTCGGGCTTGAGGCTCCGGGGCACTGACTGAGCGGGCGACCCTAGCGATAGCCGCCCGCCGCCGACAAGGGGGCAAAGCGGCGCGGTGCGGCAGACCCCTCAAAACGACAAGGGCGGCCCGCTCGCGCCGGCCGCCCCTGGTTACTCAACCTAAATCGGTCGTCGCGGGATCGCCTAGCGAACCCAGTGGCAGACCGTGTGGTGGTGATGGTGCATACAAACGCGGTGCCCACGGGCATCCGCGGCCCCGGCGAGGGACGCGAGGGCCACGGCGGCGATCGCCGCTGCGATGATGGCTTTCATTCCGGTCTTCTCCCATTTGATCGCCCCCATGGGGCCGATGACTGAACATGGAGTCAGCACGGTGAACGGTGTGTGAACCGCGTGGCGCCCGTATGACAGTCACCGTGAAGCTTAGGCCCCTTGCGTCGCCGCGCCCAGGCCGTAAGTTTTGCCTCATGATCAGCCGCAGATTGGCGCTCGGCGCCCTCCTCGCCCTCTCCACCACCAGCGCCGTGCTGGCCGACGATCAGCCGACGCCGTCGCTCGCCGCGCTGGTGGACGGACCGCAACGGTCGGCCGCCAACAAGGCGCGCGACCCCTGGCGTCACCCGCTGGCGAGCCTCAGCTTCTGGGGCCTGAAGCCGAATCAGACGGTGATCGAGATCGATCCCGGCGGCGGCTACTGGACCGAGATCATCGCCCCCTACCTGGCCGCTGGCGGCGGCCGCTATTTCGCCGGCATGGCCGATCCGGCCAGTTCGGATGGAGCGAAGCGGGGCCACGACGCCTTCGCCGCCAAGTTTTCTGGGTCGCCCTATGGCGCGACCAATTTCGTCAGCTTTTCCAGCGCGGCGGGCCTGGCGGCGCCGGCCAACTCGGCCGACCTGATCATGATCTCGCGCAATATCCACAATCTGATGTGGATTCCGGGCGGCCTCGACCGGGCGCTGGGCAGCTTCTATGCGGTGCTGAAGCCCGGCGGGGTGCTGGCGGTGGAAGAGCATCGCGCCGATCCCCGGCCGATGATCGCCGACGCCCGGGACGGCTACGTCTCCGAGGCGAGCGTGATCGCGGCGGCTGAGAAAGCAGGCTTCGTCCTCGACGCCCGCTCGGAGATCAACGCCAATCCGAAGGACACCAAGGACCATCCCTTTGGGGTTTGGACCCTGCCGCCCACCTTACGCAGCGCCGCGGAGGGTCAGCCGGCCGACCCAGCCTTCGACCACAGCAAGTACATCGCCATTGGCGAGAGCGACCGGATGACCCTCAGGTTCCGCAAGCCGGGCTGAGACCTTCGGCGGCGCCCGCGCGTTAACGCCTCATTGACCATAACCAGCGAGCGTGACTACCGTTAACCACGTTCGCGATGGTTGCGATTTGAGGCCCTGGCTCCTTGGCTCTTCCGGTTCGTCCGCCGTCCTGGCCCGTCGTCCAGCCGCAGGCCCAGCCTGTGCGCTCCGACGCGCGCCTCTCGGCGCAGAAGGCGTTCTTCGAGGCGGCGCTGGCGGGCAAGGTCGCGCCGCAGAGCCTCCAGCCAGAACCCGCCCCGGCCTCGGCCGCGCGGGCCCGGGCCGCGGGCCCCACCCAGCCCGAAGCCGGCGAGAAGATCCCCCGCCCCGGCTCGATCATCGACATCTGGGTCTGAGCGTGCGCGTGGTTCGAGACGCGCCCGTTGGGCGCTCCTCACCATGACGAAGAATTTGAGAGCCCAACCAATCTCGTCATCCTGAGGAGCCCGCAACGCGGGCGTCTCAAAGGACGCAGACTCTAGGCTTTCGCGGCCTTCTTCGGCCCCTTGCCCTTTTTCTTGCCGGCCTTGGCGGCCTTCGCCGGCTTGGGCGTCTTCGGCGCGGCTTTGGCTTTTTTCTTCACCGACTTGACCGGCGCCTCGGCGGCGTCCGCGGCGGCGGCGAGATCGGCCAGCGTCTTGATAAAGGCGTCGCGCTTCTTGGCGGTGAGCAGGTCGAGCAGCTTGGCGTCGGAGCGGGACGCCGGCTTGGCGCCCTCGGCCAGTGCGGCGCGGCCGGCGGCGCTGAGGCGGACCGAATTGGCCCGGGCGTCGGTGGCCGAGCGCTCGCGTTCCAGCAGGCCCTTGGTGATCATCCGGGCGACAAGATCGGCGAGAGTCGAGCGGTCGATACCGGTGGCGCGCACCAGATCGCTTTGCGAGACACCGTCGGCGACGCCGGCCGCGGCCAGCACCGTGTACTGTCGCTGTGTGAGGCCCGCCGGACCCGCCGCCTCGGCGTGAAAATCCAGCGCCAGCTGCAGCACCCGGTGCAGCAGATGGGTGACGGACTGCGAGAGTCCTCCGTCGGCGGCTTTCTGTTTCTTGGCCATGACGCCCCCTGTCGCGACAGACCGTCGTCGACCCATTATCCGACAGTTACGTCAGTTTGACGACAGACCGTCCGTGAACGTCAATCAGCACGCGCGCACGGCGAGGAGTCAAAGCAATCCAGCGGCATCCGTGTGCGTCCGTGGGTCAATAACCAGGCTCCGGCGGCTCCGGCATCTCCGGCTCGCCCTGGCTCCAGTACTTTTTCAAGAGCGGCATCTGCGCCGCGCCGAACACCACCGCCGCGGCGATGGCGACCACCCGGAAGGTCGCCCAGACCTCGGCCGTCTGGGTGCGCCGGACGATCTCGTTGGCGACCGCGCAGGTCCAGAAGAACAAACCGTAGCGGATGGTCAGCACACGCCAGGCGTCGTCCGGCAGGGTGATGGCGCTGCCCAGCAGCAGCTTCAGTGGATTGCGTTTGAGCGCCAGTCCGCCGAACAGGGCCGCGCCGAACAGCGTGTCGACGATGGTCATCTTCATCTGCAGCAGATCGTTGCGATGCAGCGCCAGCGACAGGCCACCGAACAGGATCGCCGCGCCGGCGGAGAAAGCCGGGATCGGCGCGATCCGCCGTTCCAGGATCAAGCCCGCGGCCACCGCCGTCACTGACAAGCCGATCAGAACCCAGGTCGCCTCCCGAAACTGATGGGTGATCAGCAGGGTGGCAAGGAAGCCCACCGCCGGGGCGGCGTTGGCGACATGCATCACCCAGTGAAGCTTGCGGGCCATCGGGCGTCAGGCCTCCAGGCCGACCAGAGAGCGGGAGAACGCCCGGGCGTCGAAGGGCTGCAGATCCTCGATCCCCTCGCCGACCCCGATCAGTTTGATCGGCGAGTCGGAGGCCTGGGCGACGGGGACCAAGACGCCGCCGCGGGCGGTGCCGTCTAGCTTGGTCATGACGATGCCGGTGACCCCGATCATGTTGCCGAACACATTCTCCTGCGCGAGGGCGTTGCGGCCGACGGTGGCGTCCAGCACCAGCAGCACCTCATGCGGCGACTCCGGATCGAGCTTGCGCAATACGCGCACCATCTTGGTCAGTTCCAACATCAAATCCTGCTTGTTCTGCAGCCGGCCCGCCGTGTCGATCAACAGCACGTCGAAATTCTCCGCCTTGGCCTTGGCCAGGGCGTCGAAGGCGAGGCCGGCGGCGTCGGCGCCGGTGGGGCCCGAGAGGAAGCTGGCGCCGGCGCGATCGGACCACACGTGCAACTGTTCCACCGCCGCCGCGCGGAAGGTGTCGCCGGCGGCGATCAGCACCTTGGCGCCCCGGCGAGTGAGGTCGGCGGCGATCTTGCCGAGAGTGGTGGTCTTGCCCGAGCCGTTGACCCCGATGAACAGCACCACATAGGGCCGGGGGCCGGACAGCGGGTCGAAGTCTCCCTGGCGCTGGATCAGTTCGCTGGCCACCAGCGCCGCCAGCGCTTCCTTGACCTCGGTCTCGGTCGCCACCTTGCCGAAGCGCTGCTCGCCGAAAGCCCGGGCGATACGGGCGGCGGCGGCGGGGCCGAGGTCGGCCTCGATCAGCATTTCCTCCAGTTCGTCGAGCTGGGCCTGGTCGAGGGGGCGGCCGGTGAACACCTGAGCCACCTGCTCGGTCATCTGCCGCGTCGAACGCGACAGCCCGGCGCCGAGGCGCTGCAGCCAGCCTTGCCGGGGTTCGCTCATCGGGGCGGCCAGGTTTCGGTGTCGTGGTCGGGATGCTGATAGCTGATGCGCGGGCCGTATTTGGCGGCCTGGGCGGCGATCTCTTCGGCCGAAGGGACCGGCAAGGCCTCGATCCCATGCAGCCAGGCGACCCTCGCTTCCACGTCGCTCTGCCGTTGCGGCGACAGGGCGTCCGGATCGTCGAGGGCGCAGATCGAAAGGGCGATGTTCTTGCCGCCGGTCGCCGGTTCGAAGCTGAGCGGCGTGCCGCATTCGCCGCAGAAGCCCCGTGCGATGGCGTTGGAGCTCTGGAAGCGCTTGCGCTCACCCCGGGTCCACTCGACGTCGGCCATGGCCACCGACGCGGTGACGGCGAACGGCGCGGCGTAGGCCTTCTGGCACATGCGGCAGTGGCAAAGGCTGGTGTGGCGGATCGGGCCGGTGATGCGAAAGCGCACCGCGCCGCACTGGCAGCCGCCACTCAAGGTCATGCGCCGATCTCCAGCATCGCCCGGCGGCCGTCGTGGCCGGTGACGCGGCCGGCGACCAAGGCGCCCGCTCGCGCGGCGCCGTCGAAGGCGGTCTCGGTGAAATCCTCGGCGCGGGCCAGCCCCGGCCGCTCGACCAGGGCGGTGATCCGCCGCCCCACCTGCCGGTCCAGGTGCCGCGCAAGGGCCGCGTCGCCGGTCGCGCGCAGCCGCGCCGCCCGCTCCTTGACCACGGCGCCGGCGACGGCCGGCATGCGTGCGGCGGGCGTGCCGGGCCGGGCGCTGTAGGGGAAGACGTGCAGAAACGACAGTCCGGCCTCCTCGACCAGCCGCACGGTGTTGTCGAACGCCGCCTCGCTCTCGGTGGGGAAGCCGGCGATGAAGTCGGCGCCGAAGGCGGTGTCGGGGCGCACTCGGCGGACGTCCTCGATCAGCCGCAGCGCGTCGCCGCGCAGGTGGCGGCGCTTCATCCGCTTGAGGATCAGGTCGTCGCCCGACTGCAGCGACAGGTGCAGGTGCGGCATCAGCCGGGGTTCGTTGGCCAGGCAAGCCATCAGCTCGGCGTCGATCTCGGCCGCGTCGATGGAGGAGAGGCGCAGGCGCGGCAGCTCCGGAACCAGCTTCAGGATCCGGCCGACCAGTTGGCCCAGCGTCGGCGCGCCGTCGAAATCCGCGCCCCAGCTGGTCAGGTCGACGCCGGTCAGCACCACTTCGTTGTAGCCGGCGGCGGCGAGGCGGCGGCACTGCTCCACCACCCGCTCGGCCGGGACCGAGCGTGAGTTTCCCCGCCCGAACGGGATGATGCAGAAGGTGCAGCGATGGTCGCAGCCGTTCTGCACCTCGACATAGGCGCGGGCGCGCTCCTTCAGTCCGTCGACCGCCTGGCTCGAGGTTTCCCTCAGGCTCATGATGTCGCCGACCCGGACCCCGGCCCCGAACAGCCCGCCCGGCGCGCTCTTCTCAGCATTGCCGACCACCAGGTCGACTTCCGGCATCGCGGCGAAGGCGGCGGGGTCGGTCTGGGCCGCGCAACCGGTGACGATCAGGCGCGCATCCGGCCGCTCGCGGCGGGCCTTGCGGATCGCCTGCCGCGCCTGGCGCACCGCCTCGCCGGTGACCGCGCAGGTGTTGAACACCACGGCGTTGACGATGCCGTCCGCCGCCGCCCGGTCTCGAACCTGCTCGGACTCATAGGCGTTCAGCCGGCACCCGAAGGTGACGACGTCCACGTCCGGGCGCGGCGGCAGCGTTCCGTCAGCCACGGCGGCCCGTCCGTTCGGCCAGGAAGGCGGCGAAGGCGTCCTTGTAGTCGGGATGCCAGCGCGACAGCGGCGGGCGGTTCAGGATCAGGTCGGCCATCGCCCACTCCATCCGCGCATTGTCGATCTCGCGGGTGACCTCGTTGTCGGGGCAGAGGATGTAGAAATCGCCGACAGCGAGGCGCTCGAGCATGAAATCGATCACCTGCTCGGGCAGCCAGGAGCCCGCCGGCTTCTCGGCCCGGCCGCGGCTGGTCATGCCGGTGAAGGTCGAGCCGGGCACCAGCAGGTGTGCGCTGACCTGGCAGCCGGGAATGTTGCGCAGGGCATGCTGCAGGTTTTCGGTGAGCATTTTGATGCCCGCCTTGGAGACGTTGTAAGCGGTGTCGCCGGGGGGCGAGGTGATGCCCTGCTTGGAGCCGGTGTTGACGATCAGGCTGGGACGGCCTGAGTTGACCATCGCCGGACCGAAGGCCTGCACCCCGTGCAGCACCCCCATCAGGTTGACATTCAGCAGCTTGCGCCAGCCGTCGAGGTTGTCGAGCGGTCCGCCGCCGCCGCCTACCCCGGCGTTGTTCATCACCACCGCCACATCGCCGAAGGCCGCATAGGCCTGGTCCTTCAGGGCGGTGACCTGGGTGAAGTCGGAGACGTCGACCGCGGCCACGTCCACCCGGGCGCCCGGGGCGGCGGCGTTGATCTGGTCGCGGGCGCTGTTCAGAGCCTCGATGTGGCAGTCGGCGATCAGCACCGGCATGGCCAGGGAGGCGAACTTCTTGGCGGCGGCCAGGCCGATGCCGCTGGCGCCGCCGGTGATGACCACGGCGCGGCCGGCGACGATGGCGGGGTGCTGGCTCATGGAAGCATACCTGTAAACTCGACGGCCACCGGCCCGGTCATCAAAACGTGGTCGTCGGCGGCCCGCCACTCGATGACCAGGTCACCGCCGTTCATCTCGACGGTGACGGTGCGGTCGGTGAGGCGACGGCGACAGGCGGCGACCACGGCGGCGCAGGCGCCGGTGCCACAGGCGCGGGTCTCGCCGACGCCGCGCTCCCAGACCCTGAGGCGAATCCGGTCGCGGCCCTTGATCTGGGCGAAGCCGACGTTGACCCGCTCGGGGAACAGCCGGTGATGCTCGATCAGCGGCCCCACTTCGCGCACCGGGGCGACATCGGCGTCGGCGACGAAGAACACCACGTGCGGATTGCCCATGGAGACGCAGCCGGGCGTGTGCAGGTGCGGATTGTCGATCGGGCCCACCTGCAGCTCGATGCCCCGGGTGTCCATGGCCTCGGCGAGCGGGATGTCGGTCCAGTCGAGGCCGGGCTTGCCCATGTCGACGGTGATCGCCTTGGCGCCGGCGCGGGTCACGTCGAGCAGGCCGCCGGGAGTGTCGAGGGTGGCATGCTCGCGGCCGCTGGCTTCCAGGATCAGCCAGCCGACGCAGCGGGCGGCGTTGCCGCACTGCTCCACCTGGCCGCCATCGGCGTTCCAGATGCGCATGAAGGCGTCGCCGCGGCTCGAGGGCTCGATGGCGATCAGCTGGTCGCAGCCGATACCGCCGTCCCGGTCGGCGATGGCGCGCGCCTCCGCCTCGCTGGGCGCGAAGGGAGCGCTGCGGGCCTCGACGACGACGAAGTCGTTGCCGAGCCCGTTCATCTTCAGGAACGGACGGCTCATGGGGACCGGCATATAGCCGCTCCCGAGCGGACTCGCACCCCTGGTGCTCGGCGGGGTCGGCGAGGGGGTGAAGAAAGCAAGGGAATTGTCCACGAACCTCACGAACCGCACGAACGTGTTCCGAACCCGGACCAAGCCAACACGTCATCCCGGCCGCTGCGCGGCTTCCGGGATGACGGACATTTTGAGACGTTCGTGGTTCGTGAGGTTCTTGGACCGCGCGCAGCGCGGACTCTTTCTCGGGCACTGTCAGCCCAGCTTACGCCTGGGTTGCTCCAACGGCCCGTCCGGGCGAGAAGGCGCCATGAAGTCGCCCCTGATCGCCGCGGCGCTTGCCGCCTTCGCCCTCGCAGCCTCTGCCGAGACCCCGCCCGTGACCGCACCGCCCGCTACGACCGCGCCCGCCGCGGCGACCGCCGATCCCTACCTCTGGCTGGAGGACATCGAGGGGGCCAAGGCGCTGGCCTGGGTGGAGCAGGAGAACGCCCGCTCGCTGGCGATCCTCAAGGGCGATCCGCGCTACGAGGGTTTCCACCAGGACGCGCTGAAGATCGTCAACGCCACCGACCGGATCCCCGGGCCGGAGCTGATTGGCAAGGCGGTCTACAACTACTGGCAGGACCCGACCAATGTGCGGGGCCTCTGGCGGCGGACCACGAAGGACAGCTACGCCACCGCGACACCCGCCTGGGAGACGGTTATCGACCTCGACGCCCTCTCGGCCGCCGAGAAGGCCAACTGGGTCTGGAAAGGCGCCAACTGCCCGCCGCCGGACTACCAGCGCTGCCTGGTGGTGCTATCGGACGGCGGCGAGGACGCCTCGAGCATCCGCGAATTCGACCTGCCTTCGAAGAGCTTCATGGCCGGCGGGTTTTCGCTGCCGCGCGGCAAGCAGACCGCCGACTGGCTGGACAAGGACACCCTGATCGTCTCCCGCGACTGGGGCCCGGGCACGATGACCGAGTCCAGCTATCCGTTTATCGTCAAGACGCTGAAGCGCGGGCAGACCATCGACCAGGCCACCGAGGTGTTCCGCGGCAAGCCCTCCGACGTCAGCGTCGATCCGATCGTGCTGCACGACGCCGACGGCCACACCGTGGTGCTGATCAACCGCGCCACCGACTTCTTCCACGCCGAGACCTATCTGCTCACCGACAAAGGTGTGGTGCGGCTGAACCTGCCGCAGAAGGTCAACATCCAGGGCCTGCTCCACGGCCAGCTCATCTTCACCGTCGAAGAGGATTGGAGCTTTAGCGGGCAAACCTACAAAGCCGGGTCTGTGGTCGGTTTTCGGCCCGAGGCGCTGGCGCAAGACGGAGCGGCTGACGCATCTGTCAAGGCGCACCTCATCTTCGCGCCGGGGCCGAGGCAATCGGTGGAGCAGGTGGCGCTGACCGCCGACCGCGTGGTCGCGGCAATCTACGATAACGTTCGCGGAAGTCTGGTTTCTTTTGACTTTCATGGACCGAACGGCTGGTCGGCGACGACCTTGCCCGTCGTCCCCAACTCCTCCGTCGGCGTCGCCGCCGCCAGCGACGTGGACGATACGATCTATTACTCGGTCGAGGGCTTCCTGGAGCCGACCCACCTCTGGCAAGCCGACGCCGCCACCGGCGCCCGCGCCGACATCAAGGACCTGCCGGCGCGCTTCGACGCCTCCGGCGACACGGTGGACCAGTATGAGGCGACGTCCTCGGACGGGACCAAGATTCCTTATTTCGTGGTGCACCCAAAGGGGATGAAGCTCGACGGGTCCAACCCGACCATCCTCTACGCCTACGGCGGCTTCCAGGTGTCGATGCTGCCGGCCTATTCGGCCTCGATCGGCAAGCTGTGGCTGGAGCACGGCGGCGTCTATGTGCTGGCCAATATCCGGGGCGGGGGCGAGTTCGGGCCCGCCTGGCACGAGGCGGGTCTGAAGACCCACCGGCAGCTGATCTATGACGACTTCGCCGCCGTGGGTAAGGACCTGATCGCCCGCAACATCACTTCGCCCCGCCGGCTTGGCATCCAGGGCGGCTCCAACGGCGGCCTCCTCATGGGGGTCGAGTTCAACCAGCATCCCGAGCTCTGGCATGCGGTGGATATCCAGGTGCCGCTGTTGGACATGCTGCGCTTCGAGCAGATCGGCGCCGGCGCCTCGTGGGTGGGCGAATACGGCAGCGTCTCCAACCCGGACGAGGCCAAATTCCTGGCCTCGATTTCGCCCTATCAGAACCTGAAGGCCGGGGTGGCCTATCCGGAGCCGTTCTTCGTCACTTCGACCAAGGACGACCGGGTGACGCCGGTGCACGCACGCAAGATGGCGGCGAAGATGCAGGCGATGGGCCTGCCGTTCCTCTATTTCGAGAACACCAACGGCGGCCACGCCGCCTCGGCCAACCTGCAGGAGCGC
>Ga0302283_1002375_pt1 | contig 15235 bp, 15 predicted proteins | sample III_Fen_E1_4_FD_198770 | JGI IMG/M metagenome (GOLD analysis project Ga0302283, IMG submission 198770) | Peat permafrost microbial communities from Stordalen Mire near Abisko, Sweden - III_Fen_E1_4 | ecosystem: Environmental > Terrestrial > Soil > Wetlands > Permafrost | place: Sweden: Abisko...
GTACTCCGCGTCCGTGGTGCCCCGGACCTCGAGCGCCCAGCTCGCATCGAGGATCACGGCGGAGCCGCTGGCGTTGAAGAGCGCGACGAACTCGTCCGTGGCGCCGCCGGCCCCGCGGGAGCGGATCTCGCTGATGACGACGTGCCCGAGGTTGCAGACGGCACCGCCGTCCGAGCCCTCGCCCGCACCTGATGCCGAGGAGGTGCCGCCGGGCGCGCCGCCGGACCCGAGAGCGCTGCCGCCGCCCGCTCCGGCATCGGTCCCCGCACCACCTTCACCGCCGCCCCCACCTTCCCCGGTATCGGCCCCCGCCGTCGCGAGAGCGCCGCCCGTGCCTGGTGTGCCACCGGCGCCGAAAGCACCGCCGACGCCGGGGATACCGCCACCGGCGCTCAACCATGGGGGAACCGCGCCGCCGTCGCTGGAGCCGCTCGCAGGCTTACCGCCGGCGGCGTTGCCTCCGCGAGCGGCAGCGCCTGCCCCGCTGGAGCAGGCGAGCGCGGGCCAGGTGGCTGCGGCGGCAATCGGGAGGAAAAGGAGCGCAAGCAACGGGAGGGAGCGCATGGTCATGCTCCCTCATCGACGCGACCAGGTGGCGAGTTGCTCCGGCGCGCCGAGAAAGATCCGGAAGTGCTCGTCGCTGAAGACCAGCTCCAGCTCGCCCTTCAGGGGAAGGTGGGCGCGCAGCTCCCGTTCGACGGCGGGATCGCCGGCGCGTCACAGGCGGCGCTCGCTCCGTCCTGGGTGACGCAGAGGCCGACCGTCTCCTTGGTCAGCGGCAGCGGCTGCTGGAAGTCGGCCGTCTGGTCGAGCTGGCACTTGCCGGTCCCGCAGTCGGCGTCGGTGCAACAGAAGCGCGCGCAGGTGTTGGAGCCCGTGTAGCAGTGCAGGCCCACGTCACAATAGGGGCTGTTGACGTTGTCGCAGGGCCGGCAGAGCTTGGCCAGGGAGCCGGCGTTCACCGCGCAGGAGAAGACCCCGGGGTAGTTGGAGTCGCAGACCTCGCCGTCGGAGCAGCCGGAGCCGCTGACGGGGTTGCAGTCGTCGCTCGAGGCGCAGGCGGCCGCGCAGCTCTTCTGGATGCAGGCGAGGATGGCCATGAAGGGCGCCTGGCTCGGGGGGGCGGCGCACTGGGGGTCGGGCGGCCAGAAGCCCTGGAGGCACCCATCGAGGCACTCCTGATCGGCGTAGCAGGCCGCGAGATCCGCGCAGCAGTAGCCCTGGACGCAGGTGTCGCAGGCGCCCGGCTCGAGGATGCCATTGCACACCGGCTGCGCGGTGCCGGGACAGTTGAGGTTCAGCTCGCAGTCGTCGGTGAGCCCGGTGCAGCTCCACGCGCAGACTCCGAGGAGGCCGAGCGCGACCATGGCGAGGACCGTGGGGCCGACCCCGGCAGCCAGTCGCATTGCGCCAGCGTACTTCAGAACGATCCCCGCAGGACGAGGGCCGCTTCGCCGGCGCCGATGGCCGGAGCGACCACGACGCCGGTGCTCGCGGGCGAGGACCGGGGCCAGAGCAGGTACGCCGTCATGCCCGCGAGCGCGGCGCCGCCGGCGAGGAAGCTCACCAGCGAGGCGGTGCCGAGCCCGTCGCCGGCGGAGGAGGCGCTCGCCAGCAGGCGGCAGTCGGCGGCGTACTGGGCCAGCCCGCCGTTGACGCAGTTGCCCTGCTCGGCGGCGATCTGATTGTGGAGCGTCTGGGCGGTGGCGGCCTTGCCGGCGCGCAGGCCGACGAAGGTGCCGCCCAGCACCAGCCCGACCCCGCCCACGATCCCGAGCGCGATCGTCGGCGCCGGGCTCCGGGGCGGTGGGGGCGGCGCGGGGGGCCTGTCGTCCTCCAGGGCGCCGACCGACACGGTGTGCTTGGCCGACGACTCCGCCCAGACCTTGCTCTCCCAGGGCTTCTTGCCGCGCGCGCGCACCATGACCAGGTGATCGCCCGGCTCGACGGGCTGCGGCGTCCCCCACTCCTTCTCGAGCAGCGAGGCGCCGTCGCGGGTCACCTCCAGGCCCGGAAGTGCGGCGACGCTGGGCGGGACCGTGATCGTCAGGCGGGCCACTTTCGGCTCCAGGGCCGCCGCGCGCCGCCGCGCCACCGCCTCGCGCTCGAGCTTGCCGGCGGCCTTGGCGGCCTCGGCCACCGCGCTGTACTGGATGAAGGCGCCGGCCGGGCGGCCCAGCTTCTCGTAGCACTCCGCGAGGCGGAACTGCGTGCCCATCCCCGGATCCAGCTCCTGCGAGCGCGCCAGCTTGTCGCAGGCCTCGCCGTACTGCTTGCTCGCGAGGAGCTTCATCGCGGCGAGGAAGAGCGCCTGGGCCTCCTTCTCCGTCTCGGTGGCGGCGCGCGCGGGGGGCGCGGCCGAGAGGAGCGCCGCGGCCAGCACGGCGGTGCAGCTCGCGCGACGCGGGGTCACTTGCGTTCCATGCCGAACGGGTCGGCGTGCGGAGCCGAGGAGCGCCGGCCCCGCGCCGAAGCGCTCGCCGCCGGCGAAGCGCTCGCCGCCATCCCGACGCTCGCGGTGTCCGACGGGGGTGCGGCAACCCCCACGGCGACCGTGGGCCGAGGGGCAGGCGGCTCCGCGACCGTGGCCGACGCGCTCGGCGACGCGAGCCCGGGCGCGGGCGACAGCGTCGAGCGACCGAGACTCACGCCCAGTGCCAGCAGCCCGCCCACCGCCATGGCCACGACCGCGGCGATCGCCGGCACGACACGCGAGCGCGGGAGCATGCTGCCGGCGCTGGTCCCACCCCACGCCCCGGTGACTTCGCGCGCGAGCGGAGGCCGCGCGGCGAGCGGCGTCACATGGCTCGCATCGGTCACGGTGGGTGTGGCCCCGAGGGCGAGCGGGGCGCCCGCCCGCTCGACGGGCGCAGGCGACCCGCGTGGCGTCAGCGCCAGCCGCTGGCTCTCCGAGAGCACCGCGACGGGCAGGCCGGCGCTCGATCGCGCGGGCGCCGCCGCGAGGCGCGCGATGGACGCCACGAGCGGTTCCGAGCCCGGCGCAAAGGGCGCGAGCGCCCGGGCCAGCTCGCCCATGTCGGCGAAGCGCAGGCTCACGTCGCGCTCCAGGCAGCGGAGGACGACGGGGTCGATCTCGGGCGGCAGGCCGGGGCAGAGCTGCGAGGGCGCCGCCGGCCGGGTCTCCAGCACGGCGGCGACGATCTCGGCGACGGTGCGGCCCCGGAACGGAAGCTGGCGGGTGAGGAGCTGGTAGAGGATGACCCCGAGCGACCACAGATCGCTGCGGCCGTCGACGTCGCGCGTGGCCAGCATCTGCTCGGGGGACATGTAGTTGGGCGAGCCGAGCAGCGTGTCGGTCCGGGTGATGTCGAGCTCCGCGGGGTTGCCCAGGATCTTGGAGATGCCGAAGTCGAGCACCTTGATGCTCGGCGCGCCGTCCGGGCGGAGCGTGAGAAACAGGTTGGCCGGCTTGAGGTCGCGATGGACGATGCCGCGGCCATGCGCTTCGGCCAGCACCTCGGCAGCCTGGAGGATGTAGAGCGCGGCCTCGGCGACGGGCATGGCGCCGGCACGCTTGAGGGCGGCCGCGAGGTCCGCGCCCTCGAGGTACTCCATCACCATGTAGGGCGCGCCGTCGGGGAGCCGGCCGACGTCGTAGACGCGGGCGACGTGCTCGCTCTTGAGGAGCGAGGCGGCGCGAGCCTCCCGCGCGAAGCGCTCCACGGCATCGGCGTCGGCGAGGCCCTCGGCGCGCATGAACTTGATGGCGCGCGGCTCGAGCAGCTCGAGGTGGGTGACCGCCACGACCACGCCCATGCCCCCCGCACCGAGGACACTCTCGACGCGGTACTTCCCCGCGAGGACATCGCCGGGTCGGACAGGCATTTCTGCGGCGTTCATGATCGCGGGCGCGCCCGGAGCGTGGCGGGCAAGGCTACTGGAGGTGACCCGCCTTGCCAACCTTTGCGGGCCCCAGGGCCCCGACGGCCCCTGGCCCGCGCCGGTGACGCGCCGACGTTCGCCACGTAGAGTGCCGTCCGATGTCGCCGCCCCGCGTCGTGTTGCACGTCGACATGGACGCGTTCTATGCGTCCGTCGAGCAGCGCGACGATCCCTCCCTGCGCGGCCGCCCCGTGCTGGTCGGCGGGCGCGGCCGGAGCGTCGTGCTCGCCGCCTCCTACGAGGCGCGCCCCTCGGGCGCACGCTCTGCCATGCCCATGGGCGAGGCGCTCCGGCGTTGCCCCGACGCGCGGGTCGTGCCCCCGCGTCACGATCGCTATGCCGAGGTCAGCGCCGACGTCTTCGCGATCTTCCGCCGCTACACACCGCTCGTCGAGGGCCTCTCCGTGGATGAAGCCTTCCTGGACGTGACCGCGAGCGGCGCGCTCTTCGGCGACGGCGAAGCCATCGCGCGCCGCATCAAGGCCGAGATCCACGCCGAGGTCGGCCTCACCGCGTCGGCCGGCATCGCCGCCTGCAAGTTCGCGGCGAAGATCGGGAGCGACCTCGACAAGCCCGACGGCCTCGTGGTCGTCCCCGCCGACGTCGCCGCGTTCCTCGCGCCGCTCCCGATCGAGCGCATGTGGGGAGTCGGCCCCAGGACCGCGCCCCGGCTCCGCGCTGCGGGCTTCGCGACGCTCGGCGATCTCGCGGCGGCGGACCCGACTGCGCTCGCGGCGGTGCTCGGTGACGCGAGCGCCGCGCACATGGGGCTGCTGGCGCGCGGGGTCGACGGGCGCGCGGTCGAGCCCGAGCGGGCCGCGCTCACCCTCGGCGCAGAGGAGACCTTCGAGCACGACCTCGTCGAGCGGCGCGCCCTCGAGGTCCGGCTCCTCGACCTGGCCGGGCGCGTGGCCCGGCGACTCCTCCGCGCCGGGCTGGTGAGCGGCGGGCTCACCCTCAAGGTGAAATACGCCGACTTCACGCTGCGGTCGCGCAGCGTGGCCTTGCCCGACCCGGTGGCCGACACCGCGAGCCTCCACCACGCCGCCAAGGCGCTGCTGGATCGCGCACCGGAGGGACGCGTGCGACTGCTGGGGCTCTCGGCCACGAAGCTGCTACCCGCGCCGGAGCACGCGGCGCCCGCACTCTTCCGCGACGCGGACACCGAGCGGCGAAGGCGGCTCGAGGCGGTGGTGCTTGCGTCCGGCGATCGCTTCGGGGCGCAGGGGCTCGTGCGCGCGGCGCTGCTGGAGGATGGGACGCGGCAGCCGGATCCGCGGGTGGCCCGGTCGCCCTTCGAAGCGCGGACCAGGAAGTAACGAGCAAGCCGTCCGCCCCGTCGGACACCTCGTCCCACGTCCCGTCCTCTCCACCGGCCGCCCCGCGCCCCGCCCTCCCCGCGATTCGCGCATTTCCGGGCCGGCACGAGCCATGCTCTGGTCCTCCGCACCAAGAGCAGCACGATGCGCTCGTACCGGAGGTCTCCATCATGAGTGACGCGTTCCACCAGGGCGGTTTTGGCATGTACCCGACGACCCTCTTCGGCCTGCTCCTGCTGGCAGCCACGATCCGATATGCCCTCACGCCTTCCCCCCGCTTCGTTCCCCTCCTGATCAGCCTCGGCATCCTCACCATGGCGAGCGGCGGCCTCGGCTTCGTGGCGGGCCTCATCAAGTCCGTGTCGGCCATCGGCGGCGTGGGCGCCGAGCAGCGCTGGATCTGGCTCCTGGGCCTGGGAGAATCGCTGAACAACGTCGCGCTCGCGCTGGTCCTGGTCACCCTGGGAGCGCTCGCGGCCAGCATCGGTGCCCTCCGTCTCGGTCGGGTCCCGAGCACGGCCTGACCACCGCGCTCAATCGTGGAGCGCGCAGGCGACCGGCGGTGAGGCCGGCGCCGGCGCGACGATGGATCCGCGCGTGACCCGCGCGGCGTTGAACCCGAGCCCGATGGAGATCCCGTCACACGCGGTGGCGGGATCCTGCGTCCCGTCCACGAGGATGTCCGACACGGCGCCCAGCTCGGCGAGGATGCTCGCGACCGTGGTCGTGGCGGGGCAGAGCGTCGGGTCGACGAGCAGGGCCTCCGCCTCGGCCTCGGCGAGGAGATCGGCGGTGGAGATCACCCCCGCGAGCGTGCCCAGCGTGGCTCGGCCGCGCGCGGCGTCGAGGCTCATGGACAGGATGGGATCGCGGACGCGGAGGTGCATGGTGAGCGTGTCGAGCCAGGGCAGCTCGAGCGTGAGCTCTCCCTCGAAGCGGCCCACCCAGGTGTCGCCCACCACATAGCTGTCCGTCACCGAGAGCCGCGCCGAGCCCACGTCGCCGGGCGAGAGGAGCGAGTCGGCCCGCACCGGCCACACGTCGCTGCCGTCGTAGACCGGCGTCTTCCCCAGCGGTGCGCCCGTGTAGAGGCGGGCCGTCATGCCCGTGTAGTCCCCTCCCGCGCCGAGCCCGTCGAGATCGATGAGAACGGTCGTCCCACCCGCGCCGAGCGCGCGGCCAATGCCGGAGGAGAACCGGGGCTCGACGCCGAGGATGAGCGGGAGGAGGCTCTTGCCGAACGCGTTGTCGATGCCATCGTCGCCGTCGAGGTGCACGACCGCGGCGGAGGCGGAGCCGAGCGGCGCGCAGAGGCCCGCGAGGCCATCCGGCTGCCCCACCCCGGAGATCTTGCCGTCGAGATCGAAGCCGTACTGCTTCCACGCGCCGGCGACCGCGCTGCCTTCGCGGTCGAGGTCACCGACGAGGAGCGTGTTGATCGCGAAGGTGACGTGGCCGGCGCCGTCGGGCGCGACCACGGCGCCGGGCGCGGGCGGCTCGGCGTGCACAGGCCCCGTGGATCCGCCGGGCTCCACGCCGCCGGCGCACCCCGCGGCGGCGAGCGAGACGAGGAGAGAGGCGACCGCGAAGGAACGAGGAGCGTTGCTCATGCCCAGCGCTCCTTTGCGAAAGGCGATCCGCCTCGACGTCGAGGCTTCGACGCGCCTGCATCCCGCAGGCGCGACGTCGCGGGGTGCCGCCGCGGGCGAAGCCTCGGGCCGCGTAGCGATCTTCGCGCGTACGCGGCGCGCGGCTCACAGGGACTCGAAGAGCCCCCTGTCGATCTTGCTCGGGTCCCCGATCACCACCATCTGCAGCCGCCCCAGGTACTTCTTCGCGTAGGCCTGCACGTCGGCCGGCGTCACCGCGCGGATGCGCTCCGGGAGCGTCCGCGCCAGCTTCCAGTCGCCTCCCAGGAGCGCCGCTTCGGCGAGCATCCCGGCCTGACCGTCGGTCGACTCGCTCCCCATCAGGTAGCTCGTCAGGAACGTCGCCTTGGTGCCGGCCAGATCCTTGGCGGAGATGGGCTCGTTCTGGAGGCGGCGGGCCTCGTCGAGCATCACCTTGAAGGTGGTGTTGGGGTCGACCGCGGTGACGTACAGGTAGCCGGTGGGCACCGTGCTCCCGTTGCGCAGGCCCGCGCCCGGCGCGTAGGAGAGGTTGCGCTTGGTGCGCACCTCCTCGAAGAGGCGGAAGCGGAGCAGGCTCATCGCCACCATGGCGGCCGGGCTGTCGGCGTCGCTCCAGCGCGGCGCGGGGAAGGTGCCCTGGATGTAGTTGGTGGCGAGCTTCTTCTCCGAGACGGTGAGCGAGGGCCTGTCGAACGCGACCGCCGGGAACGGCGCGCCCTGGTAGGCGCCGCGCGGCAGGGTCCCGAAGGAGGCGCGCACCTGCTCGAGGACGTGCGCGGGATCGACGTCGCCCGCGGTGACGAAGAGGAGGCGCGAGGTCTCGCGGATCCTGGCGAGGTGCGCCTTGATCGCGTCGAGATCGATCTTCTGGACGCTCTCGGCGGTGCCGATGGTGCGGTTGGCGAAGGGGTGGCCCCGGTAGAACGCCTCCTGGACGCGGAGCCCGAGCAGCGCGTCCGGGTTGTCCTGCTCGTGGCGAAGGGAGCTGAGCTGGCGCTGGCGCTCGAGCTCGAGCTCGGCCGCCGGCAGCGCCGGATGAAGGAAGGTGTCGGCGAGCAGGCCGAAGGTCTCGTCCCACTTCGACGCCAGCGACTTGGCGCGGATGGCCGAGAAGTCGGGGCGCGACTCCGATCCGATCTCGCTGCCGAGCGCCGCGAGGCGCCGGGCGAACGCGTCCTTGTCGAGCGCCTCGGTGCCGCCCGAGGTGGCCGTCGCCAGCGCCAGCCTCTCGATGCCGGCGTCGGCCGCCGACCAGTCGCGCGCGCCGCCGCGGATGTAGAGCTGGAGCGACGCGAAGTCCGCGCCGGGGATGCGCTTGACGAGGACGTCGACGCCGCTGACCCGCGCCACGGTGACGTCCCCCTCGGTGACCGGCGCCAGGTCCGCGGGCGCCGACACGGGGGGCGGCGCGGCCGTGACGACCGGCACGGGCGCGACCGGCGGCGGAGCCGGAGGCGTCAGCGGCGGGCCCATCGTCTCGCAGGCGGTGAGCGCGAACAGGCAGGTGGCGAGGGTGGCAATCCGTCGAGCGCGCATCACTTGGCTCCCTTCTTCGCGATCTTCACAGCCGGTTTGGCGAGGGCGTGGGGGAGACCGGCGAGCGACTCGAGGTGAGCGCGGTCCAGGCCCTTGGCGACCATCTCCGGCGAGACCATCGCGCCGAAGACGAAGGGCTTGCCGAGCACGTACCCGTCGAGGAACCGGGCGATCTCGGCCCGGGTGACGCCCTTCACGTGGTCCAGGTAGCCGCGGTAGTAGTCGAGCCCGGCGCTCGTCCACCAGTAGGTGATGGAGTGCGCGTACGAGCTCGGCCGCTCCCGCTCGCGCGCCAGGTCGATGGCGATGGTGTGCCCCGCGTTGGCGAGGTCCTCGTCGGAGAGGTAGCCGGCCTCCTTGATGCGGGGCAGCTCGGCGAAGACCGCGGCGACGCAGGCGTCGACCTTGGTGGGCGCGGCCTCGAAGCTGACGGAGACCGGGCCGACGTTGCGCTGGGTGCTCCACGCGAGGTGGGCGTGGACGCAGGCGCCGGAGTCGACGAGCGCCTTCTGGAAGCGCGACGAGGGCTCGCTCAGCGCGGTGCCGAGGAGGTCGGCCGCGTAGGTGAGCTCGACCCCGCTACCGACCGTCGTCGAGGGCCCCTGCCATTCCAGCTCGCCGCTGAAGGTCTGCACGGGCTGCTCCACGACCACCACCTCGCTCTTCTTGATCGGCGGGTGCTTGACCAGCGGGTTCTTCACGAACGGGTCCGCGCCGCGGGCCCAGCCGGCGTAGAGCGCGTCGACGCGCGCGAAGATGGCCGCGGCGTTGACGTCGCCGGTGATCACCAGCGCCGAGTTGTTGGGCACGTAGTAGCGCTCCTGGATGGTGCGCATCTTCGCCGGCGTCGCCGCGCGCACGGTCCCGGCGTCGCCGAGCGGGTTCTTCCGGGACGGGTACTTCCAGAAGACGTGCTCGGTGACCTCGTGGCCGAAATGGTAGCCCGGGGTCGACATGTTGCGGTCGATCTCGCCGACCACCACCTCGCGCTCGCGCGCCAGCTCCTTCTCGTCGAAGAGCGGCGAGACGATGGCGTCGCGCATGAACACCAGCGCGTCGTCGAGGTGGTCGGTGGTGGTGGTGAAGAAGTAGTTGACCCGCTCGGTGCCGGTGGTGCCGTTCCACGACATCCCCAGCTCCCGGGCGCGCGCCAGGTAGGCCTCCTGGCTGGGGAGCGCCTTGTTCGCCTTGAAGAACATGTGCTCGTAGAGATGGCTGAGCCCGTTGTACTCGGGGCTCTCGGTCATCGACCCGTTCCTGGCCGCGATCTCGACGGTGATCAGCGGGAGGGCGTGGTCCTCGGCGACGAGGACCGTGAGGCCGTCCGGGCAGGTGTGCTCCTGGATGGGCGGGGCTGCGAGCGCAGGGGACGCCGCGAACAGCAGCGTGGCGGCGAGGGCCGTTCTGCAGACATACATGCGCGGAGCCTACTCAACGGCGGCCCATACGCAAACTCGGTGCCGGAGGCGGCGCCACAGCGCGGCGGGACCGTCCTACTCGATCGGCCCCTCGGCCCGCCCGGTGATGAACTGCTCCACCACCCCGTCGGGGCAGCTCCGGAACTCCGCCTGGGAGCCGAGGAGCCGCACCACGCCCTGGTAGAGCATCACGATCCGGTCGGCGATCGAGAAGATGCTCACCAGGTCGTGGCTGACCACGATGCTGGTCACCCCCAGCGTGTCGCTGAGCTCGCGGATGAGCTTGTCCACCCGCCGCGCGCTCACCGGGTCGAGGCTGGTGGTCGGCTCGTCGAAGAGCACGTAGCGAGGGTCGAGCGTCAGGGCCCGGGCGATGGCGACGCGCTTGCGCATGCCGTCGCCGAGCTCGGGCGGGTAACGGTCGCCGAACTCCTGCATGTGGACCTGGGCGAGGCGGCGGCGCGCCTCGTCGAGCGCCTCGCGCGGGCGCAGGCCCTTGTGCTTGCGGAGGGGGAGGGCGACGTTCTCGGCGCAGGTCATGGAGTCGAAGAGCGTGGAGTGCTGGAACACCATCGCGCACTTCATCCGCACCGGGTACATCTGCTCCTCGTCGAAGCGGCTGATCTCCTCTCCGTCCAGCCAGATCTCGCCGCCGTCGGGGTAGAGCAGGCCGACCAGGTGCTTGATGAGCACGCTCTTGCCGACGCCCGACTGGCCGATGATGAAGAAGACCTCCCCATCCTGGACGTCGAACGACACGTCCCTGAGGACGTCCTTGTCGCCGAACGACTTCTTCACGTGCCGGAACGAGATCATGGCCTACGAACCGCCCGCGAAATCGAGCATGATGGGGCCATGGCAAGCCCGCGCTCCATCGAAGTCAAGGTCGGCGTCCTGATCCTGACGGCGGTCTCCCTCCTGGCAGCGTTCATCCTCGTCATGGGGGGGATCAACTTCCAGCCGACGTACTCGATCTTCGTCGACTTCGACAACCCCGGCGGGCTCCAGGCGGGCGCCCCGATCAAGATCGCCGGGGTCAAGGTCGGCAAGATCGCGGAGATCCGCTTCCGCGGCGGCGTCGACGGCGCGACGGGCAAGCGCGAGGCGCTGGTGCGGCTCAAGGCGCTGATCGAGAAGCAGTACCAGCCCAGCGTCCACGAGAACTCGCTCTTCTACGTGACCAACCAGAGCGTCCTCGGCGAGCAGTTCCTCGCCATCGAGCCGGGCTCGAGCGACCGGCCGGTGCTGGCCGACGGGTCGGCGGTGCGCGGGCTCGACCCGCCGCGCCTCGACATGCTGATCGCCGAGATGTACGACCTCCTCCACTCCACCGTCTCCACCGTCCACGAGAACAAGGCCCAGATCGGCGAGGCCTTCGACGGCCTGCGCAAGACGCTCAAGGGCACCGGCGAGTTCATGGAGAGGAACCAGGGCCACCTCGACAAGATCGCGGAGAACGTCGAGAAGGTCACCGTCGACGCCGACGACCTGGTCAAGGGCGCCAAGGGCAAATTCGTCGAGAACCCGCAGATCGACCACATCCTCGCCAGCGCCGAGAAGGTCTCCGACGACGCCGCGCGCGACGTGGGCCCGCTGCTCGTCGACGGCCGCGCCACCATGGTCAGCGCGCGGCGCCTCGCCGAGACCGTGGGCGACCCCAAGGAGCAGGCCAAGCTACGGCAGACGCTCGACGACGTCTCCGTGGTGGCCAGCCGCGCCAAGGGGATGACCGGCGACGCCGCGGAGATCCTCTCCCACGTGAAGCGCGGCAAGGGCACCGTCGGCGCGGTGGTGATGGACGAGCAGCTCTACGACGATCTCCAGGAGCTGGTCCGCGACCTCAAGCACAACCCGTGGAAGTTCTTCTGGCGGGAGTGATGCCGCCGCACGTGACGACCACGCCTTCGAGCGGCGCCTCCGCCCGCGCACCGGGCCAGATCACCGAGTCGCGCACCGTGCCCGCCCCGGTCACCTCGGCGCCGGCCCCGATCACGCTGCCTTCCACCGTCACCCCCGCGGCCACCCGCGCTGTCGCGTGGACGAAGCTGCCGCGGCCCGACCTTCGCAGCCAGCGAGCGTTGGCCGCCAGGTAGGCGGCGACGGTGCCGATGTCGTCCCAGGGCCCGGCGAAGGCGAACGTGGCGACGACGAGCCCGCGGCGCAGCGCGGGCCGGTAGCCGTCGTCGACGAGGCAGCCGGGGCGCGGGAAGGTCGCGCGCAGCTCCGGGCCGAGGACCTGGATGCCGAGGAAGTCGCCGCTCGACACTTCCTCACCGAAGCGCTCGCCGCGCAGGCGCACCACGCGGCCGCGGGCGTCGAGGCCGACGGTCCCCTCCCCCGCCGCGCGCGGCGCCACCGCGAGCGTGGCGGCGGCGCCCGTGGCGCGGTGGGCGGCGAGGAGCGCGCTCACGTCGACCTCGGCGAGGATGTCGCCGTTCCACACGACGACGTCGCCGTCGGCGAGGAGCGACGCCGCGTTGGCCACGCCGCCGGCGGTGCCGAGGATCGCGGTCTCGTGGAGCACGTGCAGCGCGACGGGGAGGTCGGCGAGGCGCTGCGCGGTGAAGGCCTCGGCGAGGTGGTGGGTGTTGAGCACCGCCTCGCCGATGCCCGCTGCGGCGAGGCGCTCGGCGACGTGGGCGACCGCGGGCCGATCCCCGACCGGGACGAGTGGCTTGGGGAGCTCGTCGGTGAGGGGGCGCAGCCTGGTGCCGAGGCCGGCGGCCAGGATCATCGCGCGGGCGGGGGCCACGCGCAGAGGACTAGCGCGGACCCGGCGCGGAGGCGCGCGGGTAGAGCGCGACGATGGTCTTGGCCGGGCGGTCGACCTTCTCGACCCGGCTGGTGACGATCTGCTTCATCTCGCCGTCGGGGTTGACGTGGGTGAAGAAGATGGCGTCGCCCTCCACGGGGTTCTCCACGTTGGGGATGAGCGCGCCGTTGGGGTAGAGGCGCACGCCGCCCTCCATGCGGAGGTTGAGCGCGATGTGCGCGGCCCGGAACGCGCGCGAGGGCCGGTCGCGCACCGCGACGCAGATGCCGTCGCGGATGTGGTACTCGGTGTTGCGCGTGACGTACACGCGGTGTCGGCGGCGGTCGCTTCCCTGGTAGTTCGCCATGCCGTCAGCGTCGCAAACGGCGGGCGTGACGGGCAACTTCTCGCCCTGGGGCACGCGGGTGAGCGGTCCCCTACAAATTGGGGGTCCGGCGCGCGGTCCCGGTACGATTCCCCGTCCCGATGAAACTCCCCCCTCACCGCCCCCGGCCCGGGCTCGCCAAGGTCCGCGCCGCGCCCCTCGTGATGCGACGGACGGTGGAGCTCCTCTCTCTCTCGGTGGGTCGCCTGCGCGAGATCGTCGACGCCGCCGACGTGGTGAGCGAAGGGTGCACCCGTTCCGAGGGGGACCGCCTCGTCTACTACGGCTCGACGAGTGTTCTCCTGCTCAAACGATCCGCGGGGGGACCGGTGCCGGACGTGGACGTGGACAGCCTCATCGCCCTGCTCCGCTGCGAGCCGCACGTGCGCCTGCGCGTCCTGCGCATCGCGCACCGGGAGGCGGCGTCGCGGGCGGGTGGCCCCCTCGGGATGCTCGAGGCCGAGATCGACGTCGCGGCGAACGCCCGCGGCGTCGCTCTTCTGGTAGACGTGGTCGCCCGCCTCGCCGTCGGCGACCATCGTGACGTCCGGCAAGCGCAGCGCTGATCCATGAGCAAGAAGGACCGCCCCGCCCCCGATCCCGAACCTCAGGCCGAGAAGGTGATCCACGTCATCTTCGGCCCCGGCGGCGGCCGCGCCGACCCGCGGGACGTCGGCAGCCCCGCCGCCAAGCCTCCTTCCGTCGCTCCCCCTCCGGTGCTCCCGCCGCCGGCCGGACGCGAGCCGGTCACCGATCTCTTCAGCGGCACCGAGGTGGTGCGCCTCCTCGGCATCTCCACGGGGCGGCTCCGGTCGCTCGATCGCGCCGGCATCGTCCGCCCCACCGGGCGCCGCCGCGGGCACCGCGCCTACACCTTCCCGGACATCATCGCGCTGCGCGCCGCGCGCGATCTGCTGGCGCAGCGGGTGCGCCTGCGCGACGTGGCCCGCGCCATCGAGAACATCCGCGCCGCCATCCCCAAGGTGACGCGCCCCCTCGCCGAGCTGCGCATCGTCTCCGACGGCAAGCGCGTGGTCCTCAAGAGCAGCGCCTTCTCCTACGAGCCCATCACCGGGCAGATGCTCCTCGACTTCGACGTCAAGGCCCTGCGCGACGACGTCGTCCGCGTGCTCCGCCCCGTCGTCGGCCGCGAGCGGGCCCGCACCGCCTACGACCTCTACGTCCGCGCCAGCCAGCTCGACGAGGACCCGCAGACCCTCGAGGAGGCCGAGCAGCTCTACCAGCGCGCCCTCGAGCTCGATCCCTGGCTCGCCATCGCCTACACCAACCTCGGCAACATCCGCTTCCGCCGCGGCGACGAGGAGGCGGCCGAGAAGCTCTACACCAAGGCCCTCTCCCTCGACGCCGTCCAGCCCGAGGCCCAGTACAACCTCGGCTACGTGATGCTCGAGCGCGGCCACCCGGCCGAGGCGGTGGAGTTCTTCAAGGGCGCCATCGCCAGCGACCCCCAGTTCGCCGACGCCTACTTCAACCTGGCGATGGCCTACGAGCAGGCCGGCGACGCGCCCCGCGCGAGGCCGTGCTGGCGACGCTACCTGGAGATCGAGCCCAGCGGCACCTGGGCGGAGATCGCCCGGAAGCACCTGTAGGACGGTCGGTCACCTCAGGAAACGCCGCCGCACGCTCCGAAGTGTCGTATAACCACCCACGCCGATGAGGAACCGTGTCTTCTTCCCGCAGGGAGCTCTGGACGAGTGGGTCGGCGACAACCGTGTCGACCTCAAGGGCGAGGATCTCCTGCTCAAGGGCGAGGGCCGCCGCTACCGCATCATCGAGGCCGTGCGCATCCTCCGCGAGGTCACCGGCGCCGACGACCCGCACGAGCTGCTCGGCCGGGTCAAGACGCGCGCCTTCCTGACCGAGCTGGGCGCCGAGATGCTCGAGAGCTCGATGATCCTCGGCGACAACGCCTACGACGTCGTCCCCGGTTTCGTCGGCGCGCCGATCGGCTCGTTCTCGGAGTACCGCAAGGGGGCGCCCCCCACGGCCTCGGCCGACGCGATGACGGACGAGGAGCTGCTCCAGAGCTTCTCGGCGCTGCCGGCCTAGTATCCGCGGTCGGAAGTTCGGCCAGTTCGCCTCGCTCCAGACGCACGTCCGCGGTTGAGGAGAATGCTCCAGAAGCACCCGGAGCGACCTCACGCCAACCCTAACCGCGCCCGCAGCGCACCACCGTGAGCTCCGCGAACGGTGGGGCGCGAAGGAAGCGGGGCCTCCAGTGCAACGATCCTGCCGCCTTCAAGCGACGGTTGCGATCGTTCCGACGGCCG
>Ga0302283_1002378_pt1 | contig 15220 bp, 7 predicted proteins | sample III_Fen_E1_4_FD_198770 | JGI IMG/M metagenome (GOLD analysis project Ga0302283, IMG submission 198770) | Peat permafrost microbial communities from Stordalen Mire near Abisko, Sweden - III_Fen_E1_4 | ecosystem: Environmental > Terrestrial > Soil > Wetlands > Permafrost | place: Sweden: Abisko...
CTGGATGTCGTCGAGGTGCCCGACCGCGTCGCTGAGCACGATCACGTCGAAGGGCCCCTCGGGCAGGGGATCGCGCTCGACGTCGGCGACGTGCAGCTCCAGGTCGGGGTGGCGCTGCCGGGCGATGGCGATCATCCCCGGCGAGACGTCGATGCCCACGGAGCGCCGCCCCTCGAGGGACGCCAGCAGGTCCCCCAGGCCGCAGCCGACCTCCAGGATGCGGCTGGCGGGGGGTGCAAGGCTGCCCACCAGTCGCCGTAGCTCCTGCGAGTAGTAGTGCCGCTGGGCGACCCGCTGCTCGCGCCACTGCGCGATGCGATCGTACACGGCGATCTTGGCGCCGAGCCGTTCGCGCTCACGGCGCTCGAAATCGTTCTCGCGAGGGGGCTCCGACACCGTTAGGACCATGCGCGAGCCGACTACCACCAACGAGGCGGGACGGCCAGCGCCCGCGCGTGAGGTGGACCCGGTGTGGACGCGGGCTGGCCGGGCGGGGTATCCCCTCGCCATGCCCACTGCGGCGAGTCTCGCGGCGACACTGATCTACCTCGTCCCGGTGGTGGTGCTGCTCACCTGCCGGGCGCACCGCGAGCGCCCCCTGTGGGCCGTCGCGCTCGACGTCCCGCTCGCGGTCGCCTGCGATCTGCTGCTCGTCCTCGCCCTCTCCCGCTTCGTCACGCTCGAGGTCGCGGCCTGGGTCTCCCGGGCGATCTGGCTCGCCGGCGGAATCGCCCACGTCCTCCTGCGCCGGCCCTCCTGGCCCCGCGAGGCCGGCCGCCCGGCGCTGGCGGCGGCGGGGCTCGCCGGCGCGGTGGCGGTGGGGCTGAGCGCCCTCGCGTCGCGGCCCTACTCGATCTGGGATCGCAAGTGGCACACGCCGCTGGTCGCCTCGCTGCGGGGCCAGCGCCTGCCCTTCGCCAACGTCTTCGCCCGGCACGAGGTGCTCCACTACCACTTCACCGGCGACGTCCACGCGGCCATGGTGCAGGCGTTCTCGCTCGACGTGCTCCACGCGTCGCTGGCCCTCTCCGTCGCGCACGACGTCCTCTTCGGGCTCATCGGCGTCACCTTCGCGCTCCTGCTCTCCGGGCTGCAGCCGTCGCCGCGCGCGCGCCTCGTCGCGCTGGCGGTCGGGGCCACGCTGGCCGCGCTCCTCGCCGGCCCGTACACCGTCTACCGCAACCCCGCGCAGCCCCACACCGACGGCTACTCGGTCCTCGGCTACTTCACCATGAGCTTCCGGCCCCACGACGCGCTGGCGGGGCTCTTCTACCTGGGCATCGTGGGCGCGCTGGCGGGGCGCGTCTGGGAGGACGACGGGCGCCCGGTGCGGCTCGGCGACACGGTCTGGGCCCTGCTCGGGAGCGCCGCGGGGCTGGGCATCAGCGACGAGGCCTCGCTCGGCCTCCTCGGCCTCTCGCTCGGCCTCACCTGGCTCGCCTATCCGACCGTCCTCCACCCGCGGCGAGCGGGGGGCGCGGTGATCCTCGCCGGCCTCCTGGTCGCGTTCCTCGGCCCCAACCTCGTGTTCGCCGCGTCGATCGCGCCCGGCGCCCAGCGCCACGTCCTCGCGATCGTCCCCTGGCGGTCGCCCGGCTGCTACACGCCGCCCCTGTCGCTGGGCACGGTGAAGGGGGCGGGGTTGCTCCTCGCCGACCTCGGGCCGAGCGCGCTGCTCTGTCTGGGCGGCGTCCTCGGCGCCCTCGCGGCGCGGACGCGGCGGACGGGGATGCTGGCGGCGCTGGGGGCCGCCCTCTTCGTGCTCTCCACCCTGGCGCTCACCCGCCTCGACATCAACAACGACGCGCTGGAGTCGCACCGCTTCGTCACCGCGCTGATCTTCCTCGCGCCGGTGCTCTCGCTCCTGGCGCTCCTCCCCGGCGAGGCGTCGCCCGCGTCCCCGCCGCGCTCACCTCGTCTGCGCGTCGCCGGGATCGCCGCGCTCGGCGTCGGCGTGCTCCTCGGCTCGGCCTCGACGGTCGACTGGATCGTCAACGTGCTCCCCGTCCGCGGGCACCACCACGATCACTTCTTCACCCGGGAGAACCTCTACGCGCTCGACTGCCGCAAGGACCTCGGCGTCAGGCTGGGCGCCGAGGCGCGCCCCGCCTACCTGTCCAAGGCGATCTGGTACGCCTACGCCGGCTGTCAGCCCACCTTCGCGCCGGCGAGCCGCGACAACGGCGAGTGGTCGCTGACGATCGGCAACCCCTTCTTCGACAAGGCTGCCGTGTCCGCGCTGCGCAAGACGGAGCTCGGCGCGGGCGAGAGCCTCCGGGTGATCTGCCCGCGGGAGTCGACCCCCTCGCGCGATCCGGTGTGCGCCTACGCCGTCGGTCACGCGAGCTGCCACGACCTCGGGACCCGGTTCACCGAGTGCGCGCTGACCCCGGAGCAGCAGGCGGCCTTGCCGCAGTGAGGGGGCCATGAACGACGCAAGCGGCCGCGAGGCCACCCTGCGAGGGCGGCTGGCGCGCCTCCGGGGCCGCCTCGTGACCGTGACCCTGCGCAGCCGGTCGCTGCGCCTGCTCAAGCCGACGGCGGCGGGCGCCCTCGACCTCACGCGCGTCGCCGGCGTCGATCGCGACGCGCTGGTCGCGGCGCTGGGGCGCGAGGGGCCCACGGCGGTCGGGCTCTGCGACGTGGTCCCGAAGGCCTCCGCGCGGGACCTCGCCGAGGACGTGGCGGCGCTCTCCCACGCTGCGCGGGCGGCCTGGCAGGAGACCGGCGCGCAGGAGCTCGCGGTCGGGTGGCCGTTCGTCGAGGGAAAGACGGACGACGGCGCCTGGCTGCGCGGGCCGATCCTGCTCTACCCGGTGAGCCTGGAGGTGAGCAAGACGGGGCGGGCGCGGTGGGTCCTGACCTCGCTCGGGCCGCCGGAGCTGAACGAGTCCCTGGCGCACGTGCTCGCGCGCGGGCTGGGCGCCCGGATCGAGGCCCGGGGGATGGTCGGCGACGACGCGGAGCGGGCCGTCCCCGGCGACCCGGCCTCCCTGGCGCGGATCGCGGCGCTGCTCGCGGAGGCGGGCGTGGTGCTCGCCGCGCCGGAGGCGGAGCTCGGCTTCACGCGCCTCGAGCCGCGCGGTCAGGACGAGCGCGAGGCCGCGCCGGCGGGCCGCCTGGCGCTGCGATCGCACCTCGTGCTCGGCCGCTTCCCCTGCTCGGACAGCGCCATCCTCCTCGACTACGAGAGGATCCTTGCCGGCGACATCGGCGCCGAGGCGCTCGGCGCGGCCGCGCGGCTGCTCTCGGTCGACGAGGTCGAGGACGACGCGGCCTGGGCGCCCGTCGGCCCGGATCTCGACGAGGCGATCCCTCCGACGGAGGCGGCGCGCTGGCGGGTCTTCGCCTCGGACAGCAGCCAGGACGCCGCGCTCGCGCACGCGGCCGGGCTCGGGGGCGGCGCGGACGGGATCGTCGTGCAGGGGCCGCCCGGCACCGGCAAGTCGCAGATGATCGCCAACCTCGTCGCCGAGGCCGTCGCGGCCGGGCGGCGCGTGCTCGTGGTCTGCCAGAAGCGCGCGGCGCTCGACGTGGTCGCCGAGCGGCTGGCCTCGGTCGGGCTGCGCGAGCCGCTGGCGATCGTGCACGACGTGCAGCGCGACCGGGGCGAGGTCAGCGACGGGGTGGCGCGGACGCTCCAGGATCTCGACGGCGCCTCCGCGGCGGGGCTCGACGATCTGGAGCGCGCCACCCTCGACGACGAGCGCGAGCACGCGCTCCACGCCGGACGCGCGGCGGCGCGGCTGGTCGCGGCCGAGGAAGCGTTCGCCGCGGTCGCGGGGACGCCCGGCGGGCCCCCCGGGCTGGCGAGGCTCTTCGAGCGCGCGGCGGCCGACGACGGGCGCCCCTTGCCCGATCTGCGCGCGAGGATCGCCGGTCTGACGGAGGCGCAGGCCACCGCGGATCTGCCCCGCATCGAGTCCCTGTGCCGGCAGACCGCGCCCTTCGCGCCGCCGCACCCGCTCGCCGCGCGCACGGACTGGTCCCGACACGCGCCGGCTTCGCTGGCGGCCGTCCTCGATCGCCTGCGAGGCCTCCGCGCCCGGATCGACGCGCTCGCCGCCGCGCCGCGGGGCGCGCTGCGCGCGGGCCAGGCGCGCGCCGCCGGCGCCCTGTGGGCGCGGACCGCGGTGCTCCTCGACGTCTTCGAGGCCGGGGACGAGGCGGTGATCAAGGCGTTCCTCCTCTCCTGGGCGTGGGCGGGCGGCGACGCCGAGCACGGCGCCTGGCGCGAGGTGACCGCGCTCCTGCGGGGAGCGCAGGCCACCTTCGAGCCCGCTCCCGGCGAGCTGGTCCGGATGCGCGGCGACACGCTCCGACAGCACGTGGCCTCGCTCGCGCGCCTCGAGGCGCTCGGGGCGCGCTGGTACCGCGGCGTCACCCCCGAGTACTGGCGGCTGAAGAGCTTGCCGGCCGCCATCCTCGCCGCCTGTCCGTCGCTCGACGTGGCCGAGCTCGGCGCGACGGAGGCGCGCAGGCTCTGCGAGGCGGCCCTCCGCTGGCAGGGCCTCATCGCCGATCTGCCGGCCGCCGATCACTTCTGGGATCTCGGCCTGGGGGGCGCGCTCGAGGACCTCGATCACGCGCTCGATCGCCTCCGCGAGGAGCACGCGCGCATCGCCGCCGTCCACGATCTCTTCGCCGCGCTGCACGGCCACGGCGGCCCCTACTTCTCCCGCGAGGGCCTCGCCGAGTCGCTGGCCGAGCGCGGGGCCGCCGCGCCCTTCTTCGCCGCCGCCGTCGCCGATCGGGCCCAGGCCCGGCGGCTCGACGCGGTGCACGAGGCGCTGGTGGTCCTGCGCGGCGACCTCGCCGAGGAACTCTGCGCCCACCTCGCGGACGCCTGCGCGCGCGACGACTTCCCGGCGGCGCTCGCCCGCGTGGACGCGCTCCTCGGCGCGGAGGCGCAGGTGCCCGCGGTCGCCCAGGTGGACCGGCTCCTCGCCGCGACCGCCCCCTGGGTGCGCGCCTTCCTGCGCGGGTACCGCCCGCCGGAGGGCGCCGACCCGGGGCGCGACGCGTTGCTCGCGCTCGACCGGGCCTGGGTGCGCGCCGCGCTCGGCGACCGCTCGCTCGGCGTCGTCGAGGAGCCGCTCGTGGACGAGGCGCAGCTCCTCCGCCTCTCCGACGATCTCGAGGCCTGCCGGCGCCTCGCCGGGCACGGCGTCCTCGCCCGCTATCGGCAGCGCCTCCGGGCCGAGGCGCGCGATCCGCGGCGCGGGGTGGGCCTGCGCAAGCTCGCGGCGGAGGCGGGCAGGAAGCGCTCGAGGCCCACGCTCCGGCAGCTCGTGGAGCGGCACTGGGCCACCGGCCTCTCGCTGGCGCGCCCGGTGTGGCTGTGCTCGCCGGAGGCGGTCTCGGCGCTCTTCCCCCTGTCCCCCGAGCTCTTCGACGTGGTCGTCGTCGACGAGGCCAGCCAGTGTCCAGTGGAGGCGGGCCTCCCCGCCCTCACCCGCGCCCGGCGGGCCATCGTCGCCGGGGACGACCAGCAGATGCCGCCCGCGCACTTCTTCCGCGCCAGCGTCGACGCCGCCGACGACGAGGAGGAGGAGTCGGTGCTCGCCAGCGCCTCGCTGCTCGGCCTGGCCCGGGTCGCGCTGCCCGGCCTGGTCCTGCGCTGGCACTACCGCTCCAAGCACGAGGAGCTGATCGCCTTCTCCAACGCGGCGTTCTACGGCGGCCGGCTGGTCACCGCCCCGCGCGCCGGCGCCCGGGACGCGCCCTTCGAGGGCCTGCACTGGGACCGCGTGGAGGGCCTCTGGATCGAGCAGGAAAACCCCCTCGAGGCGGAGCGCGTGGTCCAGGTCGTCGCGTCCCTCCTCGCGCACCCGGGGCCTGCGGGCGCGCCCTCGGTCGGCGTCGTGGCGTTCAACCGCAAGCAGGCCGAGCGGATCGAGCGCGCGCTCGACGCCCGCGCGGCCGCGGACGACGCCTTCCGGGGTTGCCTGGAGAGGGACCGCGCGCGCCCCGCCATCGAGCAGCTCTTCGTGCGCAACCTCGAGAACGTGCAGGGCGACGAGCGCGACGTGATCGTCGTCTCCACCGGCTACGCGCCCACCGCGCCCGGGGGCCGGGTCCAGGCCCGCTTCGGTCCCGTCGGCACCGAGGGCGGCGAGCGGCGCCTCAACGTGGCCATCACCCGCGCGCGCGTCGGCCTCCACGTGGTCAGCTCCATCGAGCCCGGCGAGCTCGACGTCTCCGGCACCAAGCACGTCGGGCCCAAGCTGCTCAAGGCCTACCTCGCCTTCGTCCGCGCCCACGCCCACGCCCATCGCGACGGGCGCCGCGCCGATCCCGAGGTCGCGCGCCTCCTGGCCCTGGCCGCCGAGCTGGGCGGCGCCCGCGGCGTGACCGCCGGCGCGCGCGCGCCCGACCGCCGGCGTCCGGCGAGCGAGACCGCCATCGAGGCGCTGGAGTCCGCGCTCCGCTCCCGAGGCCTCCGCACCCAGCGCGACGTGGGCCTCGGCCCCCGCCGCATCGACCTCGCGGTGGGCCTCCCCGACGAGGATCGCTTCCGCGCCGGCGTCGACTGCACCCAGTTCCTCCACGACGGCGCGGCGCTCTCGCGCGACGTCTACACCCCCCGCTTCTGGCGCCGCCTCGGCTGGCGCGTGGTGCGGGTGACGCCGGGGAGGTGGCACACGCGCCCCGACGAGGTCGTGGCCGCGGTGCTGGCCCTCCTGACCGGCCTCTGACGGCTCCGGACGGCCCGACCGCGGGGCGCCTCCAATCGGGGCGGCCGGCTCGTCGCCGCCCACCGCGGGCGCGTCTCGGGTACCATCGCCCCCCCGATGGTGTCCCGGCCGCTCTCCGAACCCTTCACCGCGCGGCTCCGCGATCTGCTCTCCACCCTGGAGTCGGGCGCCCTGCTCGGCGTCGCCGAGGCGCGGGTGCGTGGCCTCGGCGAGCACCTGCGCTTCGCCTGCATGGCGCTGCCCTGCTCGGAGGCGCTGGTGGCGCTCGAGGTCGAGGCGCTGGGCCGGCTCTCGGTGCCGGTGGTCGCGGACCGGGACGGCTTCCGCAGCCCCCTCGGCGGAGGGCCGCTCGATCTGTGGCCGAGCGGGACGCCGTTCGCGTACCTGCTCGCCGGCGGGGCCGGGCACGCGGTGGGCCTCTCGCCCGGGGACTCCATGGTCGCCGCGCTCCGACCGGCGCTCGCGGCGGACCCGGTCTACGCGGTCTTCGTCCCCATCCGCGTCGGCAGCGTGGTCGCCGGGGGCGCCGCGCTGTTCTCCCACCGGGATCGCCTCGACCAGCGTCACCTGGAGATGGCCGAGCGGCTCGCGGAGGTGCTCTCGCTCACGGTCGAGTCGTTCCGCACCGAGCGGGCGATCTTCGAGCTCTTCGCCCGGGCCCTGCCCGATCTGATCGGGCCCGAGGCGCCCACCGCCCTCGGCGCCGCGCTGGAGCGGCACGTGCTCGCGCTGCGCGCGGCGCCCGAGTACCGGCGGCGCCTCCAGCTCGCCGTGGCGGTGGGTCGGGTCGCCGACCGAGGCCCGGCCGAGGCCGAGCTGGCGGCGGCGCTGCTCGATCGCATCGACGCCTACGCCCGCACCTTGCAAGGAGGAGCGTGACCGCCATCGACCGCGAGGCGCGCGGCATCCGCATCGCGCTCATCGACTCGGGCGTCGACGGCACCCACCCCTGGCTCGCGGGCGCGGCGCTGAGCCACCACCAGGTCGAGCGGCGCGGCGAGCTCTGCACGGTGGTCGACGGGGTGTCGGGCGACCAGGCCGGCCACGGCACCGCGTGCGCCGGGATCATCCACCGCATGGTCCCGGGCGCGACCCTCCACAGCATCTCGGTGCTCGGCCCCGACGGCCGCGCCGCCCGCGACGCCCTCCTCGCCGCGATCCGCTTCGTGGTGCGCGAGAAGTTCCACGTGGTCAACCTCAGCCTGGGCATCGACGTGCCCCGCTCGTCGCCGCTGCGGCCCGCCGATCACCGCTCCGTGGTCGAGCTCTACGAGCTGGCGGACGCCGCCTACACGGTCGGCGTGGTGCTGGTGGCCTCGGGCTCCAACGCCTCCGACTTCCGCACCTACCCGGGCAAGTTCAAGTCGCTCATCGGCGTCGGGCGCGGCGCCTTCGCCGACACCGAGGCGCTGGTGAGCGAGATGACCCTCGACCACGAGATCCTCGCCCCCGGCGACGAGGTCCTCGCGCCCGCGCTCGGCGGGGGCGAGCGGCGCTGGACGGGGACCTCGTTCGCCTGCCCGCACGTGGCCGCGCACGTCGCCCGCATCCGCGCCGCGCGCCCCGAGCTCTCCGTCGAGGCCATCAAGGCGGCGCTCCACGAGCTCGCCCTCAGCAGCCCCCGAGGCAACCCCAGCGTCGAGAAGCAGGTGACCGATGCGACCGCTTGACCCCCTCGCCTCCACCTCCACCGTCGCTCACCTGCTCAAGAGCGCGGCGGCCGCGCACGTGCGCGCCGAGCTCGCCCGCCTCGAGGGGGCGGCGCTGGAGCCCGTGCCCGCCGCCGCGCTGACCTTCGCCCGCGGCGCGCTCGCCCTGCGCGAGGGCTCGCTCGTGGCCGCACGCACCGAGCTCGAGGCCGCCGCCGTGGCCTTCGCTTCCCTCGGCGAGGACGAGGCCTCCCGGCTCGCCCGCTGCGAGGCCCTCCTCGCCTCGATCCGCAAGGGACCGCGCGCCGCCGCCGCCGAGGCGATCCCCGCGCTCGGCGCCGTGGCGGCCGCGGGGGGCTCGGCCGCCGTGGCGGCGCTCCACTACCGCGGCGCGGCCGAGCGGGCCCTCGGTGACGCGGCGGCCGCGCAGCGCACCCTGCTCGAGGCCTTCCGCGCAGCCGAGCCGGGGGCCGCGGGCGTCCCGCCCGAGCGGGCCCAGATCCTCAACTCCCTGGGGACGCTCTACGTGGTGATGGGCGCCTTCGGCGCGGCGGTCGCGCTCCTCGAGCACGCCGCGGAGCTGCACCACCAGGGCGGTGACGCCATCGGCGAGGCCATCGCCCACGGGCAGCTCGGGGCGGCGGCGCTCGCCCTCGGTGATCTCGAGCGCGCGCGGAAGCACCTGCAACGCCAGGAGTGGCTGGCCTCCCGCATGGGCGATCCGCTGGGCCGCGCCCGGTCGCTCACCTTCCTCGCCGACGTCGCCCTCGAGGCGAGCCGCGCCGCCGAGGCGGCCGAGCTCGCCGACTTCGCCCTCGAGGCCGCCCGCAGCGTCGATCCCCCGCTCGACCTGTGGATCGCCTACGCCACCCGCGCCCGCGGCCGCGCCCGCCTCGAGCTCGGCGAGCGGGCCCTCGCCCGCGCCGATCTGGAGGCCGCCCTCGCCGCCTTCCATCGCTTCGATCACCCCCTCGGTCGAGCGCTCTGCCAGCAGGACCTGGCGGTCTTCGCCGCTCAGGATGGGGGCGGCGGGGACGACGCCGCGTGGTTCGCGCCGGCGTGGGCGCTCGGCTCGCTGGGGCTCTCGGCCCGCGTCGCCCGCCTCCTCGGCGACCGGCGGACCGGCAGCGGGGGCCCCGCCCGCGAGGGGATGGTGGCCGCCGCCGTCTCGCAGAGCGTCCCCTACCTCGCCGCCGAGGACGAGGTCGCCCTCGTTTACTCGGCCCCCGAGGCGCTCTCCGCCATCGCCTCGCGCCGCACCGCCGGCCAGCGCAACCTGGGGCGCCTCGCGGCCCTCTCGATCGCGCCGCCGGGCCTGGTCGTGGCGGCGATCGCGGCGGACTCGATCGGCGGCGCGCGGCGCACCTTGCCGCCCGAGCGGGCCGCAGCCGCCGCCATCGCCGAGATGCCCGGCATGGCCCTCTGGGTGTGGCCGACGAGCGCCGCGCCGGAGGAGATCGGGCGCGACCTCGCTGCTGCGCGCGCGGCCCTCGGGGAGGACGCCCGCGTGGTGCTGGTGCTGCGCCCGCGCGCGCGGGTGGTGGCGCCGCCGTTCCACGGGGAGGTCGGCGCCGTGGTGGAGGGCGTGGACGCGGTCCCGCTGGTGCGCGCGGTCGGCGCCCTCGACGACGGGGAGCTGGTGCGCGGGATCGACGTGCCGTGGTCGCCGGAGGCGGAGGCGCGCGTGGCGATGGCAGGGTTCGCCCCGCAGCAGCCGCGGGAGTGAGCCCCTGCGTGGCCGGCGAGCGGCGGGTCGGCTCGCGGCCCGTCCGGCCAGACCGGAAGCGTGCGTCGTCCTGTCGACATGCGGGGAGTATCGCACCCACCGGTGGAGGTCGCGGAATGCTCTCGGGCGTTCCGCGGGATGCCACGGATGACGGGGCGAACGGACCCGGGCACTGGTAACTGGCGAGCCCAGGAATCTGCGTCGTGCGGCTCCCGGTCCCTCGCCCCGTCCGTGGTACCATGGCGCCGCCCATGATCCCCTCCGAGCCCTTCGAAAGCCGCCTCGTCGCTGCTCGCCGGCTCGCCCCGTCGGTGCGCGAGCTGGTCTTCGAGCGGGCGGACGGCAAGCCCTTTCTCTTCGAGCCCGGGCAGTGGGTGAACCTGGTGTTCCCGTTACCCGGCGGGGACATCAAGCGCGCGTATTCCATCGCCTCCCCTCCGGTCGAGGGCGAGCGCCGCTTCGAGATCGCGGTGACCCACGTGACGGACGGCCCCGGCTCGGGCTACCTCCACGCGCTCGCCGAGGGCGCCACGCTCCGCGCCATCGGCCCGCAAGGGCTCTTCACCCGCAAGCCGCGCGAGGGGGTGCCCTCGCTCTTCGTCGGCACCGGCACCGGCGTCACGCCGCTCCGCAGCATGATCACCGCCGCGCTCGCCGCCGGCGCCGGCGAGCCGCTGTGGCTCCTCTTCGGCGCCCGCCACGGCGAGGACGTGCTCTACCGCGAGGAGCTCGCCGCGCTGGCGAGCGAGCACCCCGGCGTCCGCTACGAGGTTTCGCTGTCCCGGCCCGACGAAGGCTGGACCGGTCGGCGCGGGTACGTCCAGGCCCACGTCCCGGAGCTGCTGGGCGCCCTCCGGGACGCGATCGGGCCCGGCGGTCCGGCGCCCCACGTCTACGTCTGCGGGCTCGATCGGATGGTCTCCGCGGTCCGCGACCTCCTGCGCAACGAGCTCGGCCTCGATCGGAAGCACGTCCACGCCGAGCGTTATGATTGAGGCGCGTCCACGCGGTGCTCGTGGGGCACGACGGGACGGGCGATGAGGCGCGAGGGGCCCGACACCGAGGTGTTCGCCTCGAGCTTACCCGAGGCTTCCTCGCAGCGCTCGTCGCCCCCCCTGCACCCGCGCGTGCTCGAGCGCTTCGAGGTGGGGCGCTGCCTCGGCACGGGGACGTTCGGCGTGGTGTACGAGGCCCGCGAGCGCGCCGGGCGCACCCCCGTCGCGCTGAAGAAGCTGGCCCTCTCCGACGCGGGCGCGGTCTACGCCTTCAAGCAGGAGTTCCGCGCGCTCGTCGACGTGGTCCACGAGAACCTGGTCCGCCTCGACGAGCTGTTCTCGGTCGACGACGAGCTCTACCTGTCCATGGAGCTGGTCGAGGGCGAGAGCTTCCTCGCCCACGTGCGCCCCGTGGTCGCCCCCTCCGCGGCCGTCTTCGCGGCGGCAGCGACCGCCGCGCTCGACAGCTCCCATGATGGGGGCGCGCACGAAGGGACCTCCTCCGCGACGAACGCCCCCCTGCGTCCCGCGACGAGGCCGGAGGACGTCACCAGCACCGCCGGGGTGTCGGACTCGGAGCCGCTCTCCGGCCCGCGCACGCCCGAGGCCCGCGCGCCCGGCTCCTCGCGCGGCCCCGGCGTCGTCGATCTCGCGCGGCTCCGCTCGGCGCTCCGTCAGCTCGCGCACGGCGTCCTCGCCATCCACCGGGCGAAGAAGCTGCACCGCGATCTCAAGCCCTCCAACGTGCTCTGCACCGGCTCGGGGCGGGTGGTCATCCTCGACTTCGGGCTGGTGGCCGCGCCGGGCGCGCGGCGCGAGCGGCGGGTGGTGGGCACGCCCGCGTACATGTCGCCGGAGCAGGCGCAGGGGCTCCCGCTGGCGCCGGCGTCGGACTGGTACGCGGTCGGGGTGATGCTCTACGAGGCGCTCACCGGCGCGCTGCCCATCGAGGGCGACGTGCACGCCATCATGGAGGGCAAGCAGGCGCTCGACGCGCCCGACCCGCGCACCCGCGCCCGGGGGGTCCCCGACGACCTGGCCGAGCTCTGCATCGGGCTCCTCGCCCGCGATCCCCGCGTGCGCGCCACGGGCGGCACGGTGATCTGGGCGCTCGAAGGCCGGCGCGAGGGCCAGGCGGTCGAGCCCGAGCTCGACGTCGCGGCGCTCTTCGGGCGCGAGCACCACCTGGCCTCGCTGGAGGAGGCGTACACGGCGTCGCGCGGCGAGCAGGCCGTCACCGTGCTCGTCCACGGCACCTCGGGCATGGGCAAGAGCGCGCTGTGCCGGCGCTTCCTCGACGGGCTGGTGGAGCGGCACGGGGCGCTGGTGCTCGAGGGCCGTTGCTACGAGCGCGAGATGGTGCCCTTCAAGGCGCTCGACGCGGTGGTCGACGCGCTCGCCGAGTACCTCGCCGGGCTGCCGCGCGAGGAAGCGGACGCGCTGCTCCCCGCCGACACCCCGGCGCTGGCGCGCCTGTTCCCGGCGCTGCGCCGCGCCCCCGCCGTGGCCGCCGTGTTCAAGAGCGCCGAGGTGGCCGATCCCCAGGAGACCCGCCGCCTCGCCGCCCTGGCGTTGCGCCGGCTCCTCTCGCGGGTCGCCGGCATCGCCCCGCTGGTGCTGGCCATCGACGATCTGCAGTGGGGCGACGCCGACAGCACCTCGCTCCTCCTCGACGTCCTGGCCCCGCCCGATCCGCCGCCGCTCCTCCTCCTCGTGGGCTACCGCAGCGAGGAGGCCTCCTCGGTCCACCTCGCCACCGCGCTGCGCCGCAAGATGACCCACGGCGAGCCCGTCGGTGACGTGCGCGAGCTCTGGGTGGGCCCGCTCGGCCCGAGCGAGGCGCGGGCGCTCACCCGCGCGCTCTTCCCGGCCCCGGAGGGTGGCTTCGCCGAGGAGCCGGTCGGGGTGGCGGCGATCGCCCGGGAGTCCGGTGGCAACCCGTTCTTCGTCCAGGAGCTGGTCCGGCACGCGCGCGCCACCGGGGATTTCGCGGGCGGGACCATCTCCCTGGACGAGGCGCTCCGGCAGCGCATCGAGGGGCTGCCCGCGCCGCCGCGCCGGCTGCTCGAGGTGATCGCGGTGGCGGGAAGGCCGATCGGCGTGGAGGCCGTCGAGCGCGCCGCGGGGGTCGCCGCCGCGGGCGCGCTCTCGATCCTCCGCGCGGCGAGCCTGGTGAAGAGCCGGGGCCGCGGCGGCGCCGACGCCGAGCTCGACGCCTCGCCCGAGCAGCGCGCCATCCCTCGCGCCGGCGGCGGTGAGCGCGAGCTCGAGCCCTTCCACGACCGCATCCGCACCGCGGTCCTGGCCCGGCTCACGCCCGAGGACGTGGCGCGCCACAGCCTCGCGCTGGCGCTCTCGCTGGAGGCCGCGGGGACGGCGGACCCCGAGTCGCTGCTGGTCTACTTCGAGGCCGGCGGCGACGCGGCCCGGGCCCGCGCCTGCGCCGAGATCGCCGCCGTGCGCGCCGAGGCGGCGCTCGCCTTCGATCGCGCCGCGGCGCTCTACCGGCGCGCGCTCGACGGCGCCGCCGACCCGCTCCCCCTCCGCATCAAGCTCGCCGACGCGCTCGCCCACGTCGGTCGCGGCGAGGAGGCCGGGCACGCCTACCTCGACGCGGCGGACTGCGCCCCGCCGGACGCGGCGGTCGATCTGCGCCGCCGCGCCGCCGAGCAGCTCCTCCGCGCCGGCCACCTCGACGAGGGCCTCGCCGTGGTGCGCGCGGTGCTCGAGGCCGTCGATCTGTCGATGCCCGAGACCCCCGCCCGCGCCTTCGCCTCGCTGGTGTACCGGCGCGCCCGCCTCTCGCTGCGCGGCTTCGACTTCGCCCCGCGCGACGACGTGAGCGCCGCGGAGCTGACCCGCATCGACGTCTGCTGGTCGGTCGGCCACGGCCTCTTCGGCGTCGACCTGGTCCGCAGCGCCGACTTCCACGCCCGCCACCTGCTCCTCGCGCTGCGCGCCGGCGAGCCCTACCGGATCGCCCGCGCCCTGGCGCTGGAGGGGAGCTTCGCCGCCTCCGAGGGCGGCAAGGCCGGCCCCGCGCGCGCCGACCGCCTCATCGCCCGCGCCGTGGAGATCGCCGAGCACATCGACAACCTCCACGCCATCGCCTGGACCGCGGCGGCCCAGGCCAGCGCCGCGTTCTACCTGCAGCGCTTCCGCGACACCGTCGAGCTCACCGACCGCGCCATCGCCCTCTTCCGCGACACCAGCGCCGAGATCGTCTGGGAGCTGGGCACCATGGTGTGCTTCCTCCAGCTCCCCGCGCTCTGGTTCCTGGGTCGCCTCGACGAGATCGCCCGCTCCCTCCCCGCCTACCTCAAGGAGGCGGAGGACCTGGGCGCCCTCTACAACCTCACCTCGCTGCGCACCCTGATGGTCCCGCGCCTGCTCCTCTCCCAGGATCGGCCCCTCGAGGCGCGGCGCGAGTCCGGCGCGGCCATCGCCCGCTGGTCGGCGCGCCACGGCTGGCACGCGCAGCACCTCTGCGATCTCTACACCCGCACCCACGCCGCCCTCTACATGGGCGACGGCGTCGGCGCGCAGGAGGAGATGGACCGGAGCGCGCGCGACCTCGAGCAGTCGCTGCTCCTCCGCGTGGAGGCCGTGCGCATCGACGTCACCTACCTGCGCGGCTCCGCCGCCGTGGCCGCCGCGCCGCGCGGCGGGGAGGGCGCCCGCAGCCTCAAGGCCGCCGAGCGCGACGCCCGCGCCCTCTCGCGCGAGGTGCGGCCCTATGCCCACACCCTGGCTCGCGCCCTCCAGGCTTCCGTGGCCCGCGAGCGCGGTCTGCTCGACCGCGCCGTGGCCCTCTACGCCGAGGCCGCGCTCGGCTTCGACGCGCTGGACATGGGGCTCCACGCGGCGGCGATGCGCTGGCGGCACGGCGAGGTCGTCCTCGGCGAGGAGGGTCGCGCCCTCCTCGACGGGGCCGACGCCTGGCTGCGCGAGGCGGGGGTGGTCCGGCCCGATCGGATCGTGGCGATGCTGGCGCCGCTCCGGAGCTGAGTGGCGAGTTGAGCGGGAGGCGCGTCGGGAGTACTCCTGATCGCCATGGGCACCGAGTGCACGATCCGCGTCTTCTATCCCCGCGGGGCCGGCCGCATCGTCCTCCACACCGGGCTCGACTGGGACGCCGAGGGGGAGGCCACC
>Ga0302283_1002383_pt1 | contig 15200 bp, 17 predicted proteins | sample III_Fen_E1_4_FD_198770 | JGI IMG/M metagenome (GOLD analysis project Ga0302283, IMG submission 198770) | Peat permafrost microbial communities from Stordalen Mire near Abisko, Sweden - III_Fen_E1_4 | ecosystem: Environmental > Terrestrial > Soil > Wetlands > Permafrost | place: Sweden: Abisko...
CGGGGGTCTGGAGGGCCGTCGACATGTCCGCGAGCAGCGCGTCGGCGTCCGCGGCGACGGGCGAGACGCCCCGCGCGGTGCCGAAGGAGAGGAGCTGGCCGTGCACGGCGCTGAGCGCGCTCACCGTCGTCTGGTTGGCGGCGGGCACCATGCTGAAGTCCACGCCCGTCTCCCAGGCGTGAAAGAGCACGTGGTAGCCCTGGTCGCATTTGCCCGTCGTCCACGACTCGGTCCAGCCCGCGCCCGTGGGACCCGCCATGGAGGCGGTGTCCGTGCAGACGTTGTGCGAGATGCGGTCGGCGAGCGCGTGCAGGTAGATGCCGAGGCGCGCGTCCATGATCTTGGCGCTGGCGCCTGCGTCCTCGCCGAACCCGACGATCGCGTCGAACTGGTCTGACATGACTGCAGCGCCCCCGTCGGGATGCTGGATGACCTGCAAGCCCGAGCTGTTGGTCGCGTTGATCGTCTTGCCGACCGCGAAGATGGCGGTGGACCAGACGATGTTGCCCGCGTCGGCCCCGGCGTCCGCGCCCGCGTCGTAGGGATAGCAGCCGGCGCCTGCGCCGTAGCCGCCCGCGTCGCCGAGCGTCGTGAGGCCGGCCGTGCACAGCACACGTGAGGGGCCGGTGCCGGCCTGGGCCCAGAGGCGCAGGTGCGAGAGGAAGAGCTCCGTCGACTCGTCGTTCACGTCGGGGTCGAGCCCGTTCAGGCTCGAGGATGCCCCGCCGGAGCCGCCGTTGTAGGTCGAGACGTAGTGGAAGAACGTCCCGCCCGTACCCGTGTTCGTCCGCACGAAGCCGTTCATCGTCGGCGTCTCGGTCGCCGGGTCGAGCGGCTGGCCCTGCATGTCGTACGCCTGGAACTTGCCGTAGTCGCACACCTCGTCGAACGCGGTGATCCACCACGCGTCATCCGCCGAGAAGCCGGCCACCTGCGCGAGGAGGTAGGTCGAGTCCGCATGGACCATGCTGCGCGCGCCCTGCTGCTGGCCCGAGCCCTCGAGCTTGAACTGGACGGCCATCTCGCCGCGGCACGCCATCGACGACGTGCCCACAGGCAGACAGACGCTCGGCAGCTCGAGGCAGTTCTCGGGCGTTCCGGCGTCGCCGGGGTAGCAGATGTCCTCCATGAACGCCGAGGCCGGCGGGCTCCACGCGAGGAGGCCAACACCGAGACTGCCGAGGGAGAGGAGACATCGACGGATATTCATCACGAAGGTAACGGTCCGCGGTGCGGCGGAGATAAGGATGTCCGCGTGGACGGCGGCTTTCGCAGATTGCGAGCGTGCGGGGCGCCGGTCAGGGCGCCTTCGCGTGCCTCTCGCGCAGGCGCGCGTAGCAGAGGTCACACACGACCTTCATGGCGTGCGACCGCTGGAAGGCGGGCGTCATCTCCCCTTCCTCCAGGAACGCGCGCTCGCAGTCGTCGCACCAGGCCTGGAGGTCGTCCGGGTCGGACGAGTTCTCGACGAAGCCGAGGACGCGGTCCGTGGCGCTCACCATGTGACCGCAGACCACGGCGGCGGTCCTCGTGCCGTGGGTCCCGCAGAGGATCGTGGGTGTGGGCTCGTTCATGGCGGGGGCGCCGGAGGGTGCGCCGCGATCGAGCTTATCCCCTCCCCGGCCGCGGCCGACACGTTGGCGAGATCCGGCGGCGCCGTGAGCATGGCGAGCACCAGGATCACGAGCGCCGGCAAGAGGTGCACGACGTGGCTCGCTTGCCAGCCTTCCTCGCCCACGACCTCGCCCGACGACCCGGACCCGACGTCGCACGTGAAGACGAGGTCCTCCTCCTCGCGGTCGTTGCCAGGCGTCCTCACTTCTCACCTCCGCCCGCGCGGGTGCGGGGCTGCGGGCGGGGCGCGGGGTGGTGCTCGGGCGCGGCCTTCGCGCCTGCCGCGCGGGCGCGCGCTTCCTGGACGGCGGGCTTGTCGTCGCCCTCGGGGTCGAGGGCCTTCGCCTGATCGAGGCCGTCGACGCACTCCTTCCATTCGCCCACGTCGCACGCGTGGAGCGCCGAGCGCCGCAGCTCGGTGGCGCGCGCGCGCGAGCCGGGGCCCAGCGCCTCTGGCGTCGTGGGGACCTCCGGTTTCGGGGCGGTGTCCTTGGCGACGTCGCGCCTGGGCGTCGTCGGGCAGAACAGGTTCCACAGCAGCAGGGCGAACAACCCGATCGCCAGCGGCTTGGAGACCGCGCTCAGGCGCGCCTGCCAGCGCTCGTGCAGCTCCTTGCGCGCCTTGACGACCTCGTTGCGCACGGTCTTCTGCGCGACCTTCAGGCGGCCCGCGATCTCGCCGTGCGAGGCGCCGTCGGCGACATCGCGGAGGATCGTGGCCTGGCGCCCCGAGATGTTGCCGGCCTCCTCCTGCTCCGCCACGAAGGCGAGCAGCTGGCGCGCGGCCAGCACCTCCGACGCATCGGGACCGGGCGACGCGTGGGAGTCCGCGTCCTCGGTGGGACCAGGGCTGACCCTGCGGCGAACGCTCCTCCGCCGAAGAATGTCGACCACCATATCCTGCGCCATCCGGATCGCCAGGTAACGGCAACCCTCGATCGTCTCGGGCGGATCCGGGTGTGCCAGCAGCTTGAGGAGGACCTCCTGGCAGTAGTCCTCGCGATCGCCCCGCGCCGCGTCGCCGGGGAAGGCCTTCCGGAAGACGTTCTCGATGGCCTGCCGTGTCTCGGGGCACAAGACGCGGAGGGCGTGGGCGGAGGGCTGGATGGGGCGGGCGCTCATGGTCGAAGGTCCTTGGTGGGTTACGGGGCTCGAACGGGCTCGGTCTCTCAGGCGGGTGACATGGCAAGGGCCGGGCCACGTCGAATGACTCGTAAGTGCGCGAACCCACTGTCTCGGAGGGCCGTCCGTGAGCACTCGCGGGCGCCCGCGCACCGCTTGAAAACAAGCGTTGTGCGGCCGCACGACCACTTCTGTGCGCGCACAACCCTTGTCCGTGAGCACTTCTGCTCACGCGCCGCCGAAGCCCGCACAGCGAGCGAACGAGGAGGCCGATCGCGCCGACCCGGACATGGTTTGCCGCTGGACGGACGCCGGCTACGCGGACCCGGACATGGTTTGCCGCTGGAGGGACGCCGACTACGCGGACCCGAACATGGTCTGCCGCTGGACGGACGCCGACTGCGCGGACCCAGACATAGTTTGCTGCTGGACGGACGCCGATTGCGCGGACCTGGGCATGGTTTGCCGTCAGAAGGAGGCCGAATGCGCGGACCCAGGCATGGTTTGCCGCCAGAAGGAGGCCGACTGCCGCAATCCGCGTCCTTCTCCGGCCAGGCACGACATGGTTTGCCGCAATCCGTGTCCTTCTCCGGCGAGACACGACGTGGTTTACCGCAATCCGTGTCCTTCTGCGGCTCGACGGGAAGCACGCTGCCCCTGTCGGGCTCCTGGTCCGCACGCGCGCGACGCCGACTCCCGCGGTCCGGCTCCTCGTCCGGCCGTACACGACGCCGACTACCGCCGTCACGCTCCCGGCCCAACGGCACACGACGTCGACTGCCGCCGTCGCGCACCCGGTCCGGCCATACACGCTACCGACTACCGCAGTCTCGCACCCCGCTCGGCTACACCCGACACCGACCGCCTCCGTCTGGCTCCTTGTCCGAGCGGACACGATGCGAGCGGCCACCCTTGCGCTCCTCCTCCGCCCAATTGCGCCATGGTTTCCGGCACGTCGCGGACGCCCGCAGGATTTCTTCAAATAGTTGGGGACATTTTCCTCTCTCGTGCGGCTTACCCCTCAGAAGGCCTAAAGACCGGGCATCCCGCCCGGCCAGAACCTTCTGTAGGAGAGTGAACCAAGTGGCCAGTAGCAAAGCCGACGCCTTGGCAGCCAATGCCAAGGCGCAGGCGGGTATCGACCAGTACCTCTCGGGCGTGACGAACATCACGCTCGACGGTGTGGCGTACACGCCAACCAGCCTGAAAGCGGTCTTTCAGGCTGACACCAGCGCACTCAACGATGCAGACACTGCGAAGTCGCAGTGGAAGCAAAAGGCACAGACCGCGAACACGGCAAACGCCGCGACCGCTGTCGTGCGGACGGGCCTCCGGGCGTACATCATGGCGACGTACGGCTCGAAGGCCCCGGCAATGCTCGAATCGTTCGGATTCACGGCCCCGAAGGCGACTTCGGGCACCAGGAGCACGAAGATCAAGTTCCAGGCGGCCGAGCGGGCTGCCGAGACACGGACGCTTCGTCACACCACGGGCAAGAACCAGAAGAAGGACATCAAGAGCACGCTCGTCGTCGGGCCGATCCCGGCGCCGGAGACCAGCTCGACGTCCGAGTCCTCGCCCGTGACCGCAACGGTCGCCCCGGCCACCTCGCAGGCAGGCAACGGCTCCGCGCCGAAGCCTCCCGCGGGCGGCTAGGCACCGGCGGCGCGCCGGAAGCCCGGCGCGCCGTGAGACAGCAAGGGACCGGGGAGGTGGTCGCGAACGGCCACCTCCCCGTTTCTGTTTGCGGCGGGGCCGGTGCGCCGACCCGAGCAGCGAACCCGGGAGGAAGGCGCCCCACCGATCGCCTGCCAGGCCGTTTCAGGACGCGAGGGTCCTTGCCAGCCCCCCGGCGAAGAACGCCGCGTGGGCGCTCGGGCTCATGAAGTGGTCGATGACCCGGATCCGTCCGTCCCTCATCTCGAGAACCTGCAGCCCCAGGAAGACCCACGCCCCGTCGTCGCCGCGGCGGTAGAAGCCGGCGCCCATGCGACCGTTCGCCTCGACGAAGGCGGCGCGCAGCGGCTGCGTCACGCGCTTCGTGAAGAACTGGGCGACGTCGGCGCGGCCCGCGAACCAGATCGGGATCGGCGGCATCGAGAGGGTCACGTCGTCGTGGAGGAGGGCGATGATGGCGTCGAGGTCCCGCTTCTCCCAGGCGCGCATGTAGCGTTCGAGGAGATCGCGATCGACCGCCCCCGGCTCGGGCGACCAGCCCGCCCGCGGCCCCACCCGCCGCTCCAGGGCGACGCGCGCGCGGTGGAGCGTGCTGTTCGCCGAGGAGACCGAGCACGCGAGGGCGAGGGCGGTCTCCGCCGCCGACAGGCCGACGACGTCGCGGAGGAGGAGCACCGCGCGCTGGGACGGCGTCAGCACTTGCAGCGCGGCGACGAACGCGAGTGCGACGCTCTCCTTCAGCGTGTACTGCGCGGCGGGGCTGCCGCCGTCCGGCGTTGCTGCCGAGAGCCACGCCGACGGCGCCGGCTCGAGCCAATCGGCGTCCGGCGTACGCGCCGCGAGCGGCTCGTCCGGGTCCGCCGGCGGCCCGATCTCCGGCCCCCGGGCGCGTCGCGGCCGCTTCGCCAGCTCGTCGATGCACACGTTCGTGGCGATGCGGTGGAGCCACGCCCGCGCCGTCGCGGGATCCTCCAGCGTGTGCTGGGCGCGGAAGGCGCGCACGAGCGTCTCCTGCACCATGTCGTCGCTGTCGTGGGACGACCCGAGCATGCGGTAGCAGTGCAGCCGCAGCGTCGCGCGGTGCGGCTCGACGAGGGCCTCGAACGGCTTCACGCGACCTCGCCCGCCGCCGCCAGCGTCCTCTTCACGCTGTCGCGGGCGGTCATGCGCCCGAGCCACGCCTTCGCCTTCGGGTAGGGCTGGAAGTCGAGGCCGCAGCTCGCCGTGAGGGCGGCGTACGGCGTGAGATCGAAGTCGGCGATGGTGAGCCGGCCGCAGACGTACTCCTTCGTCCCGAGGCTCTGCTCGAGGACGCTCGCCGCCGCCGCGAACTCCGCGACGCCCGCCTGCACGACGGCCTCGTCGGGCGCGCCCCGGCCGACGAGCTTCTTCACGACGCGCTCGAACGCGACCTTGCGGATCGCCGGACCGAAGTGCGCGCCCTGCCACGCCGTCCAGCGGTCGACCTCCGCCCGCTCCCGCGGCGTCGTCGGCGCGAGATCCGTCCGCCCTGCGTTGGCCGCGACGTACGCGAGCATCGCCGTGGACTCCCACAGCACGAAGTCACCGTCCTCCAGGATCGGGAGCTTGCCGTTGGGGTTCTTCGCGAGCATCGCGGGCGTCCGCGACTCGCCCTTGAAGAGGTCCACGGTGGCGAGCTCGAGGGGCACGCCGACCTCGTGGGCGATGGCGACGACCTTCTGGCAGTTCGGGGAGAAGGGGAATTGGTAGAGCTTCATGGAGACCTCCGTTCGGGCGCTGGAAGGGCGCCTCTCCCAACAAAGACTGGCCGGGGGTCGGAAACTGTTCGGTGGATCCGAAAAAAGGACCCTTCAGGCGTCGGCCCCCTGGCACGCGCTGCCTCGCACGGCCCGCCGCTGCTCGTCGAGCTCGATCACCTCGACGACGTACTTGCGCGCGACGCTGCGGTAGTGAATCGCGATGGTGTTCACGCCCGCGTACGCGTCGATGAGCTCGAACTTGATCGGCGGCTTCGCGTTGGCGAGGCCGGCTCCCCAGTACGGGCGGATCGCTGCCTTGCCGCGGAGCACGCCCGTCGGCGAGAAGCCGCGCTCGACGATCAGGGGAGAGCGCATCTCGAAGTCGTCGACGTAGTGCGAGAAGATGCGCTCCAGATCGCCGCTGTTCCAGGCGGCGATCCACTCGGCGGCGAACTGGCGGACGAACGCGGGGTCGAGGATCGGGGACATGGCGCCACGATACCCGAGCCGCGGCCGGTGGGAATCCGCGGGCTCATCCGCCTCGCGCGCCGCGGGTGCGCTTCCTGCATCGCGCCGTGGCATGGGAACCTGCACCTAGCCCCGGTCCCGCCCACTCTCCGCCAGTGGCATGCCGGCGGGCGCGTGATGGCGCAAGAGCGGGAGCAGGCGCGGGAGCAGGAGCAGGAGCGGGAGTGCTAGCGGGACTGCACCGTCGCCCGGAGCTGGCCCGCCTTGAACACCCACAGCGTCCCGGCCTCCGCGTGCACCCACGCCTCGTCCCGCGTGAGCGGCGCGGTGGCGACGACGGCGACGCGATCCTTCGGGGTCGTGACGCCCGCGAAGTCCACGCGGAGCTCGTCGTCGGCGAGGGTGGCCGCGCCGAAGGGGGACTGGCGGACGACGTGGCATAGCCGGGTCGCGCAGCGCGCGAACAGGTGCGTGCCGTCGGCGAGCAGGAAGTTGAAGGTCCCCGCCCTGCCGATGCGCGCGCCGAAGCTCGCCACCGCCTCCCATAGCTCCGTCGGGCGCGGCGGGTAGCGGTCGCCGAAGCGGCGCTCGAGCAGCGCGAGCAGGGCGCAGAAGGCGTGCTCGCTGTCGGTGTCGCCGATGGGGCGAAAGCGGCCGAGCGGCAACGCGAACGCGCCGCGCACCGTGCCGTTGTGCGCGAAGACGAGGCTGCGGCCCCAGAGCTCGCGGTGGAAGGGGTGCGTGTTGGCGAGGCAGACCCTGCCGCGCGTCTTGCGCCGGACGTGCGCGACCGCGAGGAGCGTCCTCATCGCGTTGTCGCGGACGTGGCGCGCGAGCGCGCTCGTCGCCGCGGCGGCAGGCTCGAGGAAGACGCGCGCCCGGCGCCCCTCGTAGAGCGCGAGACCCCAGCCGTCCGAGTGCGGCCCGCTGCCGCCGCCGCGCCGGGCCAGCCCCGAGAACGAGAACACGATGTCCGTCGGGACGTTGCACTCCATGCCGAGCAGCTCGCACATCGCAGAAGACGTCTATCATAACGAATGAGACGGACCGCGGCGAAGGGGCTCATGAAAGCCACGCGCTTGACAGACGCTGGCTCAGCTCTACACTCTCGTTCGTTATGATAGACACGTTGGAGCGTTCGCTTCGCGATGTTGGGTCCCGCGGCAGGTCCGGTCTCCGGGCCTCCCTGCTGCCTCGCTGTACCGGGAGCGGATCCCGGTCATGCAGCGAGGAGATCCACACATGGCAAAGTCAATCGACGAGCCCCTGAAGATCAAGGCGGACTTCAACAAGCTCTTCGAGGCGCTCATCGGCGCACGTCAGGGCTAAGGGCAAGGGCTCCGTCATGATGACGACGACCACGGCTCCCGCGCTCGAGGGCGGCAAGACCCGCGAGGGCGCGGGCGTCTTGTGCCAGACCATGACGGACGCCATCGGGCGCACGCCCCTGCTCGAGCTGCGGCGCATCACGGCCGGCCTGCCGGGGCGCGTCGCCGTGAAGATCGAGTCGCGCAACCCCAGCGGCAGCGTGAAGGATCGCGTTGCCGCTGGGCTCGTGGCGGAGGCCGAGGCCACGGGCGCCCTGCGTCCAGGCGGCACGATCGTGGCTCCCACGAGCGGCAACACCGGGCTCGCCCTCGCGCAGCTCGGCGCCGCCCGCGGCTACAAGGTCCGGCTGACGGTCCCCGACGCGTGGGCCCACGAGCGGATCGCGCTGCTCCTCTACCTGGGCGCAGACGTCGTGGTCACGCCGGGCGGCGGGATGAAGGAGGCCGTCGCGAAGGCGCGCGCGATCGCGGAGTCGGTGCCGGGCGCCGTGATGCTCGATCAGTTCGCGTCGCCGGCCAACCCGGAGGTCCACCGCCGCACGACGGCCGAGGAGATCTGGACCGACAGCGGAGGCGAGGTCGCGGCCTTCGTCGCCGGCGTGGGCACGGGCGGGACGATCACGGGCGTCGCCCAGGGGCTCCGCGCCCACCGACCGGGCGTGAAGATCATCGCGGTCGAGCCCGCCACGTCGGCCGTGCTCTCCGGCTCCCCCGCCGGGGTGCACGCCATCCAGGGCATCGGCGCGGGCTTCATCCCGCCGCTCTTCCGCTACGATCTGGTGAACGAGATCGTCACGGTCCGCGACGAGGACGCCTTCGCGTGCACGCGGCGCCTGGCGCTCGAGGAGGGAATCCTGGCGGGCATCTCGTCGGGCGCTTCGGTCTCGGCGGCGCTGGTCCTCGCGGCGAAGCGACACATGGAAGGCAAGCTCGTGGTCGCGATGGTCTGCGACTCGGGCGAGCGGTACGTCACGAGCCCGCGGCAGGACGCCGCGCCCTCCGGGAGGGTGCCGGCGCGCAGGTGAGGTGGTTGAAACGCCTCACACGGCCCGCCTGTCTTGCCTGTACCCTGGCCCGTCGAGGGCACGACGTTGACCACCGTGGTGACGGGCGCATCGGGACACTTGGGCGGCAATCTGGTGCGGGCGCTGCTCGACAGCGGCGACACGGTGCGCGTGGTCGTCCGGGACCATGGGACGGACACCGCGTCGCTCGCGGGGCTCGACGTCGAGCGCGTCGTCGCCGACGTCCGCGACGAGGCGTCCATGGGCGTCGCGCTGGCGGGCGCGGAGGTCGTCTTTCACCTCGCCGCGATCATCTCCATCAGCGGCGATCGCGGAGGCATCGTCACAGACACGAACGTCCGCGGGGTGCGTACCGTCGCCCGGGCCGCGCGCGCCGCGGGCGTGCGCCGGATGGTGCACACGAGCTCCATCCACGCTTTTCTCATCAGCGATCACACGCGCCCCATCGACGAGACCTCCCCGCGCGCCGCCCTGCCGACGTCGGGCGCCTACGATCTCTCGAAGGCGGCGGGCGAGGTGGAGCTGCGGGCCGTCATCGCCGACGGCCTCGACGCGGTCATCGTCAACCCGACCGCCATCGTGGGGCCGAACGACTTCGCGCCGTCGCGGCTCGGCAAGGTGATCCTGCAGATAGGGCGCGGGACGCTCCCCTCCATGATCTCCGGCGGCTTCGACTTCGTCGACGTGCGCGACGTCGTGGACGGCCTGCTCGCCGCCGAACGCCGCGGTCGCACGGGCGAGAACTACATCCTCGGCGGTCACTGGCACGCGTTCACGGACCTCGCCGCCCTCGTGGCCGAGGCGACGGGCGCCGCGGCGCCGTCCTTCGTCACGCCGACGTGGCTCGTCCGGCTCGGCCTCCCGTTCGTCGGCGCGTACGGCGCGATCACCAAGCAGGAGCCGCTCTACACGGGCGAGTCGCTCGCGGCGGCCGCCGCGAGCCGCCGGATCGTCCACAAGAAGGCCGAGGACGAGCTCGGCCACCGGCCGAGGCCGCTCGCGGAGACGGTGCGCGATACCTGCGCGTGGTTCGCCTCCCGGTCGATGCTCCCCGCGCACGCCGCCGTGGCCGGCCCGTGATCACGCCCGCGCTCCACCACGCGGCGGTCGTCGCGATGCTCGCCCTCGCGGCCGTAACCTTCCTCGCGCTCCTCTTCATCACCGCGCCCTACGGACGCCACGCGCGCGCGGGCTGGGGACCGACGCTCCCGAACCGCGTCGGGTGGGTGGTGATGGAGTCGCCGTCGGTGCTGTTCTTCGCGCTGGTCTTCGCGCTCGGTCCGCACCACGCCGAGCTCGTGCCGTGCGTGCTCTTCCTCCTGTGGGAGAGCCACTACGTGCAGCGGGCGTTCGTCTACCCGTTCTCGTTGCCGCGCGAGGGCAAGCCGATGCCGGCGTTCGTCGTGGCCTGCGGGTTCAGCTTCAACATCCTCAACGGTATCGTCAACGCCGGCTGGATCGGCACGGTCGGCCGCTACGATGCGTCGTGGCTCTACGACCCGCGCTTCCTCGCGGGCCTCGCGCTCTTCGTCGCCGGCTACGCCATGAACCGGCAGGCGGACGCCGCGCTCCGCCGGCTGCGCGCGGGGGGCGACGCCGGCAAGACCGCCGAGGCAAGGTACAAGATCCCGCGCGGGGGCCTCTACGAGTGGGTCTCTTGCCCGAACTACCTGGGCGAGATCCTGGAGTGGACGGGCTGGGCCCTCGCGACCTGGTCGCTCGCGGGCCTCGCGTTCGCCATCTACACCGTGGCGAACCTCGGGCCCCGCGCCATCTCCCACCACGCGTGGTACCGGAAGACCTTCCCGGACTACCCCCCGGGCCGCAAGGCGCTCCTGCCGTTCCTCCTCTGAGGGTCGTGGATGGCGGTATCTTCACCCGATGAATCGCTCCGGCGTCGCGTGGCTCCTAGCGCTAGCTCTCACCCAGTGCGCCCAGGCCGAGGGGCCTGAAGCAGCCCCGAGCGCGACGGCCTCGTCGACGGCAGCCCCCGCGCCCAAGCCGAGCGCCGCGGCCCCCGCCGCGTCGGCGGCGACGTCCGCGCCGGCCCCCGCGACGGCGTTCGAGCACGAGCTCGACGCGCTGGACGCGATGGCCCGCATCGGCGACGTGACGCTCTCGGCCGACGGAACGAAGCTCGCGTGGGTCGAGTCGGCCACGGCCCGCGGCAGCGACCAGACGACCTCCAGCGTGCGCTACCTCGATCGGAAGGACGGCGCGGCCAAGCCTCGTAGCATCACGGCGGGCGCCTCGGCGCACCGTGAGCACGCGCTCGCGTGGTCGCCGGACGGCACAGCGCTCGCGTTCGTGTCCGACGCGCAGGGCAAGGACAAGCCGCAGCTCTACCTCGCCACGCCGGGCGCGGCGCAGCCACGCAAGCTGACGGATCTGAAGGGCGCGCTCGACGAGCCGCGCTGGTCGCCCGACGGCAAGTCGATCGCGATCCTCTTCGCCGAGAACGCGGCGAACCTCGGCCCCGTCGAGGCGGTCCTGCCTGCGCAGGGCGACGTCGACGCGCACAGCCCCGTGCAGCGCGTCGTCCTCGTCGACGCAGCGACGGGCGACGTGCACCCGCTCACGCGCCCGGACCTCTACGTCTACGAGCACGCGTGGTCGCCCGACGGATCGCGCATCGCCATCCTGGGGGCGGCCCCGCCCGGCGACCGGCACTGGTACGTCGCGAGGCTCGCGGTCGTAGACGCCCACACGGGCGAAGAGCGGACGGTGCCCACGGCGACGACGCAGAAGGCCGATCTACGCTGGTCGCCCGACGGGAAATCGATCGCCTTCATCGGCGGGCTCATGAGCGACGAGGGCTCGACCGGCGGGGACGTGTTCGTGGTGCCCGCCGACGGCAGCGCGCCGCCGCGCGACTGGACGCCGTCGTTCCACGGCTCGGCGAGCTCGCTCGCGTGGCCACGCGGCCCGGCCGGCGATCGGATCGTCTTCGGCTCCATCGTCGACGGCAGGAGCGTGCTCCAGGCCGTGGACGCGGCGGGAAAGATAGAGCCGATCGAGCCCGCCCGTGACGAGTCGCTCGGCGTCCCCGCGCTCTCGGCGGACGGCGCCGAGCTGGCGGTCGTGCACGAGTCCTTCACGAGCCCGCCCGAGCTGTGGGCGGGCCCCATCGGCAAGGGCGTGCAGGTCACGCACGCCAACGAGGCGCTGACGCCGAGGTGGGGCGCGGCGCGGAGCGTCGGGTGGAAGAGCGACGGCGTGAACGTGCAAGGGTGGCTGGTCGCCCCCGGCGGCTCCACCGTCGATCCGCTCCGGCCCGCGCCCCTCGTCGTCGTGGTCCACGGCGGGCCGGCGGCCGCGATGACGCCCCGTTTCGGCAGCTTCTCCGCGCTGGCCGGCGAGGGCTACTTCGTCTTCTCCCCGAACCCGCGCGGCAGCTTCGGGCAAGGCGAGGCCTTCACAGCGGCCAACGTGAAGGACTTCGGCCACGGCGACATGCGCGACATCCTGGCGGGCGTCGACGAGGTCCTCCGCACGGCTCCCGTCGACGCGACGCGCCTGGGGCTCTACGGGTGGAGCTACGGCGGCTTCATGACGATGTGGATGGTGACGCAGACCACGCGCTTCCGCGCTGCGGTGGCCGGCGCGGGCATCGCCAACTGGCAGAGCTACTGGGGCGAGAACGCCATCAGCGACTGGATGCTCCCCTACTTCGGCGCGACGGTGTACGACGATCCCAAGGTCTACGCGCGAAGCTCGCCCATCGAGTTCATCAAGCAGGCGAGGACGCCGACGCTCGTGCTCGTGGGGGAGCACGATGGAGAGTGTCCAGCGCCGCAGTCCTTCGAGTTCTGGCGCGGGCTACAGGCGCAGGGCGTCGAGACGAAGCTCATCGTGTATCCCGGCGAGGGGCACGGCTTCCGCAAACCCGAGCATCGGCGCGACCGGATGCGGCGAATCCTGCGTTGGTTCGACTCTCACCTCGGCGCAGACGCCGCGAAGTGACTGCAACGTGATTTAGAAGCAGTGGCGGAGCGTGGGGCGGGCCACCTCGGGCGGCCGCGCCCCACCCTGCGTTTGACGGACCGAGCTCAGTTAGGCTTGCCGTTGTCCGGCTTGCAGCGATCGCCCGCGGGGTAGTCGGGGTGGTAGTGGAACTTCCCCTTGTCGCTGTTCTTGCCGATGCAGACGAGGCACGCGCCGCGCTCGGTCTTGGTGTCGTCATCCTTGCCTTCGAGCTTCTGGCAGCCCTCCTTGGTCCTGGACTCGTGGCCGGTCGAGTGGGCGAACGCGCCCGAGCCGACCGCGATGCACGCGAGGGCTGCGAAGGTGAAGACGATCTTGTTCATGGACTGCATGCAGTACCTCCCAGGATGAGTGAAACCGACAGGGAAGGTAGCGAACTCAAGCACGCCTGACGAGTGAAAATCCGTCCCCGCCTCCGTCACACTCGGCCTCCGCGAGGCCTGGGCGGCTGACTTCGGCCGATTACGGGCGACTCTAGCGAGCGCGCCCTTGGCCAGGGAAGCGTATACAGAAGACCGCTCCGGGCGCCCCGTCTTCCACCCAGATGCGGCCCCCGTGCGCCTCCACGGCGAGCTTGCAGAACGTGAGCCCGAGGCCCCGGCCCTCACGGCTCGCGCTTCCCTCCGTCTGCATGAAGGCCTCGAAGACCTTCGTGCGCATGCCCTCGGGGACGCCGGGCCCCTGGTCGAGCACGCGTATCTCCGTCTCCCCCTCGGGTCCTGCCTTCGCCGTGACCCGTACTGCGCTGCCGGCGGGGGCGTGCCTGACGGCGTTCTCCACGAGGTTCGCGAGGGCCCGGCGCAGCAGGTCCTCGTCGGCCCAGACGGCCGACACCTCGAGGGCCGTGTCGAGCTTCACGTTGCGCACCCTCGCGTGGAGCTCGAGCTCGCCAAGGACCGACCGAGCGACCGCGGCAAAGTCCACCTCCTCGTACTTCGGCGAGAGCTTGCCCTCCTCCGCCTTGCTGACGTCGAGCAGGTTCAGGATCATCCGGGCGAGCTGCTTCGCCTCGGCGCGTATCTGCGTGACCGAGTCTCGGTCGCCCTCCGTGAGGCGACCCCCGCGGAGGAGGACCTGCGCGTGAAGGTCCATCGAGTTCACGGGGTTCTTCAGATCGTGGACGATGAACGCCATGAGCCGCTCCTTCTGGAGCTGCGTGCGCAGGTGGTGCTCGCGCTCGGCCTTGCTGAGCGCGTAGTGCTCGTGGAGCTCATCGCGGGCCTGCCGTAACCGGACGTTCGTCTGGACGCGAAGGATGAGCTCTGTCGGGCGGACGGGCTTGGTGACGAAGTCGTCCCCACCCGCGTGCATCGCCCGGTCGAACGTGTCGATGTCGCGCTGCGCCGTGAAGAAGACGATGGGGACGTCGGCCCCCCCGGGGAGCGCACGGATGCGCTCGCAGACCGCAAATCCATCCACCTCCGGCATGCGCACGTCGAGCAGGACGCAGTCGGGACGGCTGGCCTCGAACGAGGAGATCCCCTCCGCCCCGCCTCTCGCGACAACGACGCGGTAGCCTTCGTCCTCGAGAATGTCGCGTGCGAGGGCGAGGTTCGCCTCGTTGTCGTCGATGACGAGAATGGTGGCGCTCTCTTGCAAAGTCCCTCCTCGTTCGGGGGTCGGCCAGGGTACTCTGCAGCCCAGCCGGATCCAAACCATCCCGTCGGCCCGGGACCCGAGCCTCGCTGCAGAACCGATGCAGCTCTACCATGCGGCCAGGCACCATGCGGCGCCACTGCAACTTTTCAACATCCGCGCAAGCGCTCGCCGGGGGCGGCGATTTGCTGATCGACCGCCCAACACGGCGACATGGCGGTATTGGAAACGGAGCCCCATGCACCGATCATTCGCCAGCGTCCGAGCGTACGGATTCGTCGCCCTAGCCCTCGCCCTTGGTCTGCCGGGATGCATGGCAGCCCACGGGAGCGGCCCCAAGGCCGCGGACACGGTCGAGGACGCCGACCCGGGCACGGGGAGCGAGGCCGCGCTCGGGACCGCGAAGGAGGTGGATCGCTTCCTGTCGGCGACGCCGCTCCTGGCGAAGGTCGGGCCGGATCTCGCGGGCCAGTACCGCAAGACGCTCGAGAAGCAGAAGGAGGTGACGGGCCTGCGCGCCCTCGTCGCGTCCGAGCAGACGGAGCTCCGCGACCGCGCGAAGTCGAAGGACGAGAAGGCCGAGCACGAGCAGCGGCTCGCCAACCTGAAGAGGATGGCCGAGGCCGGCGCGAAGAGCGAGAACGAGCTCGAGCAGCGGCTCGTGG